>Ga0182030_10022093_pt1 | contig 11864 bp, 18 predicted proteins | sample 812S3MmetaG_FD_121299 | JGI IMG/M metagenome (GOLD analysis project Ga0182030, IMG submission 121299) | Permafrost microbial communities from Stordalen Mire, Sweden - 812S3M metaG (Illumina Assembly) | ecosystem: Environmental > Terrestrial > Soil > Wetlands > Permafrost | place: Sweden... | reverse complement strand
TGAATGCTCTTTCAAGTACACCAGCAGCGTTCCAAGGGCGTCAGCCTGGTGTGCATTTTGTGATCGTAATGGTTCGAAGGCTAAATGTGGTTGAAACGGCATAGGCCAAAAGTAAAATAAATGCCCAAGATGATTAAAGCTCGTGGTACACTTATTTATTTGTTCATATTTTCAAATAAGTCAGCCAGGTTCAACGAAAATTTCTGAAGTAATGGCGAGGTAATTGTGTCCCCGGCTACCATGAGCCTTGAAGCGTCATATTTGCCATCAATTAGCGTATAAATAATAAATGTATCATCCTGCGGTGAAACCACCCAGTATTCTTTCACTCCAGATTCCTCATACACTTCATATTTATTTTTAAGCTCCTTTGCGTTATTGCCCGGAGATAATATTTCGATAACAATATCCGGGGCTCCGATACATCCACGATCATCTAACTTAGATAAATCACATATTATGCATATATCAGGCTGTAATACTGTAATAATATCCTGGTCGTCCTTTGATTTACGCGGTAAACGTACGTCAAACGGAGCCGCGTATACTTCGCATTCCTTGCTACGCAGATAATTGTAAATAGCATTATAAATATAGCCAGATATCTTTTGGTGAATCCTGTTGGGAGCGGGGCTCATTTTAAAAATACGACCTTTTATTAATTCGACCCGCTCCTCGAATTGCCATTTGAAATAGTCGGCATAAGTATATACTTTATTTAAATCGAGGTCATGAATTGTCATACTATACTATTTATGCAAATTTATGAATGAAAAGATTAAAAACAATTTCAATGATGGATGAGTTGACTAATGAGCCATTTCCTTAACTATATATTATTACCGAAACTTTCTCATATTAATGTAACTTGCACGCTTTATTTATTTTTCAAACTAAAATCATGCAACAAGTAAAAAAGGGTGATAAGGTAAATGTACACTATCACGGTAAATTATCAGATGGCTCAACTTTCGATAGTTCTGAGGGCCGGGAGCCATTACAGTTTACCGCCGGCAACGGGCAGGTGATCAAAGGCTTTGATGAGGCTGTACTGGAGATGGCGCCAGGGCAGAAAAAGACAGTCAATATACCTGTGGCAGATGCATATGGCGAGCGCAACGAAGATATGCTGATGGAATATCCGATCAGCGATTTTCCCGACGATATGAAACCCGAAGTAGGCATGGAACTGCAAATGGGCGACAATGCTGGTAATGTATTCCCCGTTGTGATCACTGAGGTGAGCGATGATACCGTGATGCTTGACGCCAACCATCCGCTTGCAGGGCAAGACCTGACTTTTGAAATAGAACTTGTTTCCATAGGATAAACAAACCAGGCAGTCATTCAACAATAAAGACGGCCTATAGCCGTCTTTATTGTTGAATATATAGCTTAATAATTTACTCCTTTACTAACTGTACAGTGGCTTTTTTGTTGCCGTAGCTATCCCAAACCTGCAGCAGGTATACGCCGGTGGTAAGACTGCTGATGTTAAAGGCATTGGTTCCATTTTCAGCTACTATAAATATTTCGCTTACCTGCCGACCGACCGCATCATAAACACCTACTTTGTCTGACTGACTAAGGCCGAAAACATAAACCTGGCTGCTAAACGGGTTAGGGTGCACTTCAATGGCTCCATGCTGAGCCACACCATTAACACCTACGTTTGTTGAAGCATAGGTTTTGCGTACCCGCTCATTATTGGCATCGGCAATATAGATATCACCCAGGTTATCAACCGTTACTCCATAAGGATTGAACAAATTTGCTCCGCTCACGTATCCGAGGTCACCGCCAAAACCTGGATCACCATTACCGACAACAGTAGTTATGATTCCAAACGTATCTACCTTTCGTATCACATTGTTATTTGCGTCAGCAATGTAGAGGTTACCATAGATATCGCATGCTATGCCCTGTGCATAATTTAACTGAGCGGCTGTAGCAGCACTGCCGTTCCCTAAATAGGCGGCGGGCAGCCCATGATTACCAGCGTAGGTGGTAATAGCACCGGTATCATCTACTTTACGTATTACATTGTTATTATAATCTGTGATATACAGATTACCACGAAGATCAGTAGCTACTGCTGCCGGAGAATCTAACTTAGCCGCAGTAGCAGCGCCACCATCACCGGCATACCCTGCTGTATCTTTGCCTGCTACTGTGGTGATAATGCCAAATGTATCCACCTTGCGAACTACATGGTTGCCGGCATCTGCAATATACAGGTTCCCAATATTGTCGAACGTAATGCCGAGGCAATTTCGCATTCTTGCGTTGGTAGCGCTTCCTCCATCACCGGCATAGCCACCCAAACCTGAACCCACAACCCTGGATATGATTCCGGCATTGACTCCGGAATTAATTACTTTCCGCACTACTGCATAGGTAGCGTCAGCAATAAATAAGTTGCCGTTTTTATCAACTGCGATGCCCGAAGGGCTGATCTGGGCGCTGGCGCCATAAGAACCATCCCCTGTATATCCTAATCCTCCATTGCCGGCAACAGTAGTAATGACACCGGTTGCAGCGCTTATCCTGCGTACGCGGCGGTTGACATAATCCTCAATAAACACATTCCCCGCTTTATCTACGGCAACTCCAAGGGGGGCAAAAAGTGTGGCAGCAACAGCAGAATGGCCATCACCTGCAAAACCTTCCTCACCATTTCCGGCAATAGTATTAATTTTCTGCTCCTGGGCTTGCACAGAAAAGGAAATGATGAGTAGGGTTAAAAAATATAAGGAAAATATATACTTCATAAAGAATGTTTGGTCAAATATAACATAAAAAATTTTCCCGCAAAAGGCATTTCAGGAATTATTGCAGAATGCACTGAAAGGCGTAGCTCCATAAGTTTGCCTGGGGTACTGTTATTTCAGCGATTTTGCTACCGCTGCAGTAAGCCTTTCCGCCCATACTCCGTATTCCTTGCCGGAGGGATGCAGCCCATCTGCAGCAAGATATTCTTTATCCTGTCCATGCTCCCGTGTACTGCCGGTTATTTCGATGTATGGGCACTTATGGGCCTCTGCAATTTCTTTACACGCTGCATTGTACTCATCTATCTCTTTGCCAACCATTTGCCTGTCCCTACCTTCTGCAAAAGGCGTGGCGCCCCAGTCAGGGATAGACAATACGAAAACCTTTTCCGGGTGCCCACCGGCATAGGCTATAGCCTGGTCCAGCAATTGCTTGAATTCCGTTTTGTAGTTATTTACACTTCGGCCGCGGTATTGATTATTAACACCAATAAGCAGGGTCACAAATGAGAATGTTTCACGGATATTATGTTCCCTGATGGAGGCTGCCAGTTCATCCGTTGTCCAGCCGGTAGTGGCTATGATCACAGGGTCTGCCACGTCGAAATGCTGCTGCTTTAATAAAGCTACAGCCTGGTGCGGGAAGTTGTCGTGCATAGGCACCTGCTCCCCTATTGTATAAGAATCGCCGAGTGCGAGATATGTGTACATGTGGGCCGGATTACGATTATTTAAAAACAAAAACAAGATGCATATTCCAACAATGGCTACAGAAGAGATATAAAACCCACGCTTCATGGTTCCTGGTTATTTGAAAAGTCTTGCAGCATGAATTATTCTGTATATTATTATTTGTCCTTTTAAAATTCTTTACATTATTCTATAATTGCCGTCAATAATTTCTCTAAGATTTTGATCATTTCTTTCAGGAATCACTCTTCCGATATTGGGTTGTTTAGGAAGCATATTTATTCTGTCAGCTATTTTTTCAAGCCATTTATTGGCGTGAAATTTAGAATCCATGGCAATGTATTGGTAAATGATGTGTCATCGTTGGATGCTCTGGCTGACCATGTTATTTCTTCCATTCTTCAAAAAGCTTTTGCATGTCAGAATTAGGAATAACCCTACCCTCGGCAACATCTTTTTCCGCTTCTTCAATTTTTTCTATTACTTCTTTACGGGGTATCCCATTCCCATTATTAATTTCCTTCCGTGCTGCTTCTATCTCTTCAATAAAAACCAATCTTTGAAACAACTCATCCATATGAAATTCCTGTGGCATTTCCTTTATAACAGCAGCAACAATTTCTTTTGTCATATTTCTTTTTCATTTTACAATTTTCTCAATAATCGTGCGCTGTGATAAATACGGGCAATTGAAATTTCCCTTTCATTTTTCATTTTGTATATAATCCGATAGGGAGCTTCTATTAATTCTCTTATTGACGAATCTTCAAATTCGGGCACAACCTTACCAATCATAGCGTGAGTTTCTAAAATAGATATTCTGCCAATGATTTTACCGACAACCCTGTCTGCATAAGATTCTGCATCTTTTGAAATATACTGATGAATGGATTTCAAATCCCTCAATGCGATAGCAGATAATTTTACTTTCGCCATCCTTCAATTATTTTCTTAACTTCTTCAAGAGGTATCGTTCTTCCCTCTTCAATATCTTTTAACCCCTCTTCCACTTTTTCAATAAAAATCAGCCTTTCAAATAATTCATCCAAATCAAATTCCTGAGGCAGTCCTTTAATCGCAGTAGCAACGATTTCTTTTGTCATAAAAATTAATTTACAAATCCACTCATTACAAAGTTACATTTTATTGGCTTTGATTTCATTAATGCTACTTTACAAACACAGTTTTAATATTCACAAATTCATGTATCCCGAAGGAGCCTAATTCACGGCCATAACCGCTGTGCTTCATACCACCGAAGGGCAGCCGGGGATCTGAATGAACAAAGTCATTTACAAAGCAGCTACCGGCCTCCAGCACCTCTACAGCCAGCTTTTCAGCCCTAGCCCTGTTCCTGGAGATGATGCCGCCACCAAGCCCGTAAATGGAATCATTAGCTATCCGCAACGCATCTTTTTCATCCTTTGCTTCTATGATCGCTGCCACAGGACCAAACAACTCTTCTTCATACGCCGGCATCCCTTTTTTAACGTTGGTGAGCACGGTAGGCGGATAGTAAGCGCCTGGGTCATCAGGGATAAATCCACCGCAAAGAACTTTGGCGCCTTTTTCCTTACTCTTCAGCACCTGTTCATGCAACTGGTTCCTAAGGTCTTTCCTCGCCATAGGCCCTATTTTGCTTTTTGCATCCATCGGGTCTCCGTAGGTGGCCAGTTTCATTTGCTCTGCGTAGCGCCGTTCAAACTCCTTGCGAATTGATTTTACAACAATGAACCTCTTGGCAGAGATACAGCTTTGCCCGCTGTTTATTAGTCGCCCCGTACTGCAATTTCCACAGCAATATCCATATCAGCATCTTCCAAAATCACGTAGGCATCGCTGCCTCCCAGTTCCAAAACCTGCTTCTTCAAATTCCTTCCTGCAGCCTCTGCCACTTTACTGCCCGCAGCCGTGCTGCCTGTAAGTGTTACCGCAGCTATTGCCGGATCATCTATTAGTTTTTCAATCCTTGAGGCAGGCAGTATCAGTGTTTGCAGTAAGCCTTTGGGCGCACCTGTATTTACGATCACCCGCTCTATGGCCAGTGCACAGGCACATACATTGGAAGCATGTTTAAGCACCACCACATTGCCTGCCATCACCGTAGGTGCGAAAGCCCTGAACACCTGCCAGTAAGGGAAGTTCCACGGCATTATAGCCAGTACCACGCCGAGCGGCTGGTAGGTAACATAGCTTTTACGCGCATCCGTCTCCACTACTACATTTGATAAAAACTTAGCGCCTTCTTTTGCATAAAACTCCAGTGTCTTAGCACATTTTTCTACTTCGTCTCGGCTCTGCTGTATGGGCTTGCCCATCTCCAGCGTAGCAAGCATAGCCAGTTGTTCGTTTTCCTTTCGCAGCTCCTTTGCAATATTTTTTAGCACAACGGCTCTCTTAGGAAATGGAAGGGTTCTCCACGCTTCAAAAGCTTTCCTGGCCTGTTTTAGCTTCTTCTCTACAGTGCTCTCATCAAGGATCTCGTAAGTGGCTAGTTCCTGCCCGTTTGTGGGGTTGATCGTTGTTATCAGGTCTGGCATGAGTGATAAAATTTACGGTAAAATTAGATAACGAACATGGTTATTAAAGAATGATTAGTGTTAAAAAATGTGAGGCCACCTCTGTATTGTTCCATTCTGTTTTTGTCGTTATAGCTTCGCTGGGCGAGGAAAAATTGTTGTTTTTGAGAATTTTCGATTGCGTCGCCGATACTCTACTTTTCTTTTCTTTACTTTTCTTTGTGCACTTTCGGCGGAATTAATGAGGGTTAATGCTCACTTAACCGGCATTAATACCTTCATAACCCGGGTTATGGCTGAATTAACCGGGGTTAATTCCGAAATAACTCCTTTAGCACAAAAAGATCATGCAAATAGTTGCTTCAAATTTTTGAATCTCCTGGAGAAGTAGTTACTTTCTGAACACGTTAAACACCTCTTTTTCTCGATAAACCGCAACGGATAAACGCACCGAGTTAGCACTCCCCCGCAAACGCCCTATAGTAACCTGCTTTTAGAGGTTCTGAAACAGCAAAATAAAATTTACTTTTGCGATATAAAAATACTGAATTTTTAGTAATTTTTGTTTATTTACTAAAATATTAGCATTTTATTTTAAATTGATTAAGGTCTTACTCTCTCTCTCATTTATATGGAAAATAGCTATTCTCCTTCCTCACTGCGGCTTCCCCACTCCCTCCGTTACCAGCCTAAACAAGCTGTCTGAAATATGGCCGTCCCATCCCTTTTTACAGGCTTCATAACATTCTACTCCCGGCTGCAGCCCCACATGGGTCATGTCTATTGTTGTTTTGCCGTTGGCCGTTCCTATGTTCCAGGCCACCTCTGTATTGTTCCATTCTGTTTTGTCGTTGAGCCAGGGCAGGTAGCAGTCTGTTACCTTCCACACCACTTTTTTACCGGGTATGGCCTCAGTGATTTCAAAGTCCACTCTCGTATCTCCAAATTGAACGTTGAATGTGTCGCCCGTTTTTGATGCTTTACCTTTAAAGCTCTTGGCCCACCAGCCTGCCACATTGGCTATCTGCGCATAAGCGTCGGCTGCGCTCGCATTTACTTGAATGCTGTTGTGATAATTTTTCTGTTCCATAATTTACTGTTTGTTTTTTTGGTTTAAAAGATGCTCGAGTTTTTTAAGTTTATTGATCCAGAATTTGTCGAAGTAGTTGATCCATTCCTGCAGTGCGTTGAAGCCATCTTGCTTCAGCGAGCAGTGCCTTTCCCTGCCTATGTCCTGTATGGAAATAAAGCCAGCGCCGTATAGTATTTTTACGTGCTTGGAAACAGCTGGGCGGCTCATGTCAAAGTTTTCAGCCAGGCTGTTTATAGTCAGGCTGCTCTCTGCCAGCAGGTACAGCATCTGCCTGCGGCTGGGGTCAGCAATCACCTGGAATGCGTCTAATGCCGGTTGTGCCATTTTATGATGCTTTAATGAGTTCTCCAATCTTGTTCATATTCTTCAGCCAGCCTTCGTTCATAATGTTGTACATGAGCATGTTTTCCACTTCCTTGAATCCGCTGTGCACTAGTTCCAGTTCGGTCCCATTGTCTTTTTTAAGCAATGTCCATACCACAACCGAGTCGAGTGTTATCCTGCCGTCCCCTGGGCCGCCCTTGCACGAGTAGGAAAGTTTTTGAAATGGCACTACCTCCAGAACCGTGCAATAGGCATTTCCATCAAAATCAAAGTTGGGCATGGGCCGTGTCCAGAACTGGAACTGGTGGCCCTCAGTGGGCTGTATATCGGTTTTCATTAACCATAGCTCCACCAGTTCAGGCCTGGTCAGGTACGCCCAAACTTCCTCTGGAGTTTGAGAGAAAAATACTTTGTGGTTGATTATCTTTTGCATAATAAGTAACTTTTAAGTTACACAAATTTATGCGTAACTTTTGAGTTACGCAAATTTTTATAAAAATATTTTTTATTGGAATAAACCCGTGTTAGAAGATTTTAGGTTATTGTTGTAGTTCTCAGAAGGCAAATACTGCCTGAAACGCTGATAAAGAGGCCTGAAGGATCGTAGTACTGATTAATATTGTAGGAACCGCTATCTTTACGACCTACCTCAGTTACTTTGCATATGAAACAATACATCACATTACTGCTATTGACGTTCTTTTGCAGATTGTATGGATATGGTCAGGTTGAGATCACTCACGTAGGTTATCTTGATAATAACAGTTTAGTAACAAGTCAACTTATACACTTTTCATTTGATACAACAGGGTATTTCAAGGCTATATATAAGACTGATTCATTTTACTTCACTCAATCTCCTAAGGGGCGTCGTACGTATATAGGCTACGACGAAACTCGTACAAAAAATGATATAGTTTATGTGTTAACTGATTCGACTGGACAATACTATATGCCCAGGAATTGGGTGAGCTCTTATGGTCCGCTTGATGGCCAAGTTTGGTTGACATCTAACAAGAGATCGTCAAGGTTTGCAATTTCTGTTGCTTACACGGACTTAATAAGATTGTATGTTCATGATTCATTGGTTGGTCAAGTGAAAGGCAACAAGTTCACCTATGACTTCGGGTATGACAACTGGTGTGCGCTGAGTGATACTGGCGTAACAATTTATTATACCTACTCAAAGAAGAAATACAGACTCTTTATTGATTACAAGTTAATAGACAGCTCTGAAAGAGCGTTCAAAAACATGGCTGTCAATGACAAAGGGCAATACAGTTATATCAAGTACGAAAAAAAAGCCGTCTATTTAAAGACCTCTGATACTACACTTGGCCCTTTTGACACGGCGGCATACGATCGGATTATTTATTATTGTGGAGTTCAGAATGATGGAAGCTATTACTATGAAATGCCAAGCGAGGTCCGGAAAGTCTGGGTGATAAACAACCAGATAGTATACGGCCAACTGGACTACCTAAAGTTTACTGGCAATGGTCACTACTTGTATTTCTATAAAGAAGACACAGGCGTTCAAAGTAGGCAACGGTTGGATATGAAGAATTTTGACCTTTATATTTGGGGCCAAAAGCCATCTGATAATAATGAAATAAAACTGATCAACCATCCCTACAAAATGAATCTTGACGGCAAAACCATCCAACTACCATATAACAAGATCGAAGCACCTGTACTCGATTCAATGGGCAATTATGCCTTTTGCGGGATCAGGGATTTTATGATGTATCGTGTAGTTAATGACACAGAGTTACCAAAACCGTTGTCGTTATATGGAGTAAGACCTAAAACCATGTACATGGGAGTTAAAGGAGATACATATCATATGTTCACGACTTTTGATTCTTCTTATTTGTATCACAACAATAAGTTACTCTACACTACTTCACATCGTAATGAATGTATTACGTTTCTGAAAAGAAAATTGCAGCTGAATCCTAAAGGGTTAAAATTATATACCGGTCAAATTGAATATCGGGGCGAAATGTTCAGAGACAATGACGACGTCAAATTCAGCTCATGGTTTGCCACCGGGTCGGAGAGCGAGTATTATATCGATCCCATTACAGGTATGGATATTCGCCGGGTACAAATAACAACAGATAATCAGATACTCAAAAGTGGTGAGATGAATGGCCGAAGCTATTATATAATAACCGGAAAAGATGGTTGTTATCGTATTTTTGTGGATTTATACCTGGCAGCGGTTTTGAAGAAAGACGAGATTGATGGTATGGATGCTGTTGTATCCGACCAAGTTTACCTGGATGAAAAGCAACTTATTTTTTACGGCAGACGAAAAGGCAAAATATGCCGATATAAAGTTACACTATGAGAACAGTCACCATCTTATTGTTTCTTTTTGCCGTTTCTTTTTGCAGCATTGCTCAAAAAATGGACGAAGATTATTTTGAGCAAGGAATAATTGCCTATGTAAATAAGGATTATAAAAAATCGATTGAAGAAAACAGGTTCCTTATTACTCATTATGCAAAATTCCGGGACAATCGATCTGTAAATAAAAACCTTGGGTTAGCCTACCTCCAGGCAGGGTATTTTGACAGTGCGACATCTGTTTTTCAAAAACTCATGGCAGACACTTCGCGATACAATTCCCGGAACGAGAAGCACGAAACAGGCCTGATACTTGCGGAGGCTTATAGGGAGTCGGGTAAGTTCGACAGTGCACTTATGTACATTTATCTTTCCGACACTTTAAATTTTTATTCTAACGGGTGCGGTAATTGTATTGAAGGCGAAATGCAACGAACTACGAATCGACTTATCCAGGTTTTCGAAGCAAAAGGCGACATCGAATCAGAAAAAAAAGAACTTTTAAAACTGGCACTCTTCGAGCAGCGATACGCCCCAGGATTACTGAAGAAATTGAAAGTTATACTAATGAGCGAAGGTAATATCTCACATTTAAAGAAGGAGTTTGCAACGGCTAGTCAGTTTGTTCATACCGATAAGGATAGGAAAACACTCTATGGATATCTTCCATATATTATTTTTCAGAGTACGAAAATGTATCTTGGATACTCATACCAATCTCCACGGGATAAGAGAGTACTCATGCGACAGTCTAGCTTTTACAAAATGTTGATGTCGTTACCGGAAAAATCTGTCAGGAAAAAGCACTAACCTTTTTCGCGCCAGTCTTGCAAAGGTATCCCACTCATCCTCATCTATGACCTACCGTGTACCCACATCTTTTTGTAGTTTTATGCAAATTTGTCCACATCTTACGACTATTACTTGGAAAATTTTAATGCCGTTTTTTAATGTCTAATTGGTATAAGTATTTATTGTACGCCTCCTTTATTATGTCAGTTTGCGCGGGGTACTTGTTGGCCACAAACTCTACAAAGTGCCGCACTGTAAGTGGGGAGTCCGCGGCAATCACTATTTGGGGATCAAACCTCCATCCATAATCACTTTTCCATCTGGTTATCGTCCGCTCAGATATACCCTCCATTTCGGAAATTTTTTTGTAGGGATACCCATACACTTCAATGAACGCCCTAACACGCAGCATCTTTGATATGTCTAATTGACTGCCTGCTTTTCTCATAGTGTTTAGTTATTTAAAGTTTTATGAAGTCTGATAGCATTATCTAAATTCCCGAAGCAAGTGTGTTTTCTAAATTCCTGTTGTTCCTCTTTATCAGTAATGCCGTTTTGCTCTAGTATATAGGTTATTTCTTCCCTGCTAAGGCCGTTCAAATGCTGCCATTGCTGTATCCGTCTAAAAAACTCCCCCATCCCCGTTACTCCTTTATCCACCTTCTTTTGCAGGTTGGTTTTAAAGTAAGGCATACCCGCCAGTATTATGCCAGTGCTATACATAGTCTGATCTCGTAGGCTATGAAGCATTAATATTGTACGGTCATTAAGCTTGCCAACTTCGTCAATTAGTAATAGTGGCTCGTCCAGTGAATTAAATTCCATAATTACACGTTTCAGTAAATCGTGATAGCCGCCAGAGAAAGGGATACCCATATCCTGTAGCAAGTCCATTAAGAAAGTTATGGGAGTAGTAGTGCCATCCACGTACCGGAGAAATACATTTGCCTTTATGGAGTATGCCTTTAACGCTGTTGATTTGCCAAACCCACTACTGCCTATTATTCCGATCATTAATTTATGTGTACGTGCAGCATCACAGGTATTCCATACACTTTTGCAATCACTGGTTTGGAGGGTGTCTTTTAGATAGTTGTCCAGGTTCACTTTATTCCATACCCGCCGCCACTGTTTCAGGCTTATATTATCCCACTCCATATTTACCATGCTTCTGATTGTCTGATATTCTATATCATCTCACTAGCATCCCAACGTTGAAAAAAACAATCCTCTGAAGTGTTTACCTACTAAAGATTGTAGCTGATTTTATAGCTCAAACGATTTCATGAAAATCGATTTTTAGGTAAATGACATTTAGGC
>Ga0182030_10022091_pt1 | contig 11866 bp, 7 predicted proteins | sample 812S3MmetaG_FD_121299 | JGI IMG/M metagenome (GOLD analysis project Ga0182030, IMG submission 121299) | Permafrost microbial communities from Stordalen Mire, Sweden - 812S3M metaG (Illumina Assembly) | ecosystem: Environmental > Terrestrial > Soil > Wetlands > Permafrost | place: Sweden... | reverse complement strand
GTACCCTGCTGTGCCTGGCCATTCTGGGCCGGGCTCGGGTCAGGAAGCGACGGTAACGCACTGGCCGTCCGCCCGTCCTGGTCCTGCGCTGTATCCTGTCGCGCCGCCGCTGCGGCCACTGCGCTATAGGGAAATGCCAGAGGGAGCAGTAATGCTGCGGCCACCCATCTCGCTCCCCGGAAGTTCGAACTCCTCATGAATCCCTTCCCTGAAACCGGCTCTTGCGGCGAACTGCCCGCAGGCAATTCTGGCGGGTCTGAACTTACTGTAGAGCCAATCCAAGCCGAGGGCGTGGCCTTTACCTCAGTAAAAGGCTGTGCCGCACTCGAATCGGCACTGCCCCAAACCGGCTTGTTCCCGGCCTATGCCGCGTTCTCCGCACGCTGATGTGCGCCCGACGGCGTCAGCCCGTGCGCCGATACGTCCACGGCGAGACGGCGAAAGCTCTTCACCGCTTCCGCGTTCGTGTCATACACCTCAAACAGCCGGTCGAGCCCGGAAAGCTCAAAGATCGTCCGCGCTCCCGCGGGAATCCCGGCCAGCTTCACGTCGCCGTTCCGTTTGATCGCCTCTTCAAGGCAACAAAGCAGCAGGTGGGCCACGGACCTGTCCATTCGCCGCACCTTTGAGCAATCGAGCACCACGCACGGTCGATCAATGTTCATGCTGCTCTCCAACTCGCTGAAAAAGAGCCGCCCTTGACGAATACTCAGTGTCTCGGGCACTTGCTTCACTGATACAGGATTAATTCGAAGTGTCATGGGTCGTCCCGCCTAGTTTTTGCTGCCTGGATTTGTTCTTTCAACTCATTGTCCCTGGTCATGCCGAAGGCAAATCCCCGCCCGCGGCGCTTGGTCGGCTGCGTCTATCCTGGATTTTGCAAAATGCGTGTGAGTTCAGTTTCCGGATTGCGAACAACCTGTGTCAACACGTTTTTACCGTAGCGGAAAAGGGTAACCAGGTTGGTGTTATACCAGCAACACTCGGTCATGCGCGGCGATAGACCGCACAAAAAGCGAATCTTGTTCAGCCCGCTGGGCGAGGCCAGAATCGAAGCCACCAAACGATGGTTTCCGTCCAGAATCGTCAGCGGCTCAATTTCGTTCACGCCGATCAGGATCACCGCGCTGAAACCCGGATCGTCCTGATGGAAATGCTTCCCGATGGATGAAATCTTCTGCAGAAAAGGTTGGTCCACAAGCTGCTGACGCGACCGCATGCCTTCAGCAACTTCGTTGATGGAGAAATTACCCTTGGCCAGTTTCCGCCACTGGGCGCGCGGGAAGACCCGAATCTGGTTCAGATCCTCTTCATGCACCTCCACCTCGTACCACTCGGTGTCGGAGGGCAGCTCTCGCCACAGGGCAAGGTGCCGCAGAAAAAGCAGCGCACGGCGCTTGGCATTTTCGCCTGCGTCCTCAAGGTTGGGCGTCACCACAATTTCGCGCAGGCTCTGGTGATAGTCGCGGAACGCCGGCGAATTGAAATCGCTGCGCAGGAACTCCGCAATGACCTCATTCTCCGACACGCGATTCAACAGCCGCACAGGCTGGTAATTGCCTGCCTGCAATAGCCCTTTGGGGCTGGTAAGCGAGTCGATCAGGAACGGCAGTGCCACACAGACCAGCAGGCCGCACATCAAGACAAGCTGGACGAAAATCACTTCGCGCAGCGAGTCGTGGAAGCGGCAAATCGCCGCAATCACCACACCGCTGAACGCCAGTTGCACCCAGCTCGTGTTGGCAATCTTGTACGACATTTCGAAGGTGATGATCACCACGCTCAACGAATAGATGATCGTTGTCACTGCGTAGAGCGCCAGCAGGTAAGGAAGGTTATACCGCCCGGCAATGTCGAATCCCGGCCCGAAGAATCGTGTCCACAGCCAGGCCGGCGCAACGGCCAGCCCAATCGCAAGAGCAGTCCCGGTGCCCACAACCAACAACAGCGAAGTGGCGATCACCTTCAGGTCTTTCCGCTCTTCTTCCTTGGTTCCGGCCACCAGCGGGAACATGCTGTTGACGACCGAAGACGAGAAGGCAAAAATGACTCTGCCCACCATGGCCACCGCCGCGTAAAGCCCCGCCTCCCGAGCCAGGAAGAAGTGTTTCACCAGCACGATGTCGCAGTTGTTGATGAGCACCTGGCCGGCGAAAAAAATCATCGCGTAACCGGTCTCGCGAATGGCAAAGGAGATGTGCAGCGGGTTGGGAACGCGCCCGGCCAGTTTGGGCGGGACGGTGAGGTAGGCGATGGCCACTGCGGCGGTGTTGGCCGCGATCACACCTTCAACCCCGTAACCAGCCAGATACAGCGCTACCGAGCCAATCAGCCGGCACAATCCCTCGATTACAAGGTTCGTCGCCAGCATTTTGAATTTATAGGTTCCCTGGATATACCCGCGGCGGCTGCCCAGCGGAACATAGAAAGCTACCCCGACCGCTAGCGTCGCCACCAGAACGGACGTGGGCAGGTTCAGGTAGTTTGCGATTCCGTGTTGAAACACAAAAAGCAGCAGAGCAACGAAAAGTCCGCACGCCCAGGCCCCCCGGTGCAGGCTGCGGTAGACGGCCGATTTACCCTCCGCACTCGACTGCTGCGCCACCATCTTCGTCGTAATAATCTGAAAAGAAAGTGTTACCGCAGAAACAAGCGTCAGAATTGTATACACAACCGTGGCGTGCCCGAATCCTTTTGGACCCAGAAAGCGCGCGATCGCAATGTTATATGTAAGGTTAATCGCGGTCGTCAGACCAGAACCGGAAAGCAGGATTACGCTTCCCGAGACAATACGCGATTGCAGAGTTTTCGACTTAGGAGTCAAATCCGTTCACCAGGCCTCATCGCTTCAATTGTGTGACCACAGCAAGAAGAACATCAACCAGTTGCAAATGTAGCTTTTTTAACGGCGTCGATTAATTTGATGCGAAAATGCGCTCTTCGGCTGCTTAGAATAAGAAACGCATGGAGTTTTGCTCCATGACTTCTCCAACACTTACGGGAAACTAGCAACCCCGCGCCCTTTTCAGGCACTCTAATTAAGATACGCTCATGTTGACCCGATCCTGCACTGCCTTTGCTCTGTTTTTCCTGCTTTCCCATGGCTGTTCCGGCCCCGGAACCGAGCCCCTCGCGCCCTTGAAATACAAGGCCGTCGGCAATGCTCCTGAAACCATTGCCCTTTACGAGGCCTGGTTCGGTCATCCGAAGCACATTCCGCCCAGCGCCGTGGGCTATAACTCGCATGATCCCGCCGCCGTAAAGGCACAGATTGCCAAGGCCAAGACCATGGGAATCAGCGCCTTTGTTGTAGATTGGTACGGCGACCGCCAGCCCTTCATCGATCAGAGCTATGCGCTTGTGCAGTCCGAGGCCGCCAAACAGAACTTCAAAGTGGCCATGATGTACGACGAATCGAACGCCGAAGACGGAGCCACCGACGAGGCTCTCGCCGACCTCACCATGTTCCACGAGACCTACCTGTCGGCCAAGGGGGCCGGTAGCCAGGCCTACCTCACCTACCAGGGCCGGCCCGTCATCTTCATCTTCCCCACTGCCCGCCATACGGACTGGGCCCGCATCCGCACCTTGGTTGATCGCTGGCCGGTTCCGCCACTCCTGATTCAGGAGAATCTTCCCGGCCCCGATGCAGCAGCATTCGATGGCTTCTACGCCTGGGTGCAGCCGGGCGAAAAAGGCTGGGCCCCCGACGGCAGCAATTGGGGCGAAACGTACTTAAACAACTTCTACGAAACCATGCGTTCCAAGTATCCCGACAAGATCATCGTCGGCGGCGTGTGGGCCCAGTTCAACGACGTCAAGGCCTCGTGGGGACTGAACCGCCATATTGCAGCCCGCTGCGGCCAGACCTTCACCGACACCGGCAACCTGTGGCACAAGTATTTCCCACCCGACCAGCTTCTCCCCTTCGTCATGATCGATACGTGGAACGACCACGAAGAGGGAACAGCGATTGAAGACGGGATCCCCTCGTGCGCTCCGGGGACGCAAACCCCGGCCGCGACGGTTCCGGCAGCCAATTCCCGGTAGACTCTGCGACATGGCGAGGCTTCCGCTGGCGAAGATGAAATACCGGCGGGTGCCCCCGGTCTCGCACATCTTTCCAAACCCAAATGAGGGACCGGGGGCACCCTCAACGCAATAAGATTCTTCGTGAAACGGGGCCGCCCGCCACAAAATGCGAATCGGTTCTGTGTAACCGTCAATCCGGACACAAAGCGTCCTCGTCCTCGCTTCATTTCGGAGGGAGCAGGGGCCTTCCAGGCCCCTGAAAGCAGCAGCTAGATAAGCGGCATTCAGGCCCGTGCCTCATTTCCGCGCAAGATGCAGAGGGCGGGTGGCGCAGGTCCGACCATCCACAAAAGATCGGGTGCCCCCATGTCTCGCGTTTGAGACTTGGGAGACCCCGAATCTTTACCCGCCTCCTGTTTGTTTTTCTATCTCATTTCGCCTGAATCACGGGCAATCCGCAAGCTACCACTAAGCAAATGGTTGAATTGTCTTCAGCCCAACGCGTCGCGGCGCTCCGCCAGACCCCCTATCCCGGTCTTCGCCCTTAATGGCAGGAATGCATCGTAGCCTTCGAATTCCCCATTTTTCTTACGCTCCGTTTGCAGGGAATTTCGCATCGCCGGCGCACAATCCATCTAGATCGGTTTTACAAGATGCCGAATTCGGAAAATTTCGGCCCTCGATAGGCCCTTTTCCTGAAGAAAAAGGTGTGTTGAACCCAAGGAGGCTTCAAAATCAAGAAAATCGTGCCTGTAACTCTTTTGTTGTCTAGAATCTGCAAATAACTCCTTTGTTATCTAGAATTTGGAAGGATAGACTCCTTCTATCTCTATGAAAACAGGGAATTTCTTTACAGAAACCGCTTTTTTTTATTTTTTTTGGGAACTGGATCCAGCGGGTAGCCCACGACTGACCATCCCAGAAGATCGCGTGCGCCCTGTCTCGCGTTGAAGACGTCGGAGACCAAGACCCTTCACCCGCCTCTGTTCGTTTTCCATCTCGTTCTGCTCGAATTACCGGCAAACCGGACAGAACGGATCGGGCGAAGGGAAAATCAGCCGCAGTTCCTTCCGCTTCGGTTAGGATGACAGCGACTTTCGGGGTTGTTGGTGTATCGCAACAAAGCTCTACAGTTTTTGAGTTTTCGCTGCCTGCCTAGCCCCCGGCGGAGAAGAACCGCTTGCATGTAGCCCTTCTCCGTCCCCCCAGGGAGCCTCGACGCGGGCGCGCTTGCTGCGCCCGCTAGCTTGATGGCCCGTTCACCTGATCTACGGTCCCAGGCTCGCCGGCGTGCACGGGTTATAGCCCAGCGTCGACGCCGTTACCGGCGATGGCGGGTTGGGCGGCGTCGCCCACGGCTCCCCTGCGAAGTCAAAGAAGTCCAGCAGGTTGGGCTGCGCGGCGTCGCGGGCCGTCAGGCTCACATTCGGCCCGAGGAAACGATTCTCAACGAACTTGATGATGGCCGTGTGGTCCATGGGAATGTGCGAGACGTAATGTCTGCGCGTGAACGGCGAGACCACGAAGTTCGGAATCCGGAAGCCAATCTGCGCTCCGAATCCGTTCACCGCTGCCGCATCGTCTGCGTGTGCGCCCGGCCATGTAGAGTCCAGGTCGCAGTGCGTGGTGGGCACTACGGGATCGCCGGGAGCCGCGGCCGTCGGCACGCACGGAATATAGCTGTCCGGGCTCACCGACACCGACCCAATATCCGGAATCGTCCCCAGAGACTTGTCGGTGAAGTCGTTCGAGTGCCCAGGAACCGGCGGCACATGGTCATACGGGCCGCCGCCTTCGTCGTAGCCGAAAAAGAAGACCGAGTCATTCCACGACGGGCTATTCATGAACGCATTTACAACCTTCGATACCTGCGCTTGCCCAGCCAGGATCGATTGTCCTGATCCAGGGTGCTCGTCGTTATTTGCGTACCCTGCCTCGATGAACGCGAAGCTCGGCAGTGTGCCGTTCGTCAGGTCGGTGTAGTACTGCGCCAACGGCGCGATGTGAGTCGGGTCCACGCAGAACGAGTTCGACGCGTCCCCTACCACGCTCGAGGGCTGCAGAGTTCCAGGGCAGGTGCCGGTCGGGTTCTCGCGCAGGAAGTTGAACGAATAGCTCAGGCTGCCAAAGTCCGTCGCTGGGAACTTGGCGTATGCGGATTGCCCCTGGCACTCATCTTCGGTCTCGCAGAAGCCTTCCGTCACCGTGTAGTAAATCTTCCAGCTGACATTGGCCGCCTGAAGCTCATTGAAGATGGTCTTGATGGCTAGCTGAGACAGCTTGTCGTCTCCACCCGGATCCTGAACCAGGCCCTGCGTCGTGCCGCCCGTGAATGTCGCAATGCGGTTGTCGATGCTCTTGCTGGCCACCGGCGAGAACCACCGGTCTGAAACCGCAAACTGCGATGCCATGTAGTAGTAGTAGTTGAGGAAGCCTTCGTCGTAGTAGCCCATGGCACGCTGACCTGCCGTGTCGGTGAAGCTGCCCGAGCATTTGCCCGAATTGGCGCAACTGGTTGCGAAACCTTCCGCCGTGTGCACAAAGCCATCCATCCGGATCGGACGCGCGGTTGTGAAGTCATACCGGTTTACGTCGCCGTAACTCGATTCCCAGGCAGAACTGTCATCGTCGATGCAGGTGCTTGCGAACTTGTAGAGCGAGAACGAAGTGCCCTCGTTATTTACGTTGCTGATCTTTTCCAGCTTGTCGTCAATGCCGTCCACCGTGTAAGTCTTGCCGTCGTCGCCCACATTCCAGCCCTGGGCCTCACGATAGGGATTCAACATTCCAAAGTAGGCATCGAAGCTGTGATTCTCCTGCAGCATGAAGATCACGTGGTTGATTGACTGAACGCTGCCTACCGCTACGGTCGCGGTTGCCGTCGTGGTGCCGCCAGCTCCTGTTGCTGTGGCCGTGTACGTGGTCGTGGCATTCGGAGTCACACTTTGCGTTCCCCCGGTTGCAGCCAGCGTGTAGTTGCTGTTGTCTGAACCGGTGACCGCGACCCCCGTCGCATTGGCCGCCACCACCGTCAAAGTGGATGAGCCTCCGAGGTTGACGCTTGTCGGGCTCGCTGCGATCGTCACCGTCACTGCTGGCAAAGGATTAACTGTGACAACCGCGGTTGCCGTCGCTGTTCCTCCGGCGTTGGTCGCATTCACCGTGTACGTAGTGGTTGCTGCCGGGCTCACTGCTTCTGTGCCGCCTGTTGCCGCCAGCGTATAGTTGCTGCCGTCCGACCCCGTCACCGCCAGCTGCGCCGCACCTGCCGCCGTCACTGTCAATGTCGACGAACCTCCGGCATTGATCGTCGCGGGATTCGCCATGATCGTTACGGTCGGCAAAGGAACAGGCGCGGTCACAGTCACCGTCGCCGTGGCTGAAGCCTTCCCGCCCGCTCCGGAAACGTTCACCGTATAGGTCGTGGTTGCTGCGGGGCTCACCGTCTGCGTGCCGCCCGCCGCCGCCAACGTGTAGCTGCTGCCGTCAGTGCCGGTCACGTCCACCTGCGTGGCATTGGTCGCGGCCACCGTCAAGGTGGACGAACCTCCGGCCGTGATCGACGTGGGATTTGCCCCGATCGTCACAGTTGGCGCAACGGGAGCCGCGGAAACCGTGATCGTGGCTGAGGAAGACACACTGCCCCCTGATCCGGTCGCGTTTACCGTGTACGTTGTCGTCGCAGAAGGGGTGACGGACTGTTTTCCGCCTGTTGCCGACATTGTGTAGCTGCTACCGTCTGACCCGGTCAATGTGACTTGCGTCGCATTGGTTGCCGTGACAGACAGCGTGCTCGATGTCCCTGCCGTAAGCGAAGCGGGGCTGGCGGTGATGCTTACTGCTGGCTTATCGGCCGGTGGCGCGCTGACGCTTGTTCCACTACCACCGCATCCGTAAAGGACGGCCAGGAGGGGAAGCATCAAAACCATGGGCAACTTGCAAGCACAGCAAAGAGAAGACAGACGACTGCTCGCCTTCATTGAGTTTTCCTCATCAAATTGTCAACGTGCAAAATTTCGATCTTTCAGAGGGGAGCTCTGAACCTTTCAAGCCGGACCCCGCTCAGGCGGAAAATAGGATCGGTAAGGAGCGGTATGCAGCTCGTGCCGAGTGTTTGTCCAGTCCTTCAGGAGAATCCCCAGACTCCTGAATATGCGGCACGAGGGCCCAGTTGTCTTACTACTCTACATAAGTTTGATGCGCACGCGTCAGGCCGATTGCCTGTGCAAGAAAAATCATTGGTACCCAGCAGAAGAGTTACTCCACCATATCGAAGAGTTATGGCCTCCGGGCAGCCCGCAATAACTTGCGAGATGGCGCTTGCGCAAGCTGAGCTACTGCATTGCCGTCACCAGTCGTCGGTGGAATTGGCGCCTGACCTCCGGGGCAGGACTTATCAGAACCCCGCGCCAGACGCGGTCGCGGATAGCGTCTCCGCGAGAAATCGGGAAACCAATCTTACCGCTTAATGCTTTCCAGAGTTAGCGGCGCCAAAGCCCGGCAATCTCCCCTGCCAGCCTGCGGGCTTTCGCTAAGAAGCCATCTGAAGAGATTCACCTTTGGTGAAACCGGCGCCAGGCTGTGTGGATGCCTCTAGGGTTCGCCGCGCAAAAAAATGACCCTCCGGCAAGGCCGGAGGATCCGATGGTTCTTTCCCCGTTTGCAGTCGTCAGACGATCTACGCCGCTTCGGTGGCCTTGCCGTTCTGGTAGTTGGTCTCGGCCTGCACGCCCATCATTCCCACCTGAGGAGCAAGCATGGCCGGGAAGCGATGAACCCGGCTGATGATCGAGAGCGGCCGGCTGCGTACTTCGTCATACACACGCCCCACATATTCGCCCAGCACGCCAATGCTCAGCAGCAGCAGTCCGCCGACAAAAAACACAGTCGACGCCACACCCAGACCCACGGTCGCTACCGAAGTCTTGACGAAGAACATTGAACCCAGCAGCAGAACTGACATTGTGCAGGCGAACATGAAGAGCGCAAAGGAGAGGCGGAGCGGCTTGTAGCTGAAGCTGGTAATCGCGTCCATCGCATACTTGATGCGGCTGATGAACGACAGCTTGCCATCGCCGGCGAGCCGATCTTGCCGGTCGTAGTAGACAACCTTGTTCCGATAGCCGACCCAGGCCCGCAGTCCGGGCAAATAGCGGTTCCGCTCGCCGAGTGCATTCACAGAATCCACGCACTTGCGGCTCATCAGGCTGAAAATTCCGGCATTCAGAGGAATCGGGTAGTCGGAAAGGCTTCCCAGTAAGCGATAGAAGAGTGGGAAAAGGGCGGCCAGAAGCTTGCGGCTCTCCTGCCGGCTTCTGCGCACCGCGACAACCACCTCGGCGCCGTCCCGCCATGCATCGATCAACTGCGGAAGCACCTCGGGCGGGTCCTGGAAATCGCCATCCATCAGGATCACAGCGGCGCCGTGCGCGGTCTGAAGTCCCGCGGAGATCGCGCCCATGTGGCCCCAGTTACGCGACAATTCAACGACTACAACGTGAGAATCCAAGGTTTGCAGCCCTCTCAGAATTTCGAGAGAGGCATCTGAAGATCCATCATTGACGTACACGACTTCCCATTGTGTGCGAGCGCCTTCCATTGCGTTCGCCACAGCCTCGTGGAACTTAACGATTAGTTCCTCTTCGTTGTAAATGGGGACGACCACCGATACCATATGTGACTCCTGACTTGCGAATTCTTAGTGACCCAAGGCTTTGTTTTGTTACAGTCTTTCCACTTAAATGAAGCCGGTACAGAGAAAATTCAGAGAATTACGTTGTACATCATTCTGGCATTGCCTGGAAAACCCGAACCCGCCATTTGACCTCGGAGGGAGTTAAGACTACCACGTAACGGGTGCTGACATGTTGAGTCGCCAGATTTTTCTCGTGATCGAATACCTGCATGTCGTATTCAACCTTGTCTGTCATCTCAATCGAAAGCCCTTCCGGTGAATAGAACACAATCTGAAGGTCGTGCGATACATCCTGGTAATGGGTATGAAGTCCGAGTGCTGCCTGTTGCTTGATTGTTTCCTTCAGCTTGTCTTTCGACGTTCCCACAAAATCCGCGTCCAACAGATCCGTCCGGTTTTGATTCAGGGCTGCACTGAAACTCTTCCATGCTTCCAGATAGTCCCGAATCGCTCCCGTCTTCGTTTGGTCCTGTAACTCACGCGGTCCTGTCAGTTTAACCGGTTCTACACGCAAAGATGACTGCGAAAACAGAAAGGTTGGTATCGTTAGGAAGATTAAGGCGATGACCAAAGTTTTCATGGTGATCATTTCCCCAATCCAATCTGGTTTCCCATCACCACGCCGCTGGCTACAGAGATGGTCGCGCCCGTGTGAACCGGCATCTCAACCTCGGCAATACCGCGCTTGATCGGCACATCCACCGTCGATAGACCGCCATGGAAGGTTTCGGTGAAGGTGACGATGGTTCCGTCCGGTACCGCGTTGCCGCTGCAGTCTTTCACCGGCTCAGTGGCCACATCCACTTTCGGCCCCGCCTGCTTTGCCGTCATTTTCAGCCCGCAAGGATCTCCGGGAACCTGCCGGATCACCCGCGCACTCGAAATGTCCCCAACCCGGGCGACAAATTTGTCGTTCCCCTGTTGGCCCGTCGAATCCATCGCTGTCCAGGCTGAGCCGTCCTTCGTCGTCTCCGTGCGCTTTTGCACGGCGCCTGAAGGCGTAGTCAGCTCAAACGAAACGGGAGCGGGCGTTACGATCAAATTCTTGTATGCGTCCAAAACGTAGACCGCCCCGGTGATCCCCGCATGCAGGCTCACCGGAAGCCGCGAAGGCTTCGCCAGGAAAGTCACATCCGCGGGTTGGGCCGCCGGAACCACTTCGAACCCTTCGCTTTCCGTTGCCGAAGCCCGGGAAACAATCGCCAGATAATGGCCTGCGTTATAGAGCGATCCGGCCGCAATCGAGGCGGTACCACCCAGTTCCACATCCTGCTTTAACGCCTGCCCGGGCCCAACAATAAAAAGGGTGCCTTTTCCGCTGCCGCTCAACTGAATCGAGAAGGCGCTTCCGGCTTCCACGGTCTTGGGAACTGTGATCGCGCCGCCCTGGCCGAGAGCCATTTGGCCCATCGCCACGGTCAAGCCGCCGAAAAGGACTGCAAGTCGCACAGTCACTGGGGCCCTCCCGCGGTATAGCTCGAAATCACGGTGCGCTGGCTGCTGATGTTCTTCGCCAGATCCCCAGGAATTTTGACCTGGAACGGAACCGGCGTCTGCGGCAACAGAGCCTGATCGACATATTGATCCGCGATCCAAACCACGTTGCCGTTCTGGTCATAGAACGTTCCAAGAACGTGCGCCACATTCACGGTGCGTCCGCTCTGGTTGATCAGTTGCCCGGTCAGCGACGGATCCGGCGCCGGGTTCAACTGCTCATTGGCAATTTCAATCACTGGATCGGCCGAGGCCGCAATCAGTGACGACGTGGGATCCATGCGAACGCTGCCGATATCTGACTTTGACACACCCGGGAAACTGATCAAGAAGGGTGTGACGGCCTTGGGCAAAAGCAGGTGCGAGATCTTGTCGAAGCTGCCTTCGGTGGCGATGGTCGCCCGTGTCTTGGAAAGCAGCGTGGCGCTGACCCCCACATAGGCGGGAACCACGTCCTCGTTCAAAAGCTCTCCCAGGATCACAACGCCTTCGGCGCGCTCCACTACGTTCATGTCCACAATCTTGATGTGCGGTGCTTCCACATCCTGCGCGCCCCAGTCGTCGCCGCCGCCGCGGTAGATCACATCCCAGCGCAGGTAATTCACCGCCATCACCTGTGCCGGCACAACCGGCTCTTTCACGAGC
>Ga0182030_10022090_pt1 | contig 11867 bp, 10 predicted proteins | sample 812S3MmetaG_FD_121299 | JGI IMG/M metagenome (GOLD analysis project Ga0182030, IMG submission 121299) | Permafrost microbial communities from Stordalen Mire, Sweden - 812S3M metaG (Illumina Assembly) | ecosystem: Environmental > Terrestrial > Soil > Wetlands > Permafrost | place: Sweden... | reverse complement strand
GGCATCATCTCCAAGATCGATACTGCGCTGGCGCTGCCGGATCTGTTCCAGCGCGACCCGAAACAGGCTGCCCAGCTCAGCAAGGCCCGCGCCGGGGCGGCGAATGCCTTGCAGCAGGCCGAGGAAGCATGGCTGGCTGCGAGTTCGCAGTATGACGAGGCGGCCGGCTGACTAGGGTTCTCCAGCGAAAGCCTGCGCCGCACGTGATGCGGGGCGGATACCGGTTCGCGTCAAGAAAACGCGTCAAACCAGGATAGAGCGCGCAAGTCTGCGGCGCAGTGGCGCCGCCCGGTGCGCATCCAGGATGACGCCAAGCTGGCGGAAACCGTCACGTCGCCGCCGGCTTCTTCTTCGACTTTGCAGTCTTCGGTTGCACCACCGGTTCAGGTCCGCGCTCGATCGATGTCAGGCGCCCGGCCGTAAAGGTATAGATTCCAGCGCGTTGGCCCCGCGAATAGGTGACGACCGCCACCCGATCGCCGCGCGCATTGTTCGAGAGATTGACGCTCTCAGGTGGGCCAATGCCGCGCACCACATCGCATTCGTTGTGGCCAAGCGCCACCGTTCCCGTTGTCGTGGGAACCGGACCGGCGGCGGCTCCCTCGGTCAGCGCGCTGGAGGCGACAGACCCGCCGGGAGGCGCCATTCCCGGGCAAAATCCTTCGGCACTGACGAGATCGTCCGCCGTAACCGGCTTGTTGGGCGTCAGGGGCGGTGTTTCAATCGAAACGTTTCGGATGAACAGCCTGCCCGAACGCGAAAACCATTCCGCATCCTTCGACAGAAGATCGGACGAAAACATGTCGGACGCGCCCGAGCAGCCCGCGATGACGGGGGCGAACAGAAGCAACGCCAGCAGGCGTTTGCGATGAGAGTTCTTGTCTCGCACGATGAACCAAGTTCCTACGCCGCCCTAAGCGGTTGTCCCACCATCACTTTGCGACATGATCGTGACTGGCGCAAGCTCACGGGCTGAATCCGTATATTATCATTAATTGCCGCGGATCGCTATTCCCGCCGCTGCCACCGGCCCCGTTCGTCCGCCTGCCAATACGTGACCTCGAATCCCCGCGCCTTGCAATCGGTCCAGGCCCCCCGCGCCGCGGCGAGCGCATCGCCATCGTCGCCATTAAAGACCAGAACCAGCCGCTGATAGGCGGTCGAATCCGCCGGCAAAACGGCATTGTCGACCAAGAACCTGACATTGGCCCGGTTCGGATTGCCGTCCTCCGCCGTCAGCACAATCGGCTGATCCTGCGCGTCGCCGGCGCGCCATGTGGCGTGCGGCAAAAACGAATCGTCGCGATAGGTCCACAAATGGGCGTCGAGCGCGTCGACGCGCTCTTGCGACGTCGACTGCACGACAACCCGCCAGCCGCGCTCCAGCGATTTTTCCAGCAAGGGCGGCAAGACATTTTCCAGCGACTTGTTTTGCAGATGGTAGAACAGGACTTCCGTCATCCGGTCTCAGCTATTTCTTGGCTTCGTAGTATTCCGCGACTAACCGCTCGAGCAGGCGAACGCCATAGCCCGAACCCCAGCTGTGATTGATCTCGGATTTCGGCGCGCCCATCGCCGTTCCCGCGATGTCGAGATGCGCCCACGGCGTATCGTCGACGAAGCGCTGAAGGAACTGCGCGGCGGTAATCGAACCGCCGTTGCGGGTGCCCGTGTTCTTCATGTCTGCGAACTGCGAGTCGATCTGCTTGTCGTATTCCGGACCGAGCGGCATGCGCCAGACCCGTTCCCCCGTGGCAATTCCGACCGTCGTCAACCGTTCGGCCAATTCGTCGTTGTTGGAAAACAATCCGGCATATTCGGTGCCGAGCGCAACCATGATCGCGCCGGTGAGTGTCGCAAGATCGACCATGAATTTCGGCTTGAACTTCTTCGCCACATACCAGAGCACGTCGGCCAGCACCAGCCGGCCTTCCGCGTCGGTGTTGATGATTTCGATGGTCTGGCCGGACATCGACGTCACGATATCGCCGGGGCGTTGAGCGTTGCCGTCGGGCATGTTCTCGACCAGGCCGATGGCGCCGACCACATTGACCTTCGCCTTGCGCGCGGCCAGCGCATGCATCAGTCCAACTACGCAGGCAGCGCCGCCCATGTCGCCCTTCATATCCTCCATGCTTGCCGCGGGTTTGATCGAGATGCCGCCGGTATCGAAGCAAACGCCCTTGCCGACAAAGGCAACCGGTGGATCGCGGCGCTTGCCGCCATTCCAGCGCATGATCACGGTGCGGCCGGGCTGCGTGGAGCCCTGAGCAACCCCGAGCAGCGCCCCCATCCCGAGTTTGGTCATGGCCTTGACGTCGAGAATCTGGACGTCAACGCCGAGCTTGCGGAGTTGGCTGGCGCGGCGCGCAAATTCCACCGGATAGAGCACGTTCGGCGGTTCATTTACCAGTTCGCGTGCCAGGATGACGCCGTCGACGATATGAGCATCGGGCTCGAAGGCCTTTCGCGCGGCGGACACATCCGCCACGGCAAGTGAAACCTCGGCGCGCAAGGCGGCGTCCTCGTCGTCCTTCTTTTTGGTCTTGTAGCGGTCGAATTTATAGGCGCGCAACCGCACACCGGATGCGACCGCCGCAGCCTGGTCCGGCTCCATGGCTCCGCTTGGTAGTTCCGCGATGATCGTCGCCGCGTCGTTGCCGGCGCGAAGTTTGCCGGCTGCCGCGCCGCCGAGCTTGAGAAAGTCATTGTCCTTGATCGCCGACTGCTTGCCGGTGCCGACCACGATCAGGCGCGAGGCCTTGAGACCTTCCGGCGCCAGAATATCGAGCGTGGAGCCGCTCTTTCCCTTGAACTGGTTGGTAGCCGCGGCACGTCCGACGATATTGGCCGCCGCCCCAAGCGCCTTGCGGGTCGCGGCGCCGAATTTCAACGTGTCGTCGCAGAATATCACCAGAATGCCGCGCGGGGCGGTGGCAAACGGAACGAAGCCGACCTTGACGGCGTCGGGCATGGGTAAATTCCTCCAAAATAAGGCTGTAGCTGGGTGGAAACCCGCGGGGGGCGGTGCTTCGAATGCTCACTTTGGCTGTGATGCACATCCGTTAACAGCGTGGTCGGAGCACTATGACCTGTCCGCGACCGCGCTGCCAAGCGTCCCCGTGGCTCAGAGGCCACATAACACGAATAATTAACCTTATTCCGAGGGTGCCACGGCGCAGCCATTTTGTTGACGGATCAAAGGGATGGTAGTGAGAGAGTGGGGGCCGGCTGGAGCACTGGCGCGCGACTACAGGGGATCCCGATTTCGGGATTGGTCGCAGCGGCAGTTCCAGTTCGCAGGACGGGATCGTGCGGTACCGATGGGGTCGATCGACAACTACGTCTTTCGCGCGACGCTTGCGTCGTTTGCGGCGGTTCGGGTCGGCCTGACAATGGCGACCTGGATGGCGCGGGTCGTGCGCGACATTGACCCGATGATCGGTCGGGGTGGGACGATCGTGGCAACATGCCTTGGCTTCACCTGCCCCGGCTTCATCAGCATGATGATTCGGCCGCTCGCGCTGATGCAAGCCATCAGCAAATCGAATGCGCGTGTTCTGCGGCTTTTGGGGCGGCCGGCCACAGCATGAGCATGATGACCAACACCCTCGGGCGATATTTTGCAGGCCGCTTCGTGGTCTCGGCGCTCGGTGTGTTCGCCAGCATCTTCGTCCTGCTTGTGCTTGTCGATTACATCGAAATGGTCAGGAAGACTTCGGGGCTGGTTACGGCATCCGCCATCATGGTTGCGGAGACGTCGCTGTTCCGGGTTCCGCAACTGCTCGAAAAAATGATGCCGTTTTGCATCCTGATCGGGGCGATGACCTGCTACCTCGCGCTTTCGCGGCGGCTGGAGCTTGTGGTGGCGCGTGCCGCCGGCGTTTCTGCCTGGCAGTTTATCGCGCCGGCGCTGGCAAGCGCGGTCGTGCTCGGAATCATCGCAACGACCGCTTACAATCCGATGTCCGCAGATTTGCGCGAAACCTCCAAACGGATGGAGGCGGAGCTATTCGGCGCCGCTCCCGGCGGCGGCATACAAGACGCTGCCGGATTCTGGATCAATCAGGTGAACAGCGATGGCCAGGCCATCATCAATGCGGCTCGCAGCGAGCAACAGGGCGTGCGGCTGACCGGGCTGACGGTGTTCCGATTCGATACCGACTATCAATTCAAGGAGCGAATCGAGGCGCAAGAGGCCGTGCTCGAGGAAGGACGTTGGCTGTTCAAATCGGTGCGGCGATACTCCCTCGATCGACCTCCGGTGGACCAGGACAGCTTCGTCCTCCCCACCAGCCTGACTCCGGCTCAGGTCCGCAACAGTTTCTCCACGCCGGAAACTGTGTCTTTTTGGCAACTCCCGAATTATATCCGATCTTCTGAAAGCTCCGGATTCGCCACCGCCGGTTATCGATTGCAGTACCACAAGCTACTCGCACAGCCGTTTTTGTTGGCCGCAATGGTGATGGTGGCAGCGGCCGTCAGCCTGCGGTTCTTTCGCTTCGGCGGCGTGCAAAAGATGGTTTTGGGTGGCGTGGGTGCAGGCTTTCTGCTCTACGTTCTGTCGAAAGTAACTGAGGATTTGAGCAAGGCTGAGTTGATGCATCCGATCGCTTCGGCGTGGCTGCCTGTTTGCGTGGGCGGCCTCACCGGCTTTTTGGCCTTGCTGTACCAGGAGGACGGGTAGTGGCCGTTGTCGCCGCCCGCCAGAGAGGGTCGCTTGCGTTGCGGCGGCGCACCACCGTGCGCCGTTGTTGGCGTCGCTTGGCCGCTGGCGGTCCGGTTCTTGCCGTCGTTTTCGGCCTGGTTTTCGCCGGCATGCTCGGCGTTGCCCTGACGACCCCGGCCTTGGCGCAGAGCTTCACCTACAATCCGCTACCCCCGCACCCGAAACCACCTAAAGTTGCCAACGACGGACAGATGCTGGTCCAGGCGATCGAGGTGGATTACGACTACAATAACTCGCGGGTGTCGGCGGTCGGCAACGTGCAGATGTTCTACAACGGGACCAGCGTCGAGGCCGACAAGGTCATCTACGATCAGAAGACCAAGCGGCTGCATGCCGAAGGCAACATCCGCATGACCGATGCGGAAGGCAAGATTACCTACGCCAATATTCTGGATTTGAGCGACGACTACCGAGACGGTTTCGTCGACTCGCTGCACGTCGACACCGCCGATGCGACGCGAATGGCCGCGACTCGCGCGGACCGCAGCAGCGGCAACTACACCGTCTTCGAGAACGGCGTCTACACGGCTTGCGCACCCTGCAAGGACGATCCGAAGAAGCCGCCGCTCTGGCAGGTCAAGGGTATGCGCATCATCCACGACCAGATCGACAAGATGCTCTATTTCGAGAACGCCCAGTTGGAATTCTTCGGCGTTCCGTTGGCGTATATGCCGTATTTTTCAGCGCCCGATCCGACCGTGAAGCGCAAGTCGGGGTTCTTGATGCCGGGCGTCAGTTCGAATTCGACATACGGATTTGGTGTCGACATCCCGTACTTCTGGGCCATCGCTCCCGACTACGACGCGACCTTCACCCCACGCATCATGAGCGAGCAAGGCGTATTGCTACAGGCCGAATTCCGTCAGCGCCTGCTTAACGGATCGTATCAAATCCGCGCCTATGGCATCGACCAACTGGATCCGGGAGCCTTCGCCGGTCAGCCCGGAGACCGTCAGTTCCGCGGCGGCGTCGAATCAAAGGGCGAGTTCGCGCTGAACGATAAGTGGGTCTGGGGCTGGGAGGGCGTCGCGCTCACCGATTATATGGTGATGTCCGACTACAGGCTGTCCCTGTACAAGGACCCGCTCGCCGCGTTTCTGACTCTGCCAACCGAAGCCGTTTCCCAGGCCTATCTGACCGGCGTCGGCAATCGCAGCTACTTCGATGCGCGCGCGATCTATTATCTCAGTCTTTCCGGCAATCAGGCCCAGGTGCCCCTCGTTGCGCCGGTTATCGACTATTCGAACGTGATCAACCACTCGGTGCTGGGTGGCGAGTTCAGCTACAAGGGGAACTTCACCAGCCTGACCCGCGATACCGCGGCTTTCGATGCGGTCAACGCCGCAGCCGTCGCCAACGGCAGTTGCCTGCCAAACTCAGCCGATCCGGCGAGGAGCATAACGCCTGCGAACTGCCTGCTCCGAGGCATGCCCGGCACCTATACGCGGGCGACGGGTGAGGCGGATTGGCGCCGGTCGTTCACCGATTCGGCGGGCGAGATCTGGACGCCGTTTGCAAGCGTCCGCGTCGACGCGATCGATGCTTCGGTTGCGAACCAGCCGGGCGTTTCGAACTTCCTTGCGACCGGCGAAAGCCAGGCCGTGCGGGTGATGCCCACGATCGGCCTCGAATATCGCTATCCCTTTATCAACGTCCAGCCGTGGGGCACCACGACGATCGAACCGATTGCGCAGGTCATCGCGCGTCCCAACGAACCCAGTGCAGGCAAGCTTCCCAACGAAGACTCGCAGAGCATGACCTTCGACACCAGCAACCTGTTCAGCGTCGACAAATTTTCAGGTTATGACCGCGAGGAAGGCGGCGGACGCGCCAATGTCGGCGTACAGGCGACGACGCAATTCGACCGCGGTGGCTCCGTCACCGCAGTGTTCGGGCAGTCCTATCAGCTGTTCGGTCTGAATTCCTTCGCGGTGGCCGACGTAACCAATACCGCGCTGGACTCCGGTCTGGATAAGCCGGCGTCGGACTATGTCGCCAGCGTCAGCTATTCGCCGAACAGAACATATACCTTCAGCACGCGCGCGCGGTTCGACGAGTTGACCGGGAGCGTCGAGCGCTTCGAGGCTGAAGGCCGCGCCAACTTCGACCGCTTCTCGGTCAGCCTGTTATACGGCGACTATGCCCCGCAGCCCGATCTGGGATATCTGACGCGCCGCGAAGGCGTTCTCGGCACCGGTTCGATCAAGCTGGCGACGAACTGGGTGCTGACCGGATCTGCCCGTTGGGATCTGGTGCTGAACGAACTCAACCAATATGCCATCGGCGCCGGATATGTGGACGACTGCTTCGTGCTGGCGGTCAACTACGTCACATCCTATTCCTACGCCACCGCCACCTCGCCGCCGATCCTCAATCATTCTTATTTGCTACAGCTCGGCCTGCGGACCATTGCTAATACAACCACGGCATCGCAATAGAACCGGGCCGGCGGCCCCCCGGCGCACGAATTGCCGGCGCGTCGCGGATCCAACTCGAATCGGTTGAGACGGCCAACATGAGCATGACGACCACATTCTTTCAGCGCCTTTCGCCTCTCCGCCTCGGTTGTGCCGGGGCACTGGCCTTGATGTTTTGTGGAACGCCGCTGCATGCGCAAAGCGTCGCCGTTATCGTCAACGGCGAACCCATCACCAACTACGACATCGAGCAGCGCAGCAAGCTGAACTTCCTGTCGACTCACAAGGTTCCCACCCGACAGCAAGTGATCGACGAACTGATCGATGAAAAGGTGAAGGTCAGGGAAGGCAAGAAATACAGCATCGATCCCGGCGCTTCGGATATCGACTCCCTGTATTCGGGGATGAGCACAAGGATGCGCATAACACCCGAACAGCTCACCAAAACCCTCGAAGCCCAGGGCATCCGGCCCGAAACCCTGAAGGAACGTATGCGGGCCGAGATGGTCTGGTCCAGCCTGGTCCGCGGGCGATTCAAGGAAAGCCTGCAGGTTGGAGAGAAAGAGGTCGCCGCCGCCGCCAAGACCGGCGACGGCGCCGAGAAGCCGGACGCCGACAGCTTCGAATACAAGATGCAGCCTATCGTCATGATCGTCGCGCGAGGATCTGCGCCGGCCGCCATCGAGGCACGGCGCAAGGAGGCCGAAGCGCTGCGCAACCGCGTGCAGACCTGCGACGAGGCGAACGCCTTGTTCAAGTCCATGCAAAATGCCGCGATACGCGACGCCGTGACGAAAACCTCGGCCGACATACCGGCTGCGCTTCGCGTTATGCTCGACAAGACTCCCCTTGGTCATTTGACCGAGCCCGAGGTGACAAAACAGGGCGTGGAAATGGTTGCGCTCTGCGCCAGGAACCCGACCACCGTCGACACGCCGAAAAAAAAGGAAGTTCGGGACAAGATGTTTGCCGAAAAATACGAAGCGAAGTCGAAGGCGTACCTGCAGGAAATCCGCAAAGCCGCGATGATCGAATATCGTTGATGCATGGCAAAACCCCTCGCGCTGACATCCGGCGAACCGGCGGGTATCGGGCCCGACATCACCATGAAAGCGTGGCTGCGCCGGAATGAGCTGAAGCTCCCGGCATTCTACCTGGTCGGCGATCGCGACTTCCTCGGCAACCGGGCGACGGCGCTCGGACTCAAGGTCAGGTTTGCCGACGTCCGCGCCGAGGATGCGGTCGACGCCTTTGCGGACGCATTGCCGGTCGTGGCCACCGGCCATGTGGCGACCGCGCCGCCGGGCCAGCCGGACAGCACCAGCGCGGACGCAACCATCGCCTCCATTCGCCAGGCGGTCGGCGATGTTCTTGCCGGACGGGCCAGTGCGGTTGTGACCAATCCGATTGCCAAGAGCGTGCTCTACCGCGCCGGATTTCGGTATCCCGGCCACACCGAGTTTCTCGCCGAACTCTCAGCGACTGGCGGTCATTCGCCGCAGCCGGTGATGATGCTGTGGTCCCCTGCCCTGGTCGTCGTGCCCGTCACGATCCATCTTTCGCTGCGGGAGGCGATTGCGCAGTTGTCGAGCGACTTGATCGTCACCACGACTCGCATCGTGAACACGGCTTTGAAGGCCCGCTTCGGGCTCGCCAATCCACGCCTCGCGGTATCCGGCCTCAATCCCCACGCCGGTGAAGACGGCTCACTTGGCGACGAAGACCGGAGCATCGTGGCGCCCGCCGTGGAAATCCTGCGCGCCGACGGCATCCAGATCAGGGGACCACTGCCGGCGGACACCATGTTCCACGCCGCCGCGCGCAAAACCTACGACTGTGCGATCTGCATGTATCACGATCAGGCGCTGATCCCGGTCAAGACGCTGGCATTCGACGATGCCGTCAACGTCACGCTGGGATTGCCGTTCGTTCGCACCTCGCCTGATCACGGCACGGCTTTCGACATCGCCGGCACCGGTCGGGCCAACCCGTCGAGCCTGATCGAGGCCTTGCGGCTTGCCGCCCGCCTCGCGGCGGCCGAGCCGGCATGAGCGTGATCGACGACCTGCCGCCGCTTCGCGAGGTTATTCGCCGGCATGCGCTGTCGGCCCGCAAATCGCTTGGACAGAATTTCCTGCTCGACCTCAACCTCACCGCGCGGATCGCGCGCGCCGCGGGACCGCTGGAAGATGCCACGATCATCGAGATCGGGCCGGGTCCCGGCGGGTTGACGCGCGCTCTGCTGGCATTGGGGGCGCGGCGCGTCGTTGCCGTGGAGCGCGACCAGCGCGCGCTGGCGGCCCTCGAGGAGATCTCAACCCGTTATCCGGGGCGGCTGGAAATCATCTGCGCCGACGCGCAGCATTTCGATCCGCGGCCGCTGCTCGGCGGTGTCAGCGCCAAAATCGTCGCCAACCTGCCCTACAACATCGCAACCGCGCTGCTGATCGACTGGCTGTCGGTCGAACCATGGCCGCCATGGTATGACATGATGGTGCTGATGTTTCAGCGCGAAGTGGCCGAGCGAATCGTCGCGCACGCAAATGACGAAGCCTACGGACGGCTGGGCGTGCTCGCGAACTGGCGCGCCGAGACAAAAATCCTGTTCGACATTTCTCCCGCGGCGTTCGTGCCGCAACCGAAGGTCACCTCGTCCGTCGTGCGATTGGTGCCTCGCATCGCGCCGCAGGCCTGCGACCGCAGGGCGCTGGAGATGGTGGCGGCGGCGGCGTTCGGCCAGCGCAGGAAAATGCTGCGGCAAAGCCTGAAATCGTTGGCGGTGGATCCGGCCCGGCTGGCAACGGCCGCAAATGTCGATTTGACGCGGCGCGCCGAAACCATTCCGGTCAGCGGCTTTGTTGCCATGGCCCGTGAATTGACCGATATACGAAACGGAAAATTGAACGTTCCCTGAGGAGAAAACCCCATGGCGCTGATGCGTCGCCAGTCTTTGATCAAATTCGATGCGCCCCTGTGTGAAACCATCGTCGAAACGCCGAAGCCGCAAGGCAGGGAAGTGCTTGTCCGTATCGAGCGTTGCGGGCTGTGCCATTCAGACCTCCACATCCAGGACGGCTACGCCGACCTCGGCGGCGGCAAGAAACTCGATACCACCCGCGGCATGACGCTGCCGTTCACGCTGGGACACGAGATAGCCGGAATCGTCGAGGAAGTCGGTCCGGATGTTTCGCAAGCCCTGATCGGCACCAAGAAGGCGGTATTCCCCTGGATCGGCTGCGGCCAATGCCGCGATTGTCTCAACGGCGACGAGAACCTTTGTGCCAAGCAGCGGTTTCTCGGCGTCGCCATCGACGGCGGTTTTGCCAGCCACGTGCTGGTGCCGGACGCAAAATATTTGCTGGATTACGATCCTTTACCGGTCAATCAGGCGGCGACCTTGATGTGCTCCGGGATAACCGCCTATGGCGCCTTGAAGCGGCTCGTTGACCGGCCCCGGCAACGCAATCTGCTGCTGATCGGCCTTGGCGGCGTCGGCATGATGGGGCTGGCCTTCGCGCAAGCCATGTTCAAGCAGAAAATCTCGGTCGCGGATTTGAGCCCGGCGGCGCGCGAAGCGGCGCTCAAAAACGGCGCTGACGTCGCCTACGATCCCTCCGAGGCCGACGTGGTCAAGCGCATCATCAGGGACACCGAGGGAGGCTTTGACGGGGTGGTCGATTTTGCCGGCAACGAAAGATCGATGGGCTTTGCGGTCTCCGCGGTCGCGCGTGGCGGCAAGATCGTGGTCTCCGGACTCATGGGCGGCAATTTCAGCCTGCCGATGGTGCAATGGATCTACAAGCGCATGACGATCGAAGGCTTCATGGTCGGAACGTTGGCCGAGGGGCAGGAACTGATGGCACTTGCTCGGAGCGGGAAGATCAAGCCGACGCCGATGAAAGAAGAGCCGATGGGCGACGTCCAGAAATGGATCGACGAGTTGCGGGCCGGAAAGGTGGTCGGGCGCATCGTGCTGAAAAACTGAGGCCGAACAATTTGGGTTTTCGCCGATGGCCGAGCCTTGCGGTTGCGAAGGCGAGCCCGAATTAAGCCTCATGCTGTCCGGAATTGCGGCGCATTGCGACCCAACTCTTTGCGGAGAGTTGGAAGGCGAAGTGCCTTGTATCATCGCCGGAGATGCACATGCCAAGCCGAGCCGCGAAATTCGTGTCAGCCATCTTTGCCGGCGTTCTCGCCGGCATCCCGCTCGCGACGATATCGCACGGCGCCACGCCCGCAGCGGACGATTGCCGGTCCGGACCGAAGGACGCGGCGCCCCAGGGCAGCCATTGGTACTACCGCATCGATGGCGCCACCAAACGCCACTGCTGGTATCTCAAGGACGAGCACGAAAAGCTTTCGCAAACCACCGCGCCGCCGAGTTCTTCCCGATCCGCGCAGCCGATCGCGCCGAAGGCTGACGCTGCGATGCAACGTTCGATCGCGGACGCCCACGCCGAACTGCCCGCGCAGACAGCGATCGAACCGCCGAAACGCGACGATAGGCTCGCTCCGTCGACGGCCGCAGACGCCACGGTCAGGATGCCGGATGCGGAGACACGACGATCGGTGGTCGCTTCGCGCTGGCCCGAGCAGTCGGGTATAAGTTCGTCGGCCGATCCGGCACCGACCGCTGGCAATTCGGATGCGGTCGCGCCGTCAGATTCAGGGACGGCCCAGCCGCTTGCCGCCGCCGGGATCACGCTCGCCGCCGCGGACTC
>Ga0182030_10022089_pt1 | contig 11867 bp, 8 predicted proteins | sample 812S3MmetaG_FD_121299 | JGI IMG/M metagenome (GOLD analysis project Ga0182030, IMG submission 121299) | Permafrost microbial communities from Stordalen Mire, Sweden - 812S3M metaG (Illumina Assembly) | ecosystem: Environmental > Terrestrial > Soil > Wetlands > Permafrost | place: Sweden... | reverse complement strand
TTTTCGGCGGCGTAAGGCAGGGCGAAAAACGGCAGCAGCAACAGGCAGACCAGCCAACCATTTTTTCGGCCGAGAAAATCCCAGAGGCAGAACGCCAGGCCGCAAACGTAAGCCGTGTGGATGACGGCGCTGGCCACCATTTGCAGCAGCGGATCCCAGCGTCTGTTCAGGATCAGCAGACCCAGGTCCAGCAGACGGGTGAACAAAATGCGATGTTCGCAGTATGGCGCAAAAAAATCCTTCCAGGTCAGCAGCCCGGCGAGCCAGTTTTTAAACAGTGACGCGGTTTCATACCAATCGTCCCACCAAGGCAGCGGCGAGGCGTAAAGTTGGACAATCCAAAGTTTCGCGCCCAATACCGCCAGAAACAATGCGGCCAGCCAAGCCGTAAATCCCTTGGTCGAATCGTTTGCCGCGTTCATCGGCGCGAGCTTAAATGAATTTATGGCCGAAACAAGTCCGTGGGAAAATCCTTTTCAGGAATCTATTTTAATTCAGGCCATTCGTGGTTTAACTTCTCCATCATTTTTTATGAACATTCGTTCCGAAAATTTTCCGCTGCGGCCGGCTTGGACCGAGATTGACCTTGGCAAGCTGCGCCGCAATCTGCAGTTCATCCGCCGCGACCTGCCGCGCGCCGTCAAGTTGCTCGCCGTGGTCAAGGACGAGGCTTACGGCCACGGTGCGCTCGATGTAGCGCGACTGGCGCTTGAGGAAGGTGCCTGGGGCTTTGGCTTGAGCACGCTGGAGGAGGCGATGCATTTGCGCGACCGCGGCATCACCGCGCCGTTGCTGCTGCTGGGTGAACGGCAGGCGGCCGAACTGGAATGGTGCGTGGCGCATGACCTGACCGTCTGCGTGAACGAGCCGCACGCCGTCCGCCAGCTGGCGAAAATCGCGACAGAATTCGGCAAACGGGTTCCGGTTCATGTCAAAATTCACACCGGCATGAGCCGTTACGGCGTGCGCTGGGACGAGGCGCTGCCGCTGGTCGAAAAAATTCTCGCCGAAAAATCCCTGTCGCTTGCCGGAATCATGACCCACTTTGCGCAATCGGATGAGGCGGACAAGACGTTTGCAAATCTTCAGCTGGCGCGGTTCAACGACGTCGTGACGGCGCTGATAAATCGCGGCGTAGCAGTTCCGCTGCAGCACGTGTGCAACAGCGGCGGCTTTCTGGATCTGCCGCACGCTCATCTGGACATGGTCCGCGTGGGCATTTTGATTCACGGCGTTTTTCCCTCCAGCGTGTGCCGGCAGATTCCCGGCATCGAGCCAGTCATGTCCGTAAAGGCGCGCATCGCGGCCATTCAAAAATTGAAACCGGACGAGGTGGTCGGCTACGGCATGCGCTACACCGCGCCGACGGAACGGCGCATCGCCATCCTGCCCATTGGTTACGGCGATGGTTTTCCGCGCGTGCGCAACGCGGGCTGCGCACTGATCCATGGCCGGCGGGCGCCAATTGTTGGCGGTATCGCGATGGACGCGTTGATGGTGGACATCACGGAAATTCCCGCCGCGCAAATGTGGGATGAGGCCGTCCTCATGGGCCGGCAGGGTGCCGAGGAAATCACCGTGCATGACCTTGCCAAATTGAAGAACTCCGTAAGCTACGAAGTGCTGACCAGCTGGCGGCTGCGGCTGCGCCGAATATCAGTGAATGGGAAAACGCCGGCACCCCACCGGGAATTGTCCGCGGCCGGCACCCCATGAAACTCCTGTTCTCCGAACAAAAATCCGACTACGGGCATTATCAGTTTCCTTACGCCGTTTGGGCCGTACCGGAGGCGGGGGAAACGCCGGCGGATATTTTTGAGGCGGGCTTCCTGCCCTCATCGCGCGAGCTTGACCGGTTTTATCTCTGCCGGCAAATCCGCGTGGCATTGTCGCAGTTTGCGCCGTCGTCGGAGAACCGGCGCATTCTTCGCAAAGGCGAAGCTCTGCGCGTCGAACTGGTCCCGCGCGAACAATTTGATTACACGCCCGCCCGCCGCGAGTTTTTCAAGCGCTACGCCGATGCGAAATTTGGCCGGGACGTGATGAGCTGGCAGCGGCTGGATGCGCTCTTCAGCGCGCCAATCATCTCGCATCTGCTGGTCTTCACCGACACCACCACCGGCGCGGAAATCGGCGTGGCGACACTTTATCTGGCGGCGACGACGCTTGCCTATTATTATTACGCCTTTTACGACCTTAACTATTTCAACCGCAGCCTCGGCATGTTCATGATGACCTCGGCGGTGGCGCTGTTCGCCCGCCGCCATTTCAAACATCTGTATCTCGGCACCTGCTATTCGAACAACGCGCTTTACAAGACGCAGTTCGCCGGCGCGCAATTTTTCAACGGCTTCCGCTGGTCGGATGATCTGGCGGAATTAAAATTCCTACTCCGGCGCGACCAGCAGCCGTGCAACGAACATTTGCTTGAAACCGAGGCTTACCGCGAACAGTTTTATGGCGGCGACCTCAACCAAATCACCGGCCCGCACGGCTTCCAGGTGAAGCGGCGGTTAACGGATTCGGCAACCGGCGCGGATTGTCCGCTTGATTCAAACCGCGGCCGGTGTTAATAAATTATCGTGAGCAATTTCAACATCGGCGACAAAGTGGTCTGCGTGGATGACAAGTTCCCGCCGGACATCGGCAAGCTTTACGACGCTCTGCCCGTCAAGGACGTCACCTACGTCGTGCGCGACATCCGGCTCGGCATCAATCTCACGCTGGAAGGCGACGTCTCCGTGCTGCTCATCGGCCTCGTCAATCCCAAGGCGGATTCCAAGGCCAATTTGGAACGCGGCTTCCGCGCCGACCGGTTCCGGCCGCTCGAAGAGATGCAGGAAGAAAGTCGGAATGCGGTGGAAGAAACCAAAGAGATTCTTCAGCCGCTCGAAGTTTAATTACTTCACTTGAGATACGGCGCCACCGCCTGCCGCCAGATGGCGTAACCATTGGTGTTCATGTGCAATCCATCCGCAACGTAAATGTCCGGCAGCGGATGTCCATCCACACCGAGCATCAGCGGAAACACATTGATGAAAGCGATGCCGTGCTGATGGCAATATTTCTCCGTGAGCGAATTTAACCGTTTCACTTTTTCCAACTGCGACCAGCGGGCCGGATTGGGCGCGACCGAAATATATGCCAGCTTTGCGTGCGGCAGACTGCCGTGCAGTTTTTGCATCAGCGCCACAAAATCCCCATAGACAATCTCCGGCGACTTGCCGGCGTTAATGTCGTTGCCGCCGGCATACACCACGACTTGGCGCGGCTGGTATTTGATGACAATGCGGTCGGCGAAATTCACCGAGTCGACCAGTTGCGAACCGCCAAAGCCGCGATTGATCACCGGCAAACCGGGAAAATCCGCCGCAAGCAAGGTCCACTTGCGGATGCTCGAGCTGCCGACGAACACAATCGAATTTTGCGGCGGCGGATTCGTTTTATCCCTGGCTTCAAACGCGGCAATCTCATTTTCCCACTGTGCGGAACGGTGCGTGCCCAGCGAATTCTTTGGGACTGTCTGGCAACCGCTGCCGAATAAAACCGCCGCGACGAGTAGCGCGGAAAAAACCGCCGCCAGTTTGCCGCGACCCATATCAAAAATTCGTTCCATCACTTTCATAGAGTTGACTCGTTGCATAAATCGGCAAGTTGACCTGAATTGCCTCACCGCCGTCCGCCGCGATTTTTCCCGCCATACGACCGGACCGAAGTCTTGAGCACAAAATTGTTTTCCCGTTTGAGTTGCGGCCTGGCCGGCTGCGATGAAGGCTTGGCCGGACGCGATTCCTGCCGACGCGGATTGTCCCGCCGGGGATTTTGCGAAGGCGACGCCGGCGGCCGTTTTGAATCCGGCCGGGAAAACTGCGGCCGCTTCGTTTGTTTTTGAAATGGTTGCGGTCGCGCCGGGGCTGGCCGCGAACTGGACTGGCGCGTCGTTGGCGCTTTACCGGCTTCAGCGGCCAGACAGAAATCCACCTGCTTCTTGAAGCTGTCCACCTTCGCCACCTGCACGGTGAGCTTGTCGCCGAGCCGGATCACGCGGCGCGTGCGACGCCCCACCAGATTGCGCCGCGATTCGTCGAACACATAAAAATCATCCTCAATCGTGGACAGCGGCACGAGCCCGCTCATCGCGAGGCCGGGCACGTCCACGAAGAAACCGAAGTTCCGCACGTCGGTCACCAATGCGGGATATTTGATCGGAGCGCCGGATTCCAACTGCGCTTTCAAAAAGGCGAACAGCTTCACGTCCTTGCTATCGCGCTCTGCATCGGCGGAACTGCGTTCGGTCACGGAAATATGTTCGGCAATTTCCTTGAGCGCCGCTTCCTTGGCCGCGTTTTTGTCGAACAGCGCGCGATGCACCACCAAATCGGCATATCGGCGGATGGGCGAGGTAAAATGTGTGTATTTTTTCTTGGCCAAACCGTAATGACCAAGCGGTTCGACGGCGTAACGAGCGCGCATCAGTGATTTCAGAAAACCAATTTTCAGCGCCGCACCGATCGGCAGCGTGCCGAGCTTCAACAATAATTTCTGCACCTCGTGCGGCTGGTTCAAATTGCCGCACGCGACGTTGTGGCTCAAAACGTCCTGGCGATATTCCTGCAACCGCCGCGCGTCCGGCTCCTCGTGAATGCGATAAATCGCGGGCGTCCGCTGGCTCATCAGGCGCGTCGCCACGGCTTCGTTTGCAAGCAGCATGTATTCCTCGATCAACTGGTGCGAGACGTCGTTTTCGTATTTCTCGATGCGCAGAATCTTCCCCTGCTCGTCCAGCCGGATTTTCATTTCCGGAAAATCCAGTTCCAGCGAACCGTTCTTGAACCGGTTGCAGCGGATCTTTTGCGCCAGCTCGTGCGCCTGATGCAGCATTTGCTCAATCGGCTCGTCCGCCGGCGCGCGCTGCAAAATTTCCAGCACCTGCCCGTAGGTGAATCGCCTTTGCGAATGGATGACAGCGGAATGAAATTTCGTGCTCAGCACGCGCCCGTCGTGCGCCACCAGAAATTCCACGCATTTCGTCAACCGGTCCACATTCGGCTTCAGCGAACACAGCTCGTTGCTCAACGCTTCCGGCAGCATCGGAATGACGCGATCCACCAGATAAGTGGAGTTGCCACGCTGCCGCGCCTCGGCATCCAGCGCGGTGCCGGGCTTGACGTAATGCGACACGTCCGCGATGTGAACCCACAACCGCCATTGTTCCGCTGAAATTTTTTCCAGGCAGATCGCGTCATCAAAATCTTTGGCGTCGTCGGGGTCAATCGTGACGACATTATGTGCGCGACAATCAAGCCGGTCGGCCAAATCTTTTTCGTGGACCACCGAACCGATGGCGTGCGCCTCGGCCAGGACGGCCTTGGGAAAATGCAGCGGCAAATCGTATTGGCGCAGCACGGACAACATGTCCACGCCTTCCGCGTCCGGAGCGCCGAGGACTTCCACGATTTCGCCTTCGGGATTCGTGTGGCGCGATTCCCATTCGCGCAGCTCGACGACCACCTTGTCCCCGAGGCGCGCGGGCCGGCCCACGTCGCGCGGCGGCGTCACATAAACATCATGCGGAATGCGCGGGTCGTCGGGAATGACGTAGAGAAAATTCTTGCTCTGCCGCAACGTGCCGACGATCTGCGTGCGCTTGCGCTCCAGGATGCGGACGACCACTCCGGTTTCCTGATCGCCTTCGCGAAAACTTTTTCGGCGCACATCGCGGCGCACCAGCACGCGGTCCTCATGCAACGCCGTGCCGGTGGCGCTTTCAGCGATGGCAATCTCCTTGATCGTGGCATCGTCCGGCGCGAGAAAGCCCTTGCCCGCGCGGTTCATGCGGATGCGGCCGGGAATCAAATCCGCCTCGCGCGGCACGATGTAGCGGTTGCCCTTGACGCGCGCGATTTCGCCGGTCTGCTCCAGCTTTTCGAGCACCACTTGCAAGTCCTGCTGCCGGTTCGGCGGCAGGCGCAGCCAGCGCAACATCTCCGGCACATTCGCGGCGACGTAATCTTTTTGCTCCAGCAGCCGGAGGATTTCCTCTTTCATGTTGGTGAAGTATGCCCGAAAGATGGCGGCATGACCACAGATTCCAACCGCCAAGCGGCTCAACGCGTAGGGCAGGATTTCCAACCTGCCGGTTCACCGGACTTTCCAGTCCGGTGTTTTGGAACCGGCGACTATCCTGGAACGGGCGACTGGAAAGTCGCCCGCACCCGCAGGCTGGAAAGCCTGCGCTACCAGATTTTCCCGAAATGCACCTGCTCCGGCGCGCTCAGTTCATCCAGCAGTTGAATCGTCGTCGCGGGTCCGAGATCGGGATTTTTCCACGAGCGCAAAGCCCACACGACGCTTTTGTCCGGTGCAATCTCCAGGGCCTGCACCGGTGCGGTGGCGCGGTCTATCTTCCCATTCCACTCGTTAACCCAATTGTTAATAAGCGTGTCGCCATTCGGAAGCCGCGTGGCGAGTTGCATGGACTTGAATTCGTAATCCGGCACATCCGCGGCGGTGAACCGCCAGACAGTCGCGCCGGCGGGATTCACTTCACGCACCGTCTTGCCGCAAATGAGCGTGTTGCCGTTGGGAAGCCGCTCCGCCGACCAAGCGCCCGGCGCGTCCACCGACCAGATGGATTTGCCGCTGTCGTCATATTCCACCACTTTGCCGAGGTCCATGTGCGTGACCAGATAAGTGCCGGCTTCGGTCAGCCGCGCGTGACGAAACTGACCGTGCGTGCTGTTGGTGTTTTTCACCGGCAACGAAAAGTCCTTTTCCAACACTCCCGACGCCAGGTTAGCCACGAAACATTTCGGTGCCGGCCCGTTCTGAATGAAGATGACATGATTGGTCCCGATGGGTTGCGCGGTGTGGATCTCGCAATGCGGCGGCGCGTCATAATTCCACAACACTTCCTGCTCCGGTGTGATGAGCGTCAGGCCGAACTGGTGCGCGAACAAAATATTTCCGTTGGCCATCCGCACCGCGTCGCTGATCTCACCCTTGCCGGTGGAATCATGGTAAGCCCAAACCACCTCGCCTTCACGCACCAGATACATGTCGCGTGTCCTCGCTTCGCCGGCGTAAAAGAAATCATGCTGCGCCAGGCCATTGCCCGGCAAGACCGCCGGGGCAACGGGTTTGGTCAGCGGGGCGGCATCCTCGCCCTGCCCCGCCTGCGTCAACATCGCGACAGCCGACCACACGGCGAACAATCGGTAGAAATTCATGCGGAAAACTTTAGCTTGCGGGGCATCCCAATGGAACCCAATTTTTTTAAAACCTGTCAGCTCGTTTCGCATTACAACATTGTCATTTTGAAACCATGATTCATTCATTGCCGTCTGCGGAACTGATCGCTATAAATTATCTACACCTTTTTATGAACCCCATGAACTTTCCGTCCCTGGTTTGGCTCAGCTTTGGCTTGCTGTCCGCCGCCGCCGTCGCTCAGCCCGCCAGCACCGTCGCTCCTTACAAGATTGTCAACACGACTCAGTTCATGGGCGCGGGCGGCATTGATTACGTCTATGCCGACAACGACGGTCGCCGGCTCTACGTCGCCCGCGGCAACCAAGTTTTGGTTTTTGATGAGGACACGCTGCAATCCGTCGGCTCCATCACCAACGCGCGGGCGCGCGGCGAAGCGGTGGACCCAATATCGCACCACGGTTTTTGCAGCAGCAGCCCGGTGGTGATGTGGGATTCCACCACGCTGGAAACGCTCAAGACGATTCCGGTGCAGGGTCGGCCGGACGGTATTTTCTTCGAGCCGCTGACGGAACGCGTTTACATTCTCAGCCACAGCGCACCAAACGTGACAGTGATTGACGGCAAGGACGGCACGGTTGTTGGCACGATCGATCTGGGCGGTTCTCCGGAACAGGCGCAGAGTGACGGTCAGGGCCATGTTTATGTTGACCTCGAAGACAAGGACAGCATCGCAGTCGTGGACGTGAACACGCTCAAGGTGACGACCACTTACGACCTCGCCGGCAAGGGCGGCGGTCCGGGCGGGCTGGGTCTCGACGCCAAGAATCACATCCTTTTCGCCATGTGCCATGAACCCGCTGTCTGCGTCGTGTTGAGCGCGGACGATGGAAAAATTCTCACCACCCTGCCCATCGGCACCGGCACGGACGGCGGCGGTTTCAATCCCGCCACAATGGAAGCCTTCAGTTCCCAGGGCGACGGCACGCTGACCATCATCAAGGAAACCAGCCCGACGAATTTTGAAGTGGAACAAACCGTGCCGACCAAGCCGCGCGCCAAAACCTGCACGCTCGATACCAAGAACAATCAGATCATTTTGATCACCACCGAACGGCCCGCGACCGCGACCGGTGACACCAGCACCAACGGAACGGCTCTGCGTTTGGAGTCAGTGCTTGTCCGCGCCCCGGACACGAGCGGCACAAACCTGTCGGCCCCCACGCTCCGGACCTTTCGTGATCCGATGCCCGGCACGAATCAATCCGGCGGCATCCGCCGGGCCGGACGCAGTGGAAATTATAATGGCCCGGCCATGCTGGACATCATTGTCGTCGGCCGCTAATCGGAGCTGCGCTGAATCAATCTCGTTGGTTGCGGCGCTGCGGCTCAAGCAGGTGACCAATGTGATGCGGCAACGGATCGGTTCGGATTATCGCCTGCTTTTCCACCTGCATCCCGACCACCTGCAGGTTATTGATCTTATCAATCGGAAAGATCTGGACCGCCGACTCAAGACGATGGGGTGAGCGTGAGAAGGTGCCGGTCGGTTCGGCAAAAACATTGGAATGGAACCGGCCCCAATTTTTTCGCCACACCTTTCAGCGTTTTGCCACAAACCCCTTGACCGCCCGAGCCCACCTGTGAGTTAATACTGCCGATCAGGATGCTTAACCCCAAACCCGTTTATATCCATGAACAGATTCTTATTGTTCATTTTGCCGGCCTGCTTGGCCTTGACGTTGCGTTCGCTTGCCGCCGGCATTTGGGTTCCTTTGGCCAATAGTCCGCCGGGTGATGCCGGGCATTTTCTCCTGCTTTCGGACGGCACCGTTATCGCGGAAGATCTGAGCACCAATTATGGCCCCGGCTGGTTCCGGCTCACGCCGGATATTCATGGCAGTTATGTTAACGGCACCTGGTCCACGATTGTGCCCATGCGCTGCACGCGCCTGGATTTTTCTTCCGTGGTACTCACCAACGGCAGCCTGTTTGTGGCTAGCGGCGAATATGGCCCTGGCACCACCAACGCGGAAATCTACAATCCCGTGGGCAATTCCTGGACGGAACTGACCATTCCCGCCAGAATCATCACCACGAACAACCAGCCTTACTCTGATGGCCAGAACAGTGCGGGTTTCTCCGATTGCAATTCCATTCTGTTGGGCAACGGCTGTGTGCTCATGACCCCCGTTTTCCCTGCGACCAACGGCAACACTGCGGTTTACGACCCGGTGGCCAACAGTTGGACCACCCCGGCCCTGGTCCGAGGCTACGACGAGGATGAGGCCACGTTGCTGAAACTGCCCGATGACAGCATTCTGGTGATTGACAGCAGTTGGCCTGCGGGCATACCCAGCACCAACTCCGAGCGATTCATTCCTGCTCTCAACCAGTGGATCAACGACAGCAATGTCCCGGTTTCGTTGTATGACAACCCTGGATTGGAGTTGGGGCCGGCCATGCTGCTGCCAAATGGCAAGGGAATCTTCTTCGGCGCGAACAGTAACACGGCGATTTACACGCCTTCGGGCACCACCAACGCGGGCAGTTGGGCGGCCGGCCCGAATTTCCCCAACGCCCAGGGAATGCCCGACGCCCCGGCCGCCATGCTGGTGAACGGAAAAATTCTGTGCACGGTGGAGCAGGTGGCCACCAACAGCGCGGAATGGTATCCACCCGTAAGTTTTTACGAGTATGACTATCTCAGCAACCGCTTTGCCCAGGTCAGTGCTCCCGGCGGCAGTGCCAACTTCAATGATTATTGCTACCCCACGCTCATGCTGGAGCTGCCCGACGGGACGGTGCTTTTCGGCCACCGCAGCACAGATTTTTATGTCTATCAACCGGACGGCGTTCCGCTGGCGGCAGGCCAGCCGGTAATTACCTCTATCACCACCAACCGCGACGGTTCCTTGCATCTGACCGGCACGCTTTTTAACGGCCTCTGCCAGGGAGCTTCTTACGGTGATGATGAACAGATGGACAGCAATTTCCCGCTCGTGCGGTTCACCGACACAAGTGGCAATGTCCGCTACGGCCGCACGTATAATTGGAGCTGCGCCGGCGTGTTTAAGACTAACTTGATCGTGACCTCGGAATGCACCGTGCCGGCCGGGGTGTCGCTGCTGAACACCGTTCAGGTCGTCGCCAACGGCATCGCTTCCGCCGGGATGCCGTTCAACTTCCCGGCGAGCTATGCCGTGACCAACACGGCGGACAGCGGTGCCGGCTCGCTCCGCCAGGCCATTGCCGACAGCCTTTCCGGCGGCACCATCACTTTTGCGCCCTGGCTGTCCGGCTCAACCATCACGCTCACCAACGGCGAATTGCCGCTGACCGGCAACCTCACCATTGACGCCTCGGCCCTGACCAACGGCATCCGGCTGGACGGCAATAATGCCTCGCGAATTTTCAACGTCGCCGCCGGCGTGACGGTGGACTTGAATTCACTGACCCTGACGAACGGGCACAGCGATGCCAACGACTGGGGCGGCGCCCTCATCAACAACGGCACGCTCGCGCTCACCAATTGCACGCTGGCGGGCAACTTGATTGACGGCGGCGGATCCGGCGGAGCCATCGAGAATGCTGGCGCGCTGATCCTGGCGGGCTGCACGCTCTCGGACAATGCCGCCGGTTACGCCGGGGCGATCCGCAACGAATCCACCTGTGCGCTGCAGAACTGCACCTTCTATGGCAACGCCGTGGCGGGCAACGGCGGGGCCATAGACAATGTTTTTGGGGCCACGCTGAACGTTCTCCATTGTACCTTTTCGAGCAACAGCGCCGGCAGCAGCGGTGCCGGAATTGACAACTATCTGAGCCAAGTCAACCTCACCAACAGCATCCTTGCCGGGAACACCGGCCAGGACATCTACAACTGGGGCGGCAGCACCGTCACCGCCGCCGGCTCGAACCTGGTGCAATCGCTGGTCAACGGCGGCGGCACCGTCATCGGCACCGTCATCGCCGCCAATCCGCTGCTCGCCCCGCTCGGCAACTATGGTGGTCCCACCCAAACCATGCCGCCCCTGCTCGGCTCGCCTGCGGTTGACCAGGCGGCGGCCACCACGCTTAACCACGACCAGCGCGGTTTTCCGCGTCCTCTTGGGCTGGCACCCGACATCGGCGCGGTGGAAGGAATTTACAACTCGGCGGGTCCGGGGAGATTGACCGGCCCGACCCGTTTGGACAACGGCTCCTTCCAGTTTGGTTTCACCAATTACACCGACACATCGTTCACCGTGCTCGGCACCACCAATCTGGCGCTGCCTTTGAACCGGTGGTGGAACCTCGGGGCCACCTTGGAAATGCCCGTTGGCTCCGGCCAGTTCCAGTTCACCGACCCGCAGGCCACCAACCACGCGCAGCGCTACTACCGCGTGAGTTCGCCGTAGGACCGTATCGGTGCGGCGGCAGACTACCGCAAACTCAATGAGATTTGCGGCTCTATACCGAGCAGCCGTTACACCCTCCGCGAGGGATTTTGGCCATCCACAAGGACTTTTCGCGATTATGTCTTTACAGCGGCATTTTGATTTAATTAGTGTCTGGCGTTAAACCGAAGTTAGCCTTGTTGGCATTGGGTTTTGTGTGGATTGCCGCGAGCGAATGTTTGGATAAAGATTGAACCTTTATTGGGGTTATGGCGTCTG
>Ga0182030_10022088_pt1 | contig 11867 bp, 8 predicted proteins | sample 812S3MmetaG_FD_121299 | JGI IMG/M metagenome (GOLD analysis project Ga0182030, IMG submission 121299) | Permafrost microbial communities from Stordalen Mire, Sweden - 812S3M metaG (Illumina Assembly) | ecosystem: Environmental > Terrestrial > Soil > Wetlands > Permafrost | place: Sweden... | reverse complement strand
CTAGGTACGAACCCAGCACGATCAACGGGAACCCGAGCGCGATGCCGATGGTGAAGGGTTCGTGCAGACCGATGACCCCCAAGAGGACCGCCAGTGCGGTGTTGGAGTAGACCACGACCACCGAGCGGCTCGAGCCGGCCTCTCTGACGAGTGCGCCAAAAACCAGGAAGGCCCCGGCGGTGCAAAAGACCGACAAGATCCCGACCGAGGTCCAGGTCTCGGTCGAGACGTGCACGGGCCAGTGAAAGACGTCGTAGGGGACCCAGCCCAGAGCCACGACACCCGTGGCGCCACCGACAACGGCCGGACCGGGTACGTCGCGCAACTTCGTCGCCAGGATGATCGGTCCGATCGAGTAGCCCACGCACACGATCAACATCAATCCGATCCACGTGAGGGAACCACCCTTCAAGTCGAGTCCCACCAGCAGCGCCACACCGAGGGCGCCGGCTGACAGTCCCGAGAGTCGCCGCACGCCGATTGGCTCGTGGTGGTTCGAGAGGCGCCCCGCCACCACTGAGAAGAGGGGCACCGCGCAGATGATCAATGAGGTCAGCGAACTATTGATGTGTCGTTCGGACGTCGACATCAAGTACCACGGCACGCCGAACTCCACTACGCCGAACACCACGATCCACGTGAGGTTCTTGACCATCGCGCCCCAGGCGCGTTGGTGGGTCACGACGGGCACGAGGAGCAACGAGGCGGGACCGGTGCGCAACAGCACCAGGACGCCGGGATCGAGCTGTCGGACTGCGACGCGGATCAATAAGTAGGGAATGCCCCACAGCACCGCCATGGCGGCAAACAGCAACCAGCCCCGTCGAGTCACCGGTCCAGTCTAGCCCCGCGACGGGGGTGTTGCACTTTTACTTAGAGATGTGCATAAAATGTCAGTATGAGAATTGCCGTCGTGGGAGCCACCGGTTACGCCGGACTAGAGGTGTTGCGCTTGGCCGCGTCGCACCCCGATTTCGAGGTGGTGTTGGCGACGGGGGAGTCCAACGCCGGACGCTCGGTCGCCGAGCATGCCCCGGCCCTGGCGGGTCTCTACCCGGACATGATCTTCGAACCGACCCCACGGGTGTTCGACGTCGATATCGACGTGGCCTTCGTGGCCCTGCCCCACGGCAAGAGCCAGGCCGTGGTGCCCGACCTGCGACGCAAGGGTGTCGCGGTCGTCGATCTCGGCGCCGACTTTCGTTTGAAGGACGCGGCTGACTACGACGCGTGGTACGGCGCGTCGCACACGGCGCCCGCGCTGTTGGCCGACGCGGTCTACGGTCTCGTCGAACGTCACCGTGACGAACTGCTCGGCGCGAAATTGATCGCGGTGCCCGGGTGCTACCCCACGGCGTCCTCGTTGGCACTGGGCCCCTTCCTCGATCGCGGCCTCGTCGAGCCCGCGGGCATCATTGTCAACGCCATGTCGGGAGTGTCGGGCGCGGGGCGAGCCACCAGTGATCGCCTGCACTTCTCGCGACTCGCCGCTAACGCCGAAGCGTACGGCCTGCTGTATCACCGCCACACGATCGAGATCCAACGCGAGATCGAAGCGGAGGTGCTCTTCACGCCGCACCTGGTGCCAGTCGCGCGCGGCATGTTGGTGAGCGCTTATGCGCGAGTGGTCGAACATTTCACGAGTGACGAGGCCTTGCGGGTGCTGCGCGCCACCTACGAGAACGACCCCTTCATCGTGGTGAGTGATGAACCACCCACCTTGAAGGACCCCGTCGGCTCGAACCTCTGTTTCATCTCGGCGCGGGTGGATGACCGTACGGGATGGCTCGTCGTCATGAGTTCTCTCGACAACCTCATCAAGGGAGCCGCCGGTCAGGCGATCCAGGCGTGGAACGTCGCGAACGGTCTCGATGAGACGCGGGGTCTGCCCCGCAGTGGCGTGACGCCGTGACGCGCCTCGTCGTGAAGATGGGCGGACACGCGCTCGATGACCTGAGTCCCACGAGTGAAGTGCTGCGTACCCTCGCCGAGGACCTCGTCGAGATCACGGCGCGCGGTGACGAGGTCATCGTGGTGCACGGCGGCGGCCCCCAGATCGCTGCACTACTGGAGCGTGTGGGTCTGCCCAGCGAGTTTCACGAAGGACTGCGCATCACCACGCCCGAGACGATGTCCTTCGTCGCGATGGCGTTGTCGTCGGTCAACATCGCTCTCGTCGCGGCGTTGTCGCGCGGGGGAGTGCGCGGCGTCGGTCTCAACGGCGCCGACGACGCCATGATCGTGGGCCGCTCGCTTGGCGCACCCTGGGACCGCGCCGCGACGGTCGCAACCGTGAATCCCGCGGTCCTCGAGAGTCAATGGCGCGTGGGTGCCGTGCCCGTGGTGAGTCCCGTGGGCCTCGACGAGGACGGGCACCTCGTGAACTGCAATGCCGATATCGTGGCCGGGGCACTGGCTGGTGCCGTGCAGGCTGATGCATTGGTGCTGTTGAGCGACATCGACCAGTTGCGAGCTGACCCCGACGACGCCGCCAGCGTGCTGACCCGCGTCTCGGCGGGCCGCGTCGAGGAGATGATCCGCTCGGGTGCGGCCCGCGACGGTATGCGTCCCAAGATGACCGCCGCGCTCGACGCCCTGGGCGCGGGGGCGCAGCGAGTCGTGCTCGCCAATGGCACCCGCTTGCACGCCGTGCGTTCGGTGCTGAGTGGTCAGGTCCCTACTACGGAGGTTGTCGCGTGAGCCGTCATTTCACCACCATCGAACAGACCAGTGATCACGACCTGGCGCAGATCTACCAGTTGGCGCTCGGGCCATTCGATGATACGACGTTGTCGGGCCAGGGCGTGGCCCTCATCTTTGAGCGCCCGAGCCTGCGTACTCGCGCCTCGAGCTCGACGGCAGTGTGTGAGTTGGGTGGTTTCGCCACCTTCTTCTCCGATGAGGAGATCGGGCTCGACACGCGTGAATCGGCCGAGGACGTGGGGCGAACGCTGTCGCAGATGTACGCGATCTGCGCGGCGCGTATTCGTCATCACGACGTCTTCGCGCGAATCGCCGCCGCCACCAACGACCAGATGTCGCTCATCAATCTGCTGAGCGACGTGGCGCACCCGACCCAGGCCGTGGCCGACGTCTTGACGCTCGCCGAGCACTTCGCCGGTGGCGACGTGGCAGGTCTGGCGGGACTCAAGGTCGCCTACGTCGGCGACGCGACCAACGTGACGCGTTCGCTGGCGGTCGCGTTGCTGCGACTGGGCGTGGACGTGAGCGTGGGTGCGCCCGCCGGCTATCAGTTGAGTGCGGGAGGACTCGAGGACCCGAGTGCGGTGAGTGGCGGGGGAAACCTGCGACTCAGCGATTCCGCGTTCGACGCGGTCGCGGGGGTCGACGCGGTCTACACCGACGCGTGGGTCTCGATGGGCTTCGAGGAGGAGACGGCCCAGCGGCGCATCGACCTCGCGGCTTTTCGGGTCACGTCCGAGCTCATGGCCCACGCCGGACCCGCCGCGGTCCTGCTGCACTGCCTCCCCGCGCACCGTGGTGACGAGATCACCAACGAGGTGTTGGATTCGCCAGCGTCGCTGGTATGGCGACAAGTGTTTCACCGACGCTCCGCCATGCGCGGCGTCCTACGTTGGATAAAGGAAGAGAAATGACCAAGACGCAGCGACAACACCGCATCAGTGACCTCTTGGAACGCGAGGTGATCTCCACGGCGGCGCAATTGGTGACTCGCCTCAAGTCCGAGGGCATCGTCGCCACCCAGGCGACCGTGACGAGAGACCTTCAAGACCTCGGCACCATCAAGGTGCGCGACCTTCATGGTTCGCGACGCATCGTCATCGCCTCGGCGCCGACGGTGTCGGCCGCCCCCGTCGACCACCTTCGTCGGATGATGGGCGAATGGGTCGGCTCGGTGGACTGTTCGGGCAACCTCGTGGTGATCCGTACACCGCCGGGGTGCGCACACGTGGTGGCGTCGGCGCTTGACCGCAGCGCTCTCGACGGGGTCCTGGGCTCGATCGCCGGCGACGACACGATTCTGGTCATCGCCGACGAACGACGCGGCGGGGCCACGTTGGTCAAGGAATTTCGCAGTTTGGCAGGGCTCGAGGACATCTCGAGCGCACGGAAGGGAAGAAAGTAATGAAGCGCGTCGTACTGGCATACAGCGGAGGACTCGACACGTCGGTCGCCGTGCGGTGGATGATCGAGGAGTGGAAGGTCGAGGTCGTGTGCGTCCTCGTCGACGTCGGACAAGACGCCGATACCTCAGAGAGCTTCGACGACATCCGTGCGCGTGCTCTGGCGGCGGGCGCCATCGAGTGCGTCCTGGTGGACGCGCGCCACGAGATGGCTAATGAGTTCTGCGCCAACGCGATCGCCGCCAACGCACGCTACGAGGGCAAGTACCCCCTGGTCTCGGCATTGTCGCGCCCGGTCATCGTGCGCCACCTCGTCGATCAGGCTCGCAAGTTCAACGCGCAGGCCGTCGCGCACGGTTGCACCGGCAAGGGCAACGACCAGGTCCGCTTCGAGGTGGGCACCCACGCGCTGGCGCCCGACCTCGAAGTCCTCGCACCCGCGCGCAATTGGGGAATGACCCGTGCGGATTCCGTGGATTTCGCGATGAAGTGGGACATCCCGATCAAGGCCACCAAGGACAAGATCTACTCCATCGACGAGAACCTCTGGGGCCGCGCGGTCGAATGCGGTGCCATGGAAGACCCCTGGGCCACTCCACCCGAGGAACCCATGACTCTCACGAGGGTCCGCACGCACGAGCCCGTCGAGCTCACCGTCAGTTTCGTCGCGGGCGTGCCCGTCGCCATCGACGGCGTCGAACTGCCGCTGGCCGACCTCATCAGGAGTCTCAATGAGCGAGCCGGATCCACGGGATATGGCCGCATCGACATGGTCGAGAACCGCCGCGTCGGCATCAAATCGCGCGAGGTGTACGAGTGCCCGGCCGCTCTCGCGCTGATCGCGGCGCACGCGGACCTAGAGGACCTCGTTCTCGAGCGTGACCTGCACCACGAGAAGGCCCGTCTCGAGATCCGTTGGGCCGAGTTGGTGTACGACGGCATGTGGTTCTCGCCGCTTAAGGAAGCCCTCGACGCGTTCATCGCCGAGACCCAGGTGCACGTCACGGGTGACGTACGCCTGCGCTTCGAGGCGCCGGGGATGATGCGCATCGTCGGACGCCGCAGTCCCCAGGCGCTCTACGACTACGGTTTGGCGACCTACGACGCGGAGGACACCTTCGCGCACGCGGACTCCGAGGGCTTCGTCAAGATCTATGGACTGGGTGTCAAGACCTGGGCCGCTCGCCAGGGCGCGAAGAACGCCACCCCGCCACACTCATGACGTTGTGGGGTGGCCGCTTCTCGGCGCGAATGGACGAGGCCTTGTGGAACCTCTCGGAGAGCTACTCCTTCGACCACGTTCTCTACGCCCACGACATCGACGGCTCCCTGGCCCACGTGCGCGGTCTCGAGGCCGCAGGACTCTTGACCCGTGAGGAGTGTGCACTCTTGAGTGACACGCTCGAGGCCATCAGGGGTGAGTTCGACGCGGGCACCTTTGAGCGTCACCAGAGTGACGAGGACATTCACATGGCGATCGAGCGTCGCGCGACCGAACTCGCCGGCGACGTGGGGGCGAAGATCCACACGTCGCGAAGTCGCAATGACCAGGTGGCGACGACGCTGCGCCTCTTCACCCGTGACGCCTTGACCGAGATAGCGCGTCAGACGCTGGCCTTAATCGACACGCTCGTCACGGTGGGGGAGAAGAGCCCGCAGGACTACCTGCCGGGCTACACGCATCTACAGCGAGCCCAACCGGTTCTCTTGAGCCACCACCTGCAAGCGCACGCGTGGAGCCTCGCGCGCGACGTGGACCGCCTCATCGACGCCCGTCATCGCCTCAACGTTTCGCCGCTGGGCGCGGGGGCCCTCGCGGGCACCTCCTTGCCGATCCAACCCGAACTAACGGCGCAACTGCTCGGATTTGACGAACCATTCGCCAATTCGATGGACGCCGTGTCGGACCGCGACTTCGTGGCCGAATCATTGTTCGACATCGCCCTGCTAGGAATACACCTCTCGCGCATGGGCGAGGAATTGGTGCTCTGGACGACGTCGGAATTCAATTTCGCCACACTGGGCGATGACTTCACCACCGGCTCTTCGATGCTGCCTCACAAGAAGAACTCCGACGTCGCTGAACTCGCAAGGGGCAAGAGCGGACGCCTGGTGGGGAACCTGACCGGTCTGTTGGTCATGTTAAAGGGTCTACCGCTGTCCTACAATCGCGACCTCCAAGAGGACAAGGAGCCCCTGTTCGACTCGATCACGCAAGTGTTGTTGGTGTTGGCAGCGATGAAGGGGGCGTACCAGTCCATGGTCTTTCACACCGCCGCCGCGGCGGAGGCGGCCGACGATCAGTTGCTCGTGGCCATTGACATTGCCGAACGTCTCGTGGCCCAGGGCGTCCCGTTTCGCCAAGCCCATGAAGTGGCGGGCGGACTCGTCGGACGCGCGGTGCGTGAGAACAGGTCACTGGCCGAGGTCGTCGCCGAGGACCCACTTCTCAGTTCACACGTCGATCTGTTCGATCGTGGCGCCACGTTGGACAATCGCCGCTCGCCGGGGTCATCGGGACCGGTGGCCGCTACGGGGCAGTCGTTGCGCCTCCAGGAGCGCGTGGCGTCGTTGCGCGCGCGGATCTAGAGCTCCACGAGTCCCTGGGGGCATCGTCAACTAGCGCAAGTCGGAAAGTTCGGCGCGAGGGGGATGCTGGTCGGATCAGTCTCGACGACGCTAAAGGAATACGCCGGGTACTGGCCAATGGCGCTGCCCTGGTAGACACTTCGAACGAAGCGATCCGTGGAGGTGGCAACCCAGTCGGTCTCGGTGACGGGCTGACCGCCCGAGGAATACTGCGAGGTGAAGATGGTCTGGTCGGCGTGGTGCTTCACCGGAAAGAACTTGCCGGACACGTTCCAGACGCTGAGACCGATCGTCGCGCCAAAATAGGAGTTCGACGGGGCGAAACTCTGGGCCCAACAGTACTTCGTGGTCGGACCGGTCAAGTAGGCGACCTTCTCGGATGTGGGCGCGTCGAAGAACTCCAGACCGACCGTGTGGCGACAAGCACTCGTGGCGCCACAGTCGGGCACAATCTTGGTGAGGATCCACTTCTCTTTCGTGCCGACGATGCGATAGGTCTGGATCACCCGGGCGTCGACGAAACCCGCCGGTGCCCGTGGCACGCCACGCTGCAGATGGAACCCCGACGTCGACAGTGTCGAAGAATTGTCCTGCAGGAAGAAGTAATTGGTGCTGGTGTCCTCCAGAACCGGAAGAGCGTTGGTGGTCGTGACGGCCCGAGAGTACAGAGCGATGGCCGCAGTGTTACCTGTCGAGTTCGACGACGCTCCCGACGGCGAGTCCACGCCGGAGATGATGAGCAACACTCCCAGGGACGCTGAGAGCGCTCGCAGGAAGCGAGTCGACATGAACGCCACCTTTCACTTGCGCGAGTGATCGATTGACCACGCGTCGTATCGCGAGACTAGCGGAGGGCGCGATCGATTCCCCAACCTTCGGCGAACTCGAACAACGATACGCGGGGTCGCCCCAGGTCGAGGCATGTCATAGCGATGGGGCAGACTCTCAGTGTTGGCTACGTCAAAGGATCACATGACCGAGCGTCTTCTCACCCCCTCCAAGATCACTGCCTGGCTTGGTTGCGCTCACTATCTCACCTTGAACAATGCGGTAGAGGTCGGCGCACTGAGTGTCGCGCCCACCGTCTTGAACTCCTTGGCCGAGATTCTGGTCGAGAAGGGCAATCAACACGAATCGAACTGCTTGGACGACTACGAGGCGATGGGCGCGACGATCTATGAGGTGCCGGGCCGCAATGCCGGCGAATCGTTCACACAGTGGGTGGCACGTGTGGGCAATCCGATGACCTTGGGTTTCGACGTCATCTATCAAATGCCCTTCGTCCACGAGGGAATTCGCGGTATCGCCGACTTCCTCGTCAGGAGCGAGGAGCCCACGGCGGGCTACGCGCTCTACGAACCAGTGGACGCGAAGCTCACCCGTTCCGAGGGCAAGCCCGGTCACGTGTTGCAGCTATGTTTCTACGCCGAGGCCATGGAGGCATTGTTGGGAGTCGTGCCCCGACAGATGCATATCTGGTTAGGTTCGGGAACGACACAGGCGCTCATGGTGGAAGAGTTCTTGCCCTACTGGCGCCGTCTTCGTCGTCAACTCGGTGTGCTCCTGGCCGACGGTCCCGCATTGGAGTCGACGCGCCCGCAACCGTGTGAATCATGTGAATACTGCGAATTCCAGGGTCATTGTGAGCAACAGTGGCGCGAGGAGGATTCACTAGCATTCGTGGCCAACTCGCGCGAGGTCGAGCGCGACGCGTTGGAACGTGCGGGAGTACGCACCGTCGTTGAACTCTCGCAGCGAGCAGGATCCGTCGCTGATCTGCGCGACGAGAAGCTCGAGCGGCTCACGCGCCAAGCAGCGCTGCAGGTCGCCTCGCGCGATGAGCCCCATCGACCACCATTCTTCGAACTCATCGCAGCGAGTGAGGACCCGGTGTACGGCCACGGATTTGAATTGATGCCGGCACCCGATGACGGTGACGTCTTCTTCGACTTCGAAGGCGACCCCTTTTGGACGGCCGAGAACGATCTCATGTTCCTGGCCGGTCTCTACTACCGAGGCAACGATGGCGAGTGGGTCTTCGATCCTCGATGGGCGCACTCACTGGGCGAACAGGATGAGATGATGAGCGCGCTGGTGGCATTTTTCGCTCAGCGGCGCCAGGCGTTCGCGGGCATGCACGTCTATCACTACAACCACACCGAACGATCGACCATTGAACGCCTCACTCGCGATGCCGAGGATGAGAACCTCTTCGCCGCGCTCGTGGACTCGGGGCTCTTCATCGATCTCTTCACCATCGCCAAGAACGCCGTGCGGGTGGGGACCGAGTCCTACGGCCTCAAGCATCTGGAGCACCTAGTTGACTTCGTACGTACCGGCGGGATCGAACAAGGCGCGGGTGCGGTGGTGGAGTACGAGCAGTGGATGGCGAGTGGTAACGATCAGTTGCTGGACAATATCGCGGCGTACAACGAAGATGACGTCAAGTCGACCATGGCGCTGCGCGACTGGCTCGTCGCCCAACGTCCGAGCGACATGCCCTGGCGCGAAGCGATCATCGAACGAGAGCCCTACGAACTCGATACGGATGAACTCGTGGAACGCCTGCACGAGTTCGAGGAGCGCTCGCCCGAGCACTTGTTAGGTGACCTTCTCAACTACTGGCGTCGTGAACGTAGCGCGGACGTGACGCCCAAGTACGTCGCGTTGAACGGTGACTACAGCGTCCTCTACGACAACCTGGATTACCTCACCAACTTGAGTTTCGTGCGCATGGAAGAGCCCACGGGCCGCGAACGCAACCCCAAGATGGTCCTCTCGTGGCCGCCGCAGGTGATCGACCGTGGTCTGGGCGCGAAGGATGAAGTGCTCTACGCCGGAGTCGGGGTCCAGTACGGCAAGGGATCGATCGCCGACATCGACTTCGACAATCGTCAAGTGACCATCCGCTGGGGCAAACTCCAAGAGGAGTTGGGGGGGGTGCCCGCGGTACTCACCAAGGATCGATACTTCCGTCCGGGGGCCAAGGCCGGTGCCCTCAAGGACCTTGCGCGTCAGGTGCTCGATCCAGGCGAACATGGTGAACCCGGGCGACTCGCACTGGCACTACTTGGTGGACACGCACCACGTTTCACGTCGGGACACGGTCCCGAGGGCGGAATCTTCGATGACGACCTCTCCTCGATTTATCGGTGGGTGCAAGACCTCGACGAGAGCTTCGTCGCGATTCAGGGTCCACCAGGCACCGGCAAGACATACTCGGGTTCGCACATCATCCACCATCTCATCGGTCAAGGACTTCGCGTCGGAGTTCTCGCAATGAGCCATGGTGCCATCGATAACCTGATGCGCGCCGCCATCGCGGTGTTCGACGAGGCGGGCGACACGAATTCACTGCGGGCACTGCGCTGGGAGGAGACACCTCGGGAACCTCTGGAGGGCGTCACGTACTCCAAGAACAAGACTGATCTCTCGTCGGGGGACTTCAATCTCATTGGTGGCACGGCGTGGCTCTGGGCCAACCCCGAAATGCGCCAGTCACGGGTCGACGTACTTCTCGTGGACGAGGCGGGTCAGCTCTCGCTGGCCGATGCGCTCGCCTCGACGGGTGGCACGCACAACATGTTGCTGCTGGGCGATCCGCTGCAATTGGCGCAAGTGGCCAAGGCCGAACACCCGGGGGGTGCAGGTGCGAGCGTGCTCGAGCACATTCTGGGAGAGCACGTGACCATTCCCGACACCGAGGGAGTGTTCATCGCCGAAACCTGGCGGATGCACCCCGACGTGTGTCGTTTCATCTCTCGTCAGATCTACGAAGGCCGTCTCAGCGCCAATGAATCCTGTCGTCAGCAGACGACTCAGTTCGGAACGGGGCTGCGTTGGTTGAGGGCCCAGCATCAACGGCGTTCGACCCAGTCACCGGAGGAAAGTGACGTCGTCCTCGCCCAGATCTCCTTGATGTTGGGAACCCCCTGGACCAATCAAAAGGGGGAAATAGCCCCCCTGACGCCGCGTGACTTCATGGTGGTCGCCCCCTACAACGATCAGGTCAACTTGATGACGGAGGCGTGCCAGGCGAGGCCGGAACTTCGAGGGGTGCAGGTGGGGACGGTCGATAAGTTCCAGGGCCGTGAGGCCCCCGTGGTGTTCTTCACGATGACGACCTCTTCGGCACAGGACATGCCGCGCGGCCCCGAGTTCTTGTTCTCGAGGAATCGCTTGAACGTCGCAATAAGCCGCGCTCGGTGCCTGGCGTACCTGGTGTGCACCGAGGAATTGCTCAATTCTCGCGCCCACGACATCGACGACATGCGTTTAATCAGCACGTTGAGCGCCTTCGTGGAATACGCGCAAGGCCGGTGACGCAAATGCGCAATTCGACCGGTGCCCAGGGTGTAAGGTAGCCAAGCCGAAATAACGCGGAGATTGACAATCGGGGCGAATGCGCAATGCACTCGTGAAGATTGTGGGTCGAAATGGCATTTCGGCGGTGGGAGGCCTGCTACAATGTAAATCCCACCGACAGAGACGGCGGCCGGTTGCATTTGCAACGAGGCAGACCGCGCTGTTAAGGTAGGCATCCCATCGTTTGGGTAACTGAACGACGGAATCGACGGAGAAATCCTGAGATGGTGTACTTCACACCTCCGAGCTTGCTCGTGTGTGTCGTCGCTCCTTGAAAACGGAAGAACGAGAGCCAAAAGCCAGTACGGGCGACGATGGACGGATCTAACCGGACGCGTCGTTCGTCAAAAGAAGTATGTAGTAGGCCAGAGGAGCACCCCGTGTTCCTTTGGTCGTCAGGCGAGTATTAGAGTCACTCGTCTGGCTCTCTGATTTCTAAAGAACTTCGGTTCTTGAAAGATCTTGATGGAGAGTTTGATTCTGGCTCAGAATGAACGCTGGCGGCGTGCTTAACACATGCAAGTCGAACGGACTATTGGAGCTTGCTTCAATAGTTAGTGGCGAACGGGTGAGTAACACGTGAGCAACCTGCCCCGAAGATTGGGATAACACCGGGAAACCGGTGCTAATACCGAATACCTTCCTTTTTTCGCATGATGAGAGGAAGAAATGTTTTTTCGCTTCGGGAGGGGCTCGCGGTCCATCAGCTTGTTGGCGGGGTAACGGCCCACCAAGGCTACGACGGATAGCTGGTCTGAGAGGACGATCAGCCACACTGGAACTGAGACACGGTCCAGACTCCTACGG
>Ga0182030_10022087_pt1 | contig 11867 bp, 9 predicted proteins | sample 812S3MmetaG_FD_121299 | JGI IMG/M metagenome (GOLD analysis project Ga0182030, IMG submission 121299) | Permafrost microbial communities from Stordalen Mire, Sweden - 812S3M metaG (Illumina Assembly) | ecosystem: Environmental > Terrestrial > Soil > Wetlands > Permafrost | place: Sweden... | reverse complement strand
TGTTTCAACTGGTGGCGATCCCCGGGCTGATCGGCTCGCTGATGCGGTTTCCCTACACGTTTGCCGTGACCACGTTCGGCGGCCGCAACTGGACCATCTTCAGCGCCTCGGTGCTGTTCATCCCGACCTTGGGGCTGGCTTATTTCGTCAGCGAGCCCTCGACGCCGTTCTGGCTGATGCTGCTGGTGGCTTCCACGGCGGGTCTCGGCGGCGGCAACTTTGCCTCCAGCATGACCAATATCTCGTTCTTCTATCCCGACCGCATGAAGGGCTGGGCGCTCGGCCTCAACGCGGCCGGCGGCAATATCGGCGTCAGCAGCGTCCAGCTGCTGACGCCGATCCTGATGGGGATCGGCCTGATCAACCTCTACCAGGCGACGCCGGTGACCGGCGTCTATCTGCAGAACGCCGGCCTGATGTGGGTGCTGCCGCTGATCGTCGCGATATCGGGCGCGGTCTTCTTCATGAACAACCTGACCTCGGCAAAATCCTCGTTCAAGGACCAGCTCGCGATCGTCGGGCGCAAGCATACCTGGATCATGGCCTTCATCTATGTCGGGACCTTCGGCTCCTTCATCGGCTACTCGGCCGCGTTTCCGCTGCTGATCAAGACGCAATTCCCCGCGGTCACCATCGCGATCGCCTTCCTCGGGCCATTGGTCGGATCGCTGTCGCGTCCCCTGGGCGGCTTGCTGGCCGACAAGGTCGGCGGCGCGATCGTGACGTTCTGGAATTTCATCGCGATGGGGGCCGCCACCATCGGTGTGTTGTACTTCGTGGGGATCAAGGACTTCACCGGCTTCCTGGCGATGTTCCTGATCCTGTTCGTCACCACCGGGGTGGGCAACGGCTCGACCTACCGGATGATTCCGTCGATCTTCCGCGAGGAGAATCTGCGCAAGGCCCGGGGAGGCGGCGAAGCCGGCCGGGCGCTCGCCCTCAAGACCGCCAGCGTCGAGAGCGGCGCCGCGCTCGGATTCATCGGCGCGGTCGGCGCCTGCGGCGGCTACCTGATTCCGAGCGGCTTCGGCAAGTCGATTGCCATGACCGGCGGTCCGCAGCTGGCGCTGGAGATCTATCTGGCGTTCTACGCGATCTGCCTGGCGTTCACCTGGTTCTTCTATCTGCGCCGAAGCCCGGCGGCCGCGGGCGCCCCGAGCCTCGCCGAAGCGCGGGTTTGAACGCCATCAACAGCGAAAGGAGCCAACCATGACACCCGACCAGATCACCCTCGTGCAGCAGAGTTTTGCCAAGGTCGCGCCGATTTCGGAAACCGCGGCGGTGCTGTTCTACGACCGGCTGTTCGAGATCGCACCCGCGGTCAAGCCGATGTTTCCCACGGACATGACCGAGCAACGCAAGAAGCTGATGGCGACGCTGGCCGTCGTGGTGAACGGTCTGTCCAATCTTGAGCAGGTTTTGCCCGCGGCAAGCGCGCTGGCGCAGCGCCACGTCAGCTACGGCGCCAAGGCCGAGCACTATCCCGTGGTCGGCGCTGCCTTGCTGTGGACGCTGGAAAAGGGGCTTGGCGACGGCTGGACGCCGGAAATCGCCGAAGCCTGGACCGCGGCTTACGGGACGCTCTCCGGCTACATGATTTCGCAAGCCTATGGCCACCCCCAGGCCGCCGAGTAAGGACGCAAGCCCTTGAGCGAACCTCTGGTTGTCGTCGGCAATGGAATGGCGGCCGCGCGTCTGGTCGACGAACTGGCGAAAGCCGCACTTGGGCGATACGCCATCGCCGTGATCGGCGATGAGCCGCGGCTGGCCTATAATCGCGTGCTGCTGTCGTCGGTGCTGGCGGGCGAGACCGCCTCGCACGAGATCGAGCTCAGGCCGGCTTCGTGGTGGCGCGACCGCGGCGTCACCTTGAAATATGGCTGCCTTGCCGCCGAGATCGATGTCGGGCGCAGCGAACTCAAGATCGCAGGCGAAGAAAGCATCGCGTTTTCCAAGCTGGTGCTGGCCACCGGCTCGACGCCGCTGCGGCTCAGCGTGCCCGGCGCCGATCTTGCCGGGGTGCACACCTTTCGCGACAGCCGCGATGTCGATCTGTTGCTGGCGCTCGCCGCTCAGAGGAAGCGCGTCGTCGTGGTCGGCGGCGGATTGCTCGGACTGGAGGCCGCCTACGGCCTCGCCAAGGCCGGCGCAGCGGTCACCCTGATTCACCTGATGGACCGGCTGATGGAGCGCCAGCTCGATGCGCCGGCGGCGGAACTGCTGAAAACGCTGGTCGAGCGCAAGGGCATCCGGATTCTGCTCGGCGCCAACACCGCCGCTCTGCTTGGCGATAACAGCGTCACCGGCGTCGAACTGACGGACGGCCGCCGGATCGACGCCGATGCGGTGATTTTCGCGGCCGGCATCCGGCCGAATATCGCGCTGGCCAGGGACGCCGGCATTGCCGTCAATCGCGGCATCGTCGTCGACGATCACCTGCAGACGGGTGCACCGGGTATCTTCGCGCTCGGCGAATGCGCCGAGCATCGCGGCATCTGTTACGGGCTGGTCGAGCCGGCCTACGAGCAGGCGCGGGTGCTGGCGCAGCATCTCGCCGGTGCTGCCGCCGCCTATGCCGGCAGTGTGGTCGCCACCAACCTGAAGGTTTCCGGCGTCAGCGTATTTTCCGCCGGCGATTTCATCGGCGCGGAGGGCAGCGAAGCCATCGTGCTCAACGATGTCAGGCGCGGCACCTACAAGAAGCTGGTGATCGCGCAAGGCCGGCTCACCGGTGCGGTGCTGGTCGGCGATGTCACCGATGCGCTGTGGTATCTCGAATTGATCCGCAGCCGGGCGCCGATCGCCGGCATACGCAGCGTCATGATGTTCGGTCGCGCCTTCGCCATCCGGTCGGAGGCGGCGTGACATGACCCTGGTCGATCCCGCCCTGCGCGCCACCCGCACCACCTGCCCCTATTGCGGCGTCGGCTGCGGCGTGCTGGCGACGCCCGACGGCAGCGGCGGCGCGGCGATCTCGGGCGATCCCAGCCATCCCGCCAATTTCGGACGGCTGTGCTCGAAAGGCTCGGCGCTCGGCGAGACCCTCGGCCTGGAGGGCCGCTTGCTCTATCCGATGATCCGCTGCAGCAAGGGCACCATGGAGCGGGTGGCCTGGACCGATGCGCTCGACCATGTCGCGCATCGCTTTCGCCATATCATCGCCCGCGACGGCCCCAACGCGGTGGCGTTCTATCTGTCCGGGCAACTCTTGACCGAGGATTACTACGTCGCCAACAAGCTGATGAAGGGATTCGTCGGCAGCGCCAATGTCGACACCAATTCGCGGTTGTGCATGTCCTCGTCGGTCGCGGGCCACCGCCGCGCGTTCGGCGCCGACACCGTGCCGGGCTGCTATCAGGATCTCGACGAGGCCGATCTTCTGGTGCTGGTCGGCTCCAACGCGGCGTGGTGCCATCCGGTTCTGTTCCAGCGCATGCTCGCCAACAAGCAGACGCGCGGCGCGCGCATCGTGGTGATCGATCCGCGCCGCACCGAGACCGCCGGCGACGCCGACCTGTTTCTCGGACTGAAGCCCGGCACCGACACCGCGCTGTTCAGCGGGCTGTTGGTGCAACTGGCCGACAGCGGCGCGCTGGATTCCGGCTACATCGAACGCCACACGAGCGGTTTCGAGGAGGCGTTGGCGCGCGCCCGCAATATTGCCGGCAGCATCGGCGCCACCGCGCTGGCGACCGGCCTCTCCGAGCCTGAAGTCGCCGAGTTCTTCCGGATGTTCGTGCAGACACAGCGCGTCGTCACGCTGTATTCGCAAGGGGTCAACCAGTCGGCGCAGGGCACCGACAAGGTCAACGCCATCCTCAATTGCCATCTCGCGACGGCGCGGATCGGCAAGCCAGGCGCCTCGCCATTCTCGCTGACCGGGCAGCCCAATGCGATGGGCGGCCGTGAGGTCGGCGGCCTCGCCAATCAGCTCGCCGCCCATATGGGCTTCACGCCGCCGGATATCGACCGCGTGCGCCGGTTCTGGAAGGCGCCACGCATCGCCACCCATGAGGGGCTGAAGGCGGTCCAGATGTTCGAGGCGATCGGGCGCGGCGAGATCAAGGCGTTGTGGGTGATCGGCACCAACCCGGCGGTGTCGCTGCCGGACGCCGACGCCGCGCGCGCCGCGCTGAAGAAGCTCGATTTGTTCGTGATTTCGGAGAATGTGCGTTCCAACGACACCGTCAGGTCAGGCGCGCATGTGCTGCTGCCGGCGCAGGCCTGGGGCGAGAAGTCCGGCACGGTGACCAATTCGGAGCGGCGGATCTCGCGGCAGCGCGCGTTCCTGACCCCGCCCGGCGAAGCCAGGCCGGATTGGTGGATCGTCAGCGAAGTTGCAAAAAGATTGGGCTTCGGCGCGGCATTCGATTTCAAATCGGCAGCGGACGTGTTCCGCGAACATGCCGGCCTGTCGGGGTTCGAAAATGCCGGCAGCCGCGATTTCGATATTGGCGCGCTGACCTCGCTGTCGGACGAGGCGTTCGATGCGCTGGAGCCGGTGCTGTGGCCAATGCGGCCGGGCGAATCCGAGCCGCAGCCGCGGTTTTTCGCCGACGGCCGGTTTTTTGCCCATGACCACAGGGCGCGCTTCATCGCGCCGGAAATTCCGGCCCTGCGCAGCGAGACCACCGCTGGCCGGCCGCTGCGGTTGAACACCGGCCGGATCCGGGATCAATGGCACACCATGACCCGCACCGGCCTCAGTCCCCGGCTCGGCCAGCATCTGCCGGAGCCGTTTGTCGAGGTCCATCCGGCCGACGCCATCCGGTTCGGTGTCGCCGATGGCGGCTTCGCGCGTGTCGTCACCGACTACGGACAATGCATTCTCAAGGTCGTGGTCAGCGAGCGGCAGCAGCGCGGCATGCTGTTCGCGCCGATCCACTGGAGCGAGGCCAACGCCTCCGCGGCCCGGGTCGGCGCGCTGGTGGCGCCGTTTGCCGATCCGTTTTCCGGTCAGCCCGAAAGCAAGGCGACGCCGGCGTCGATCACGCCCTATGAATACGTGTTTCGCGGTTTTGCGCTGTCGCGGGTGCCGCTGCAATTGCCGCCGCAGCCGTGGTGGGCGCGCGTCACCGTCAACGGCGGCTACGGCTATCTGCTCGCCGACAACGCCGATCTGGCCAGGTGGCAGTCGTGGTTCGGCTCGGTCGCAGGTGGCGAACTCGCCGAATACCGGGATTTTGGCGGCGGCGTTTTTCGCGCGGCATCGTTTGTCGAAGACCGCATCGAAGCCTGCCTGTTCGTCGGCCCGGCGCGCGACGCCGGCGATTGGAATGCGGTCAAGACCCTGTTCGCCGCCGACAGCCTCAGCGACGACCAGCGCAGGATGCTGCTGTCGGGCAAATCCGCCGATGGGCTGGCGAGCGCCGGCCCGATCGTTTGCGCCTGTTTCGGGGTCGGCCGCACCACGATCTGCGATGCCGTCGCGGCGGGCGCCGGTTCGGCCGCCGAAATCGGGGCGCGGCTGAAGGCCGGCACCAATTGCGGCAGTTGCATTCCGGAACTGAAGCGCCTGATTGCCCAAGCCGGCGCCGCAGGCGACGAACAACGTCGATTGGCCCGCGCGGCGAACTGACTGGAATTAATTCCCCGAAGCGCTGTCTGTTGGTCCCTGAAACAGCGGAATCGCGGAAGGGATGGGCACGCTTTTGTCCGAGCGTGTTTGATCCATCGCAACGGCATGCCTCAGGGGAGGGCTACCAATTTCACCATGTTCGAGGTGGTCATCATTGAGTGCAGCCCGACCCATTGGGAGTGGCGCGTGTGCAATAGCGACGGAGTCCAGATGCTGCATGGCCAAGAACAGACTCGGGCCGAGGCCGGATATCAGGGCAACCGAGCTTTGTTCGGCCTGCTGATCGGCGGCTGGAAACCGATGGCCCGTCCCGAACGGCAATAGAGCCGGGGGATCAAGGCCAGGCAGCTGCTATGTGATTGTGCAGCTGCCGACGCAAAGTTTGATATGGCGCAATGCGTCGCAGCCCTATCCCATCATAGTTTTCTCCTGATTTCGCGGGTTGCCTCCTCCCTTTGCCAATAGTGGTATCAGCCTGACTTCAGGAAAGCCTTATGTCCGCCCATGGCAGCACCCATAGTCTCGCTTCTGCTGTTCGATATGCGCTGGAGACCACCCGAGCGACAGCGATCTGCCCGTTTCACCAAAACGTAACCGTCCGTGTCGGTGACGACGCTGCGGAAACCCATGCCTATAGCCGGGCCTTTGACGTTATCGAAAGCGACGGCAAGACCTCGGAGCGGGAGGTTCTGTGCGCAGAGATCGAGCGTCAACTTGGCGATGCGGCAGATGGCGCTTGCCCTGAGTGCGCCGCACTTCGGCTTCGCTAGATGCGTGATGGCTTCAAGTTAAGACGGCAACAAGCGATAGGCACCTCTCCCCGCTTGCGGGGAGCATAGGCACGCCTTCGGCGGCCGTTCTTGGAGTAGAACGCCGAAGCGAAGCCGGCTATCGCGAAGCGCCGGGTGAGAGCCTGTCCGCGAGTCTGAGCACGTGGATAGGCCCTCATCCCGCAAGCGGGGCGAGGGAGCAGAGGGCCTTCAGCGCGGCAAATCAACCTCAACTCATCCCGCTCTCAGTCCGTGAGGCGTCAGAACGTTGTCAGCTTCCAGGCGAGAGCATTGCTGAGCAGGCGTCGGCTGACGGCGATAGTTAGCCAGCTGGGATGAAGCGGAGTGTGCCTGCTCGACGCGTCGGCCTGCCGGTGTCGTTGGTATGATTGACCCCATCCATGACCGGCACCTCAGAGAAATCGAATGGGCTTACCCCGTCCAGGCAAGCCACGTTTACCGCATAGCTATTCTGGTTGGATCGCCGTTGATGATGGGTGTATATTCCGCAGCGAGAACAGAAGAAGTGCTGTGCCGATCCGGTATGGAAGCGGTAGCTTGTTAACGCATCCTCGCCCTGCAGGACCTTGACCCCAGCCATTTCCGCCATGACGACGACGGCGCCTCGCATTCGGCAGTAAGAGCAGGTGCAGCGGCGGATCGAATTGAAGCCGTCGCCGAGCGTCACTTCAAAACGCACCGCGCCGCAATGGCACTGGCCAGCCCGAACGTTCGTGTCGCCCACCATATTGCCTGTGTCTCCTGTTCAGATCGCTTCTACGCGCGGTCTTGGTGACCGAGACTGATCTCAACACGAACCTATCTGTGGAATTCGAGCCCGACAATCCATCAAAGATTCGCGCATAATGTGAGAAAAACTCACACAAGGCTCCATGCAAACTTTAACGGGCCGTGTGTCAACGAGGTGGTGTCGGCGTCACCCGTCTCTGACATGAGGATGAGACCGGTCCTTCGGGTCGGAAGCGGAACCCGATCCTCAGGCTGGTCGAGTCCAGAATCCAGGCCTTATTCTCGGTGCCGTGCCGCGGACGAGCTTCGCTGCAGAACGCATTGAAGCGGATGTTGATGTCGGCGAGCCAAGTCAAGCACTTCCGCTACCTTCGCGTCTGCCATGTCGTACGGATATGTTCCGCAGATGCCGACCCCATAGTTATGGGTCTCAAGCATGATCCGTGTGGCGCCGTCGCGATCCTTGCCGAATACTTCCTCCAACACCCAAACCACGAACTCCATAGGGGTCTGGTCGTCGTTCAGGAGACGCACTTCGGCCAGCAATCCCGAGGGCGCGCCCGACGCGGTGTGTTGTTCAGGTCTGTTCGATTTGGGATCGCCCGTGGCCATGCAGATTTCCCCGCATTCGTGGCGCGCCGCGCGGCGCGTTGGCGCCATCGCCGCAGCTCACGCTCGTTCGGCCCAAGCTAGCACTTTTCGGCGATGCGGCGAACCGGAAAACGTGGCCGCCACGGCAAGCGTTTACATCTTGCCCATCGGTTAGCCGCCCTTGACCGCTCCCGCCGTCAGCCCCGCCACGATCTGGCGCTGGGCAAAAACCGTCAGCAGCAGCACCGGCAGGGTGACGATCAGCGCGGCGGCCGCCAGCTGCCCCAGCTCAACTGGTCGAAGGAAATCATGTTGTAGACGGCAACCGGCAGTGTTCGGGTTTCGCGCCCGGCCAGCACGATGCCGAACACAAAATTGTTCCAGGAAAAGATCACCGCCAGGATGAACGCCGCCGCGATGCCGGGCCGCGCGATCGGCAGTGCGACATGCCGGAACACCTGCCAGCTTGTGGCGCCGTCGATCAGCGCGGCCGCCTCGAGTTCCAGCGGCGTGGTCTCGAAATAACCGATCATGATCCAGCCACTGGAACATCAGGAACAGCGGAATCAGGTAGGACAGGCCGGGCGTGATGCGCGCGATCCCGTAGCCGGCGGGCACGCCGACCAGCATCGCCAGCAAGGTCGCCGAGCCGGTCACCATCAGGCTGCATCTGCCTTCCGCGCCCGGCGCGTTCCGTGACATCGACTGCGCCGGCAGGCTCATTTAAGGTGGCGATCCCGTTCCACAGCTGGACCGCGCGATGATGTATCTGGAAGCCCCGCCGCGGCTGATCGGCACCGAGGTGTTTTCGGCGATGCCCGAGCAGTTCAGGCGCAAGGGAGTGCGCACCGAGTGGGCTGACGCCAACCGGCCGGGCCAGCCGACCGACTGTTTCATCGAGGGCCCGGCATTCGACGCGTCGGGCGGTCTCTACATCGTGGATATTCCGTTCGGCCGCATCTTCAAGGTCGGGCCTGACGGAGAATGGTCGCTGGTGACGGAATATGACGGCTGGCCCAACGGGCTCAAAATTCACCCCGACGGGCGTGTCCTGGTCGCCGACTACCGGCACGGCATCATGCAGCTGGATCCCGAGACGGGACGGATGCGGAAGGTTCTGACGGCGCGCCATTCGGAATCGTTCAGGGGCTGCAACGATCTGCATATCGCCGCCAATGGCGACATCTATTTCACCGACCAGGGCCAGACCGGCCTGCACGATCCGACCGGGCGGGTCTACCGGCTTTCGCCGGACGGCCGGCTCGATTGCCTGATCGCCACCGGCATCAGCCCCAATGGCCTGGTGCTGGATCCCTCAGGGACCGTGCTGTTCGTGGCGATGACCCGCGACAACGCGGTCTGGCGCGTGCCGCTGATGCAGGACGGCGGCGTCGCCAAGGTCGGGCGGTTCTGCTCGACCTTCGGCGCCAGCGGTCCCGATGGCCTCACCATGGACAGGGCCGGACGGCTGTTCGTGGCGCACGCGTCGCTCGGACATGTGTTCGTGTTCGCGCCCAACGGCGAATGCATCGCGCGCATCAAATCCTGCGCCGGACCAAGCTGCACCAATGTCGCGATCGGCGGCAGCAATGGCGATCGTCTCTATGTGACGGAATCCGTCACCGGCTCGGTGCTGGTCGCGGATATCAGCGTGCTCGACCCGTCATTGCGAGGAGCGTAAGCGATGAAGCAATCGACTCATTCATTGCGGCATGGGTTGCTTCGTCGCTGTCGCTCCTCGCAATGACGGCCTTGGCTGATTGACAGGTGAATCCACACAGCGTTCGTCATTGCGAGGAGCCCTTGCGACCAAGCAATCCATGCCGCAAGGAAAGAGCGGATTGCTTCGTCGCAAGTCCTCCTCGCAATGACGGGTCAGGCCAGCTAATCTGCGCGCCTGCAAGAGTGAGGCTATCATGAGACAGCAACCCTTCGGTTTTACCAATTGTCAGGTGCCGGTGATCGGGCAGGGCACCTGGTATATCGACCGGGGCGATCGCAAGGACGCGGTCGCCGCGCTGCGCCGCGGCATCGATCTCGGCATGACCCACATCGACACCGCCGAGATGTATGGCGACGCCGAGCTGGTGGTCGCCGATGCGATCGCCGGACGGCGCGACGGCATCTTCCTGGTCTCCAAGGTGCTGCCGAGCAACGCATCCCGGCGCGGTACCATCGCCGCCTGCGAGCGCTCGCTGGCGCGGCTGAAGACCGACCGGCTCGATTGCTATCTGCTGCACTGGCGCGGGCCGCATCCGCTGGCCGAAACCGTGGCCGCGTTCGAGCAGCTGGTCGACGCCGGCAAGATCCGCAGCTGGGGCGTCAGCAATTTCGATCATGGCGACCTCGACGAGTTGCTGGCGGTCGCCGGCAAGGGCAGGATCGCCTGCAACCAGGTGCTTTATCACCTGAAGGAGCGCGCGATCGAGCACGCGGTGATTCCGTGGTGCGCGCGGCACGACGTCGCGGTGGTGGCCTATTCGCCGTTCGGCCACGATGATTTTCCGCAAGCCGCAAGCAAGCCGGGCGCGTTGCTGGAGGCGATCGCCAAAGCCCATGGCGCTTCGCCCCGCCAGGTCGCGCTGGCCTTCCTGACCCGCGATGCAATGGTGTTTGCGATCCCGAAAGCCGCGACTGCGGGCCATGCCGCCGATAACGCCGCGGCCGGGAGCCTGACGCTGAGCGAAGACGAGATCGCGGCCCTGGACCGGATGTTTCCGCGCGGTCGAAAGCCGCACAGCCTGCCGATGCTGTAGCGGTCACGTTTCCTAACCGGATGTTGCAGCCGCTGCGTGATCGCGCATATCGGCTGCCTGTTTCCGGGCCTTGTCGTGGCGGGGCAATTATCGTTTTTTGGCGCTCGCCCGATTCGCTTTTCACGCCCGAGTTCAACCGTGACCCCGCCATCCGCCGCAACCGCCAGGCTGGACCGTCCTGCCTTGCCGTCGCCTGACACCAGGTCAGCCGCCCGGCCGGCGCCCGCGCGCGCCGACCGGCCGTTCCGCGGTATTGCGCTGATTCTCGCCTCGACCGTGTTTCTCGGGATTTCGGACGTCACCGCCAAATATCTGTCGGCGACCTTGCCTTCGATCGAGATCGCCTGGATCAGGTTTCTGACGTTCGCGCTGATCATGGTGCCGGCGATGCTGCCGGGCTTGCCATTCTACGCGCTGCGGTCACACCACCGCGGCCTGCAGCTGATGCGCGGCGCCGCGCTGTTGTTTTCGTCGCTGCTCTACATCTCGGGCCTGCGGTTCCTGCCGATCGCGGAAGCCTCCGCCACCAGTTTCGTCGCGCCGCTGTTCGTCACCGCGCTTTCGATCGTGCTTCTCGGCGAGCGCGTCGGCCCGCGCCGCTGGGTTGCGACTGCGGTCGGGCTGATCGGCGTGCTGATCATCATAAGGCCGGGCACAGGCGCGTTTCATCCGGCGGCGTTCTTTCCGCTTCTGTCGGCGCTGGCCTGGGCCGCCACGCTGATCATGACGCGGATGATGAGCGGCCGGGAGCACGCCGGCACCGTGATGGCCTATTCGTCGATCGCAGGCGTCGCCATCATGTCGGCGCTGGTGCCATGGGTCTGGGTGGTGCCGAGCTGGCACGATATTTTGTTCGGCGTCCTGATCGGTGTCGCCTCGACCGCCGGGCAGTGGATCGTGGTGCTGGCGTTTCGCTATGCCGATGCCTCGGTGCTGGCGCCGTTTTCCTACACCCAGCTGTTGTGGGTCAGCCTGCTCGGGTTCGTCGTGTTCGGCGAGGTACCGGACGTATGGACCGTGACCGGCGCCGCCTTCATCGTCGCCAGCGGGCTCTACACCGCGCATCGCGAGCGCATGCGGCGCTCGCAGCTCCTGACGGTCGCGGCCGAGCTTTCTCCAAACGCCTGATCCTCTTTGGCGAAATCACCTTCTGTCGTAAACTCCTGCGCCGGAAGGGGCGTCGCACGCTATGCCTGGTTAAACTGGTATGCGATGAGTGGATGCCGTCAGTTTAAGGAGAAGATCGATGCGCGCTGCCATCTTCAGGAACGGCGAGATCGTCGCCGACAGCTTGCCGGAGCCGAGCCCTGCCGCGGGGCAGGTGGTGGTCAGGACGCTGGCCTGCGGCATTTGCGGTTCCGACCTCCACGCCCGCAAGCACGCCCACCGCATGGTCGAACTTTCAAGGCATTTCCCCGGCCG
>Ga0182030_10022086_pt1 | contig 11867 bp, 11 predicted proteins | sample 812S3MmetaG_FD_121299 | JGI IMG/M metagenome (GOLD analysis project Ga0182030, IMG submission 121299) | Permafrost microbial communities from Stordalen Mire, Sweden - 812S3M metaG (Illumina Assembly) | ecosystem: Environmental > Terrestrial > Soil > Wetlands > Permafrost | place: Sweden... | reverse complement strand
TTGGGCAGAAAGCTTGTCATCGCCGGCGTGGCTTGCCAGGTGATGGGAAATCTCGTGATCAGGAGGATTATTCGGATACAGGTCTGACCACGCCTCTGACTACATCCTGGAAACGATTCTTCTATGCTACCCGCCATACTCGCCTCATTTCTGTTCATTCTGCTGCTGTCCGTCATCACCGTATATGGCTACCGCGCCTACGTTCGGCCGAGCAGAATCTACGACCGTGTGGGCGGCTCGGCCGAAGTGATCCGGGAGCCGGGTTCGAGTCCACGTGAGCGGATGATGCGGATCTTCGAACAAATTGGCGACAAGATTCCCTTGAGCCCGAGCGAGCAAACGGTCACGCGGCGTGATCTGACCATGGCGGGGTATCGCTCCGATACGGCTATCGCGGTTTTCTACGGAGTCAAGGTTATAGGGTCCTTAGCGATGTTTCTCTTTGCGCTCGTCATTCGCAATGCATTGACAGATGAGACGGTGCCACGCATGGTCATTCTTATCGGGTTTACCGGCTTCGGCTACTACGCGCCGACGATCGGTCTGGAAAAGCTGGTGAAGCAACGCCAGCTGAAACTCCGTCTTTCCCTGCCTGATGCCGTGGATATGCTGGTGATTGCGGTCGAAGCCGGCCTTGGACTGGATCAGGCGCTCCAATACGTGAGCCGTGAGATCACCGATGGGCATCCGGAACTTGCCGACGAACTAAGTCTGGTCGGATACGAAATGCGCGCCGGCAAGAGACGCGCCGAATCTCTTCGCAATCTCGCTGTGCGCACCGGAGAAGCCGAACTCCGCAAGCTGGTGGCAATCCTCACACAGAGCGACCGGTTTGGCACCAGCATGGGCGAAAGCCTGCGCACGCACTCCGATTTCATGCGTCTGCGGCGTAAACAGGATGCCGAAGAGCGAGCGGCCAAGATCGGCGTCAAACTGGTCTTCCCGATTTTTCTGTTCATTTTGCCGTCGATGATGCTGGTCGCGGCCGGGCCCGCGCTGCTGAAGATTTTCCAGGACTTGTTCCCGATGATGGAAAACTTCGGGAAGTGACAACAGACGAACGAAGCGAGAAACGAAGATGCAGATGAGAGAGAGGACAAACCGGAGATGAACACGCAGTGGACGAGTTACATCATGTTGTTTTTCAGCCTGTTTTCACTGGCACTGTTGGTCCAGCGCCGGCGCGGCCGTAAAAGCCGGGGCTGAGAGGGCACGTCGAAAGCGACAGGTTTTTCCGGGCGGCGAAGCGCAGCGCTGGCCGGATGCAATGCAATAGGGTGATGAAAATGGCTGCGCGGTAACAAAGTATAGAGAACAGTACAAGCGAAAAGGAGAAACAATTATATGAACGGAACACTGATGCAGGCGGGATTGTGGATAGTCGCGGGATTGTTGCTGACTCTGCTGATCGTTCGCCGTGGCAAGCGCAAAGCCCGCGGCTAAACGGGGAAGCTAAGCGAGAGGTCAGACAGGATCCGGCAGGCAATTGGTAATGTGTTGCTCCGATGCCGGATTCGTTAGCTGGCACACTTGTGCGATGACAAACTGGAAGGCCATTCAAAACGGTGACGGCGGCTGGGCATACAGCCGGGGATGCTCGTGGACCGAACCAACAGTGTTCGCTCTGCTCGCCCAGTCCGCCAGTACACCGGATCGCGAAAGTTTCCAGAGAGGCGCAAAATTCCTGAGTTCGATCGCGCGCCCGGATGGCGGCTGGAGTCCGCAGCCAGGCGTGGAGGAGAGTACGTGGGTTACGGCTCTGGCGGTGTTGTTGCCGGAGGATGCAGTCAGCGAGCAACAACGCCGCAACGCGATCGGATGGTTGAAGACAAGGTCCGGCCTTGAATCGGGCTGGCGCTACAGGCTTCAGCAGCGGCTGGTCGGTAACAAAGACGAATTTCCGGAGGGCTGGCCGTGGTTTCCTGGCGCGGCCGCGTGGGTGATTCCCACCTCGTTGGGAATCCTCGCATTTGAGCGAGCCTTACGTCGCAGCACGGTTGAGCCGGGCGAGTTGCAGGAACGCATACAGGCGGGCAGAAAGTTTCTGCTGGCCCATATGTGCGCCGATGGTGGCTGGAATCATGGCTCGAATCGGGCACTGGGCCGCGACGGCGATTCTTATCCCGAGACGACGGGTATCGCGCTGCTGGCGCTGAATGGTGTGGCTGGTTCGTCGCAGGTTTCGGCTCAGATAGTTCGCGCGAAGGCGACTGCGCGTAAACATCTTGCCTCATGCCGGACCGCCGAAGGTATTGCGTGGCTGCGCATGGGCCTGGCCGCGCATGGAGAAACTGTTTCACCGGCATCGGATGATCCGTTGCGCCGGACGAACATGGACGAAGCGTTGATGACGCTGGCTCGGGCGCAGCGGAATCCGCTTCTGGCATAGCCGATTTGCCACATTGAATGACGGCTGGAGAAACGAGTATGAGCCAATATCCCTTTGACTGGCCGGCGCGTGCACCCATTACGATCCCGAGGTGCGACCGTTGAGTACTCCCCCGGTCATCACCAGACGTCAGGCTCTGATAACAGCTGCGGCTGGTGCATCGCTGGTCCGGTGCGGAAACTCCGCACGCCCTGTCGCGAAGTTTCCAGTCAGTAATGTCTCGATCGTGAAGGCATCGGGCTACACGATGGACGTCTACGATACTGTCTTTCGCATGGTATCCGATCACAGGATCAATGTGCGCGGCAAACGTATCGTGCTCAAACCGAATCTGGTCGAGTACGACGCCGACACCGTTATCAACACGCACCCGATGGTCGTCCATGCGGCCTATGAAGCGTTTCTGAAACTGGGGGCGGCCGACGTGCGGATCGCCGAAGGCCCGGGTCACCGGCGCGGCACGCTCGACCTGGCCGATGCAGCCGGATACTTTAGCACTGTAGCGAAATTCGAAGACTCGTTCACGGATCTGAATACGGACGCTGTGGCGAAGCGCACGATTGTCAATCCCCTTTCAAAGCTGGATTCACTTTATCTGCCGCACACCGCGCTCGACTGCGATCTTCTCGTTTCCGTGGCGAAGATGAAGACGCACCACTGGGCAGGCGCAACCCTTTCCATGAAGAATCTCTTCGGCCTGGTCCCCGGGGCCGTCTATGGCTGGCCGAAGAATGTACTGCACTGGTCCGGGCTTCCGGAAACCATCGTGGACCTGCATCACCTGTTTCCAAAGCAATTTGCTATTGTGGATGGCATTGTCGGTATGGAAGGCAACGGCCCGATTCAGGGTACTCCGAAGGCCGCCGGCGTCCTGGTCGCCGGGCGCGATCCCGCCGCGGTGGATGCTACCTGCTGCCGCGTCATGGGCATCGATCCAAAAAAGATTGAGTACCTGCAACTCGCTCGCGGCGAAGAGAATCTGGGAGAATCGGCATTCCGGCAGACCGGCGAGAACATTCGCTCGGTCAGGACGGATTTCGCCCTCGTGAACGAGTGGAAGCAGATTCGCGCGTTATCGTAATCGCGTTATCGTAATCGCATTATCGTAATCAATGATGAGCGCGGGATTCCGCATTGAGCAGACTTCCGACAGGAAGCTTGTTCTGTCCGTTTACGAGGCTCTGGGCTATCGACGCGGCATTGCGTTCGGCGATACCGTCTGGCTTGCACAGGCCTCGCGCGAACCAATCGGCATCGTCAGGGTTGCGCCCGAGTTCGGGGTGCTCGTATTGCGTGGCATGCGGATCGCTGAGCAATGGCAGCGCCACGGGATTGGCACCAAAATGTTGCATGCGGTGTCGGAATGGCTGGGTCGCCGGAGTTGCTGCTGCGTCCCGTATGCGCATCTCGTGGGTTTCTACAGCCAGATCGGCTCTGCGGAAATAACGCCCGAAGCTGCGCCAGCCTTCCTCGCTGAACGTCTGACCGATTACAGACAGCAGGGACTCAATGTAACGCTGATGGCGCGGCTCAGCCCCTGAAAAAAAATCTCTTGTATCGTTCTACTATTTCATAGTAGTATCAGGCAGGAGATAGTAGAGCGTGCCTCAGCCCAAACTCAGCAAACTCGAACTACAGATTCTGGAGGCTCTGTGGACGCACGGAAAAGCCTCGATCCGTGAGATTCAGGAGGCGTTTCCAGAGCCCCGGCCCGCCTACACCACCATCCAGACAACCGTCTACCGCCTGGAAGGCAAGAAGGCGCTGCGGCGCGTGCGCAAGATCAGCAATGCCGATATTTTTGAACCTTTGGTTGCCCGGGATGTAACCCGCCATAAGCTGCTCGACGAGATTCTGAGCTTCTTCGGAGGCAAGGCGCAGCCGATGATGGCACAGCTGGCCGAGGCTGGAAAGCTGACCCTCGACGATGTTCGCGAGCTCGAAAAAACGATTAAAAAGCTGGATCGGGAGCAGACTGGTGGTAAGACCCGTGAATGAAGTCACCATAGAAGAGTCTGCTGTGCGTGGAAACCGTCGCGGAACGCCAAGGCGCATCGCTCCCTGGTTGGTTGCAGTTACCTTCATGCCAGGTTTCCACCTTTGGGCGCAATCTGCACCAATGTTCGAAACGGCGTCGGTCAAGGCTGTGGAGCGCTCTCCGGCGAACGTCTCAGTCAGAGGGATGAAAGGCGGCCCGGGGACAAATGATCCGGGCAGAATCGGATACCGCGCCGTAACTCTTCAGCAACTGTTGATGGTCGCTTACGGGATAGAGGACTACCAGATCCGCGGCCCAGGCTGGCTTGGCACGGAAATCTACGATGTCAGCGCTACGTTGCCCCCGGACACATCGAAAGAACAGTTTGCCCTGATGCTCCAGGGATTAGTGACGAATCGATTCAGGCTTGCCTCACATCTGGAACGCAAGGAACTGAGCGTCTTCGACCTTGTAGTAGCAAAAAACGGACCTAAGCTGAAAGAATCTCCGGCGATTGTGATTTCGGATCAGCAAGCGCCTGTGAACTCAGGTCGCACGCTATCGCCGGGGAAAATGATGGTCGCCCCGATCGGTGATGCAATTCACTTGATGGGCCGGCAGGTATCGATTACGACGCTGGCCGCGTATCTTTCGAAACTGGCGGGGCGTCCAGTATTCGATAAGACTCAGCTTGCTGGCAATTTTGAAATTGATCTGAGCATCGACGGAGGGGGTTCCCCTCCTGTGATGGCTTCAGGTGATGCGGCTCCGGTGGCGAGTTCGCCGGCTGGAGAAGGCCTGTCGAGAGCAGTTATGAGTCAGCTTGGTCTGGAACTGAGGAGCCGGAAGGGCCCGGTTGAAACGTTTGTGGTGGATTCGGTTGAGAAGATGCCGACGCAGAACTGATGATGGTGGGTTTGAACGCCCGCGGACTATTACCTGTCATGCAAAGGGAGCGGAATTGAAATGCGCGAATTAACGACCCATCTTTGGCAGTCTACTTTCTTTGCAGTCGCAGCTGGCTTGCTGACGCTTGCGTTCCGAAAGAATCGGGCGCAGGTTCGCTATTGGCTGTGGCTGAGTGCATCGGTCAAGTTTTTCATCCCATTCGCTTTGCTGATCAGCTTCGGGAGTCACCTGAGCTGGGCCCCGGTGGCGCAGAGGATTGCGACGCCCGCGGTATCGTTCGCCGTGGAATATGTGGCGCAGCCCTTTCCGGAGACCGTGCCAATTACTACCGCGACAACCTCGCGCGACTGGACGCCTTTGCTGATCGCAGGTTTGTGGCTTGCCGGGATATTGGTAATTGCGTTAATTCGGTTGCGTCTGTGGCGGCGGGTTCGGGCCGCCGTTCGCGGGAGTATCCCTCTGTCCATTCCTTCCGTAGTGGAGATTCGATCCGCGCCGGGCCTGCTGGAGCCCGGTGTAGTCGGATTCTGGCGGCCAGTGCTGGTGCTGCCTGAGGGAATCGTGGAACGTCTCACGCCTTCCGAACTGGAGGCGATTCTGGCGCATGAGGTGTGCCACGTCCGGCGGCGCGACAATCTGTTCGCGTCCATCCACATGGTGGCGGAAGCGGTGTTCTGGTTTCATCCGCTCGTTTGGTGGATCGGGGCGCGCTTGCTCGAAGAGCGCGAGCGGGCTTGCGATGAAAGTGTGCTCCATCTCGGGAATCAGCCGCGCGTCTACGCCGACGCGATTCTCAACGTCTGCAAGCTGTACGTGGAGTCTCCGCTCGTGTGTGTATCGGGAGTGACAGGGTCGGATATTAAACGAAGAATCGAGGCAATCATGATGAACCGAACCGGGCTGAGTCTGAATCGCGCCAAGAAGCTTTTACTGGCGTGTGCGGGAGTGACTGCGCTGGCGGGGCCTGTTGCGGTCGGGGTGCTGATCGCCGTCGGGCACGTGCCTGCGATTCATGCGCAGTCGCCGGTTGTTCAGTCACTGCCATTTCTTGTTACTGATCCGTCCGTTGCTCAGTCACTGCCATCTTTGGTTACTGATCTGCCGGTGCAGATAGCGCCGGCGATACCAGCGACCCCGCAGGCGCCGGTGGATGCCGGTACCTCGGCGGCCGCTGGAATTGTTCTTTATAAGGATCGCCGGCTGGTGGCACTGCTCTTTGATTTTGGCGGAATGACAGCCGACGAACAAACGAAGTCCCGGCAGGCGGGAATACAGTTCATCGAGAACAGTTTAAAACCAGCCGATCTCGTGTGCGTGATGAGTGCGGGTCCGGTGACCGTTGCGCAGGATTTCACCGATAACAAGAGTGTGCTGGAGTCTGCGATTCAAAATCTGGGCGTGGGAACTGGCACAGCGGATTTTAACGGCCGACTGGCGAATATAGGGACAGCCTCGAACATGCTGGCTGGTTTCCAGGAGAAGAAGGCTCTGGTTTATTTCTCAAGCGGGATTACCCAATCGGGCATGGATAACCAGGCGACTTTGCTGGCACTGATCAACACCGCGAAAAAGGCGAACGTGGCTATCTACCCGGTGGATGCGCGGGGCGTTGTTCCGGAAATCGGCGCATTAGGCGGCTCTGGCCGTGGCGGGCCGATGGCGGCTACACCGCCTGCCGGTGTATCGCAGGAAGAATATAACCGCCGCCTCGCGGAAGCGCAGCAGAAATTCGGCCCCACCCTGAGCGAAATGTCCCGCACCTACATCATGTATGGGCCGCCGGACCAGATCGAAGGCGGTTCCAATACCCAGACGCCTTCTCAGATCTGGCGCTACAACTACCTGCCGGGTTTTCACAGCAGCACGGAATTTGAATTTATCCGAACCCGGGGCAATAACCCCGCGTGGCAGAAGAACATCAACTATCCGCCGCCGCTGGCGACGTATTCCGGGACGCCGGCGGAGGCCAACGCGCTCGGCGAAGCGTTGAGGAGCGAAAAGTCGGGCCGGGGTCAAGTCCCGGCAATGGCCGCGAGCGCGGGGCTTCCCGCCAGGCATACTTCCATGGGGGTCTACCCGGCCGGAGAGTATTCCAGGCTTTCAGTGCCTCTCGATTCGCTATCGGGCGTAGTCGATATCATTGCTCAGGTCAAAGCTCGTTCGGCCACCGGTCAGGAGGAACAGGTTGTCGGGAACCTTCGCGATAGCATTACACTCAATGGAACTTCGCAGTCGGGCATGTACGGGTCGGAGTTCAGACTAGAAGCCGGCTCCTATGTTTGCAGGGTTCTTGTCCGCGAGGCGACCACCGGTCGGATCTTCACCGAAGCGATCAACTTCGACGTGAAGTGAAGCAGCGGGCTATCTCAGCACCTGAAACAGATTGCTGTAGTCGTCCGTCCACAGCCGCACGTTTTTCGTTTCGATATCCGGGCCGCTATCGGAGACCAGTGCCCAGTCGGCTGCCAGGACTTGCTGTTGCGGATTCGGTTCGTTATGGATTTCCGTTGCATGCTTTCCAAAGGCTTTGGCTTCGGCTTCCACGACAGGTGCCAGATCCAGATAACGGTTCGTCAGATGAATCGCCAGCACCCCGCCGGGGCTAAGTAACCGGAAGTAAGTCGCGAAGGCTTCCCGCGTCAGTAAGTGAACGGGGATCGAATCATCCGCAAACGCATCGAGCACTAAAATGTCGAAGCTGCCCGATGCCTCGCGTTCCAGCGCTAGCCGGCCATCCCCTTCGACTACGTCAGTTGCCGCGCCGGATGTTCCGAGAAAATGGAAATACTGCTTCGCCACCTCGATTACCGCGGGGTTGATCTCATAAAATCGAAAAACGTCGCCGGGCTGTCCATAGGCAGCGAGTGTGCCAACGCCGAGACCGACCAATCCCACGTGGCGTCCGGGTTGACCTCGTGAAAGCAATTGGCCGACACCCGATTCCGGGCCGTAATAAGCCGTAGGAAGACGAAGTTTATCGGGCGCGAGGAATTCAATGCCGTGCAGCGTCTTTCCGTTGTAGAGAGTTCGAATTGCACCGGAGTCGCTGACCTGCAAGGCTCCGTAAAAGTTCCTTAGATGAACAATATCTCCGAAGCCGGCTTCGAAGCGGTTGGAAATGATAAAGGCAGCAAGCCCGATCACCGCCAGGCGCAGCAGCCGCGCGGGCGATTTCATCCCGTAGAGCAAGTACAGTGCGAAAACGATGCACGCGGCGATCCCGATGGGCAACTCCAGGTAAGTGCTGAGTAAGTTGGGCGCCGCGAGCCCCACAAACAGTGCGCCCAGCGCACCACCAAGCGCAATCATCAGGTAGAAAAAAGTGATTTGGTCGCGTGCGCCAGGTTTCGTGCGTGCGATCTCGCCGTGGCAGAACATGCACCAGATAAACAGCGCGAAAGAGAAGATCGCGATTTCCGAAATCAGGCTTCCGGAGCCTGGATTGGCCACCCGCCATGCAGCGCCGAACCATGCGACAGGCAACAGAACGCGGAATAACTGCGGCCGGTACCAGTTGTCACTTTCGAAACAAAGAATAAAGCTGAGCAGATAGATGCTGAGGGGCAAGACCCAGAGGAATGGAAACGGCGCGACTTCCTGGCTCAAATGATTCGCAACCGCCATCCAAAGTGTGGAACCGCAGGCGGCTAATCCGATCCAGAGCAGCGGGCGTCCGCCAGTGCTTGTGGTTTCCGCAGCTCCTGGAACCACGCCGCCCCGGCCACGCACGATCGCCGCAGCGATGGCCAGCAGGACCAGCGCAATGTATCCAATCCACCAGAAGCGCATTTGCGTGCTTTGGGGCAACAGCGGCTCTATCGCGATCGGGTAGGCAAGCAGCGCCGCCAGAGATGCCGCGTTTGAGAGTGCGAACAGCCAGTAGGGGAATACGGCGGGAGTTGCGTTCGCAAACCACGATTGAAGTAACGGGCTCGTCGTAGACAGCAAAAAGTACGGCAACCCGATCGAAACCAGCAATACGCGAAGAATCGAAAGCGCCGGGTTGCCGTTTGCATGCGCAGCCGGATGCACAGAAATCGTGGCGAGACTGAGCATCAGGAGCAGTGCATGAACAATGCTTTGCTTCCGCGGACTCAGATATGTGGTGATTAGCCAGGAATAAAGATAGCCCACCAGCAGCATCACCTGAAAGAACAGCATGCAGGTGACCCAGACGCCGGCCGAGCCTCCGAACGCGGGGAGCAGAGCCTTCGCCATGATGGGTTGCAGGACGAAGAGCAGGATAGAACTGCAACCGATGGTCAACGAATAGAGCGTGCGCATTTACGGGACACTTAAGGAATGATCAGTACCTTCCCCGGCGGATTGGACTCGAGCGCGCGGTAGGCTTCGGCGGCGTGGTCGAGCGGGAAACGGCCGGCGACTTCGCTGATCACAGCAGGAACCCTTAGGGCGATTTGGAGCCCCGCCGCGATCAGTCCGCCGAATTCCTGTACGCCTTCGACATAGCGCATGCCGTTGTACTTTGTGACGAACAGCGAATTGGCGAAGAGCTTGTGCATGTCGACGGCAGGTACCGGGCCGGAGAGTTCGCCGTAACTGATCAGGCAGCCGCGCGGGCCGAGGAGTTGCAGACTGGTTGCGAATGTCGCTTCTCCCACAGGGTCGAAGACGGCGGCCGCGCCCTGGCCATTTGTGTGGGCGCGGATTGCAGTAACAACATCTTCGCTCGCACGGTCGATAACGTGGGTCGCCCCGGCGCTCTTCACTCCTGCCACCCGATTGCCACTGGCGATGCCAATCACGAAAGCGCCGCGATCGGCGAGGATCGCGACGAGCATACGGCCCACTGCTCCGGCCGCCGCCCACACAACCGCAGTTCGACCTTCGAGCGGCCACACGCGCGCGAGGCCGCCTGCTGTGAGTCCGGCGACGGCGAGCGACGCGGCGTTTTCAAAAGTGAGCGCGTCGGGAATCGGCACCAGCATGGCAGCCGGCGCGATGAGATAGTCAGCGCAGGAGCCCGGTACCGCTCCCCAGCACACGCGTATGCCGGGCGGATGCGCTTCAGAGTCGGAAGCCACAACTGTTCCGGCCCCTTCGCCGCCCGTTGCGTACGGGAAGGGCAGGCGAACCACGTAGTTGCCGGATCGGATCAGAGTTTCGGCATGATTGAGGCCAGCGGCCGCTACCTGAACAAGCGCTTCGCCTGGCTTCAACGCCGGCAGTTCTTCAACTCCGGCCTCTACCACTTCGGGTCCGCCGGCGCGCACGGCGCGGGCCACGCGGCGCTGAGTGGGAAGACGAGTGGGCAGAGTCATAACGGACAGCATAAAACAACGACGCTTCTGCCACCGACTACATAATCCGGCGAACTGAGTGCGCGCCGGCTGGGAGGCTCCACGTAGTCGCGCGGGCTCGGCAGACTGGTATCCGCTACCAACAACCACCTGCGGTAATCGCCTTCGTGAATCTGAAAGCGCACCTCGTTGGCTCCGGAATTCACCATGACGTAGATATTGTCGTCATGGAGGCTGCCGCCGCGCAGACAGTAAGCGAGGGTCTGGCCGCCCGGGGAGAAATCGACCTCTTTCGCGCTGCTGCCGTACCAGCTGATGTCTTCGCGCCAGTACTGGCTGCGCGCGATGGAAGGATGCGTCTTGCGGAAGGCGATCATGCCCTGCACAAAACGGAAGACATCCTGGTTGGCGCCGAGCAAATCCCAGTCGAGATAGTTGATCTCGTTGTCCTGGTTGTAAGGGTTGTTGTTGCCCTGGCGGGTTTCGAGGAATTCATCGCCGGCGCAGAACATCGGGGTGCCGTTGCTGAGCATCAGCAGCGCCATAAAATTGCGTACCTGACGCCGGCGCAGGGCAAGCACAGCGGATGGCGCGCCTCTGTCGCCTTCCCAGCCGCAGTTCCAGCTGCGGTTATCGTCGCTGCCGTCGGTGTTGCCGTGGCCGTTCGCCAGATTGTATTTCTGGTTATAGGAAACCAGGTCATAGAGCGTGAAGCCGTCGTGCGCGGTAATGAAGTTGAGGCTCTGAAAAGGCCGATAGGAGTTTTGCGTATCGTCGGGAAACAGATCGTCGCTCCCATACAGTCGCTGCATCAGCGCGCCGACCTTGCCGGAGATGCCGCGCACAAAATCGCGAATATCGTCACGATACTGGCCGTTCCACTGGCGCCAGTTGAGTCCCGGAAAAGCGCGGCCGAGTAAGTAGCTTTCAATATCCCAGGCTTCGGCAATCATGCGGACGCCATGGCGCGCCCCCAGAAAACTGATATCGGCGATCAGTGACGGATTGTCCAGATCGGTGCCGCCATCGGAGCGCCGTGTGAAGACGGACGCCAGATCGAAGCGAAAGCCGTCCACCCGCATAATCTCGATCCAGAAGATAAGACTCTCAAGGATCATGGAGCGCACCACCGGGTGGTCGCAGCGCAGCGTGTTGCCGCAGCCGGTATCGTTGCGATAGGACCGCCGGTCGCCGCTGAGCAGATAGTACGACTGATTGTCAATGCCTCGATAGCTGTAAACGGGGCCATCCGCGCCGGCTTCGCTCGTGTGGTTGTAAACCACATCCATCCAGACCTCGATGCCGTTTGCGTGGAATGCTTCCACCATGG
>Ga0182030_10022085_pt1 | contig 11868 bp, 13 predicted proteins | sample 812S3MmetaG_FD_121299 | JGI IMG/M metagenome (GOLD analysis project Ga0182030, IMG submission 121299) | Permafrost microbial communities from Stordalen Mire, Sweden - 812S3M metaG (Illumina Assembly) | ecosystem: Environmental > Terrestrial > Soil > Wetlands > Permafrost | place: Sweden... | reverse complement strand
TCTTCGTTCGGTTCTTGTGTCAGCTCAAGGGTAATCCAGGCACGCCATCCGAGAAAGGGCAGGAGTTCTTGCAAATCGTGATTGTTTCTATCACGATAATCGTTATTGCAGTTCCAGAGGGCCTCCCACTTGCTGTCACTTTAGCACTAGCTTTCGCAGTAACGAGGATGCTGAAGGACAACAATCTAGTTAGGATGCTAAGAGCATGCGAAGCCATGGGCAATGTGAACAACATATGCACCGATAAAACTGGCACACTAACGTTGAATAAGATGATTGTGGTGGCAGGAACTTTGAGTACTGGCTTTCGATTTGCAGATTCCCAAGATATACTAGATCGGGACCAAGAAGGCTCTGAAGGTGATGCGGCCACTGTCCCAATTAGTATTCTTGCTTCGCACATTTCTACAGAGGTCAGGGAACTCCTTTTACAATCTATCGCCATCAACTCCACGGCTTTTGAAAGCCGAGAAAATGGTATCCAGGGATTTGTCGGCTCCAAAACGGAGACCGCTTTACTTCATTTTGCGAGCACGTATTTGGCCATGGGGCCGGTGAACGAAGAACGCGCCAATATCGAAGTTGTCCAAATGGTTCCTTTTGATTCTCGCAGGAAGTGTATGGGTATGTTTTAGCTTGTCCTCGACTACGCGATGATTAAGGAGTAGAGCTCTTAGAATATCTCGGTATCTCAGACATCGAAAGCTCGGCTCCTTAGTCCTCAGTTGAAACCTGTATCAAAATCTAATACTAATGTGCCTATAGCATCGGTCATAAAGCTATCCGACTCCCACTACCGGATGTTAGTGAAAGGGGCTCCCGAGATTTTACTACGCCATTGCACTCAAGTTATTACGGGTATTGCTGAGCCTCTTAAGATCACTGACATGACTAGCAGCAACCTAAACTCTTTAAATGATACTATCGACATGTATGCGTCCAGGTCATTGCGCACCATGGGCATCGTCTACCGTGACTTCAGCTACTGGCCTCCACCTGAAGCCAAGCTCATCGGAGATGATGCAATGGAAGCATCGTTTGAAGACGTTTTTCAAGATATGGTATTCCTAGGCGTCGTAGGAATCCGTGACCCTGTCAGACCAGGTGTTAAAGAAGCTGTCGCTCAATGTCAACATGCTGGTGTATGTGTGAGGATGGTCACGGGTGACAATATCAAGACTGCTGTAGCTGTTGCTCAGGAATGTGGGATCTACACTCAAGGGGGAGGGATTATGGAAGGACCCGAATTTCGAAAACTTTCCAGCTTACAAATGGCAGGGATCATCCCAAATCTCCAGGTCCTTGCTCGATCTAGCCCCGAAGACAAGAGAATCCTTGTTACGAGGCTGAAAGATCTAGGCGCAACGGTGGCTGTGACTGGTGACGGTACCAATGATGGGCCAGCTCTGAAGACAGCTGATGTCGGCTTTTCTATGGGCATTGCCGGTACTGAGGTTGCGAAGGAAGCATCCTCAATTGTCCTTATGGACGACAATTTTGCATCTATCGTGAAGGCTCTACAGTGGGGTAGGACCATCAATGACGCGGTGAAGAAGTTCTTGCAGGTAAGTTCATTATGTCACAATGATCTTTCAAATGTGTCTTCAGAAAGGAGACGTCGCTTGAAGCCAAATCCATTTCATGGTCCCTTTCAATATCCACATGCAAGATCCTAGAACTTCTTGCTGATGACATGGTCATTTGACTAGTTTCAAATTACCGTCAACATCACAGCTGTAATCCTTACGTTTGTATCTGCCATAGCGAGCAACAAAGAAGAGCCTATTCTTACGCCTGTTCAATTACTATGGGTGAATCTTATCATGGACACCTTCGCTGCACTTGCCCTAGCCACGGACCCGCCGGCTCCGAGCATTTTAGATAGGAAACCGGACCCCAGATCGGCTCCTCTGATCACTTTGACGATGTGGAAAATGATTGTAGGCCAGTCAATATACCAGTTAGCCGTAACCCTCACCCTGAATTTCGGTGGCAATAGGATCCTAGGCTATACGATTGAGGAGGATAACAACTTAGAAACTTTGATCTTCAATGTCTATGTCTGGATGCAATTCTTTAACCAGTACAAGTAAGCCTCAATATCCCAAAAGTCTACAGGACTCTCATGCTTATATTCTTTGCTAGCAATCGTCGTCTCGACAACAAGTTCAATATATTCGAGGGCATTCACCGTAACTGGTTCTTCATTGCCATCAATCTCATCATGGTCACTGGACAGCTGCTTATCGTATCCGTTGGTGGAGAAGCTTTGTCGACAAAACCTCTCGATAGCGTGCAATGGGGTATTTCTCTTGCGTTAGGAGCAATATCCCTCGTCGTAGGGATCATAGTACGCCTGGTCCCAGACGAGCTCATCCGAAAGCTGATACACAAATACTTTCAACGAACCCACGCGCCATACATCACAATCAATAGTGATCCCCGCTTTGAATGGAATGATACGATTGAGAACGTCCGTGACGAGCTCGCTTTCTTCAAAACAATCCGCGGGCGCAGATTCAATGGCTTTTTCTCGTCCAATAGTGCAAGCGTTGCAGATGAAACTCCTAGTCCAACGACTTCCCCCATTCGCGGTGGAGGGCGCTCAAGGTCAAATACGGCCTTAGCCCCGGCTACTGTGATGGCGGGTGTTATTGCTGGAAGTATTGCTGGTTGGAGCCCTAGAGAGATAGGTAGTGCAGACGTTAGCTTGAATGACGCTCCTTAGATTTTAGACCAAAATGGGCATCCAGATAATTATTCTTGTTCCCATCCTTTCCCGCGAGTGATGTAGCTGCGAAGAATGGGTCCTCACAGAACGAAAGATTAAATAGAACTGAGAAACGCACAGGCAGCTCCGCTGAAGAGCCAAGTAAAAAAGAATGTGTGTGAGCTCAAAGCAGAATGTATATCTATTGCGAAACCTGAAGGCACCCGACCTAGAATTGAGAGTCAGCACGTGAACTTGCTGCCATCAAGTGGACCTGAGCTGGAGATCCCATCGGTGCACGTGGGACAGAAAAGAGGTGACACGAAATAACCGCTGAGACACTGTAGGCATGGGTACTTCACCAGTAAACGCTGTGGCTTGCGACGTGAGAATTAAGCCTGCCAATTGGATAATTACCATTGAATAAAAGTAGCACTTTAAATAGATTCTTTGACACTCTGCGAAAGATGTAAAGTTCTCCTGTATATATCTTGGCAAACTAGAAATACTTCAATGTTCAGTGATATGAGTTAGAAACTGACTTGATATCGACTCAATTCCAATTATGGCACCTAGCTTCACAATCTCGAGACGCGATTGTCAATACACTGATGGGTATCATTGTTACGCTATACCTCAGTACGTTGCATTTTCCATTCTACTTTAGACCTTGATATTCCTACTCCTACTAATGCACTTATGCACACAGAGCGGCCATCGCTGGTCTGGTAATTGGCAGCGCAACCATAGTCATCATTCTCTCCGCCATCATATTCATCTGTGTGCGCAGGCGCAGACGGCGAAATAAACAGAAGAGGGGAGAACAGACGCATGCGATGTGGTATTCTGGAGCTGCCCGGAATCCGGAGCAGGTTGCTTGGAATCCGGAGGCTTATTAGGTATTCTCAGTTCTGTTTTTGGTGGGAGGATGGATGCTGATGGGGTTGCGGCTTAAGATTTGGGGATAGGGATGGGGATTGAAAGCCCTGGGGTGGAAATAGGAGGGGGATTGGTTGAGGTATTTTGGAGCCTAGGGAAAGATTTTGCGGGATTTTGTACTCCAATCATATAATGAATGACATATTCAAAAGGTTTTATTCGTCGATGTTATACGAGATGGCTTTCTGAAACATGACTGACTTTCACGAATTGGTGTTATACCCCTATGCGCAGCTAAGCCCCCTCCACTTAACACCTTCCTTTCCTTCCTCTGAGCCTCCCTGCTAATAGCTCATCTCACAGAACGCCCGTATTATCATGCCTTCTCTGTCTGCATCGGCCATCCTCCTGTGCCCTCTATAGCACTCTCATTGTGATTCAATCGTCCGCTGAAATCCACATTTGGAGACGTTGTCGATCCAACTTCAGCAACTGACTTGGCCAATGGCGGTGGTTGAGTCTGGGGCTGGCGCGTCTCTTCGTCCGCCTTGTCGTTCTTCCTAAAGAGCATAAACAATATGACTCCTAGACTTCGGATACACATGGTCGGATGAGGTGTCTGCGAATCGTAAAGGGTGAAGTATGTGTTGTTTGTCGTGTTGTGTAAGAGTTGAAGTCAAGATTTCGAGAGTGTGTGTGTGAAATCAGCATAAATGTATTATCATCCTCATTCTTCTTGTTAGGAAGATTGAGTAACTATCAAATATCAAACTGTTCTGCCCCCATAGGAACATTAAGCGCTGGGAGTTCTCACAGAAAAGTAGCTCGCCAATAGAGCTCTACCTTCCCTGTGTAACGTGAGTTTATCACCGTCGTACAAAAATGACACAGCCCCAATGCCGTGCGGTTCATACAAACCCGAGTCTCTCCGCTGTATCGGGTTATAATTGAGAACTTTCCTTCCCTATGGTGACTGCGCCACACCTTGTTGTTTCGCGCAGCAAGGCTCAGCAATCCATGAAGAAAATATCGCGCACAATCGCTCTGCAGCAGTGACACATTTACTGCGCATTCCCTCGATAGAGACAATATCGTGAAATGAGTACCAGTAGTTCTATCAGTATAGACCTTCTCTGCAGCCAGCGCTGGCATACATAATCTGGTAATCCGAGCTGCTGTAAGTCCAAGACCGGCGAAGGTGCGACGGTTTATTTGATTCTTGTCCTTGACATTCCCTCTTCTCTCTTCTCTTTACCGATCAAACATTGATAGCGAGACACGTTGACGACGAAAACCGAACAGTCCTAATCCCGAGTACAAATTTGAAGTCCATCTACGACTTCTGCTGCAATATCAATATCAGGATCGGATCAGGACTGGAAATACATCCACTCTCTCTACCTTGACCCACCGTCCTCTGATAATCTCCCATATGCCATCCCCATCGCAAGATATCACTCATCTCCCATCCCTCACCATCCCTTCCAACCAATCTCATTCAATGTCAACCTCAAACCCAAACACGCACTCCTCGCTCAATAACTATCCCCACCCCGTCTCACGATCACCATCAAGATCGCCCTCCCCATCCCCCACCTCGGCCTCTTCTTTTCGCCCCCAGCGCAATTCTCGACATGGTACCACCGCATCGGGCCGATGGCACGAAGAACATGTAAACGTATATACAAACTGTGGTCGCCATAGCGATGAATGGCTTTTTGGAGGTCTTTCGTGGGAGGGGATATGGAGATGGGTCTGGGGCTGGGTGTATCCTTCTGGTACTGGGAAATAGAGGGGTGGAGGAGGGGCTGGTAGGCGGTGATTGAGGAGTGAGAAGTTGAGATAGAGCTGGGGATGGCTCACGGGATTTCTTCTCTTCCTGGATTTGGCTATTTGTTTGTCAAATGTGATCAAATTCTAGTGCAATGCCAATTTTCTCTTGAAAGGTCTGGATCTTGAAGTCGCTTGCCAAGCCTGATTGAGAGGGAAGACTTAGACAAGATAGCCACGTCCCTACGGTCATGCTGAGATTATCCTAAGTTGGCGTTGATACCAAGCTGGGCCATCGCCGAGTTTAAGCTCAGCTTGTCATCTCTCCTTAAGTATCTAAGCAGCTGCAATCCTTTTGGCAGGTTCTATAATATGTCTCTTTCTGTTATTTTTGGCTGAAAATCACAGAGATAGAAAATTTGTTAAGAGATCACGTGGAAATTTCCTGTCACTACCTCATGATTCACTTCCAAAGTTGGATTGCAAATAGCTATTCTATCAATCTCATCAGCCATCACGAGCACATTCTGCACAGCTGCATCTCTCCTAAAGCATATAAAAAGGCCATGAAGCCACCCAATATGGAATCGACAAAAATTTCCTTCTTTGCTGCTTCGTCTCCTGGTGGAGATAACTATCAGAATACCCACAGTCCAGCATGCTGATGAGTATTTTGGCGTTCTTTCATATTCTATGAGATGAACAAGAACAATCATATGTTTTCAGAAGTGTTTTCTGCCCAACTCTACCATAAATGTTTGTCAAATATAAAACAACGGTGTTCTAAACTCTCATTTCTCTTAAAAATTATTCCCTTATCTTTTCTAGAGCTTAAATCTACGTATTTGATAGTATTATGTCCACCAAGAAGAACCCTGAATGTAACACTCCTCATGGGTCTTGAGAAATGCATTGAGATCCTTTGATATGTATAGTTCGCAACAAAGGCTTATTATCTATTACAAATACTTCTGTGCTTTTTGTGACTTACAGCCATCACTAGTACAACTGTCGTTAGCCCGATTTCCATTGTCATTTATCAATTGCACAGAGAAAAACAACTTAATTTCTACTCAAAGTTATCCTCTTCAAAGCCTATAAAATGCCATGAAGTTAGGGCCAACCCCACTCGTTTTTCTTTTCAATCATTTTTTTTCAGAGAGATCATGCTCAAAGCTCCTTCTATCAAAATTTACTTCGAGAAGACTCTGGATTTCCAATCGCTATATAGTCACAATATCAAATTCCCTACAAATCACTGCCAAGCTTTTTCTAAGACTATCTGTCTTAAGACCTATCTCCAGGCTTCACATCGCGCCAGGACCTCGGCTAGTGTAGAGCGCTGCAAGAGCGCTAAATTATTAATTTTTCAGCGGGAAAGCTCGCTAAATTGAAGTTCTTTTAGTGTTTGAGTCGCTACCTTATAGGCTTTATCCACTAATTACATAGGCCAAAGTTTTGGCACATTGTACAGCCTGGAGGATGTTGAGAAAGTCACTGAAAGACCGACCTCAATAGCAACTTCTATTGCAATCGCGCCTGATGGAGAAATCAGATAGCTATCGTTCTTGCACCTTCATAAATACATCATTTAATTCCTCACAGGTGCCTTCGCCACTATCAATGCTGTCACAAATACAACAGCGGTGATCTCACCTCTCATTGTCATTTGTAGACATAAAAAAATGGCCGAAACCAAGTTCATGATCAGACTTCCTTCTCGAATTACTTTCCCTTCTCAGGGATAAATTCAAGAAATCGAATAATTCAGTCCAACTTTGTTCTAAAGCTATTTCCCCTGAGTTTTGCATCAATTCAAAACATGAACAAACTGGTGTTACTGGATTGTACCTTTGTATTATATATTGGGTAATCTGGAGTATTTCACAGATCATTTATACAATGTATGCAGATGGAAAGTGTAGTGTTGAAGAGATGAAGAGCTAGCTGTGGGGGTTCCTCGCTTGGAGCTTATTGATTTGAGATAGGAGAACCCCTGAGGCGAAGCGAGCATCATTATCATTCCTGGCCATTTTTCCACAAGAACGTCCCTCTCAGAACCTATATAAGGTCTGGAAGTCACTGGAAGCATAATCTCAGGGACTGTTTTCTAGCGGGGAATTCTAGCTCACGGGGGATCGTTGTGCAGTATATGATACTGATAAATATTCCACATTCTAAGAAAAACTTATGTTCTTTGAGAAAATCGGGGCTTAGAATCTTCTGAAATTATTATCTTTCTACGCTCTTGCCAGATAGTTGTCAAAAACACAATTTGCGTTGTGAAAGTCGGGTCCATATAATAGATCTCATCAGCTGCGGTATAGTTTCTCCAAAGCTATTCAACGCGCTTATAACCGAGGTTACGAAGAAATCGAGAAAGATGACATCTACAGTGTCGGGTATAGTGCCACTGATAGGGAATGAGGCGTTGCCTTGGGCGTAATTGGGTTGATAGTAGTTGGGAATTTGGAGTGTGGGGTATCGTCTACGTCGGTACCGAAATCATCGCTTGTAACGTAGCCAGGGGTTGAAATAGTTTGCCGGCGAGTAATACCGCGGGCTTTAAAATCGTTGGTAATGGGCCTGATGGCGGGATCGCAGCATCGCTCAATCCATTCCCATCATGAAGATCGCCTGCAAATCTTCGTCAACGTTGGCTTATTAAAGAATGAGCTTCCATCATATAGGTATCAACAAGAGAGAGATCCACACCGAGATTTCCAGCCTTGTGTTGCATATGTCTCGAGAATGAAACGAAGTCACCCAAGTCGGCACCATAGTTCTACTCTTGGAGATGGCCTTCAAGCCAGCCAGCTACAATGGTGGCAGCGGCAGCTAGACAGAAAAGAACCGAAGATCTCATCCTTCGTTGTGTTGAGGGTCGGCGGGGGACAAGCTTGAAGACCCTGGTGGATATCGAGGGATACTTATTGAAGCACACGCTTCCCCCCCCCTTGGCACCTGCGAAAGAAAGGCAGGAACGATTCACCTCATTGTGAGCTTGAAGCGATTTCTGCGTCATTATCTCCATCAACTCAGACACGTGTAGATGCCAAGGCTTCATTCAAGATGCAAATTGCCAGACCTTCACTAATGAGATTGGGGTTGGCCATGGCGCCCGCGATCGTACGCAAGGCACCACAGGTCTTGCCTATTTGTATCTGGATTGTGGCAAGGATGATGATCATGGCTCCTTTGCCTTCCAGGGGTGATTTTCACGAAGGAAGGGGCACCTCGAGATCGTGATGAGATGAAATTGTGCCGGGCACACCAGTGAAAATTGATAGGGGATGATTTCTGCCGCCAGCAGAGCTGGATTGTCACGGCCCCCTATTTCCTCCTGCAAACGTCGACGTCGCGATGCGCCTTTCGCTCCTTCCGCCTCCACAATTCGTGGCATTGGAGGTCCGTTTGCTCCACCTATCCCCTTCCAGTCGCCTCCACATGTCATATTCAGGCGCAAGTCTGAAATAGCTATTCTCCATTGCTCGACATCCTCGGGGTGCGACTTCGCAGCTCACAGCATGACATTCCAATCTTTAGCTGGAAGGCTTCTACCAAAAACCAGCACTCAGTGAATCATTCGGCCTGATGGGTGCAGATCAAAGATCCCTAGATGGTAAGTGGTCTTTGGGAAAAGTTTTATTGAACAGTGGGAGGGCTTGTCAAGCGCACATCCGAGGTTTTAGGATCGATGTGCCTCGTGAGGCCGTCAGCTCTCCACCGTACAACTGGTGTCTCATGCCGTTGTCCCTCATGCTTGAGCCTTTAACTAAGGATGAGATCCAGAAGTCTGGGGATCGTCTGGTACCTACATACATAAAACCCTCCCCGTCCTGCATACCTCGTTTTTTAGGCTGGCTCTAACGTGCAATCTTGTGATCTGATTGCATCTTAATTAGCCACTTCGAAATGATGTTTAATTCGGACTTCATCTGCTTTTCCTTACATTTTAAGTTGAGGGTAGTTTTAGGCGATACGATCTGCGGCCCAGACACCTCGCCACTTCAGCAGTAGCTAGATACTATATCTCTGTCTCGGTATACAATTACTCTGCTCTGGAAAGAAGGTCAATAGATAGATAACATGGGACCAACCATATTTCACATCACACCCCAGCAATACCTTTCAGATTTTGGTCCCGCGGCGCCTCATACTCATCCACAAAGTGTGGACTTAACCGTTCCAAATAAGCAGAGAAATCCTCACCACTTATCTACTTTTTGTTCTGACAATCGGCCCGCCCACAGAAATCAGCACTATACATCCGAAAAACTATCCTGACTTGGCGTATCTTCGAGCAAATCAGAATCTGCTGACCCTATCTGTGGTACTACTGATCCCCAGTAATATGGTTTCTTTACCCATCTCCTAGGTACAACATTAGAACCTCATTTCAGAGGCCTATCGAGCACCCATACTCTACCCATTGCCGATGCAGGAGGCATACTTAACTCGAAGATCACTGGAACAATATCGATGCTCGTCCTGAGTATATTTTTTGGTTTGCAGCGTCCCTTTCAGAAAACTGAAAAAATGTGTCACCTGCTCTGAAAGCTCTTGCAAAGGAAGTGAAGTCTCTCTTGATTTGCAAAGTATTCAGCTCTATCAGATAAAATAAATTCGCTATTCGCTCCAAACTCGAGCCATTCGCTGGCCTCGCAGGTGGACATATCTTATAAGAATACTTTCCTCTCATCTCATTCTACTCCTCACTTGACAAAAACAAAAACTCCGAAAAATTGGCAGAAAATTTGTCTTCTAGCCCCACGGCATTCGCATCTGACGGAGTAGACACAGGTACACCTGAATCTAGTCCTGACTCCGGAGAACTTACAGCTGAAATATATGACAGTCCTTTACCAACTAGTAGTCAAGTGACTGACACTTAACAGCTATCCACGACTGTGCATAGGAATTCCACCCGGCAATAAAGACTTAAAAATCTACCCATACTGACCAGCGATTCTCCGGGACGGACAGTGGTCGTCGGTGACGAAATGAAGCTTTCATTCCCCCTGGACCTTCAAAGATGAGGTTACAGAGCAGGGCAAAGGAGAGACCGACAAGATTCACGGTGTCGAACTTGACGAAGATCTAGCCGAGAAAGGTTTGTTCCAGCTAACGGAGCTTGGCCATGATACAATGACAGATGGCGAGCCAGGTGCGCCTGGTGCAGAGGACCAACCGAACCTACTACGCTTGCGGAAACAAACATCTTTGATCAATGGAATACGTTCTTAGTCGATACTCACAAACCAGACTTGCTTGAGATGTTGGACGTTGAGATACTCAAGTGGTACAATTTCAAGTTTCGTGCTCGAACTTTCGATTGCATGAATGCCGAACGATCGAGTTACGGGAACACTAGTGCATTGATGACAGACACAGTAGTTTGGGATGTGGAAATGGCGCGAGAGAAGGCTGTTGACGAACGCTCATTTGAAGGCGGGGTCCCGGATTAGGATGAAAGCATGATTAGGGAATAATCTGTAAGTTCATATTGTTGCTCTGGATATTTATCTATTCTAACGAATTGAGTTAGCAGGCTTATGATCTAACCATTATCTTCAGACTGTATGGATGTGAGAAATATGTAAGATTTCTTGGTCTTCGCTCTTAAGTTGCTCTTTGGCGGATATTTCTGATGACCTGAAAGGCCGGCGAAATCCCCAAATGGGTGATTGAAAATGGTTAGCCGTGAATAAGCTTAAGTCCCAGATTAGGTTTTGTGGGAGGATCACTGAAAGTAGGACATTCCTTCCATCTGCTTTGTTTAGAGATCTCATCATAGCGGTCATACGAATGAGTTTCTAACGAGAAACATGGAAACAGCGAGCATTAGATGAATCTCACGCATGAGATCAGATACATAACATCTACAAGCCGCCTTTGAGATCGCAGGAATTACCGGTTCAATCCATTTTCATACGCATAACAACTAATCAATGCTTCTCTCCTACCGTCTTGATCAAGTTTGGGAATTTCGTGCGTTAAGGATACTCAGTGACTGCTCGCTAAACTTTCAGCGTCTAGCCACTTAAATTTCAGGGGCGTGCTCGCTGTTCAAGTCCCCTAAATCAACGCCACCACCGGGTATATTGGCGCTCCACGACGTCAATGCATACCCTCCAGTCTCTGATAACATCATCCGTCAGATACAATCACATTGATTTCATCTCATCAATCCCTTCCTTCCATTGAGAACATTGAAAAGGTCCTCACAGGATAATCACAGATCTAAAATGTTTCCCAGACCCAATAGTCTAGCTAACTTCGCTCGAGCCAAATTCTTTGGCTCGAGAATGAAATGAGAGTGAGAGAAAGTTCCCGAAGAAAGTTATCGCGTACAGCAGATATTATACTTTCACGGAGTAAGGTAGATTGTTGGGCTTCCATGATTCGGATTGATCGTCGCGTTCCCACTGCCCGCACATCTCGTCAAGGACAATGATTCAAAAACAAATGAATATGAGACGCTAAAATTTCTTCTACAGAAGCTAATC
>Ga0182030_10022084_pt1 | contig 11868 bp, 9 predicted proteins | sample 812S3MmetaG_FD_121299 | JGI IMG/M metagenome (GOLD analysis project Ga0182030, IMG submission 121299) | Permafrost microbial communities from Stordalen Mire, Sweden - 812S3M metaG (Illumina Assembly) | ecosystem: Environmental > Terrestrial > Soil > Wetlands > Permafrost | place: Sweden... | reverse complement strand
CGGGCGCAGGAACGGTTCGATCGAAACCGCGCCCCCGCCAGCATCGAGGGGGAGGCGTTTGTCATCTCGGTGGTTGCCGCCCGGGGCGGCATCGGCAAATCGGTCGTGGCCACGAATCTCGCCGCGGCGATGGCGAAGCTCAGCGACAGTGTCACACTGCTCGACTTCAGCCTGAACCCCGGAGACTTCGCGGTGATGCTCGACGACGTGCCGAGAAACAACATCATGGACGCGGTGCAGCAGGGAGGGGCTCTCGATGCCGAATACCTCAACAATACGTTCGCCATGCATCCGCGGCTGCGCTTCCGCTACCTGGCTTCCCCCAACCAGGAGTTCGACGCTTCGGGATTCGATTACAACGTCGCCGCCGCGATCATGGCGGCAACGCGGACGCTGAGCCAGTACATTGTCGTCGACACCGGGCTCGCCATGGCCGGCCCGACGATCGCCGCCATCGACGCCAGCGACATTATCTTCCTCGTCACCAGCCGGGACGTGGCACGGCTCCTTTCGGCCAAGAGCATGATCAAATTTCTTAAAAACGACCGGCAGGTGACCAATCAAAAGCTGAAAGTCCTGGTGAACGAGGCCGAAATCGGTGCCGAAATATCGGAAAGCGAGATCGAATCGCTCCTGGAACACCCGGTCGCGGCCTATCTTCCCTGCAATGCCGGCCCCATCACGTTTTCCATCAATAGCGGCGCGCCCATTGTCGCGGCGGAGCCGCACCACCCCATCTCGGTCGTTTTGAACAAACTGGCGGAACTCTCCTTCTACCGCTGGCAGGGAAAACAGTCGGAGGACGTCAAGAGTTCGAAAAAGGGGCTTGGAGTCAAGTCGTCCGGGCGAATAAGTGTCAGGTAACGTGGCCGGATTTGTGCTATTTTATGAGGGTCTGAACTTTCTCGTGTATGCCGCTACCTCCGCCCAATTTTAATCGTCCGGTTGCGCCCGTCCCCGGAGCCATTCCGCGGCCCGGCGGAGTTCCCGCGCGGCCGCCCGGCGCCGCGGGCATTCCTCCGCGTCCCGGCGTTCGGCAGCCCGCCACGCAGGCGCTGCCCAGCGTGGGCACATCCACCTCCGCGCTGCACCCCGCGCCAACCGCGCCGCTGAGCGCGCAACGGGCCGCCTCGGCCCAGCCGGACGCGGCCCAGGAATTTGTCATGCAGTTCAAGAAGCAGCTCCTGCCCTACCTGGTCCAGGCGCTGGATCCCAAACTTCTGGAACGCGGCAGCGAAGGCGCGCTTAAAAAGCGCATCGAGGAACTCGTCGACGAGCGGCTCACCGCGGACAAGGTTCCCATCGGACGGCAGCTTCGCGTCAAGCTGCTCGGCGACATCATCGATGAAATGGTCGGCTACGGCCCCCTCGAACAACTGCTCAAGGACGACACCATCACCGAAATCATGGTGAACGGGCACCAGACGATTTATACCGAGCAAAAGGGGCGGCTGAGTCTTTCCCCGATCAAATTCCTTGACGTGGAAAGCTGCCGCCGGGTCATCGACAAGATTCTCTCGCCGCTGGGACGCCGGGTGGACGAGTCGAGCCCTCTCTGCGACGCGCGGCTGCCCGACGGTTCGCGCGTCAACGTCATCATTCCTCCGCTGTCGCTCAACGGCCCGACGATCACCATCCGCAAGTTCAGCAAAAGCCCGCTGACGATGGAGAAATTGATCGCCTTTCGGGCGCTCTCCCAAAGCATGGCCATGTTTCTCAAGGCGTGCGTCCATTGCACGCTCAACATCGTCATTTCCGGCGGCACCGGTTCGGGCAAGACGACCATGCTCAACGCGCTTTCCTCCTACATTCCGGACGGCGAGCGGATCATCACCATCGAGGACGCGGCCGAGCTGAATTTGCAGCAGGACCATGTCGTGCGTCTGGAAAGCAAGCCGAAGAACATCGAGGGCAAGGGCGAAGTTTCGATTCGCGAACTGGTCAGGAACAGCCTGCGGATGCGCCCCGACCGCATCGTCATCGGGGAGTGCCGGGGAGGGGAGGCCCTCGACATGATCCAGGCGATGAACACCGGCCACGACGGCTCGTTGACGACGACCCACGCGAATTCGCCGCGCGACGCCATCGCCCGGCTCGAAACCCTCGTCATGATGGCGGGAATGGAGCTGCCGCAGTTGGCGATCCGCCAGCAGATCGCCAGCGCCGTCCATCTCATCGTCCAGATCAACCGGCTGGCCGACGGAAGCCGCAAGTGCGTCGCCATCACGGAAATTCAGGGCATGGAGGGAAACATGGTCACCCTTCAGGACGTGTTCAAGTATGAGCAAACCGGCGTCAACCCGGAAGGCAAGCTTATCGGCGTCACGCGCGGACTCGGGATCGTCCCGAAAGCCCAGGCGAAATTCAACGCCAACGAGCTGAACATTCCGGTGGAAATTTACCAAAGCGTTCTTCACCACAATAACCCCGAGTATCCCTAGCGCCACACGAGGATCCATCATGTTCAGCCCCCTGGAACTCCTGATCATTGGCTGCATTGTGGGGTTTTTTATTTTGCTGGCGGTGGGCTACCAGCAAACCAAGGCTTCGCCGCAGATGGATCTGCACGAAAAGCTCAAAAACCTGACCAAGGATCCGGAAGCCATGGCGCGGGAAATCGAGCTGGGGCAGGAGCGCAAGTCGGCCCTGGCGTCCGTCGATTTCCGGGGTATTTTCACCAAATTCACCGGGCAGAGTTACATGGATACCCTGGAGAAGGAGCTGACCCAGTGCGATATTCCGCTGAAGCCGGGCGAGTTTTTGGCGGTGCGATTCGGGGCGGTCATCCTTGCTTTCATCGTGGCCCTCATCATTTCGCACAACCCCTATGTGGCCGCGGCCGTCGGCGGTTTTGCGCTGGTTGTGCACATTCCGATCCTGAAGATCAAGCGTTCCATGCGGATCGACAGGTTTGTGACGCAACTGGCCGAATTCCTGGTCCTCATCACCAATTCCCTGCGTTCCGGGCAGACCTTTCTCCAGGGTGTCGATATCGCCAGCAAGGACTCTCCCAACCCGATCGGCGTGGAATTCCGGATGCTCCTGAAGGAGACGAACCTCGGCGTGCCCGTCGAGACCGCCTTTTCCAACATGCTTCTGCGGGTTCCCAGCGAAGACCTCAAGATTGTCATGAGCGCCTTCAGCATCCAGCGCAATGTCGGCGGCAACCTGGCCGACATCATGGACCAGGTGGCGGCGATGATTCGCCAGCGCATCGCCATTCAGGGGCAGATCAAGGTGCTGACCACGCAGGGCAAGCTTTCGGGCGCCATCGTCGGGCTGCTTCCCTTCGGGCTGGGCGCCACCATCGCCACGATCAATTACGACTACATGTCCAAACTGTGGACCCCGCGCGCCGGCGATAATCTGCCCTTTATCGACCGGTATCTGGGCCCGCTGCTGTTGGGCCTCGGCATCTTCATGGAACTGCTCGGCTGCTTCGTCATTTACAAAATCTGCGACATCGAGGTCTAGAACTCTGACGTATGGATCCGCTCTTTCTCATCTTCTGCGCCTGCCTTTTTGGGTTCATCCTTTTGATGGGCTTCGCGTTCCATCCCTCTTCGGAAACGACCAGCATCAGCCAGCGTCTCGAGGGGCTCAAGGCGGGGCAGCAGCAGCAGCGCGCGAAAACCAGCCTGCGGGACGAGGAAGAGATGGGCAAAAGCCCGTTCACCCGCATCGTCCTTCCGATCGTGGACAAGCTCTCCAAGTTTTTCAGCCAGATGACGCCGGTCACGTCGCTCAACCGCGCCCGGGTCTCCATCGCCCAGGCCGGGCTTACGGGCAAGGTGACGCCGACGCAGATCACGACCATGTCCTACGTCCTGATGGTTGCGGTTCCCTTTATGTCGCTCTCCTTCACGGGGATACCCAACGGGTTCCTGACCCAGGCCACCGCCATCCTGGTCATTGGATTCGTCCTGGGGTATCGCCTGCCCTTCGGCTATATCCAGGGCAAGGCCAAGGCCCGGCAGCACGAGATTCGCAAGGCGCTGCCGTTTACGCTCGATCTCATTTCCATCAGCGTCGAAGCCGGCATGGCCCTGGATGGCGCCATGGCCATCGTCCAGGAAAAGTCGACCGGCCCGATGGCCGACGAACTCGGCCTGACTCTGCGCGAGATCCGCCTGGGCAAGGGCCGGAACGAGGCCCTGGTCGATTTGGGCGACCGCGTCGGGTTGGAAGAATTGAAGTCATTCGTCACCGCCGTCACCTACATTGCGCGCCTGGGCGGGTCCCTGGTCGATGTGATCCGGATTCAGGCCCAGGCCATGCGAATCAAGCGCCGCCAGAGGGCCGAGGAAAAGGCCATGAAGACCCCCGTCAAGATCATGATCCCCCTGGTCCTCTTCATTTTTCCCTCGATGTTCATTGTCATCCTTGGCCCGGCGGCCATTACGATGATGGAGCAAATGACCAAGATGCCGGGGCAGTAGAACCGGCTTATCTTCCATTTCCCTCGTTCCCAAATTTCATTTGGGAACGTTCCTTGTTCCCCGCGAAATTTCATTTCGCGCTCCTATTCCCTCGATAAGGATGGGATCGGCAACGAAGTTGCCTCAGCAAGCGCGTTCCCAAGTAAAACTTGGGAACGAGGAAACAGTAGAACCGGCTTATCTTCCATTTATAGGCGAAGCCTCTAATGTGGCGCGATAAATGCAGTTCAGTTCTGAGAACTAACATGGATCATGCAGAAAGGACAAATACTGTAGCGACAATGAGTTTGACTACAGGGGAGTGTCTGAAAGCACTACTCTTTTCCCGGCGAAAGGGGCGGGTTGGCGGTCAGACGACGGTGGAATTTGCCCTGATTTGCCTGCCTTTTTTCGCGATTCTTTTCGCCATCATCGACTTCGCCCAAATCTATTTTTACGAAAACTCGTGTCAGAATGCGCTGCGCGAGGCCGCCCGGTTCGCCACGGCGGGATCCATTATCCAGGCCACCACGGGGGGAGTGCCCCAGTACGAAACCAACAGCGGGGGAATTGTCGTGCCCAAGGCCATCAACGATTCCTCGGGCAGGGAAGCCTCGCGCAATGAATGCATTCGGTATTGGTTTCTGAGCAACTGCGTCCTCGTGAATTTTCCCGTGTCAAACATCGTCATCACCAGCGCTCCCACGCTGCCCGGCGTGCCGCCCGTCACGACGACCAACAGTCATGGCGATGTGATCCTGCAGTCGGGCTATACGGTCACCACCAACTCCTCCACCAGCACGGTTTCGACCAATCCCGCGCCCGCCGTGGCGGGGCCGGGCAACGCCAATGACTACGTCCAGATCGCGGCGACCTATCAGGTCAACACCATTACCCCGCTGGTCGCTTTCATGGGGGGGTGGAGCCGCCAGGAATGGAACGTCTTCCCGGTGTACGTCTCGGCGATTTGCAAAAACGAACCGGCTCTGCTCAATTTTCAACACACAAACATGTACCCGAACGAGCCATGAAGCCTTTCTCGCACTTCCAACAAGTCAGGACGCAGCGGCGCAGGTGCAAGAGCCAGGCCTTTGTCGAATTCGCCTTCATCCTGCCGATCTTCCTGATCATGCTGTGCGGCGTCTTCGACTACAGCTTCATGATCATGCGCCAGCAGGTCATGGCCATGGCCGCCCGCGAAGGGGCCAACACGGCGACACGCCAGGTGCCGACCCAGGCGATAAACGTGGGGCTGAATGCGGTCTATGATACGGCGCGCAGCGTGGGGGTCGATTTTTCCGGACCCAATGGAGCCACCATCCTCACCCACGTCTGGTACAACAGCTCCAATGTGACTTCCCCGGAGGTCCTGCTGCTTGATTCCAGCTTTGTGGGCCCCGCGACCAATTCGGGTTATGAAAGCAACGACCCCACGGCGGCACAGGCCACAAGCTCCATGGGAGGCATGGGAGGCCTTTATGGAAACAACACGCCTTCTGTCCTGTATCCCAATAGCCGGATTCTTGCCGGCACGAATGGCTGGCAATCCATTGTTCGCCGACTGCCCTTCCCGGGGAACAATCTCGTCGATGGGGACACCCGCGGTGTTTATGCCGTGGAAGTCTATTATACCAATGCCTTTATCACGCCCATCGGCAACTTGATGACCCATTTCGATCAGATGGGGGGCACCTTTCTCATCCCGGGTTATCTTTACGATGCCGCGTTTTACGGCGTAATCACGAGTACGCCCACGTCCACCGTCACGCTGCCCGCGCAGGGGACGATTCCGTTGCCGACACCGACGCCGACGCCGTCACCGACACCGACGCCGTCGCCAACACCGATACCGTCACCGACGCCGACACCGTCACCGACACCGACACCGTCACCGACGCCGAAGCCGTCGGCGACGCCAACGCCGTCACCGACGCCGACACCGACGCCCAAGCCGACGGCGACGCCAACACCGTCACCGACGCCGACACCGTCACCGACACCGACACCGTCACCGACGCCGACGCCGTCACCGACGCCGACGCCGTCACCGACACCGTCGCCGACGCCGACGCCGTCACCGACGCCGAAGCCGACGGCGACGCCGACACCGTCACCGACACCGACGCCGTCACCGACTCCGTCACCGTCACCGACGCCGACACCGTCACCGACGCCAACGCCGTCACCCACACCGTCGCCGACTCCGACGCCGTCGCCGACGCCGACACGCAGCGGAGGTGGAGGCTGATGCAAATTCGGACTTGGCGCTCAAGCCGCCAAGTCCGGATCTAATATCAAGATTGGACAAGCGAATTTATGAGAACTGTTTTTGGATCGGGGAAACATAGAGGCTGTCCGAAAAATAGGCGCGGGCCGCGCCGAAAGGAATTTTGCCTTGGGGCAAGGAGCCGAGCGAGGAGCATAGCCCCTGCGCTACGTGACGAGCGAGCGACACCGCCCCAAGGCGAAAGGACTTCGGCCCGGAGGGTGACGGCGAATTTGGACCGATCTCTTCGTTGCTCGCTCCTCACAGACCACTGCGGGTATGCTCGTCGCTCGCGCCTCGATTCGGCCCAAATTCGACTCGTCACGCGGCCTGCGCCTATTTTTCGGACAGCCTCTAGGAATGCCCAGACCCTGGTGTTCTTTCTGCTGGCGTGGGGAGTGATCATGCTGCTGTGCGGTCTGGCGATCGACTCGGGTCTGCTCTATCTCGCGAAAGCGCGCCTCGGGCGGGCCGTGGACGGCGCCGCCCTGGCGGCGGTTGGTAATTTTAACCTGCGGGCTACGCCAACCGGAGGAGAAACCCAGCAACAAGCCAACCAGGATCAGATCGCACTCCTCATGCGAAACTTCGCCGTGGCCAATTTCAGCGCTTTGTCGTCCATTGGCACGACCGGCGGGCCCGCGGGTGGAACCCCGGGCACGTACACGTTGAACACCGGCGGGACCGGGACATCCTATGCGTATAATTTCAACGATGGGACGACGGACCCCAACGGCCAAAACCGGCGCTTTGTCCAGGTGACGCTGAACACCGGTTCGGGAGGGGACATCACCAGCGTAACCTGCAATGCGCGCTGCCCCGTCCAAACCTATTTCATCGGCTATGCCACGTATGCCATCAACGGATTTCAAAACGTGAAAATCGGCGGTTATTCGGGACCGAGCGGCCTGGTGGATTTGAAAGTCTCCTCGTCCGCGGTGGCCAGCCGCAATCCGCGTCTGATCATGATCGTGCTCGACCGCTCCGCTTCCATGCTCCAGCCGGGGGGCGGCGCCTATGGCCTGCCCCAGGCGGTGGTCCAGTTCCTCGATTTCTTCGATACGAGTTCGGATTATATCGGCATCGTTTCCTTTGGCACGAGCGCCCGGCTGGAAATGCCCCTGACGACTAATTTTATCATCGCGGGCACGAATGAATTATTCGACTCCTATGCCCTTGCAACCAACGGCACGCAAACCAACGGCGTTCCGGGAGTTGATCCGGAGCAACTGACCAGTAGTGGCTCCGGCTATGATCCGAATTACGCCACCAAGGGCATCCGGCGGATGAAATTCGGAGGCCAGACGGCGGCCGACGAGGGGATTCGGCTGGGCATGGAGCAGATGATGGCCAATCCGGGCTTCAACGATCCCGACGTGGTGAAATACATGGTCATTTTCACGGACGGAAAGTGGAACAGCATGAGAACGCTGGTGGCCGCTCCCGGCTATACGAACGTGGTGACCGGCCCCCCGGCTTCAGCGCCGCCAAGCGTCACCTACGTGACCAATGCCACTGCGAATGGCAAGGCCAACGGGGCCTCCGGGGCGTGGAGCACCAACCTCGCCAATAATGCAAATCTCATGCTCATGCCGTCGTTCTGTCCATCGCCCGACGTGACCAACGCGATTGCCATGACCAACCAGAATTTTTCCCTTCTGCAGACGAATCATTACCGCGATGTGTGGCAGAGCATCGATAGTTCGGGATACGAGCCTCTTGGGAATCCCACCACTACTCCCACATATGGCGCCCCGACGAATTACGTGGACAACACCTTGGTGGGGAGTTCCGGCGCAACGAATTACTATACTCACAATCTCGACGTCTGGCTCCAGCCCGGCTCGGTGGACTATCTTTATCACAGCGGATCGATTTCAAATGGTGGCAACGCTGTCTATGTCAGCAACTATAACGCCCCGAACCAGCACATCTCCATCTATTTGGCTTCGGGTGACAGCAACGTCCTGGTGGTGCCCGGCTATGTTGTTGATGGTTGTGTTTATGATGGACTCGATCTGGCTTACGCCGACTTTGAGACGCCGGGCTATCCCAAGTATCGCGCGGATAATTACGGGCAGCCCTTTATGTGGCCTGATGATACGGTGCCGCTTTCCTCCTCCTCGATGATCTACACTTACTGGAACGGTGCGACCCAGAGTCTATCCCTTGAGCGTGAACTGATGTTTCGCAACTATGCCAATCTTCTGACCGGCTTTTATGTCAATCGCGCGGACGAACCGCTTTCCACGCAACCGGAACTGGTGGATGATACGACGCCGGCGACACAGCGCCCTCTCTACGGCCTGGGGGCCTATTATCCGAGTTCCGGCTTTTATTGGCCCTTCGATTTGGTTGGCGTCGATTACGATCCCACCTACGGATTGACCAATGCGGGAATCACGGATCCGGATTTATCCAACCCCTATCTGGGTGTCTCGCGCCACGCCGCCTATTCGATCAACATGCTCTCCCCGGCGGCCTCGCCCAACTGGTCCGGCGAATTGTTTTACAAAAGCATTTCCGGCGGCGGAGTGAGCGTCGTCTCGGGCACCGGCAGCTCGTCCGCGAGTCAAATCATGCAGTCAGCCGATTGGCAGAACGGAGCGCCTTCATTTGTGACCGCCTTTGCCGGCATCAGCGGCCTCATGACGAACGAACCGGCCCATAATGCCAATATTGCCGGCAGTCCCTCCGTTTGGCGTCCATTGGCCTTCAACGGTTCGACTTTCACCTCCTATCCATCCTTGGCGTCCGTTACCCCCGCTAATACTAAGACCGGAGGGTGGGTCACCGATGGGAGTGGGCATTATTACCCGAATGCCATGGCCTGGAGCGGACGCCCCACCCATTACTATGATTTTACCCAGGCCAAATGGGTGGCGGTCACGAACAATCACGTGAAGAACATACAGATGCTGCCCATCTGCCAATGGAAGGCGCAGGAATATGCCTGGCATGCGCGGGCCCTGGGCGTGACCATCTATACGGTGGGGTATGGCCAGCTTGTCTCTCCCGCGCAACAAGCGCTTCTGGCCCAAATCGCCAATTCGACCAATACCACGGCGGGCAATTCACAGACGTGGAACGGCACCTCTGTGACGAACTATATTCCCGGCCCCGGCACCGCCATCCCCTACAACCCCGGCCAGCCCATCGGGGAACAATTTTACGCGACCAACACGACGGACATCAGCAATGATTTCTACTCGATCGGGCAGGCGATCAATGCGGCCCTGACGGGGGGGCAGTAGCGGGTAGGGACGCGAGTCCCTTTCCTCGTTCCCAAGTTTTACTTGGGAACGTGCTTGCGGAGGCAATTTCATTGCCGATCCCAACATTGTCGGGGGAATAGGAGCGCGAAATGGAATTTCGCGGGGAGCAAAAGGGCGTTCCCAAATGAAATTTGGGAACGAGGGAGCATCAATCTTCGACGATTGCGCGAATGTCCCCTTCCGTCTAGGATCAGGCCCGTGCTCCCATAGCTCAACCGGATAGAGCGATACCCTTCTAAGGTATAGGTTGCTGGTTCGATTCCAGCTGGGAGCGCTCGATCCAGCCGCCGCCGATGACGCGGTCGCCCACGTAGCAGACGGCGGCCTGGCCGGGGCTGACCGAGCGTTGCGGTTCCCGGAATTCGAGCCGGGCGCGGTTGCCGGGAAGGGGATGCACGACGGCGCGCACCTCGGGATAATTGTAGCGGATCTTCGTGGTGATTTCGGTCGGCCCGGACAATCCGGCTTCGCCCCAGTTCGTCTGGGCCAGATGGCAGTCCTGGCGCAGGAGGTCGTCGTAATCGCCGACGATGACGCGTTGCGTGGCCGCGTCGATGTCGATGACGTAGACGGGCCGTCCGTGGCCGCCGCCGAGCCCCCTGCGCTGGCCCACGGTGTAGAACTCGATGCCCTCGTGCTCGCCCATCTTCGTGCCGTCCTTGAAATAGATGCCGCCGGGGTGGAAATCCTTCCCGCCCAGGTGCGACTTGAGGAAGGCGGCGTAGTCGTTGCCCGGCACGAAACAAATCTCCTGGCTGTCCTCCTTGTCGCAGGTTTTCAGGCCCATCTTTTTCGCCAGCGCGCGCGTCTCGGGCTTGGTGAGTCCGCCCAGGGGCAGGATCGCCGCCGCGAGTTGGTCTTGGCGCAGGCTGAAGAGAAAGTAGGACTGGTCCTTTTTGCCATCGACGGCCTTGAGCAGCGTGGCGCGACCGTCCGCGTCTTGCTCGATGCGCGCGTAATGCCCCGTCGCAACATGCGTGGCGCCGAGGGCGCGGGCCTTGGTCAGCAGATTGCCGAACTTGAGCTTTTCGTTGCACATGACGCACGGATTCGGCGTGCGGCCGGCGCGGTATTCGCTCGTGAAATAAGCGATGACCGTCTTCTCGAACTCGTCCGCCTCGTCGACCACGTAATGAGGGATGCCGAGCGCGTGCGCCACGCCTCGGGCGTCGGCCACGGCCTGCGGACCGCAACATTTGTCCTCGGCGCGGGAGACGCAATCCTGCGGCCAGACCTTCATGGTCACGCCGATCACGTCGTAACCCTGTTCCGCAAGCAGGTAGGCGGCGACGGACGAATCGACGCCGCCGCTCATGCCGAGCAGGACGCGGGTGGGGATGGCGGGGGCGGTCATGGAAAACGGGCAGTATGATCGAGGACCCGCCCTAAAACGAGAAAAAGGTGCGATGGGGGAGGGACACGCCCTGAGCGGTGATGCTTGCGCGGGCGGCGCCGCAACGCGGCCTTGACCTGTTTTGAAGACGCGCCTTATGCTTTCCCTTCCCATGCTCACCATCCTCTCCAAAGATTTCGAGTTCGACGCGGCGCAGGCGCTGCCCCACTTTCCCGACGGCCACAAGTGCCACAATCTTCACGGGCACGGTTTCAAGGTCACCATTTCCGTGCGCGGAACGGTCGATGAGGCCACGGGGCTTTTATACGATCATGCCGTGATTTCGGACGCCATGAAGCCGATCCTGGAGCAGCTCGATCACGTCTACCTCAATGATGTTGTCGGCCTGGAAAACCCGACTATCGAGAACATTTCCCGCTGGATTTGGGAAAAGCTCGCGCCCGAGTTGCCAGGCCTCTACGAGATCGTCCTGCACGAGACGCCTCGCGCGCGCTGCGTCTATCGCGGGGAATAACATCAGCCTTTCGTCATCCTTCGACAAGCTCAGGAGGACGG
>Ga0182030_10022082_pt1 | contig 11870 bp, 10 predicted proteins | sample 812S3MmetaG_FD_121299 | JGI IMG/M metagenome (GOLD analysis project Ga0182030, IMG submission 121299) | Permafrost microbial communities from Stordalen Mire, Sweden - 812S3M metaG (Illumina Assembly) | ecosystem: Environmental > Terrestrial > Soil > Wetlands > Permafrost | place: Sweden... | reverse complement strand
TGTCAAACGTGCACGTAACAAGCTCACCTGACGGGCTTGCTGCGAAACTAGCGTCCATTGGCGTGCATCCTGCTACTAAGTTCGAGTCAGCCGCCCCATGCTGGTATACATTGCTGCGTTCGGATGCTGGAAACGAGGTCGACTTTTACTACGTCTACAATGATGCACCCTACTCGCCGTTAGGTGAGGGGTCCTCCAACGCCACCATCGAGTTCAGCTCGACAGGATACCCGTACACATTTGATGCCTGGACGGGAGAACGAACACCCATAATTACCTATAAACAGTCTAATGTTTCGACAACTATACCCATCACCCTTGCTGGCAACCAGTCAACCGTTATCGCGTTGTCGCAGCAGCCCTTGGCAGATCATAAGCCGACGACGCACCTGGAAAACGTCTCGGATAACGTCCTCGGCTCAACCGTGCTCGATAACGGCAGCATTTTGTTGAAGGCCATGGGGGGTTCTGTCTCATACAAGACGGCCAGCGGCAAGACTGTCGACGTGTTTGTTCCGAAGACAAATCTCATAACGCTGACGAATTGGAACCTGGCCGTTGAGCACTGGGATCCACCAAGCGATTTGCTGAACATTGAAGATGGCGCAGCGAAGCACAACACCACACACGCCTTGCCCCATCTGATCTCTTGGCAGCAAGTGTCCGGTCTGCAAAATGTCTCTGGCCGCGGGTTCTACTCGACATCTTTCAGATGGCCGTCGTCGCCTACCTACCTCCCTCAGAACTCATCCATTGGCGCCATTATTGACTTCGGGCCCGTCGTACACACTCTCAGCGTACAGCTGAACGGACATCCTCTGCCTCCTCTGGACGTGACATCAGCAACTGCTGATATTAGCCAGTGGCTGGTTGAAGGCGAGAACACAGTGCTGGCCGAGGTAGCCACGCCCCTGGGCAACGTTATGAGGCCCATCTGGGACCAGCTGATGACCTCTGGCACAGGGCCGTCTGACTCCGTGGGCGGTGTCCCAGCTCCGGTTCCAAGCAATTATGGACTAATCAAAGATGTGACCGTCCAGCCGTACTGGAATATTGTGGTTAGCTGAGAGTTTATAAAATAGCCACACATCAAGTTGGATTTCGATATCCTTGTCCATATCGTTGTATTGCTTCCAGCGTTGCGGGAATATCTCAAAGCGAGGACGCGTAGAAAAGAGTTCTTTCCGTGACGGCCACTTGGCGTGGAGAATCCCGGACCTCGCAACTGGCAAGATCGTGTTATGAGCCTACCACCCATATTTCCATGGATTATCGGCGAATTTTTAGGCCTCGCGAAAAAGAAATCGCAGAGTTTAACTAAAGCTTATTAGATAACCATATACTCTAACGCTATAAAGTATAGAAATATAAAATTTTAAAAAGCGAATATTAATTCCTTTAAAGTAATTTATTTAGTAGTGTAGCGGGGCGACCTAAGAGGGCCTCGAATACGGGTTTTTTGAGTGGATTCTAGTGTAATTAGTACTGGTAGCACGTGATATTAGGAAGGGTATAACTCTAGTGGATGGCGCAGAATTGGATCCAGGACACTCTTCTCTTTACTGATTTCTGGCGTACTTTTAATATGATTCGATTCTTGCAGTCCTAGTTATTACTTGCTTTTGAAGTGCTTTTGATCATGTGCTTGGTTCTGCCAGAGGAGTTATTAGTGCAGTCCTCAGTAGGGTATTTTACTGGCTGTAGCACGCCCTCCCACGGTAGTAGCCTGGTTTAAAAAGTTGAGTTTTTGCTTTAATAGTTAATCGTTTAAGGCCTTACAATGTATAAACACTAAGCTTATTAAGTATAGAATTAGTAAATTGGATTAGCAAGTATAATACAAGTGTCTTAAGTTTTAGCATAAGGACATTAATTAGATTATTAAGGTATTTACGGTTTTATATATAAGAAAGCCCTTGTAAGGTGGGCGGGAAGATGAAAAGATGGTGTAAGAAGATAGAAGATGTTCGAGAAGCTAAAGGACAGGTGAGTTCAGTAAAAGTACCCACAGCCTTACCGAGTCTCCAGGAAGGTCCCAGTAAGGCAATCTAGATTTGTATTAGCACAAAGGTGGGAAGACACAATATCTACATCCTTAAATAATACTATGCCTCTAGGTAGCCAGAACTGTGTATATAGAGTAAGGTATTAATATTAAAGCGGAATATCGAAAAGGAAAGTTGAACTTGATAGCAGAAGAATCAAAGGTTAATTTTAGATTACGCAGGTAATATTTGGGATGCCTAGCTAAGGGAAGAGGGGCCTTTTCGGGCCCTTTGTTAAAAGTTGATTATTTCTAATAAGCATGTGAATAGGCCTCAGTAAGCTTGATGCCGGGCCTGAGCCGCGCTGCCCACGTGATACACAGCTAGGCAGTCAAAATATTTCCGTGGTAAAACAACATCTCAAAGAGTTCTAGAACTCTAACCGGCAAAATGCAAATCTCTGCAACTTCGACCACAGCTTTTAAATCATACTTTTACAGCTTTAACCAATAGGTAGACTGGCCTCTCCCTCGCTCCCCTCCAATTACACTCACCACTCTCAATCTGCTCGATCGATGGTCCCCATTCTTCAATGGCTCTCAATACAAAACCCGCACTAATCAGCATCTTCACATACCTCGCCACTGTCCGATGTTGCTTCACAACCCCCTTCGCCAGCCAATCTCTCTCCCTCTGGCCTTCATCAAGATATCCATTCAAAGGCCAACTTCTCTTTCCCTCATCATCAAGCATCCATTTTGGGTCCGAAGAGCGCGGTGCCAAAACAGTGGGATGTTCAACACTGAAAACGAAAGATCCACCTGGTTTTAGTGTCCCATGGACTTGCTGAACCAAGCCCTTTAAATTAACCACATAGTGCAGGGCCAAACTGCTAAACACGACATCATACACATTATCCTCCAGAACCACACTTTCTAAATCCGCTCTCTGGTACGAGATTCTGCGATTTTCTGCATCGTTCCTGGCGCGCTCTAGCATTTTGGAGGAGATATCAATTCCTTGAACGGTCGTAGCGCCTTGCTCAGCTGCCCATCGTGAATACCATCCAAATCCACACCCGAGATCTAGGAATGAACTGTTGTGGAGAGGAGGGATGTAGGACCGGAGGATGGGCCATTCGGGTGCGCCGGTGGGGGTAAGGCCGTGGATGGAGCGGGGTAGCGAGGCGTAACCTGTGTAGAAATCTTCTTGGTCGTAGATATTTTGCGTCATTATTTTTTTTTGTCTTCTTCAAGGGGTATGAAATGTTTTTTATATTGTGATGTCGTATTTGGGGAATGGATTGAAAAGGGGGGAAGCCAGGGAAGCGAAAGCGGGGCTTTATGTTTTTTAGAATGCCGATACTTGGAATGACTTAGGCCGAAGCCCGATCTCGCAGATTTGAAATAAATATCTATATGCATTGAGCGCGACGCATTGTGGCTTCTTTGGTTGTCTTTGCGGTCCTGAATTCTTGGTCTTTTAACGTTGACTCGGAATCCGGTTTGATTAATGGAGAAATCCTAAATCTCTTAGGGCGTAACACTTCGCAGGCAGAGTGAACATTACCCTGCTAATTCCCTATCTCTTATCTTTCTTAATGTACCGATATCAGGCGGTTAATGTTCTCAGGCAGATTTAAATGGTTGATCAAGGTGTACACACTTTAGAAAGTGACGATATGTATTCGGTATGCATTGGGGAAAAAATGTTATAAAATATTGCAAGCTGTCATTTGCTCAATCTAGAATCCTATGGCGATTACAACCCGATTATATTTCTACAATAACGGGGTGTCGGCATACAAGCTGCCAGTAAACCTATTGGCAAATTAGTCAAAGCAAAGTGGCTAGATAAATAGCGAATAGGATAAGACTCACCCCTCAGGCACGCGTGCTCCGTGAACCTCTGAAGCTACGATAAGTTTTCGAATTTCAGTGTTCTCAGCAACCGTCAAAACCACAGCAGCAGAACCAGCGTTCTCATCCAGGTATTTGGTCTTCTTAGTTCTGTTCAGTTTTCATGGTCAGCAAGGGAGAGAGGGAACAGGTTGGAAAAGTTATTACCCAGGAATTGGAAATATATCATCTCCTTGAGCCAACAACCAAGCCAAGCAAAGTTGGCTCGGCGTACAACCTTTCTTCGCTGCAATTTCTTCGAATTTGTTCAAAAGTTCCAGATTCTTGGGGAAGTTCTCTTTCGAGTATCTGGGAGCAATTTTGCGAAAATCACCCTCTTCGAAATCATCGGGTGACTTGTATTTCCCAGTCATGAAACCACGAGCAAGTGGACTATATGCAACGAGCGCAACACCAAGTTCGCGTGCTGTAGACAAGACCTTGGTCTGGGTTGACTCAATAGCTATCTCAAAAGGACTGTATTCCATTTGTAATGCCGTGATCGTATGAACCGCACAAGCTCGGCGAAGAGATGCTGCGGATAGCTCTGAGAAGCCTAGATATCGGATTTTCCCCTCCCTACGTTCTCTATTAGAAGTTTGAACAAAGGAGAGAGCGTTGATAGATCAGACCGTTGTAACTCAATCATTGCCTGGACAGTTCTCTCAATGGGAGTCTTTTCATCCACCCGATGGCAGTAATAAAGATCAATCGAGTCAACACCCAACATTTTGAGACTCTTCTCACAAGCAATTCGAACGTATTCAGGATCACTGCGGATGCTCATCACACCTTCAGAGCTGAAGATGGCCCCAAACTTGGTGGCGAGGAAGATGTCCTCTCGTTTATGTGGATTCTTTCGGAACCAAGTACTGATCAAATTCTCGTTGTCGCCGTACATATCAGCAGTATCCCAATGTCGTACTCCAAGCTCATAAGCGCGATCGAGAATCTTTAGTCGCTCGGAATCTTCCCCAATCTTGCCGTAGAATGCTGAAAGACCCATTGCACCGAATCCGAGGATGGGTACAAGTGGGCCATTTCTTCCCATGGGCTTAATTGGAATAGAGGATTGCATTTTGTTGATATCGTACCGCACGCGGTGATATTGTGAAAGTACAAGCTCTAAGAGTCTGATGAGCAAGGTGAGAGACGAATTTCAAATTTTCATGTTGGCCAATTTTGGAGTTTATATACATGCGAACAGCAGAATCCACGTGCTTCTTCGGCATTAAAGCGCTAGCTTTAATCGATTGGTAGGAGTCACAAAATTCAGCGTTCATCCTAGAAAGACACGGATGAGGAGCCAACAGCAGCAGTCAGTCTCGGCATATTTGTCCCAGATGTAGTTAGACCAATAATCTTGTCCCCTCTACCGCTGCAAGAGTTTAGTGGATCTTGACAAGACTTATGTCGGAAAGACATAACAAGGAGATCTTATTCAAACAAGCAAGACTGAACAATGGAGAAGGAACGTAGGAAGTACACTAGACTCAGTTTGGATAGATTTCGTAGGAGAGCAAACCCCAAATCCAGCAATATAAGCGAGCTCCTAAAACTATGATTGGTTTCTTTCACACCAAGTGGGTATCATGCGCATTGGTCATCTTCGGAGGTCGGAGATAGGGGATATTGTTTTAACGTAGTTAAACTTCGACTTTTCCTCAATCTTGCTTCTTCGGTCACTTGCTCTCCTGGTAATTGTCCCGATTCTGTCTTAGTATGGGAATCTAGTTTCGGTCAAATGCAATGGATCAAACTTCAAGTGGACCAACGCAGCCCACGATGGTAATTTTCAGCAGCTCATCTTCCGACTCTTTTCTTCCTAGTTCCCCAGTTCTCACACCTTGGCAGGGCGATCCTCCAAAGCTGACCGGTTTTGTGAAGAGAGGGAGACCCAAAAAAGGCAAGTTGTGAGAAGTCTCCTATACTTTCCGTGGCTAACGATCAATTGAACAGAACGGAAGAATACTGTATCTAGTAGGAGTAGAACTTTCAAGAATCCAGATAATTCAGAATTGAACTTCGTCACTTACCTCGGTGCACCTCAAAATGCTGGGCCACAACTTCGAAGGGCGGTCCGGAGCCACGCGATGCTTGAATATCGTCGGCAAGAGCGAAAAGTAAAGAAAATGCTCCGTGAACAACCTCCAAGAGCCAAATATTCTGGACATGATACTTTTCAAAAAACAAGGACTGGCGATGTCCAGCAGCAGCAAGACAATGGCCAGATAAATTGGGAAGTGCTGATTAATACGGCCAATTTATTGCCAAACGAGATCCCAGATGCGGATCCTTTCGACGTCTTTCCTGTTAAAATAGAGCCGTATATGTTGGATTTCCTTTCACTTTGTGAGTATTAGAGCCTTCTCTTCCAGAGGCTGTGGCTGATCAAATCTCTCATAGATGCAACTACGATATACGAGAAACTTTACACTATTGAAAATAGCATGAAATGGAATCCCGTGAGAGAGTTTTGGCTTCCCATGGCGTTTCAAGACCCCGCATTTCTTCATGCACTCATTTTCTGCTCCGATGGGTTCGGTGCTATTGCAACAGGCGTGAAAGAGCGCCCAGCTTCAGTCATCCATCTAAGACACGCTATCCGAATCGTCAACGAGAGACTTTCTGCTCCCGTACCAATCATCACAGATACCACGATAGTCGTAGTATGCTCGCTTGCTCATACAGAAGTATGTGGGCTCGGGTTGTTGAAAGTCAAATTACTGATATTATGTTTTAGAAATTGAAAGGCAATCATGAGAATTGGAAAGTTCATATGTGTGGTCTAAAGCAAATGGTGAACTTCCGAGGAGGCATTCAAGCTTTCAGTTCAAATAGACTGGTTCGAAACAAAATCAATCGGTAAATATAATTCAAAATCAAATATCGAACCCTCTCTGATCTGTACCAGCGCCGATCTTTGCGGGTCCATTGATAATTTTCAAAAACCCTACTTTGAATTCCCAAGACATAATATCACAACTTCCGAACCTGGGACTATCACGGACTTCGGGGGGTTCCGAACTTTCCTCAGGTACGATAAGGGACTTGCCAGGATACTTGGTGATATTCAAGTCGTGACCTCTAACATGAATCTTGTACATGTTGGAAGGTCTCACGTGCATCCCCTGACTTTACGTGAAGACATAGTTTCACTTCAATATGCCTTGCTCTCATCTGAGTCTGAGCAAGCCGACAGCACCTGCGACAATCCGGTTCAAGAGCTGCTGCGACTGAGCCTTTTGATGTATCTCGTTACCATCCTTAACGAGCTGCCTGCAGGGTTGTCAATCTGCGATATGCTGGGAGGGAGAGTTCAATCTTCGCTGCAAAATATCCAGCTGCACAATGAGCTGACTTCCGAATTTCGTCTCTGGATAATTTTCACCGGAGCTTCAATTGTTGGGAGTTCACCTATTAAGGGTTACTTTTTGACCTCTGCCATCGAGGTTATCCGGAAACTAGGTCTATCCAAGTGGGAAGAGGCGAAAGAGGCATTTCGGTCTTTCTTCTGGGTTGAAAAGATTCACGAGGCGGCTTTCAGACCGCTTTGGGACTCTATTATACGGCCACAGTAAATGAGATGGCGAGAACGGAAATTTTTAGAAGCCTAAGTAAATAAACGTTGCACAGCAACCTTAGAAATAATCGAAACGCTTCCTAACCTCACTTGATATTCGCGCCCATTGTTTTCCGTACATATCCAATCATTCAATGTCTCATAATTTACTAGATATGATAGCCATGCGCTTGAAAACCACACAAAGTTGTCTTGGAAGCCCAAAGAAAACCCGACTCTTCCCATTCAGCAAAAGATAGCAGCTCGAACGCTACAACCACGAATATCGAAGAGCGACCCTCGTAAAACCGGATATAACTTGCGATGTCTATTGGACACCGAAGACTATTTGGGCAGTGAGAAGCCCAGCATCGATACTTTGGATTGTAAAATTAATGTACTCGTGTGCTCGGGCGTTATATGTCACGGACTGGGTTTGTGACCCTCCTGTGAAGTGGGCTGTGGCAAAACCGGAGAGTAGAGTGGAATTGTTTCCTTGCGGGTTGTCTTGTGTAGTGAGCCCATTGAGAATCACGTAGTTGATAAAGTTTTTTGAGCTATCTTCAGTTGTGATGGTGGAGTATACTCCACCAGATTTTCCAATAGCAAAAAGTACGTCCTCGTCTTGAATGCTTGAACTTGCATCGAGAAAGCCGAAAGAGACAAGGTCGCCGAGGGCAGTAACAATGTTGGTTGCACCCACTAACTCAGAAGTGGAAGAATCCTGAAAGCGCAATTAGTATCAGGAAATTGAGGGAAAACACTCTTCTCACTTTTTAGTCCGTGAAAACCACAATAGCACTCCTGCCATCTGTAGTTACACTTCCGGTGGTACTAGGCTTCCATCTGAACACCCCCAGCAATTACGTTTCGCAGTTCTTACCAATACCATCGAAGGATTCGTTTGTACCTGATGGATCTCCAAGTGGGTAATCTAAATTCAGTACATGATCAAAGTTGATGACCGTCACGAGATTGGGTTTCTTGGCGCTGGTGGCTTCTTTGCTGCCGATGAGCCAGTCATCCAGAGATCTGCCAGCCGCAAGTCTCAGGTTGTCCGGGTCTCACTGACCCCGAACTATCGATGACGATGGCAACCTTGCAATCCCCATTGTTTGATTTGACTGTCAGGTCGGCGCATGTTAAGTCAGTTGCGCGCCGGTGATCACGCCTGCGGAAACTCCAGGGGCGAGAAGGACAAACAGCGTAATGGAGTGCATGATAATGATGGAAAAATTCGTCTAAGGAGAGGAATTAAATCGAGTGGCAGCCGAATATCGGGGAGATTCCCTAGTATTTGAGTTAGTTTTGGCCCCCATAAGGCTGAACACGTCGAGCTTTGGTAGTATAAGGTATGACACCTACAAAAATTTCAGCAAACCGGAATCATGAAGTTACGCAGTCTCGTTTCTACTTCGACCTATTAAGGCCGCAAAATGCAGCACAGCGTAAAATGACTTGTTTGACCCCTCGTCTACAGATTGCAAGGGTGCCGAGCTGATATTGCCAAGCAAAGCCACGACGCCCAGCTGAATACCTCACAACAACTAACCACTCAGCGACTACGATGGAAATGAGAGGCGTATTCACGAGGACATTAGACTTTAAAGTGGTGGAGATACACATTTTGAAACCAGTCTGATAGATCTGGTCAGAGAGATAGCTTAATTGAAAATTTTCAAGAACTCTATTTTCTCATTTAGGTCACTGGAGCGACTGTTAGTAGTATCTGAAGCATTACTTAAGTTTGGAAGTTCAGTTAAAGTATCATATCCCTAGCGGCGGCGACTGTGGACTAGGCACCAGTGTGGTTCTCAGTGTACATTGAGGTCACGTAACATAACTGCTACTATTCCGAGTATCATCGAGTGTTCACGGCAATTCTTCGTTCTCATCCTTTTTGACTAGAGTTTGAAATAAACTTTGGATACCTAGTAGACATCCAATTCAGATAAGTGGGGGAGGGAACAGAAGCCGAAAAAGTGGGGTTGCATTTACAAGTGGGCTGAGTCGCAAATGGAATTCAGCCCCGCGAAAAGCCTATGCACATCACCTTAACGACCCACCCAATACATTCTACAATTAGGCTAAATGACAAGTGTTTACCGCTTTTGGCATAAGTATCTCTAAGACGGGATTCAAATTCGATGACAGCTACACGTGCAAGGCCCTATGCAATCTGGTGGTCTGTTGTTATATCACAGCCTTGTTTAAAGGCGCTTCATAGGTCACATTCGATTAATCCATGGACAATATGATTGGCCTGTATAAATAATTTTAATGTTCAGGGTCCGAGATAAAGGTGTACAGATTAGTATTAACCTCATACCCTCTTCGAAAAAAGGGTTATACATTTGTACGAGACAAACTGCTTCTTAAAGTGGACAAAGCTTCCCCTATTTATCTGTGGATAGATCCTCGGGGTCGCTTTCAAAGCCTCCTATGACCTCAGTTGACATCAATCTTTACTATCAAGTTAGACATCAACAATATGAATCTGGGGACTATCTCTGATATCTGGCAACAAAATCACGCTTTTCGCCGAGAATAATGTCACAGCCTTCTGTCGATGTACATCTAGGTATACCATGGACCGATTTCAACCCCGCAAACAACTTGCTTGGTAAGTGTTCTCTTAAAGTCTAATAATTTTAAGTAATTTGCTTGCTAAGGGTCTTGTAGATCGGAGGATCCTCTGCTCGGAAGGAAATGCTTTCATAGCAGTGTCATTGCTAGCGGTTTGGATAACCTTATGGTCATTCCAATACTGGAAACTGGTTCAACCGGTGTGTCGGAGATTGGTAGCTTTTCTCCCCGAAGGACATTTGAGGTTTCGATTAGATGAGATCCTGGAAGAAGCTCGAGTAGCAGAAGATGCCGTCTTTGAGATCGGTCGGGACTTCCGAGTGGTAAACCCTTTGAACAATTGGGCAACCGCCTCGACTTTTGCAATTTGCATTTCCACTTTCGGAAGCATCACAGCTGCTGCTGCATGTTTGTCTTATCTGACTCTGGATAAAAATGCTCTGTCGACAAGCAAAAGCTGTGGACTTTGGACTCCGGATCCAGATAGCAGCATTGCAAATGCTCCGGGAAACATAATGGGATCCGTGTCGAGTTACTATGAGAGTTGTTATGAAGTAGACTCTGCTCAGCAAAGTTGCGATATTTTCCCCGAAAGGAACTTATACGTCAACTACACGGATGGAGTAGATTGTCCTTTTCAACAAGGCATGTGTTTCTTGGGAGACAAATCGGCTATTGGCCTAGAGATTGGTGATCTCGATTCATATCACATGCATATCAATTCTAACAGTAGACCAACTGTTAGGCGGAGAACTGTTTGTGCTCCAATTCAAATCCAGGGTTATCATAACGCCTCCTTTGATCCGTTGACCAACTCCACCACTATCACCTTTTATTTTGGCCCAGAGACGACCGAAGAAAGTTTTACCTACCAGCAGACTCGCTCCTCGCAGTGGGAGGCGATCTTCTCTCCAACCGGCTATCTTGTGAAAACAGTCTCTGAAACTTTAAGGCATGTTTAATATCGAAAGACGTTCTTTTGTTCATCATGCTGACAGATCCTCGGCAGACAATTCCTACCCATCCAGAAATTAAGTAGCACTCAAGGTCATACCTTCCTATCCTTTCACAACACATTCAACATCAACTATCCCACCGCCTCATACGACCCTTTGTTTCCCGCAGAAAACCCAAATATCTGTCCTGGCACCACCAATCAGACTTGCTACAACAACACCCAGATCCCGGCCTCCGTCCTCGGCTGTACTGAGTTTGCATCTGTCTATATCCCCAGTTTAAACCAATTCTTCGATGTCTGGGACCCACATTCACTTCCTTATCTAGAGGCTTTGAGCGGTCCAGGTATCGAAGAAGCTTACCTCCTCATCTCCGCTCTTAGTTCCTCCGATTTCGCATCTATTCTATCAACGAAGCATGGCCAACTACTCAAAGCTAACGAACTCATCACCGGTACGCGCCTTTCTCAAGCCCTAGCCTCAGATCAGTGGAAACTTGAAGTGCGCCGTCTCTTCGACATGGCACTTCTACGCACCAAGTTTGAGCTGCTTGCTGTTGTGAGAGGAACTAGAGCGAGCTATCCAGATTATGTAGATACCTTGCCAAATCATATGAGGGGTGTTTGTGGAAAGGTAATATTTGAGGCCAGAGGATTTGTTAATTTGAGTCTTGTTGGATTACTGTGCGCGATCTTTATACCTGGGGCAGTTGCGCTCTTGGTGGGAGTGGAGATTAGAGACGAAATGCTTGGTTTATGGATGTTGAAGAGAGTATTGGGAACTGTTTTATTTCTCACGAGTTTTGTGGTTGGAAAGGGGGGCTGGTCAGGTGATACAGCCGAAGCCCCTTAGTCGATAGGTCTATAGTTGAATAAGCTATAGT
>Ga0182030_10022079_pt1 | contig 11870 bp, 12 predicted proteins | sample 812S3MmetaG_FD_121299 | JGI IMG/M metagenome (GOLD analysis project Ga0182030, IMG submission 121299) | Permafrost microbial communities from Stordalen Mire, Sweden - 812S3M metaG (Illumina Assembly) | ecosystem: Environmental > Terrestrial > Soil > Wetlands > Permafrost | place: Sweden... | reverse complement strand
GGGCTATGACTTTCAAGACATCGGCTTTACCAGCGGACACGGCGCTCAGCTCCACAAACTCGGCGCCGGTCTCGCGGGCAATAATCCGCGCCAGGGTGGTCTTGCCGCTGCCCGGCGGTCCCCACAGTATCAGGCTGGTCGGCTGTTGGCGTTCAATAATTTCATGAATGATTTTGCCACTGCCGGTCAAATGTGTCTGGCCGACAATATCACCCAAATGTTCCGGCCGCTGCCGGTCTGCCAAAGGTCTTGTGTCCATAGGCTTAAGTATAGCAATGCCCAGTCTAAACATCCGCTATCCGTGGTTGACACTGCGCGCATATCGTGCTAATGTAAAAGTATTGTTTAAATGAATCCGGGTCTGAGTTAGATAGATTACTCGATTTCATTCTAAAGCAATCGAGTTTCAACCAATCTAAAAATCAGAAGAGGATTCTTTTTTAATGGCTTCATACAAATATTCAGTTTACAATTCGGCCAAACGTAATAATAACCGCCACGGCTCAAGCGGTCGCAGCGGCGGACGGCGCGGCGAGTACATCAACCCGGAGCGTTTCGTGGCCGTGGCCAAGCCGACCCAAGCTGTCGACTACACACCACTGCACCAATTCGGTGACTTTCCGCTTGACCAAAGGCTACAAGCAAACTTGGCAGCTAAAGGCTTTGTAACGCCGTCGCCAATTCAAGATCAAACGATACCGTTGGGGCTGGAAGGCCGTGACGTGATTGGCCTGGCCAACACCGGCACTGGTAAAACAGCGGCTTTCGCCATTCCGGTTATTCAAGCTTTAGTGACTCGCCAAAATGCCCGAGCTTTGATGGTGGCACCGACCCGCGAACTGGCTGAGCAGATTGAAGTCGAATGTCGCAGCATCGGCAAAAGCGGCGGCTTCAGCGGCGCCGTCCTAATCGGCGGCACTGGCATGGGCGGCCAGCTACGCGATCTAAGAGCTAACCCCCGCCTAGTTATCGGTACGCCAGGCCGCATCAAAGACCACATGGAGCGCGGCAGCTTGAAGCTCGACAACTTCAACCTGGTGGTGCTGGACGAGGTCGACCGGATGCTGGACATGGGCTTCCTGCCGGACGTCAGCTATATTCTTAAAGCCCTGGCGCCAGTACGCCAATCATTCTTCTTCTCGGCGACCATGGAGTCGCGAGTCGAAGGCCTAATCCGCACTTTCTCCAATAATCCGGAAACTGTATCTGTTAAAAGTGCCGGTAGCAGCAGCGATCACGTCAACCAGGATGTGGTCCGCTACGCCGGCCTGACCGACAAAATTGATAAACTGCACGACATTCTACTCAAAGAAGAAGTCTCCAAGGCGATTGTGTTTGACGAAACGCAACGCAGCGTCGAGCGGCTGAGCAACGAACTTGTGGCGCGTGGTTTTGCAGCTGATTCGATTCACGGCGGCAAATCCCAGGGGCAACGCAAACGTGCACTCGATAGTTTCAAGCACAATAAGACCAAGGTGCTGGTGGCCACCGACGTGGCTGCCCGCGGCATTGATGTCGTGGACATCACCCATGTCATCAACTATTCGCAGCCGATGTCCTACCAGGATTATGTGCACCGCATCGGCCGCGCCGGCCGCGCCGGCCGCGTTGGTCATGCATTGACTTTCGTTACAAGAGTTTAAGCTCTCTAAGTGCTGGACTAATATCCAGCTATATGCTATAATCTGTGTCAATGAGTTACGAAGCAGATTTTTGTTCACCAACCCAATATGAGCGGGGATTTGATGAGCGCCTTCGCAGGGAAGATCTTGCGCAAGGCATAATGTACATTGTCATGTTCGAGCTGGTCGAAAACGGCGACAGATTCAAGCGCGCCGGTAAACGACCTGGTTTTGTGAGAGGCTCGGTAGAGCTACTGGACGAAACAACCGATTTTTACAGCGTGCCGATGACAGTCGTACGAACGAGCCCGGAACACAATCTAGATACTGTTGGCGCGTTCAGCAAGGGGGTGTATGAAGCTCCGGTAAATAGGAATGAACCGGCTTTAACGTTGCATAGTATCGAAGCCAGCCATGCCTATTTTAGGCGGTTCTCACCAAATCATGACGCTGACCTTGCTCACGAAATGAACCAAATACACACAGGTTTAGCTAAACATACCGGAAGTACAGCCCTAGTTACGAAGCCAGCCAGGGCTCGCATCGTGGTACCGCTTTAACTCTAATCTAGCTCATTCCTTGCTAAACTGTAGCCAATGAGCAAGTTCGGTTTTAAGATTATCCGGGAGCTGGGGCAGGGAACGCTGGCGCGCAGTGGCGTCATAACCACACCGCATGGCCAGATTCAAACGCCGGCTTTTGTGGTCGTTGGCACGCAAGCCACTGTCAAGGCCATGACGCCGGAGATGGTGCAGGCCATTCACGGCCAGGCGGTGTTGGCCAACGCTTATCATTTGTACTTGCAGCCGGGTCACCGCATTATCGAGCAAGCCGGAGGACTGGGTAAATTTATGAATTGGCCGGGGCCGACATTTACCGATAGCGGCGGCTTTCAGGTCTTAAGCCTGGGCAGCGGCTACAAAAAAGTCATCAATATGGACGCCGAGGCCACCGAGGAGTCGCTGGCTCCAGCCAAGGAGCGCAAGGCACACGTGACGGCCGACGGCGTGCTGTTCACCTCGCATCTGGACGGTAGCCGTCATCTGTTCACGCCGGAGCTGTCAATGCAGATTCAGCACGCTCTGGGCGCCGACATTATGATGGCTTTCGACGAATTAACCTCACTGGTCGACCCCTACGAATATCAGGTTGAAGCGCTGTCCAGAACAGAGTCTTGGGCGGAGCGTTGCCTCACCGAGTTGGCCAAACTGCGCGCCAAGCATCCTGAACGGCCTTACCAGGCGCTGTTTGGTGTGATTCAAGGAGCGCAGTACGAAGACTTGCGCCGTGGCACCAGCCAACGGCTGGCCGCATTGCCGTTTGACGGTTTTGGCATCGGCGGCGCCATTCAAAAAGACCGCCTGGGCGACATTGTGCGCTGGGTGAACGAAGAGTTGCCGCCGGACAAACCCAAACACCTGCTGGGCATCAGCGAGCCAGAGGACATTTTTGCGGCCATCGGGCAGGGCATCGACACCTTTGACTGCGTGTCGCCAACCCGCGTGGGCCGCAACGGCTCTTTTTACACCTATAAAGGCCGACGCAACATCGCCAATGCCGCCAACCGCCGCGACCTCGCACCGCTGCTGACGGACTGCACCTGCTACACCTGCCAAAACTACTCCCGCGCCTACCTGCACCACCTCACTAAGTCCAAGGAAATCCTCGGCGCCACGCTGCTCTCCTTGCACAACGAGCACTTCATAATCAGGCTGGTGGATGACATCCGCGTCAGCATCAATGACGGCAGTTTCCCTAAACTCCGAAAATCTTGGCTGAAGCGCTACTACGGGCCGTAGCACATTGCGTAATTGATCAAACCGACAGGAAAGTGCTTATTTGCGGCGGCTGAGGCGATCTCGCAATTCGCCCCAATCTTTTTGAGCCATTCTATCAAGAGTCTTAAATTCTTTCGTAGCAATCTTATCCCAATTCTTCTTAGCCATCATGCGCTCCTCCCTTAACAGTTCTTAAAGCATACTGTTTATGCCTGAACCCCCGCTGTAACATATTCGTCCGACTCATTCCAAAACAGATGTAAAAGTGGTAAAATCAGAATAATTATGGAGCAGAAAGAGGCAAAAAAGCAGATTGCCCAGCTGGTTGAAAAATACGAGCAGGTCTTAAAGCAAGGCAAAGTCAAAAGCTACACCGAAGAAGAAATAAAAATTGTCGAACCATGACCTATAGCGGTGAGAACAGCACCTTTAACACAGCGGTTGGTGAAATGCTTGGGATCGATGAACCTCAGTATGTTTGGCGGTGCGATTTAGGGGGCGCACAATTATTTGCGTCTCGATGTGCGGCATTTGCTCTCGAACCCTTAGCTGAAGTAGAAAGGCTCGCACCATCGGACAACCTTAAGGCCGACCCGGTAAATATTAGTTTGCCAGGTTTACGCATTCTTGCCATAGAAGCATCAGAAGCAGTACCAATGTTATTTAAACCACAAACTGGCTTGTTGCTGGCACCTCATAAGGCCGAGCAAGACCAAGCTGTTATTGATGTCGCGGTAGGTTTACCGGTTTTGGCTGAAGACGCTCCCAGACTTCTGCAGGCATATCTAAAAAGCGAATATGGCTACAACTACCCCTTTGAGCTACAGGATTTGCCCTACTTACGTGATGACGCTGCTCGCATGCTTGGGCATGTACTTGCCTCACAAGCCGGACTAGCCGCCGCCGAAACGCTAAAAGAGCACTATGTATTAACCGGGCAAGAGTACCTATTATCGCTGGCTTCACAGGTAAAATTTATTCAGGAGTTTGGCAGGGGAGTGACAAACGCTATTCACTCGGTATTTTGTGATGAAGTACACGACACTAGAACTCGTCCATATATCGTAGACATTGACGGAATCTAAAGGTAGATATGAATCAGCCCTTACTTCCATTGACTAAGCAGCTCGAGCCGACCCGCGATTACCTGCGCGAGGTAGCGCTAGGCCTGGGCAGCCTGCAGCGCGGCTTCTTACCGGCTGAAAAACATTTGTGGCAGCACGGTTTGGAAGTCAACATGCGCGGGCCAATCACTCAGAGTTTTGAGCTGGGCGACAGGGAAGTGCGAGCTAGCCTGGATCTAGTCAAGTATAAAGTCCGGTTCTTGGACGCTAAATGGGCGTTGCACGAGTATGCGCCGCCGGAAATTTGGCAGGAGTTGAAAAAGTTGGTGCACCGAGCTGGTGCCGAGCCGAATTTCGACGAGCCGGAGTTTAAGGACAGCGTTGCTGAGTTCGATACAGCTCAGGCCGATGCCTACGCCGCGGCGCTGTGGTGGTTTGACGAGCAATTCCGCGGGCTGAAGGCCGGACTGAATGGGGCAGGTGGTCTGACCAGCCCGATTCTGCTCTACCCGCATCACTTTGACCTGGCGCTGAGCTGGTTTCCGTGGGCTGACGAACGTCAACTGACGATTGGCTGGTCAACCGGAGACCAAACAATTCCCGAGCCGTACGTTTATCTAACGGCCTACCCCGAGCCCAAAGGCTTTACAGCCAAGACTTTACCCAAAGAGGCTTACTGGCAAAAAGACGGTTTTAGCGGCGCGGTCATAGCTTATGCCGCTCTGCATGCCAGCTCCATGCCCGAGCAATTATTACAACAGTTCGCCGAGCCTTTGTTTGCCGCTGGCCACAAACTTCTTGGTTAGCGCTGGCGCTGGCGGTCGGTTTCGTCCTCGATTTCGTGGCCGAGGATTTCCTCTATCAAGTCTTCAATTGTCACAATGCCGACGATTTCATCATCGCGCTCCACCGGTATTAAGTGGGTGCCGGCGGCAATAAATTTGCGGAACATGGTATCGAGCGCCGTCATGCTGCCGACCAGCTGCACCGGATGCAGCGTCAAGTCATCAACTTGGTAGGTGTTATCATCAAAGTCAATGTCTACCAACTCTTTCATTAGTAGCAGGCCATAACATTTGGTGAGCTGCGGGTTGAAGATTGGAATGCGGCTAAAACCTTTTTCCTTGATCTCATCAATTTTGGCGTCGTCGAGTAAGGTGTCCGGCGTTAGCCAGTAGGTGTGTCGGATGTCGGTCATGATGTCGCGCACCCGTTTTTCGCTAAGTTGCAGAGTGCTGCGCATAATCTCAATCTCGTCCTCGTCCAGCTCGCTGCTGTCGCTGCCGAGATGTTCGGTAATCAGCAGGCCAAGCTCATGGCGGCTTTGGAGCTTGGCGCGGGCTCTCGGGAAGAGTCTATCAAGTAATAGCTGCAAAGGTTTGCTGATTACGAAAGTGACGGCCATCATCACTTTTAGCAGCGGTGCGAAACTGCTTGACCAAGCCAGCGGACTCTTAGAAAACAGGGCTTGGGGGATGACTTCGCCGAACACCACGATGAGTAGTGTGCCAAGTAGGCCGGCCAGCCAACCGTTCAGCACTTGATGCAGCACCAATGAAGTGGCCGACACGGCAGCCACGTTGGTTAGTAAGATGCTGGCCAGGGTTAAGTGAGTATTGACGCGTAGCGGTAGCACCCGTTTGGCCTGGCGATTGCCGAGCTTGGCCTTGCGGCGCAGGTCGGACAGGTCAAGCGCCATGATGGCGATATTTAAACCGGAACAAACGGCCGAAAAGCCCACTAAAATCACAACTTCAATCGCAATAATCGCCGCACTACTGTGGCCGGCGGTGGTCGCTACAAAGCTCGGTATCCCAATTGAAAGCATTATCGTCATCTATTGTAGTGGCACGGGGGTGGAATTAGCAAATATGTGTGTTATATCGCTTGATTTTTGATTTTCCCAGGCATAAGCTAAAAAGTGGGAAGTGTGAGGCTTCCTAATGACCCGGACGCACTTCGTTCCGGGTCCTATATTTTCCGCTGGCAGGCCTGGCAAAGTCCTTGAATTTCTAACTGATGAGCCTGTATTTTGAAGCTTTTGGCTTCAGCAATAGTTTGTAATTTTCGCTCCAATGCTTGGTCGCCGTCGAAGGGAATGACTTGGCCGCATTTTAAGCAGGTGAGGTGATGGTGGTGACGGTGGAAAGCGTCACTCAGCTCCAATTTGTACTTCCAGCCAATCTGTAAGCGCTGAACGATGCCCAACTTTTCAAACAGGGCAATCGTGCGATAAACACTGGCTCGGTCAACTTGCCCCCGACAGGCGGCTACTAACTGGCTCATGGTTTGCGGCTCTTGATAGAGCAGGGCAGTGAAGATGATGCGCCGCGGCTCAGTCAGACTGCCCTGCCCTTTAAGGCTTTGTTGTAATTGTTCCAACGGTTCAATCATGCTGCAAATATAACACAAATTGCGATAAATTTGCAATAATAATTGACTTTAGACTAAGCTAGAGCTCATGGCACCAATTTTATTATCCTTAGCGACTTTTGTTTCAACGATGTGCGGCGGCTTAACAGGGCTTAGAAACCGTGATCGCCTGCACCGTTTCCTGGGCTATACCGCCGGCGTGCTGCTGGGCGTGGTGGCTTTTGACCTGCTACCGGAGATATTTAAGCAACTGACGGTTCAGCACCAGGATGCCACCGACGCCATGATTGCCCTGGTATGCGGCTTTCTGATTTTTCACATTGTCGAGAAAAGCATCTTAATTCACCACACCAACGAGGAAGAGTATGAAGTTCACAAACACCCGCACGTCGGCGTGGCCAGTGCCCTGGCACTCAGCGGCCATAGCTTTCTGGACGGCGTCGGCATTGGCTTAGGTTTCCAGGCCGGCAGCGCTGTTGGTGTGGCCGTGGCCATTGCCGTCATTGCCCACGACTTCACCGACGGCTTGAATACCGTCAACTTAATGTTAATCAACAAAAACCGCTCGCCCCGGGCTTTTGTCTTCTTACTGCTCGATGCCATAGCGCCGGTTCTGGGCGTGCTTAGTACCAAACTGTTTCATGTCTCGGCCGCCGGGCTGATACTGTATTTGGGCTTCTTTGCCGGCTTTCTACTATACATTGGTGCCAGCGAAATTCTGCCCGAAGCCCACAGCCAGCACTCCAGCTACAAAACTATTGGCCTGACCATCCTGGGCGTTGTCTTTATGTTTGCCGTAACTCGTTTTGCCTAAAACCGCCCAAAGTGCTATACTACGGTTTGCTACTCCAAAAATAAAAACAGTTACAATACGCTCGTTATGAAGGTCACTACTTTGCAGGCAAAAACTATCCGGCCGGGCAACCTCAACGGTTTCTCGTACTATTATTCGCGTCGGCCGTCGTCTGCTAAGAAAACTGCCAAGAAAACCAGCTCCAGCAAGCGCCATTACCGGCTTTTTGGTCTAGGATTGCTGATTATTATCATTGCCGCGACTATCGGTTACAGCTTGCAGTCCCATAAATCTGCCAATTCGCTGACGACATTTACCCAAGTTCCATCGCAATCCTCAGGGCTGTCAAGCGCCTCGCCGCTCAGCAAACCAGCCAATACTGTACCGGCCGCGACTGCCTCGACAGCCAGCGTCTGCACTGGCAACAGCCTGAGCCAACTTATTAAAGTTAGCATCAGCCAGCGCCACCTCTGGGCCTGTCAAGCTGGCAAGGTGTTGTACGACTCACCGGTCATTACAGGCATTGCCTATCTGGCCGCCGACACCACGCCAACCGGCACCTACCACGTCTATGCCAAAGAAACCAATGTAACCTTGACCGGTTCCGATAGCACCGGCAGCTGGAGCGACCCGGTCAGCTACTGGATGCCTTTCCTATCGAACCAATATGGTGTTTACGGCTTTCACGATGCCACTTGGCGCTCCTCGTCTGACTTTGGCAACATCAGTCCTGAATCCGCCAATGCCTCACACGGCTGCGTGGAACTGCCGCTGGCCACTGCCGCCTGGCTGTTTAATTGGTCGCGCATCGGCACCACCCTGACCATCACTAGCTGATACAATATAGGTATGTTAATGGCGATTATTGTTTTGGGATTGGCGGTGGTGGTCTTAATGGCACTGCTACTAATCAAGCGGCCGACGAAAGACGACACCAACAGTTCACTGCTCTTGAAAGCCGATATGAGCGAGCTCAACAAGAGCATGGCCGACCTCAAGGATAGCATGCAGAAACAGTTGACTGAACAGATGGGCAGCAGTAACAAACAAATGGCTGCCCAGTTCGCGGCCAGCAGCCGCATCATCGCCGATGTCACCAAAAAACTGACCGAGCTTGACCGCACCAACAAAAACGTCGGTGATATTGCCTCGGAACTCAAAACTTTGCAAAATGTTTTGCAAAACCCCAAGCAGCGCGGTGTGCTCGGTGAATATTATCTGGAGCAAATCCTTAAAAACACTCTGCCGCCCGGCGCCTTTCAGCTGCAATACAAACTAGCGGAGGGAACGGTGGTGGACGCCGTCATCAAACTGGACGATAAAATCTTGCCGATCGACAGCAAGTTCAGCCTGGAAAATTATAATCGGCTGATTGATGCCAAAGAGGCCGAACGGCCGGCGCTGGAGCGCGCCTTCAAAGAAGACCTCAAGCGGCGGATTGATGAAACTTCCAAGTATATAAATCCGGGCAAGGGCACGCTTGACCAGGCGCTGATGTTCATCCCCAGCGAGGCGATTTATTATGACTTGCTGGCCAATAAGGTTGGTCTGGGCGGCGTCAGCGGCCGCAACCTGATGCAATACGCCGCTGTTGACAAGAAAGTGACGATTGTTGGGCCGAGCACTCTGTCGGCTATGTTGCAAACTATTATCCAGGGCCTACGATCCATTGAAATTCACCGCGACACCGAGAATATTCGCAAAAACATCGAGCAGCTGCACAAGCACCTGTTGTCCCATAACGCCTATATGATAAAACTAGGCGGCAGTCTGGGTACGACCGTCGGGCATTTTAATACGACCTATAAAGAGCTCGGCAAAATTGATCGCGACATTGTGAAAATTGCCGACACCGAGCCGAGCGTCGAGCCGCTGCTACTCGATCGCCCGAATATCAGCGACGACTAAACCTTGGCCTCGGCTAGGTCGATGGCTAGGGCGGCCGTCCAAGAGAAGTTCTCAGCGCCAGCGGCCTCGCCAGTCAGCGGATTGAAGTATTCGCTGCAGCCTGATTTGGTGACCATCTCGAGGGTGGTTTCAGTTAGCGCCGCGGCATGATCTTTGTAACCGTAGCGTTTCAGCCCATCAATGATTAGCCAGTTAATGTTGACCCAACTCGGTCCCTGCCAATAAAGCTTGGGGTGAAACCACATCGAGCTGGTGGGCACACTGGGTACCGGATAGGGCGCGCCGAACTCGTGCTCGTTTTCCAAGAGCCGTACCAACTCCTCAGCCCGCTCCTTGGAAATGCAGCCGGCGTACAGTGGCAGTAGGGTGGCGATGCTCGGTGTTTTCAACAAGCGGTGGGTGATAAAATCACGTGAATAATACTGTCCGGAGTATTGATCCCAGAGCTGCTCCAGGGTTTTTTCGGTCTTCTTCATGCTTATATCAAGCTCTTCAGGTAGCTCCGCGCGTACGGACTTGGCAATGTCGCGTAGCCGTGAATTGGCGCGAATCAGGATGCTATTAAAACTCAAATCTTCAATTGTGAACAAGGAATGATCAAGGATTTTATCAATGTTGTAGGCTTTGCGGCGCAGCCGGCGCTGGATGTCGTACATCGCCACGGCTTCGATGGTCGAAAAACGCTCGTCCATCGGCACCGAGCGGGTGTCACGCCTAAACAGGTTAATCACCTTGTCCAGCCGCAGCTTTTCGATCAGGCGCACCCACAGCGGCATCAGGTGCTCGTGCAGCTCGGCCATCCACGGCGGCGTGTTGTCGAGACCGGTTTCCCAGGGGTGAACCAATAGCACCAAACCTTCGCCGTGCGGATCGCGGTCTTTATATAGCCACTGATGATAGCTGACCAGCGCCGGATACATCATTTGGTACCAAGTCCGGCGTTCCGGCCACGCCAGTTTTTTGCCAACCTGGACGACGGCCTCGGCCAGCATCGGTGGCTGGGTGATGCCGGTGGTCGTGACATCGGCCGGTGCAAACGGGCTCAGCCAAGAGCGCCAAATGTTGCGATCGGTGCGGTACTCGCGGTCGTCGCGGAAGATAATATTCGGTAGCATACCGTTACTCCACTGCCCGCGCAGCAGGTTGGTTAGCTCGGTTTTGGCGCGCCCGATATCGAGATGTCTCAGTCCGATGGCGATAAAACAGCTGTCCCACAGCCACTGATGAGGGTACAGATTATGCGCCGGCTGGGTGTAATTACCCCTGTCGTTCATTTCCAGCACCTGTTTGGCCTGGGTCAGTAAATCTGGCGCGGCGGCTTTTTCCGCTGTTTCCGGCATAAGCTTTAGTATATACGTATTTTACGGTCTTATCTGGGCTGCTATACTTATGCCTAAGATGAGCTACCAAAATCCTCGGGTTCAGGAGACAGCTGAGCTATTAAAAAGCCGCTTGGCCGAGTTAGATAATAAGTCCGAGATTTTGCGGGCGGTCGAGCTGCGCGCCCTGTTTGACGAGCTTAAAACTCTGCCGCCGGATCAGCGCGGAGCCTTTGGCAAAGAAGCCAACGAGCTGCGCCTGGAGCTGACCAAGCTAGTTGCCGAACATCAAAACGCCGATGCTAAACTGCCGCCTATCGACATCACCGCGCCGTTTGACGTTAATACAAAGCTGGCCGAAAGGCCGAAACTATTGCCCACCGCGAGCGGTAGTGTCCATCCGCTGATGACTGAGCTGACGGCCATTCTGGATATTTTCTACCGTATGGGCTTTACGGCTATCGAATCGCGCGAAATTGATGATGATTACCACATGTTCGGCTCGCTAAACTTTTCGGAAGGCCACCCGGCGCGTGACGATTATGACACCTTTATGACCGCACAAACTGATCAAAAAGGTAAACCGCTAATTGCACCGGCGCACACGTCGACCATGCAAAACCGGGTGCTGCAAAGTCTGAAACCGAACCTCGAGCAGGGTCGACCAATTGCCGTGGTCATACCCGGCCGGGTTTTCCGCAACGAAGACCTCGACGCTCGGCACGAGCACACTTTTTACCAGCTAGAGGGGGTTTACGTCGATAAGGGAATTAACGCCGGGCACCTGATTGCCACTCTCAAAACTTTCCTGCAAGCCTATTATGGCAAGCAACTGGAGGTCAAAACCCAGCCCTTTTATTTCCCGTTTACCGAGCCGTCATTCGAGTTCGCCCTGAGCTGCCCGTTTTGCGATAAACAAGGCTGCTCTATCTGTTCGCAGACCGGCTGGATTGAGCTTTTGGGCTGCGGCCTAATTCACCCCAACGTGCTAAATGAGGCCGGCATCGACCCAG
>Ga0182030_10022078_pt1 | contig 11871 bp, 12 predicted proteins | sample 812S3MmetaG_FD_121299 | JGI IMG/M metagenome (GOLD analysis project Ga0182030, IMG submission 121299) | Permafrost microbial communities from Stordalen Mire, Sweden - 812S3M metaG (Illumina Assembly) | ecosystem: Environmental > Terrestrial > Soil > Wetlands > Permafrost | place: Sweden... | reverse complement strand
TATGCAAAAATTTTAAGCAATAATCCACGCTATGCATCGGTAGTCCAGCAAGGCCAAGGAGCGCCTGCTGCGGCTCAGGCCTTGCAGCGCGCGGGCTATGCGACCGATCCGAATTATGCCACCAAACTGGTTAAAGTCATGAGCCGTATCAATACGTTATCGTGAACATCGCGCAGTGATGCCTTGCCCTTCTCCCCCAACGGACAAGGTGGCAGCGACATTCATCATCGGGTGTAATGGTGACACCATGCCCGGTAGTTGGGTAGTGCTGCCGAATTGAAATTAAGATTAAAGAAATTTTCAAGACTGCCGATACTAATGAACAAGGCGTATTGAATCTTAAGGAAGATGCTATGAGCGACATGTTTAGTATTAACGTCAGCGCACTTAATGCGGCTCAGATTGGACTGACGACGACCGAAAATAATATTGCCAATGCAAACACGCCTGGCTATAACCGTGAACAGATTGTTCAAGTTGCGGCCCCGGGGCAAAATACGGGATCGGGTTATCTGGGCACCGGTGTGGCTGTCAGCACGGTTCAGCGGGTATACGACCAGTTTCTTTCCGGCCAGGTCACCCAACAGACGGGGCAGTCTGCGCAGCTTAATACCTACTACAGCCAGATTCAACAAATCAATAACATGCTGGCCAGTAACACTACGGGGGTGCAACCTGCGTTGCAAAGTTTTTTCAACGCAGTGAATGGTGTGGCCAATTCACCGCAGTCTATGCCTGCGCGGCAGACCATGGTTAGCACCGCTCAGTCTCTTTCAACCACTTTTCAATCATTGAGTCAGCAGTTGACCAGCATTAACACTGGTGTCAATGGACAAATTACCAGCACAATAGGCACTATCAACAGTTTTGCACAGCAAATTGCCGCCCTTAACCAGAGTATTGTATTGGCGCAATCGGCATCGAGCGGACAGCCTCCTAATGCTTTGCTGGATCAGCGCGACCAACTCGTTACGCAATTGAACCAGCAAATCGGCGCGACTGTGGTGAAGCAAGGCGATGGCAGCTATAACGTGTCTGTTGGTTCCGGGCAATTGCTGGTATCGGGTAATACGGCTTACAGCCTGTCGGCTGTCCAGTCGACTAGTAATCCTTCACAGCTTAATGTGGCTGTCGGCACTCCTGGTGGAGTTCTCATTCCGTTACAGCAAAGCAGTCTTCAGGGTGGTGCCTTGGGGGGACTTCTCGCATTCCAAAGCCAGACTCTTATCCAAACCCAAAATATGTTAGGTTTAGTGGCGACGGGAGTGGCCGGAACATTCAATCAACAAAACGCGCTTGGGCAGGATTTGAATGGGAATATGGCCAGCAGCACTAACAGCTTTTTCACCGATCCCGTGCCTGTGGTCAACAATAATACTGCGAATACTGGCACCGCTACAGTTGCAGCGACTATTTCCAACTATTCCCAACTCACCGGCAGCAATTATTCGTTGAGTTATGATGGGACAAATTACACTCTGACACGCCTCTCAGACAACACGGTCACAACTTCGGCTACGCTACCGATGACGGTGGACGGCGTCAGCATCAGTCTTACATCCGGCACGCCTAATGCGGGTGACAGCTTTCTTATCCAGCCAACCATAAACGGCGCGGCCAACATTTCGGTTGCCGTCACAAATCCCGCCCTGATTGCGGCGGCGGCTCCCGTGATGACCAATGCACCGGTAACCAATAATGGAACGGCGACGATCAGTGCCGGCGCTGTTGATGCGACGTATACTGCCGCAACGGTGACGCCTGCCGTTACGCTGACTTATAACTCGGGTACGAACACGCTTACCGGCACCCACTTGTCTGGGACTGTCACCAACAATGGCGTAGTGACCCCGTTTGCAGCGAACGCGCCAATACCCTATACCGATGGAGCGACCATAAGCTTTGGGGGTGCCAGCTTTACGATTTCAGGTACGCCAGCCAACAACGACACATTTACCATTGCGAAGAATACTAATGCAACGACGGACAATCGCAATGCCCTGTTATTGGCAGGCCTGCAAACCCAAAATACCATGCAGGGCGGAACGGCCAATTATGTCGCGGTATATAGCCAACTGGTAGCTCAAGTGGGCAACCAGACGAGCAATTTGCAAGTGACCAGTACGGCGCAGACCTCCTTGCTGAATAGTACCATCGCGTCACAACAATCGGTTTCCGGGGTAAATCTCGATGAAGAAGCGGCCAATCTGTTGCGTTATCAGCAGGCTTATCAGGCAGCGGGCAAGGCAATGCAGATTGCCAGCACTTTGTTTGACACGTTGCTCTCAATAGGAAAGTAGGTGTGCCATGCGTATAAGTACCAGTACTCTTTTTAACGTAAATGTCGCTCAGTTAAATACGCTGGAGAGCAATATGCTGCACACCCAGCAACAAGTCGCCTCCGGTCAGTCCATCCTGACCCCGGCGGATAATCCGGCTGGTGCTGCACAAGCGCTTCAAGTAACGCAGACGGATGCGACCAATACCCAATATCTCAGCAACATCAGCACGGCGCAAAGCACACAGACTCTCGCCTCAGGAGTTTTGCAGAATTTCAATACGCAGTTGCAAAGCATACAGACATCTGTGCTTAGCGCGGGCAATACGAGCATGTCAGATGGTAACAGGCAGTCACTTGCCGCTACTATGCAAACCAGTCTCAATCAGTTGATTGCGATGGCCAATTCTCAGGATGCCACGGGAAACTACATGTTCTCCGGTTTTAAGGGAAGCACCAAGCCTTTCGCTAATACCTCAACCGGGGTGCAGTACATGGGCGATGACGGGCAGCGTTCGATCCAGATAAGCCCCAATAGTCAGTCCGCCTCCAGCAATTCCGGTGCGGATATTTTTATGCGCATCAAGAACGGCAATGGCACATTTGTTACACAAGCTACTACTACGAATACAGGAACCGGCATTGTTAGCCAAGGTAGTGTGATTAACCAGGCGTTAGTTAACGGGGATAGTTATCAGATAAATTTCACCAGCGCCACCACATACAATGTAACCGACACCACGACTGCGACCGCAGTTTCGGCGGGGAACGCCTATGTGAGCGGGCAGGCTATCAGCTTTGGCGGCATGCAACTCAACATTTCAGGCTCACCTGCCAGTGGCGACACGTTCACCGTCGCGCCGAGCACCAATGAAAGTGTATTCCAGACGATTTCAAATTTCATTACTACATTAAATACACCCATCACGGGCAATCCGGCAGCTGCTGCGCAGTTGACCGCAGGGATACAAAGCACGATGAGCGGCTTAACTAATGCCATGAATAGCGTTTCGACAGCCAATGCTGCCTTGGGGTCAAGCTTGAATGGGTTGGCTGCCATGACTACTAGCGATAATAATCTTCACGTCCAGTATCAACAGACTCTGGCGAATTTGCAGAGTGTTAATATGACCCAGGCGATCACCGACTTGACCCAGCAACAAACCATATTGAAAGCCGCGCAACAATCGTTCGTGTCAGTAGAAAACCTGTCGTTGTTCAACTATATGCGATAGGCGGTTCTTGTAGACGCACGGGGTGTAATTTGCCCTATCTTTCCCCTATTTGCACCATAAGCCCGCGCCGTGTTGCGCCGCAATTCTATGGTTTACCAAGTTGTTGCATGACATGCAACGCGGTGCCCAGACTGGCATGCATCATTTGATCCAGCAGAGGGGCGAAGTAGGGTATTGTCAGCAACAGCGCCGCAAAACCAACGGCAAGGGTAATCGGGAAACCGATCTGAAAGATATTGAGTTGCGGCGCGCTACGCGTCAGGATAGCGAGAGCCAGGTTGGTAATCAGCAGCGCACCGATCACAGGCATGGATAGTTGCAGGGCATTTGCAAAAATACTGCCGCCCAATGCGGCCAGTGTATGCAGTGCTGCCGCATGCGGCACTGAGGCACTGATCGGAAAGGTGTGAAAGCTGTCGGCAAGAGCTTCCAGCATATATAGATGCCCGTTCATGCCGAGAAAGGCGAGCGTAGCGATAGTGCTGAGAAATTGCGCAGCTACCGGTGTGTAGGAAGCATTCAACGGGTCATAGAAGCTGGCGAAGCCCAATCCCATCTGTAGTCCGGCAAGTTCACCACACATTTCCACGGCTGAGAAAATCAGGAGCATGGTGAAGCCTATCGCAACACCAGCCAGAATTTGTTCCAGCAGCACAACAAATCCCAATGCGGAAGCCACGTCGACATTGGGTTGCGTATCCAGGGTGGGTGCGATGATTACGGTCAACATTAGTGCCAAGCCAATCTTTACCAACGCTGGTACTTGTTGGTTACCCAGCACAGGTGCACTGGCAATCAGCGCAAGTATGCGCGTAAACGGGAATATGAACAGGGCAAGCCAAGCGGATAGTTGGGCGCTGGTAACGCTGATCATAAGCAGCTTTGTTTAGTTATTGTCCAGACCATTTCGCCGACTCTCATTAACCAACCAGCCACGGGATACTGCTGAACAGACGCTGGATATAATCCACCATCATGCTGACCATCCACGGGCCGGTGATAATCAGCACCACGAACATCCCAATCAGTTTTGGAATGAATGACAAAGTCATTTCATTAATCTGAGTAGCGGCTTGAAAAATGCTGACCACCAGCCCGATGATAAGTGCCGCCAACAGTGGCGGAGCCGACACCATCAGGGTTAGCTCCAACGCTTGGCGGCCTAGTGTCATCACGCTTTCGGGGGTCATGTTTAGTTTTAGTCGTAAGTTATTAGTCGTAAGACGTAAGTTGAAAGGTTTAACTACCAACTTACGTCTTACGTCTGTCTTTAACTGCCTTTAAGTATAAAAGCTCTGCACCAGCGAACCGATGAGCAGGTTCCAGCCATCGGCCAGTACAAATAGCATGATCTTGAATGGCAGGGAAATCACGGAGGGAGACACCATCATCATACCCATCGACATCAGCACGCTGGCCACCACCATGTCGATTATCAGGAACGGAATGAATACCACGAAACCGATCTGGAATGCAGTTTTCAATTCGCTGGTAACGTAGGCTGGCACCAAAATTCTCAGCGGCACCTGATCCGCGCTTTGCAACGGCTCACTGTTGGCAATTTTCACAAACAGAGCGAGATCCGTTTCGCGCGTCTGCCTCAGCATAAATGCCTTGAGCGGAATGCTGCCTTTCTCGTATGCCTGTTCCAGCGTGATCTTGTCTTCGCTGTAGGGCAAATAGGCCTCCTGATACATTTTGTCCAGCACGGGCGACATGACGAAGAACGTCAGGAACAGAGCCAGCCCGATTAATACCTGATTAGGCGGAGAGGTCGGCGTACCGATGGCCGAGCGCAACAACGACAACACAATAATGATGCGGGTGAAACCGGTCATCAACAGCAGCACGGCGGGCAAAAAACTCAGCGAGGTGAGCAGCAGCAGGGTTTGCAGGCTGAGCGAATAGGTCTGTCCACCGCCAGTTGCGGCAGTGCTGGTGACGGCGAGCAATCCGGTATCTGCCGCAAATGCAGCCGGAATCAGGGTGAGCAACAGGAGCGCCAAGAACAGCTTACTTACCCGCATTACGTTTCTCCATCATCTGTTTCAACCAGCCCTGAAATTTTCCATCCATTCCGGGAGGCGTTTCCCCTTGCGGGATAGGCAGATCGGCCTTGGGCATGCTATGCAGGGTGCGTACTTGGCCGGGGGCGACGCCCACCACTAGCCATGTGTCCTTGACTTCTACCAGAACGATGCGTTCACGCTGACCAACAGCCACGCCAGTAATCACCTTGAGCACGCTTCCTGCGCCATGTTGCGGCAGATTGATGCGTTTCAATATCCAGGCAACCAGCACCACTGCGGCCAATACCAGTAGCAAGCTTAAAATGACTTGCAATATGCTGCCGGTGGATACCGCAGCCGGTGGCGGTGTGTAAACGGGACGCGCTGTTTGTTGCGCTGCTGCAAGCAGCGGTGCATACAAGGCGGCAATGAGACAGAAACGGGCGCGTTTCAGGTTATTGTTGGAAGAGGAAAAGGAGTCTCTCATTTTAGCGACTGAGGCGGCGCAGGCGTTCCGATGGGGTGATGATGTCGGTAACGCGGATGCCAAGTTTTTCATTTATCACCACCACTTCGCCCTGTGCGATCAGGAAACCGTTGATTAACACATCCAAAGGTTCACCGGCCAGGCCGGACAGTTCCACTACCGACCCCTGGGCCAGTTGCAGCAGGTTTTTGATCGGCATCTTGGTGCGTCCAAGTTCGACCGAAAGCTGCACCGGGATATCCATAATCATATCGAGGTCGTTGTGCGCCGCACCCCGCTGCCCCGCCCCTGCGCCAAGTTGTTCGAATACATGGGGCTGGGCAATAGCTGCGGCAGCCGGTGTGGCCGCAGTTTGTTCCGCCATCGCGGCACCCCAGTCGTCTGTAACTGGTGTTGCCGCAGTTTGTTCAGCCATCGCGGCACCCCAGTCGTCCGCGCTTATTTCTGTACTCTCGTCAGGCATGTTTGCCTCCATCGGTTGTTTCGTTCACTGTTGTAGACAGCATTTTTTCCACTTTCACGGCGTACTGACCGTTGGATACACCGTACGTGCACTCCATAACCGGCACGCCATCCACTTGCGCCACAATATTTTTTTCCGTGTCCAACTGGATGATATCGCCGCCATGTATTTTGAGCACTTGATCCAGCGTAATGCGAGCTTTCCCGAGAATCGCAGTTAACTCGATGTCCGCTGACTGTACTTGCTTGGACAATGTGCGCTGCCAGCGTTGATCAGTCACCATGTGCTCACCTTGCACCGTGCTGTAGAGCAACTCTCGTATGGGTTCTATCATGGCATAAGGCATCAACACATGAAACGCCCCGCCGATGCCGCCGAATTCGATGTCGAATGTAGTAACCATCACCACTTCGTTGGGAGTGGTTACGCTGGCAAACTGCGAGTTCATTTCCGAACGCACGAACTCGAATTCCAGTGGATACACGGATTCCCATGCCTTGCCATAGGCCTCAAACACCGTTGCCAGCAATTTTTGGATGATGCGCTGTTCGGTCTGGGTGAATTCGCGTCCCTCGACGCGAGTATGGAATCGTCCATCACCGCCGAACATATTGTCCACCACCAGAAAAATCAGGTTGGGATCGAAAATAAACAAAGCATGACCGCGTAGCGGTTTGGGTTGCACCACATTGAAATTGGCCGGCACCGGCAGGTTGCGGATGAATTCGCTGTATTGTTGTACGCGGATTTGTCCCACCGAAATATCTGCGGTGCGCCGGATCAAGTTGAAAAAAGCAATTCTGAACAGACGCGCGAAACGGGCATTGATTATCTCCATCGTGGGCATGCGCCCACGTACGATTCGTTCTTGCGTGCCAAGATTATACGGCTGGACGCCACCCTCCGGCTCGGCATGCTGCTCCGGCTCATCGGCTTCGCCGCTGACCCCTTTCAGTAGCGAGTCAACTTCATCTTGGGAAAGAAAATCTTTGCTCATGGCGTTATCACTGGATAATGAATGAGGTGAATAATACGTCCAGAACACCGTTACTGGATGCGCTGTCATTTGCCGCTGGCGTGGTTTCCGTTTCCACTGGGGCAGAGGCAACTGGGGCGGCTTCCACGCCAGACACAGTGGCGACTCCCACACCGGACGCATTGTCTGCGTTGCCCGTGGCATTGCTTTCATGCGCAACGTTTTTAGGAGTGGCGGTGTGTAACCCGAGTATGGTATTGGTTTCCACAATGATTTCCTGAGCAAGTTTTTTCTTGCCTTCGATTGGCATCAACTCCGAGGCGCGTTTGCTCGATAGCAGAAAAAGCAGGCGGCTGCGAACTTCCGGCAGGCGTTGCCGGAGCTTGTCCGCCAGCCCCTCGTTAGCGACTTTCAGCGTGATGCCGATTTGCAAAAACTGATCGCTTTCCTCGTGTTGCAGATTAACCGTGAAGGGCTCCAGTACCATAAATGTTGGCATCTCCACCACAGCCACCTTGGGTTCGTCAGTGTGCTGGCTACCCTTCATAAAATACCAGCCTGCGCCACCGACAGCCCCCAAAATAAGTACTGCTATGATGGCGAGCACCACCTTTTTGCTTTTTGGTTTTGCGGGGGCTTCAGTTTCAGCTGGGGCCGATTTTGCGGGTTTTGCCATTACTGCTCCTTACTTTGTTGAGGACACCTTGACTTGGATTATCAAACAAATCCGACCGATATGATAACCGGAATAAGACAAAGAATTCCCCTCAGCTTCGTATTTTCCCTCAATTCAAGATTTATGCGGTAGCCCTTCAGGCAAACGTATCCACCATTCCCTGATGGCGGCGTCCAAGCGAAACCGTACTACCGGATGTGATGTCTCCCGTGGCAACGGTGGCATCTATTTTTCCGGCTGAACCACCATTTCCCTTTTGTTGCTGGCTAGCCTGCCAGGCTTGCTGATCTTTGGGAGATTGGTCGCTCACCATGGTGTTGCCCAACGTAATTCCATTGCCAGCCAACATGTCGCGTAGTTGAGGTAACGCCTGCTGCACCGCATCGCGTACAGCGGCATGGGGTGAGGTGAACAGTGCGGTGGCCTGATCGCCGCTGACTTTAAGCACCACATCCAGTGGCCCCAGATTCGGGGGGTTAAGGTGCAGTTCTGCGGTTTGTTCGTGCTGTGTGGCCATCCAGGTGATTTTCTGATTGAATTCGTTGCCCCATGCTTGATCCGTCACGGGGGTGTTTATCACTGCTTGCGCTGCTTTTGCCGCCCCACTCTGGCTGGCGGCAATGGGTGCGATGCCGCTTTGCAATAAACTATCCAAAGCGGCGGACGCAACAGGCTGCACAGAAATTTGCGTTGTGCCGCTGTCGGATTGTGTCGCTTTTGCGCCATCCTTGCTTAATGTTCCCAAGGCGGCAGCAAAAGTATTATCTTTGCTTATGTTGACGCCAGTAGCCGGAGTTCTTCCTGAAACTCCTGATGCAGCTTTATTCTCCACAGATTGCGGCGTTACGCCAAGTGTGGCAGATGCAATAGTTTGCGATTGCACATTTTTACCCCCGTTCGTTATGGATTCCATAAGACCTTTTCCATTGGCTACGGTGCTGCTCGGAGCGGTAGTGGTGGGCAATAGTTTCGCCAGCATATCGCTAGGCAAAGCACTGACCCCGTCTGGGGTGGGAGTTTGCGGATTGGTTTTATCTTTGGTTGCGGGGCTGCTCGTACCAGTGGTAGCGGGCAACATCATCGCCAGCATATCGCTTGGTAATGTACTGACTCCATCAGGCACGGGAGCCTTCGGATTAGTTTTGTCCTTGGCTAAAGGGCTGTTCGTGGCAGCGGCGGGCAACATCATCGCCAGCATATCGCTTGGTAAAGTGCTGACCCCGTTCGGGGCGGGAACTTGCGGATCAGTTTTTCCTTTGTTTGCGGGGCTGTTCGTAATAGCGGTGGCGGGCAACAGCGTCGCCAGCATGTTACCGGGCAGTAAGCTGGTCACATCCGGGGCGACGGCTTGTGGTTGCGTAGTAGTGTCATTGCCTGTTGCAGTAGCGGTCGCATCATTGGCAACAGATGATGTGGGCTTCTTGCTGTCTGGCTTTAGATTGTTCGACGGTGTGCCTGCATTGGCCTGCTGGCGTGCCAGCACGTTGCCGAACGGTTCTGCTGCTTGCGCGGCGTTATTGTTATCCGCTGGAGTGGGCGCTTGCATTGACGTGGCGGGCGAGGCGGTGGTGACGGGCAGGTTTTGCATAATAGGCTCCTGTGATTAGTTCTTGTTTTGTGCGGCGATGGCGGTGAAGCGTCCGGTGTGCTCATCTTGCTGGCGTTGTTCGGATTTTGCCGCCAGTTTTTTTTCGTTTTCGATATGGCGTTGCGCCAACGTATCAAAGGATTTCATTTTGCGTTGTGCCTCTTGTAGTTCACTGCGGCCCACTTGCAGCAAGTTGCAGGCCTGTTCGTTGGTATTACGCTGCAGTGCGATGGCCTCGTCCAGACGCAGGATGAAATCCTGAAAGTTGCGCAGCTCGGATTGAATCATGCCGTTCTGCTCCGCTTGCTGAAAACGCGTCTGGTAATCCTTGCGGTATTGCAGCAAAGTATCCAGCTTGGCCTGCGCAGCCTGCTGCTGCTGGTTAAGCTGGCCGAATTTTCTGGTGGCTGCATCATTTTGCTGCTGTGCCAGACGCACCAGTGGTTGCAGGGAAAATTTCTTGGCCATGATCTTTTATCGATGCCCGGTTATCAATGCAATTTGTCGAATAGTTGGGTAAATGCCGCGACGCCGATGGCATAGTCTTCGCGCTCGTACATGCCCTGCTTGAGAAAGCCTTCCATCTGCGGGTACATCGCGATGCCTTGATCCAATAATGGGTCGCTGCCACTGACATACGCACCCACACTGATCAAATCGTGGTTACGTTGGTAATGGGCGTACATGTGCTTGAAGTGGTTAACCGTGCTGAAATGCTGTTCGGAAACCAGATGGTTCATGGCGCGGCTGATCGAGGCTTCGATGTCTATTGCCGGGTAATGTCCTTGTTCGGCGAGGCGGCGCGACAATACGATGTGGCCGTCCAGAATGGCGCGCGCGCTGTCGGCGATGGGATCCTGCTGGTCATCGCCCTCGGTCAGCACGGTATAGAACGCGGTGATCGAGCCGCCGCCTTCTTTGCCGTTACCGGCGCGTTCCACCAACTGCGGCAGCTTGGCGAACACCGAGGGCGGATAGCCCTTGGTAGCGGGCGGTTCGCCTATGGCCAGTGCAATTTCGCGCTGTGCCATGGCATAACGAGTAAGCGAATCCATAATCAGTAATACATCTTTTCCTTGGTCACGGAAATATTCCGCTATGGTAGTGGCATAGGCCGCGCCCTGCATGCGCATCAGCGGGCTAGTGTCGGCAGGTGCGGCCACCACCACGGAGCGCGCCATGCCTACCGGCCCCAGAATGTCGGTGATGAATTCTCTCACTTCGCGGCCACGTTCGCCGATGAGCCCAACTACTATGACATCGGCGCTGGTATAACGTGCCATCATGCCGAGCAGCACACTTTTGCCTACGCCGCTGCCAGAAAACAGTCCCATGCGTTGGCCGCGCCCCACAGTAAGTAAATTATTGATGGCGCGCACACCGACATCTAATGGATACTTGATCGGCGCGCGATCCAGTGGATTAATCGGACGGCTTTGCAAGGGTAAAGTTTTTTCTTCCGGCAGTGGCCCGAGTTGATCCAGCGGGCGCCCGGCCCCATCCAGCACACGTCCCAGCAACATATTGCCTACCGGCAGGTGGCGCGTACGATCCGCAGCCCGCCGCGTAAGCGTGCGGTTCTTGCCACCAAGCACAAGCGCTCCCATCGGCTCCTGAGGCACCACGCGCGCACCGGGCATCAGGCCTTGCACGTCATTTTCCGGCATGAGAAATAATTTTTCCCCGGAGAAACCGACCACTTCGGCTTCAACCCGGCTATTTGGCAATTCCACAATGCAGGTGCTGCCAACCGGCATTTTCAGACCGACCGCTTCCATCACCAACCCGGTGACGCGGGTCAAGCGACCGCTGACCAACAAGGATTTACCCTGCGCCACAGACTCCCTGTTGTCTTGCAGGCAATTTTGCCAACGCTGGGCGTGGACGCTAATTGGGGTCAGACTCGATTTTCGTTCAGCATCATCAATAGACATTTCAATATCCGATGCAGGAAACATCGAGTCTGCCCCCGTTTTTACCGCCATTTTTACGGTTCCAGCCATGAGTTATCCTGTCCGATAGATGAAACTACGCGCTTCCAGCGTGTGGCCAAACTGGCATCAATTTGGCTGTTTGCAGTTTCCACCCGGCATCCGCCGCGTTGTATTTGCGCGTCCTCTAAAATTTTCCAGCCGGTATGGTCAAGTTGCTCCCCCATT
>Ga0182030_10022077_pt1 | contig 11871 bp, 13 predicted proteins | sample 812S3MmetaG_FD_121299 | JGI IMG/M metagenome (GOLD analysis project Ga0182030, IMG submission 121299) | Permafrost microbial communities from Stordalen Mire, Sweden - 812S3M metaG (Illumina Assembly) | ecosystem: Environmental > Terrestrial > Soil > Wetlands > Permafrost | place: Sweden... | reverse complement strand
CCCCGGCCGCTTCCTGGTCTTCATGCCGACGGTCACCCATGTCAGCGTCAGCCGCAAGATCGAGTCCGACGAAGAGCGCCATCGCCTCAAGCGTATTCTGGTCCACGAGCGCGGCGAATCGACCGGCGGATTCATTGTGCGCACCGCAGCCGAAGGCGCGTCAGAAGAAGAGTTGCGTGCCGATCTCCGCTTCCTCATCCATCTCTGGGATGAGATCAAGAACCGGTCGGAGTCCTCGAAGTCGCCGGCACTGATCTATCACGATCTCTCGCTCATCGAGCGCATTCTCCGCGATCAGGTCAGCGCGAACTTCGCCAACATCTGGGTCGATTCCGAAGCCGACTACGAGCGCATCGTGCGCTTCCTCAATCGCTTCTCGCCTACGCTGGTGCGTCGCGTAAAGCTCTACACCAAAGAGGTGCCGCTGTTTGAGCACTTCGGCATTCAGGATGAAATCTCGAAGGCCCTGCGCTCGAAGGTCTGGCTCAAGTCCGGCGGCTCCATCGTTATCAACCAAACCGAAGCCCTCGTCGCCATCGACATCAACACCGGAAAATACGTAGGCAAGTCGGCGCGGCTTGAAGACACCATCGTCAAAACAAATCTCGACGCGGTGCCTGAGATCGTCCGCCAGATTCGCCTCCGCGACCTTGGCGGCATCATCGTCATCGACTTCATCGACATGGATGACCGCAAGAACCGCTTCAAGGTGCTCGCCGCTCTTGAAGAGGCGCTCAAGACCGACCGCGCGCCAACCAAGGTCCTCCAGTTCAACGATTTCGGCTTGGTCGCCATCACGCGCAAGCGCGTCAAGCAGTCGCTGGAACGCACACTGAGCGTCCCCTGCCCCACCTGCCAGGCCACCGGCATGGTCAAAAGCCCAGCCACGGTGTGCAACGAAATTTACGTCGAGCTGCGCAAGATGAAGAAGCACTTCGAAGGCGCGGACATCATGCTGCGTGTGCATCCCGAGACGGTGAAGGTGCTCAAGTCCAGCAACGGAAGCTGGATCACTGAGTTTGAGGAGTTGGTAGGCCGCAACGTGCTCGTGAAGAGCGATCCCACACTGCACCCGGAACAGTTTGACGTGCAGGGGTAGCAGTAAACCATTCTGCTCGAACGACAGAGGCCGGAGCAACGCTCCGGCCTCTGCTATTTGCTGATCTATCGGATCACATGAATCGGAACGCCAACCTTCAGATCCTTCCAAATCTGTTCGGCGGTGTATACCGGAGCCTTAAGCGCAATCGCCAGCGCCAGACAGGATCGATCTCCCAGAGAGAGACCGTATTTCTGTGTTTTTGCAGTGAGCGTCCCAGCGATCTTTGCCTGTTCTCGCGTGAAGGGCTTTGCTGCCGCGACCAAGGAAAGGGTGTCTTCCCATGCTTCGTCGGGATCAAATCCCTTCTGGAGTAGTTTGGATTGCACCTCCGCGAGATTTACCGTACTGGCGACAGCGCGGTCCATCATTTCATCGGTGAGTTTATCGTTGCCTTTCTCCTGAAAAATGATTGCAAGAATGGCGGATGCGTCCAGCACAATTTCATTCATGCTTGGCAGCCTCTCGCCGTTCCGCGCTCAATTCTTCGGAAACCAAAGTTCCTGGTTTGACGTAACGGCTTGCCCGCTCTTGAACACGACGGATGCGGCCCCTGATTGTGGAAATACGCAACTCATGGTCCTCTACGCGAAAGACCACTGACTCGCCAACATCCATTCCCAGCGCCTCACGGATGGCAGCAGGAATCACAATCCTGCCCTTTTCGCCGATTTGACCTCGCGCCCGAAGTTCCATGTACCCTCCTTGACCTTGACTTAATCCTGACTTCTGAGCGTAGCCGCTTGCTTGCCGCAAAGCATCAAAATGGCCTCATTCATGCTTGGCCGCCTCGCGACGCTCCGCGCTCAACTCATCGGCAAGGCTCACCCCTGCCGGTATATGTTGTCTTGCCCATTCCTGCGCGCGGCGCAGTCGTTCTCGCATCGTCGTAATCCTCAACTCCCCATCCACTATGCGAAAGTCCAAAACATCACCCTCGGCCCAACCCAGTGCCTCGCGCATCGCAGCGGGAATTACAATCCGCCCCTTGTTTCCGACCTTCGTTTTTGCACGCAGGTCGTTCGCAAACACCCGACCCTTACGAAGTTCCTTTGGCTGCTCAAGCTCCAACACTTCCATATGGCCCACCTCGCATACTAGTGACACTAATATACCAAGGTATCACCTTGTCGCAAAGTTCCCACATTTTTCACCTTGCACCACCGTACTCCTGGTATTGGATTCAAAGGGTTTCCGTATCTCCCGCGAAGGCCTTGGACTCAATTGACGGCCCAACAGACCATTCCATCGGGCAGGTCGCAGAAGTTCACCACGGCTTGCGCTCTTCGGTCGGCGCGCCCACCTCGCCGCGCTCAATGCGCCCGAGCAGTTCCCGCGCCAGCTTTCGCTCTCCGGGATTGGCTTCGCCGTGGATGGTGCACAGGTCGAGAAAATCATCGCAGAGGGCATTGCGATCCTGCTGAAGCGCAAGAATACTTTGCAGCGCTACGGCCAACTCACGGAGGCTCGCGGCCTCAGGCCAACTGTGTTCTTCATCGTCAGTGTTTACCGCCTCTGAAAACAGCCCGCGCCGCCCGCGGGCGCATTCGTCCAGGCAGGCCAGCAACTGCTCGCTGAAGGCGCGGTTCAGCTGATCGATCTGTTCTGGGCTCAATTGGTCACGCGAATCCATAATTCTCTTTTCGTCGACTCATAGGGTCGAGCCTCACCTTTGCCGAATTGCGGTTTCTACTTCATCCGCGGTGTGCGGAAGCTCTGCATCGAGGTCAATCATTTTTCCGTCTGCGCCGACAAGAAAATCGCATTCGATGCGCACGCCTAGCTTCTCTTCCGGAATATAAATCCCCGGCTCGATTGTGAAGACCATTCCCGGCTTGAGCAGGGCCGGATATTTGGCCGGATCGTGAACGTCGATGCCCATCATGTGGCCGAGGCCGTGCAGCCAGTACTTGCCCAGGGGCCCTCCGTCGAGGGCTTTGCCGTGCGTGTTGATGTAGTTGTACGCAACGGTATCGAGCGAGTTGGGGTCATGCCGGTCGCGGTCGTTGAGCGTGGATTTGCCGGCGACAAAAGCCTCGATGGCCGCCCGCTGCGCTCCGAGTACGATGTTATAGATATCTCGCTGGCGCTGGGTAAATCGGCCGTTGGCCGGAACGGTGCGCGTGATGTCTGCGGCGTACATCGAGTACTCGCAGGCCGCGTCGACGAGCAGTATGTCGCCGTCTTCGATGGTGCGATCATTTGCCGAGTAATGCAGAATGGTCGAGTCAGTGCCGGTGCCGACGATCGGCGCGTAGCTCGGGCGCTCGCAACCGTTCTCCATCCACACTGCCGTCATTTGGCCGGCGATGGCGCGCTCATTCCTTCCCGGCTTTGCGTAGCGCATCATGGCCAACTGCGCCTGGATCGATGCAGCGGTCGCTTTTCTGATGAGTGCAACCTCGCCCGCATCTTTTACCAGCCGCAACTCCGCTGTAAGCGCCGTAACGTCATGCGGCTCCGGCGCGGGAGACATGCCCAGCGAGATGGCCGTAAAGCTGAGCAGCGCGCGTGCATCCGCGAAGTCGGGTTGCAGCCAGATATTTTTCGCGAGCGGCCGTTGCATCCCGCTACCATTGATGAGCCGATTTACCTCGGCCGGCAACTCCGTCATCGGCGCAACGGCTTCCACACCGGCTACCTTTGTCGCGCCGGGTGTGGCTGCGTTCATCTTGGGGCCGGTGTATTTCTCCATCTGCAAGTCGCGCGTGGGCAGGTAGAGAACCTCCTTATATGCGCTAGCGGCAGGCAGCTGCGATGAATCGGCAACAATGAGCAGCGCCGCCCCCGGCTCGGTCCAGCCGGTGAGGTAATAGAAGTCTGAATCCTGGCGATAGGGCGTAAAGTCGAGCTCAGACTCTGGCAAAGCGAACAAAACCGCGATGCCTCCCTGCAGCTTGGCAGCTAGCGCCACACGGCGCGCGTGGTAAACCTCGGCGGGCTGCTTTTCAAGGGCATAGGTAATGGGTGAAACCGCCGTGAGGGCAAACATGAGAACTGCGGCAACGCGGATTCGCATCATTTCGCTATTGTGAAGGCTTGCGGCGCATACGTAAAGACAGCATCGCGTCCCGGAGGCGCAAATTGGAACAGGACAAATGCAGAATGTATCGAAACTCTCGCTTCCTATCCGTTTTCATGCTATTGTTGAACCAAATTTAGAGCCACACCTGCTCGCATAAACGTGCAGGAGGGTTGAAACATTGACCTTCCCCGAAACTGGTATCAGCGACCGACATTTTTTGGAGAGCCCGCTATGAAGACCTTCATTGGCACGCATACGGCGATTCGTCTTGCATTTGCCTGCGCCATTCTGGCTTCCGTCACGTTTGTCTCGGCGTCCACATGCCGCGCTGAATCCTCTGCTGACAAGCACGCGCGCAAGGTTCACTCCAAGCTTGAAAAGTATAGCTCCGGAAGCTACCTGCACCTCGTGCTGCGCGACCACAGCAACGAATACGGGGCTCTCGGCGCGCTCACGGACGCATCCTTCAGCTTCAAAGACTCCGACACCAACGCCGTGTCCAAGATCTCCTATGCCGATGTAGGGCAAGTCAGAACCGACAGGGAGCCCATCGGCGAAGGCTCGGAGCATCATATCCGCACCCGCACGCTGGTCGTCGCGGGCGTTCTTGCCGCAGGCGCGGCCGTTGCTGCCTTTGAAGTTCGCTAGCGCCGTAACCACATCGATCTGCGCACCGCCATGTCTGCTGAGAAACTTCCTGCGAGTTGTTTAGAATCTCCACCACCAAAGCCGGGTTGCCGTTCAACAGCGAGACATGGAGCCCCCATTCATATTTTGGGAGCTGATATATGGGGACGACATTTGTAAATTAGGATTAGAACTACTTTAGCAAACCCAATCCGAATTCTGCTACTATTTTCACCTAATGAAAAGGCTCGAATTTGAGGCTATGTGGAACACGCAGAACGCGCTCGCCTTTACTTATAGTCCTGCGCGGAGGGGTAGTAGCCGGGCTTGGCGGTGATGGAAAGGTTGGGGCGGTCTACGCGGACTTCGATCTTCCGATATTTGCCATCATAGATCGATTCGTGGCTCAGATAGCCGAGCGTGTACTGATTGCGTGCTTCGTCGGCGATGCGCGCGTAGCTCTTCTCCATGGTGTTGGTGCCGCCGGCTGAGTCGACGTCGCCGCCTGTGGCCGCAGTGTACTTGTAGAGAATGTTGTCGTACATGGTCATAGGCAGATGGATGCGATCGAGCCAGCCCTCGCCCCAGCGCGCCGAGTCTCCGACCAGTGTGGCGTAGACAGCGATCTTGTTGGTCTGCAGATAGCGGACGACTTCTTTTTCCGTGGCCTTGCTGCCGTACTCCTTGCCGTCGGAGATGACGTAAATCACGCGGCGGCGGCTCTTGGGGCGTGTAGACAATTCCTTGGCCGCCTGCAGAATCGCGTCGTTGAGGGTGTGAATCTCCTTGGGGATGGTCATGAAGGTGTCATTGCCGGCCGAGCGTCCAGGCTGAATGTTGGGATCGACGCAACTGCCGTTTTCGCGGATGTTGCATCCGGCCAGTGGGCCGTTATTGATGGGCACCATGTCGTCCCGGCCTGTGGACTGCGCCAGCGCAAGGACGGCGGGAAGGCGATTGCCCTGCGCGCCGGTGAAGCCGGTCCACTCTTTAGCGCCGTTGTTGTAGGTGAAGACGGCAGCTTCATCGTACGGAGTGAGCGCGCCCTGGATTGCGCCGAGGGAGTGGTTCACCTTCTCCATGATGTTGGAGGGCACGCTCTGGTCGACGACGAAGGCGACGGAGAGCGGCGCGGGGTCGACGCTGAAGACGCTCAGCGGGACCTGCGTGTTGTTTTCAAATACCTGAAAATCGCGGAAGGTGAGGCCGGCGACGGCTGCGCCTTTGGAGTCCTTGACGATGACCGGGACTTCAACAAAGTTCACGTTGACAACGTACTTGGTGAGAGCGGCTGTGCCTTGTTCGGGCATGGTAGCCTGGGCTGCAGCGGGCGTTTGGCTGGGCGCGGGTTGGAACGAAGTGGCTGGCGTCACCGGCTCGGGAACCGTTGGGTTCGAGGAGGTGGAAGAGCCCGCGCCGGGTGGAACTGGGGCTTTGCCCGGTGTGATGGGCCCGGTTGTGCCGGGAAAGGTTTGGCCGGTTTGGGGCGTGGGCGCGTCCGGGACTTGCTGCTGGGCGACAAGCTGCAGAAGCGGGGCTTTACCCGGAGCGATGGGTTCGGTTGCGCCGGGCAGCATTTGGCCGGTTTGTGGCGTAGGCGCGTCGGGAATGGAGGACTGGTTCTGCGCCTGGACAGAATGGTTGATAAGAATACCGGAGATGAGGAGCGCTGCCAGCGCTATTGCCATTGCACGTTGCTTCACAGCTAGACTTCCTCCCAAATCAAAATCACAGTTCCCCAGGTCTCAAAAGCGAGACCTGAGCCACCCACTCAGTAAAGCGCCGGGGGGTGGATGAGTTGATTCCCCGGTCTCAAAAGCGAGACAGTGGGAACCCACCTAGGGTGTAGATTTGTTTCACCCAGGTTCGTGGGCATGACTGCAAAATCGCCTAATTACGGTACAAGCCAAGTGGAACTAGCCTGTCTAGCCACACCCCACAGAGTATCAGACGCGGAGAAGGCGGGCATGGTGCGGATTGATCATAAAACGGTTGGATTTCCAGATATAAAGTGGAAGGAGCCGCTTTCCTGAAGGTGGGAAGTGGGGTCTAAGCACGTATGCGGAATCGGACTTGGTTTGCAACGTTATCGATGTGCGCGGCTTTGATTTGCGGTGCCGGGTTTGGTACGGCGGCGCGGGGGCAGCTTGCGCCCTCGCCGGATGCGCCGCCGGTGAGCCATGCGCCTGCGCCGTCGCCGGATGAGCAGTCTTCCGTGGCGACGTTCAAAGTGAGCGTGAACCTGGTGGACTTGTTCTTTACGGTGAAGGACAAGAACGGCAACCTGGTGCCGCATTTGACCAAGTCTGATTGCACGGTAACGGAAGACAAGGAGCCGCAGACGCTGAAGAGCTTTGTGGCGCAGAACGACCAGCCGCTGACCTTGGGGATTTTGCTCGATACCTCGGGGAGCCAGATGAACGTGCTGCCTTTGGAACAGGATACGGGGAGCCAGTTTCTGGATCGCGTGATGCGGTCCAAGGATGAGGCATTTCTGGTTTCCTTTGACGTAAATGTGGACCTGCTGCAGGACTACACCAACAGTCCGCGGCAACTGGCGCGGGCAATGAACTCGGCGAAGATCAATGCCGGTCAGGGCGGCTTTGGGTCAGGGCCGGTTCCGACGGCGGGCGCGCCGCGAGGGACGCTCCTCTATGACGCGATCAACCTGGCGGCTAACGAGAAGATGAATCAAGAGACGGGGCGCAAGGCCATGATTATCCTCACCGATGGGGATGATGAGGGCAGCCGGACAAAGATCGGCGACGCGATTGCCGCGGCGAACAGGAACAATATTATTGTCTACGTGATTTTGATTGCAGACCGTGGGTTTTACGGCGGATTCGGGATGGGATACTCGGGCTACTCGGCGGCCAAGCGGATCTCCGATGAGACAGGCGGGCGGCTGATCGATGTGGGCAACAACGGGCCGAAGCTGCAGGCGGCATTTGAGCAGATCCAGGATGAGCTGCGGACGCAGTATGTAGCCAGCTATACGCCTAGCAACACGAAGTTGGACGGGACCTTCCGAAAGGTTGGGGTAGAGTGTGGAAATGGGACGAAGGTGCAGGTTCGGAAGGGATACTATGCGCCATCCGGCGGGGACAGGAATTAAGAAAGGCCAATGATTAATGCGCTTTAAGGCGCGGTGCAGGGCGCATTGTCCTGATTTTGTACAGGGGCGTTACCATGGGCGCACAAACCGGTAATCTGGCGCGAACTACCGGTATTTACTAATATCGGCACAGGATGGAAAAACATTAGGCCCGAAGAGGAAAAATTTTGGGCCAATGCTAACCGACCTTTAGGAGACGGCATGCTGACCAATAGCGTAGCTTACGAGGGATATGAGATCAGTCCCCGCTTCCGCGCAATGTTGGAATCGCGGATAGAGCGGCTGGAGCGGGACGCGACCGTGGACGAGTCCACAGTGACAGACCTCGAGGATGTGGATCACATTCGGAGGCAAATGCGGCTGGTCGCGATGCAGCGGGCGGACGCGCTGCGCATGAGGCTGTTTCTGGACCGGGCCTCGGGGAGTGCGAAGTCGAGCGTGTTGTCGGGGAATAGGGACTAAGGGAATAGGGAATAGGGAATAGCAAGACCATGTAGAGCAGTGAAGATATAATCTTCTCCCAGCTTCGGCAGCTGGCATGTTGCTCATGCCATGGCTTCGCAGGAGCCTTCGAATCGCAATTCATCTTTCACTATGATTTTGGCCCGCTGTCTGCGAGCAGGGACGGCTTTCTGCGTTTCGACTTGGAGCTAAGAGCAGCGGACATTAGAATGCAGGTTTGACGATTGGAGAAGGGCGAAGAAGGATGCGGACACCGATATTTCAGATTGATGCGTTTGCGAAGCGGCGTTTTCAGGGCAATCCCGCGGCGGTGATGCCGATGGAGAAGTTTCCCGACGACGCCGTGATGCAGATGATTGCAGCGGAAAACAATCTTGCGGAGACGGCGTTCCTGGTTCCGAAGGGACGGGACTTCCTGATCCGGTGGTTTACGCCTGAGGTGGAGGTGCCGCTGTGCGGGCACGCAACGCTGGCCAGCGCGGCAGTGGTTCTGGACCACCTGCAGCCGGCGCGGGATGAGGTGGTGTTTCACTCGGCCAGCGGACCGTTGACGGTGAGGCGCGCGGGGAATGGATTTCGAATGGATTTTCCGGCTCGGTTTGCGGAAAAGGTGGAGACGCCGGCCGAGTTGACGGCAGCTTTGGGAGTCGAGCCGCTGGAGGTTTACTATGCAGCCGATATGTGCATGGCGGTGCTGAAGGATGCGGAAGCGGTACGCGGACTGACGCCGGATTTTGCAGCGATTGCGGCCATTGATCGGCCGGGAGTAATTGTGACCGCAGTGGGGGATGGCGAATATGACTTTGTGAGCCGGTTCTTTGCGCCGGCAAAGGGCATAGCGGAGGATGCGGTGACGGGATCGGCGCACTGCATGTTGGCCCCTTACTGGGCAGGGCGGCTGGGCAAGAGTGAACTCCGTGGGTTTCAGGCATCGAAGCGGGGCGGCGAGGTTATTTGCCGGCTGGCGGGGGATCGAGTTGGGCTTGAAGGGACTTGCGTGGTTTATATGCTCGGGGAAGTGGTGATTTAGGGAGTAGGGACCAGAAACACGCTTTCAACGAATCCACTTGCGGACTGCTGCGTCCAATGGGTATGAGCACAGAAAAAGCGACGTTTGGCGCAGGATGTTTTTGGGGAGTGGAGGCAGCCTTTGCCGCTATCCCCGGTGTGACGGCAACCGCGGTTGGCTACGAGGGCGGCAAGCTCGACAAGCCGACATACAAAGATGTGTGCACGGACTCGACCGGCCACGCAGAGGTTGTGGAACTGGACTTTGACCCCTCGGTGGTGAGTTACGAGAAGATTCTGGATGCGTTCTTTGAGCTGCACGATCCGACCACGATGAATAGGCAAGGGCCGGATTGGGGCACACAGTATCGCTCGGCGATCTTCGTTCACTCGCGGTTGCAGGAAGAACTGGCTTTGGCAAAGATTGAACAGTTGACGGCGGAAGGCAAGTACAAGCCGAAGCGAATCGTCACCAAGGTGGAACCGGCGCAGACTTTCTGGCGAGCTGAGGAGTATCACCAGCAGTACCTGAAGAAGCGCGGGCTGGCAAGCTGCCATATTTAGGAACAGGGAGCAAGGGAACGAGGGAACAAGGCTTAACAGGCGTAAGACAAGAACTTGCTTAAGTTGGGTTTTGCAAGGTCGGTGAGGAGCGCTTCCTACCCGTTACACTCTGGTTCCCTTGTTCCCCGTTCCCTTGGTTCCCTCGTTCCCTGTTCCTTGTTCACTCATCCCTCGAGTTCCTCAGTTCCTTCCCCCAGTACTGGAACGGCGGGGTCCGTGATAGATGCCAACGCGGATGTCGGCTCGTCATTCCAAAGGCAAACGATCCACCAGATCAGCACAACGATGTAGACAATATTGTTGGCGTTGTTGAGCTTCCCCTGGTAGGCGATGATCTTTTCGTAGTCGGCCTGGGTGTGGATGACGGCTTTGGCGGCGGTGAGTTGCCAGATGGCTCGCACAGACAACTGCGAGACGGCGGCGACGAAAAGTCCCACGATGATTTGGAAGGTGTGGCTGCGCAGGCCGGCGGAATAGCGGCGGCCAAACAGAAGCGCCAGAATGCCGACTTCGATGGCCAGCAGGCTGGCGAGCATGTCTCCGCGCTGGGCGATCAGTTGGGTCAGCCGCAGGTGCGCCGTTGCCCCGCTGGCGATGATGGTTTGCCAGGATGGCCACGGACCCCAGTAAATGAGAACCGCAACAGCAACGATGAGAACAAGAATTGCCCCAATGGTCCGGGTACGGCTGCTTGCACTCGAAAAGGCGCGACGCGCCATCTCTACCGCGACAAGAATGCCTGCCAGCGCGGCTAAAAGAGCCAGCGCGGTAAAAAGCCATGTGAGGGCAAGAGCCGAAAGCTTGCCATAGAGAATGCGCGTGACCAGAAGCCGAAACGCGACCACGCATATGCTGAAGGTGAATAGGGGGTAGAGCTTGGCGCGGTCGCGGCCCAGTATGACAACCAGCAAAACCAGCAGCGCCGCGAAGGTCAAGGTCCAGATGATGATCACTGTAGAAAATTGAAAATGAGAAAGCATGGATTTCCTTGTCTAGATTCGTTTGGTCTTGATGAAGTAGCGTCGCGTATGGCGAACCATCTACCAGTTTAATGATGCTGACCGGGCCTCGACCCCGTTGCTGCCATAATTTCCATATGCTGGTGCTTGCCTCCGCCTCGCCTCGCCGCCGGGAACTGCTGACCCAGGCCGGCTATACATTCACCGTTCATCCCGCTGATATTCCCGAGGAGCCGCTCGCGGGGGAAGATCCGGTGGCTTATGTAACGCGGCTGGCTCTCGAAAAGGCAGAGGTTGTGTTTCGGCGGCTGGCGTCGAGTCAGGAAAAATTGGGTCAGGAAAAATCGAGTCAGGAAAAATCGGATCTTGCCGGCAAGTCCTCGATGATTGTGCTGGGGGCCGATACAACAGTGGCCGTCGACAACCAAATCCTGGGCAAGCCGGAAGATGCGGCCGATGCGGAGCGGATGTTGCGGATGCTCTCCGGGCGCAGCCATCGGGTGATTACCGGCGTCGCGCTGGTGGATGAGGCGGGAGCCGATTCGGCGGCGGAGATTACCACCGTAGAGTTTCGTGCCATGACAGACAAAGAGATTCGAGATTACGTGGCAAGCGGCGAACCGATGGACAAGGCTGGAGCTTACGCGATTCAGGGGCGGGCGGCGAGGTGGATTCCACGGATTGAGGGATGCTACTTCAACGTGGTGGGGCTGCCGCTGGCGCTGGTTGCGGGGATGCTGGAGCGGCGAGGGCATACTGGGATACTGGGATACTGAATGGGCGTTTTTGCGGACTGTATAACTTTATTTTTGTAAGTTGCCTGGAATCAATCGAAAAATGGGGTTTTACTGGGATACTGAAATAAATTCGTGTTTTCAAAAAGGGCGATTTTTCGTACTATTTTCCGATTTGGGGTCTGACGAGGCCTGAGGTTTTGGATGCGGGGACGGGCTACGGTGATGTTGCGGATTTTTGACATGGTCTGGTCTCGCTTTCGGCGGGTGGAGTTGGG
>Ga0182030_10022074_pt1 | contig 11873 bp, 12 predicted proteins | sample 812S3MmetaG_FD_121299 | JGI IMG/M metagenome (GOLD analysis project Ga0182030, IMG submission 121299) | Permafrost microbial communities from Stordalen Mire, Sweden - 812S3M metaG (Illumina Assembly) | ecosystem: Environmental > Terrestrial > Soil > Wetlands > Permafrost | place: Sweden... | reverse complement strand
GTGCTGATGACCGTTGTTTTTCCCACGCCTCCCCTGGCTCCCATTGAAAAGATAATGCGTTTGCTCATGGTTTCTCCTTGTAGGTTAATCTGCCGTCCGCTGGTAAATAGGGTTGCTGCTTCTCTTCTGGAGTCGTCGTCTGCTGTTTGAGCGAGTCCATGCGGGCCAGTACGTCCTCCGGCACCTTGCCAGTCGTTTTTTGATTCCCGGTCGGGACGGATGTGCTTTCTTCACGGATGGCCAGTTGATAAAAAGCTCGCGTACCCCTCACCTTGACGAAGTGCTGGATCGTTCCGCGATGCACGGCGAGCTGGTGCTGCTCTTTCAGGATTGCGGCAATGCGTGCGTAAGTCGTGGGCGGTTTGCACGCACGCAAGGCGGCAATCTGGTCGTAATGAGGATCGAGCTTTGATTGAAATGGGCCGGTGGCCATGCTTCTTTCTAAAAGAAGTACAAACAAACATGCAAGAATGAAATAAGCTATTCGAGCGCTTTGTCGCAGCTCGTCCGAGCTTGTCGCAGCTTGTCTAATTCCTCTCGGCTCGCCCTTGCGACAAGCTGCGACAAGTGACTGTCCATTAGAACATTACAAATCATCAAAAACGTCTTAGCGGAGCTAAGGCGTATTGCGTCTTCAGATAAAACATGCAAGAAAGTAACCGAACAAATTGAAAAACTTCTTATGTGGACAATGGCTAAAATCAAGGATGGCGAGAACTATCTGACGAAGCATTTGGAGCATAACGACTATTACTCAGAAAATGAAAAGGTGACGGGAAAGTGGGTTGGACGTGGCGCTGAATTGCTTGGACTACATGGTAACTTGAAACATAACGATTCGAGTTTTGAAGCCCTGCGGCTGAATCTTCATCCCGAAACGTGGGAGCAACTGACGCTACGGAATAATACGACGCGCACGCTTCCTGATGGCACGGAAGTTTCCAATCGCGTTGTCTTTTACGATTTCCAGTGTTCCGCTCAAAAGTCGGTTTCGATCATGGCGATTCTGGCTGACGATAAGCGTCTTATCGACGCTCATCAAAAAGCTTCTGAAAACGCTTTCAAGGAAATGGAGCGATACGCCACTTGCCGGATGGGAGAGGAGCGGCTTCGCGTTCCCACTTGTAACCTCGTGGCGGCCCGTTTCCAGCATGATTCCAGCCGCCAGCTTGACCCGCAGTTGCATACTCACTTCGTCGTGGCCAACGCCACTCATGACGGCGAGGACTGGCGGGCCTTGGAGACGTTCGACATCATCAAGTACATCGACTATTTCGGTCGCATCTATCAATCCGAAATGGCGCTGGCCTGCCGCCGCCTGGGTTATGACATCGTGCAAACGGAAAAGGGCTTCGAGATCGAGGGTGTTTCCCCCGAGCTGATCGAGATATTTTCCAAGCGTTCCCGAGAACTGGAAAAGGCGGTGAATCAATTTCGGGAGAAGTATGGCCGTGAACCCTCCGTGAAGGAAAAGAACCTGATGGCGAGAGAGACGCGGGGAGACAAATTGACCGAGATTGCCACGTCGGAAGTCCGGGCCTTGCAATGGAAGCAACTTGCCCAAACGGAAAAGTTGCAAATCTCGTCACTTCGCCGTCTCGCGGTGGAGCGGCCTGTTGCGATTATTTCCGATGCGGTGGAAAAGGCGCTGGATCGGGCCAAGACGCTTGTTTTCGAGCGGATTTCGGTCTGCGAGCGACGGCAATTTCTCGCGGCGGCCCTGTTTGCCGGATTGGGACAAGTCGATTTCTCTTCGGTTCAAAAGCGCATGTTTCGCGGTGATCTGCTTTTCCGCAATGAGTTCGTGACTACGATGGAACATCTGCAAGCGGAACGGATGTCCATTCGGTATGTGAAAGAGCAACGGGAAGCTCACGAACCTTTGGTCAAGCAGGTGACTCAAGACTTAAGCGACTTGTCCCCTGAGCGGCGTGAAGCCGTTGAATTCGTGCTTTCGTCCAAGGCCGGGGTGATGGCCATCGAGGGCAAGTCGGGCGTCGGAAAGACAACGGTGCTGGCCAGAGTCGAAGAGGAACTAAACCACGTGGAACAGGACGTTTTGTTTCTCGCGCCGACGACCATTGCCTGCCAATCGCTCGAAAAAAATGTTTTGGGTAAGGTCATGACTCTCCAACGGTTCCTTCTGTCTGAGGATGTACAAACGTCTGCACAAAACCGGCTGGTGGTGGTGGATGAGGTGTCGCTGGTTTCAGTCCGGGATGGTGCGCGTCTGCTCGCACTCGCGCAACGTCACGGCTTCCGGCTACTCCTCACGGGAGACGCCCGGCAAATTCTCTCCGTGCAGGCTGGCGACTGGTTCCGGCTCCTGCGGGATAAGGCGAAGTGCCCCATCGCTTCCATTGATGGCATTATCCGTCAAAAACCGGGCACCCTCTATCACGCCATCGTCACCGAAATGGCCAATGGCCGGGTGCTGTCGGGATTGCAGATGTTGGAAAAAACCTCGGCGGTTAACGAAATGCCCCGCTATTGCGAGGCCGCGGCTCGTCACTACGTGGAGTTGCGGTCCTCGGCGCTGGGTTCGGTGGACCTGATTGCCCCGACCTGGCATGAGAATTACGCCATCACCAATGAAATCCGGAAGCTCCTGAAGGAAAACGGGAAGATCCAAAACGCGCGGGCGTATGAAGTTTTTGATTCCGCCCGATGGGAAGTGGCTCGCAAGGCTTCGGCCCGGCATTACGAAAAGGGCCAGGCGGTAACGTTCATTCGCCCGGTCGGTGGATTCGCTCAGGGTGAAACGGTGCAGGTGCATGACATCGCGGGCAATCAGGTTCACGTCCAAACCCACGATGGACGTATTGCGCCGCTGCCTTTAACCCGGCCCCGGAGCTTCGATGTCGGCCAGATTCGTTCCATTGATGTCGGCGTGGGCGACACCATCCTTCTGCGTAAAAATCAATGGCGCCTGGTCAACGGCCATGTCAGCACCGTCGAGTCGATCGCGGGAGATGGAACGATCCACCTAAACAGCGGCCTGACCATTCCGCCTAACTACCGTACTTTTACACATGGCTATTGCCTGACGGCCTTCCGCAGTCAGAGCCGCACGGCAGAGCATGTCATCGTGGCCGGCACGAGCATGGACGCTCGGAGCTTTTATACGGCGTTGTCTCGCGGTCGTACCGGGTGCGATTTATTCGTTCCCGATTTCAAGGTGTTCAAGGAACAGATGGCAGAATCCCTGCCACGGCCGAGCGCGACCGATTTGATTGTTCAACCCCCCACGCATGAGGAACGGATCAAGGCGATTCTGGTTCACGCGCAAGAGCACATCCGAGACGCCAGAGACATGCTCAAGGAAGCCCGCTCCATGCGGGAAGGGATTGAAGGTCTGGCAACTCACGCAAGGGATACGTGGCGCAATGATCTTCCTTCCTTCCGGTTACACTACGCTCTCCGCTTTTGTCAGGAATCCATGCGCCGGTTGAATCTCCTCCAAGACCATGAACGACACTCAACCCGAAATTAGACGGAATGAAATTAAAGAGCAGGCGGGTTCTCCCACTGTTACTTTTGTCATCGACGGCCAGACGATCATTTTGCCCTATGCGTTCTTTGTCCGGGCGGAATGTCACGTCCGGGAGGATCAATTTTTAATCATCGGCTATTGGACAACGATGACGGTGACGATTCAAGGCGACCATCTGGAAAGGTTGATTCAACTGCTCGGTGAATACCGGCTTCTTGCGGTGGTGCTTCGTACCGAAGTTGAGAAAACACCGGAAGAGGATCAGCCCTACGTGGAACGAATCTTGGTGACTCTGCGGGAAGAATCTTCCTCGCGTGGTAAAGAACCGCGCGCGCGTCGCAAGTCAATCACCGAAAAAGTCGGGCGGCCCTAAAAAATTGTTCTTCGACCGTATGTGTGGTCGCATAGAGATTACTTCAGGGGATGCTTACGGAACATTTAGTTTGTGTTGGACGCGCTGGGAGATGCCTCACCACAATGCCTTGATGCGTGTGGCTCGGCTGACCATGAGTTGACCGATCTTATCCAATTGCTCGCACCCCCTGCGCTGCAAGCATCCCCCGGCAAACGGGTGCGCCCCTAGGCATGGCGTTACCCGTGAATATGTTGCCGCCCCTACCAGGAATTTGTCTGCCAGCTTGGGAACAGGATCAAGTTTCGGGAGCAACGCTTTCAGACACGATGGTATCGGGGAGGATTGGGATAATTTGGGCAGCCTCTCGTGCTTTAGACCACGCGCCAAAGTGGCGGACACCGCATTTTACGAGCGCAGGGTCTCGGCATGGTTCCCGATAAGGGTTAATGGGTAACCCGGCCTGCACGCACCGACGGATTTCGCGGATGACGGACTCGGGAGTGGGATACGCCTACAGGACACTAGTAATTCCAGGCTTTCGCTATCTCTTTGGTGGGAAGGGGCACCAAACATCCAGGGCGGATCATATCTTGCTGGGCATATGGAACCATCCCTTGATTAACTGCATCCCCAACATAGGCCGGTTGACGGAATGAGCCCAACCAAGGCTCCACTTGACCATCGCTTGTCTGTGCCATTTGAAATTGAGTTAACGGGTTATTTAGACTCTCATCAAAAGCTAAACGCTTATCGCGGACAGTTAGCGCATATTCAAAAAACTTCTCTCCGAGATTATCTGCTATGGGACTTCCGGCATGGCCAAGGCCAACGATTGCTTTATAAACCATCGGGTATCCCAATGCACGACATTGAGCATAAAAGCGCAGAGAGCGATCATAGCCACTTTCTAATTCTCCTGTCGTTAGGCACCAAAGAATCCTACTACCTTCGGGAGTAGGCTTGTCAAAGCTACTAGGAACATGGACATGAATAGCGAGAAAGTATTCTGGTTTACGTAATGCCAATCGACAAGCATATTGCGCAGAACCTGAGAAGCCCCATAGCAAATAACCATTGGAGGGTATTCCATATTCCTTTACAAAAAAGTGAACTCCATTAGCCCAAGCATTGGCTACCTGATCAAATGACTTGTCTGTTTTCCGTACAGTATCAGGATTTAGATCATCCCAATTTTTACGAGGATCCCATAAACTACGCGAACCCCAACAAATAATGATAAGTCTATGATCCTCCGCAAATTTAAGAATTCCCCTTATATCGTCCCCTGCGTCAAATCCTTGCAGTTGACGTTTTACTCCATCAAGATTGCCTGCCAAAAGGCACATACAAAGTACACCCTTTGCTTGTGACGCATCGGTCATTCCCAAAGGAGGACGCATAAATAAGGTGATTTGCGGCTGATCAGGGTTCTCCGTTTTTACGACATGCTCAATGAGAGGGTCCATTGCAACTTTACGTTCGATGGGCGGACCGCTCTTGGCCCCCAGGATTTTCTTTTCCGGAAAATCGTAATAACTCTCTTCTCCGATGACTGGAAAACATTGCGCATTGACTCCTTTTGCGTCCCCAAAGACGACTACGGCGGACCAGTTGCTTTGCGATAAAACTTTATCAGGAATATCAAAACGGATGAACTGCGGCTTATCCTGCGAAATAAAAACAGACCAGTTAATCATGGAAGGGGAAGAATCACTGGCAATTAATCGCCGGTTCTCATCGTAAAAATAGGCCTTAGCCAAGACGGTATCGGCCCTAACCTGTGCTTTTACACTTACATGCACCGCAAGAAACGGTATGGGAACCTGCTTTATAACCGGCTTCCCATCCTGATCCAATACCGGCTGATTATTACTGTCAAGCTGAGGTACTGCCTTAGTTGCTTGAGGTTCTCCCGGCACGGCAGATTGATGAAAGGTCACTTCTTCAAGATTATAAAAATCCTCTGTTGCCACCACCAAAGACGCATCCGCCTTCGGAAGTATCGGGGGTTCTATCGGAGAAGCTGTAACCGGATTTGGGCCGGAAAGGCCGATAGCTGTCAGCGAGTCTTGCTTCGGTGGCGCTATCGTGAGGTATTTAGTGTTTATCTGCGTTTGGACAGAATATCCATTTTGCAGTTTCAAGCTGATAACTGCATTGTCCCCGTCTATCATAAGAACCTGGGCCGGCGTTCCTGTGACTAAAAGAACGGAGGCGCCTGCCGCCGGGATATAGACGGAGACCGATTCGTTTATTTTCGCATCTAAAACTTTGTCCCCAAATGCCGCCGGGATCAGAAAGCTGGCCATGCTTACAGCAACAAAAAGGAATGCTCTCAGCATCTTCATGGCTGATGGACCTCCCGCCACTGTGACAATAACTCAGGATCAAGAAGCCAACCCGTAACCGATGGTGTCTTAACTACCATTTGATGGGTGCGAGGGTAGGCCAAAAAGGAGTAACACTCAAGGGTTTTATGAACCTCGATCAGCGCCTGATCATTTAACCAGGCTTCCACGGCGTGCAGCCATGCGGCTTGGACGATTACTGAACAACAACCCATCTAACAAATAAACATCTTACTTCCCCTGTCTGTCAAATCGGGGGAAGCCCAGCCTTCCAAAATGCCCCGGAGCTTGCTCCGATGTTCTTTACTAAGAATCTATGGATTATGCAATTTACACCACATCTGATGAACATAATTACTAGGAAGCCATGCGGTATTTTCGGGTTTAGTAATTTCATTGAGAGATAATTTATTTGTGGTATTGATGTCAAACCAACCTCCAGGACTAGAACCATTATTCAAGATAGCTTCAAAGTAAGCTATCGTGAATGCATTAAGGCTTTCATTTTCAGCATGATCGGTATTACCCAATGCCACCCAGCACCAAGGCTTGCCTAGTTTTCTGCCCTTCTGAAAATATTGAAATGTTGCTTCGTATCGCTCCACATCAAGTTTGCCGCATGCAATGATTCCCGGTGGATTGGACCGATTCGTTTTCGGAGCTTTCCAACTATTTGCGGTATATGCGCACCAAGCCATGGTTCTTTCTGGGTAAGATTCTTCAAAACTGCTAACAAAATGAGCCCCACCCGAAAAACCATACAAAAGTAAGGGCACTCCAATCGCTATATGGTCATCAATACCCTTGAGGAGCAGGTTGCCTGCGCCTTGAGATGCAATATAATAGCCTTTTTCATCCTGCAATACATCGAGGCTACTTGCAAAAGATAACGCTACCAAGGCCACTTTATACTGCTTTGCAAAAGCCAGTAAATCTGGTCGCCTTAGATAATGTTCTCCGTTGCCATCTATACCAGGACACATGACAAGGCAAGCAATAGGTTTGTAGTCTGGTTTTATATAATAAATATCTGTTCTCGTCAGATCAGGAATGGAAGGAAGGGAAAGCCTCTCAATTTCAATGCAGTATCCATTGCCCAAACTAACACAAGACACTAAAATAAATATAAAGCCTGTTGTTAGGAACTTCCTCTGCATTCCAATAAACAAATAAATCGTGGCTCTCATAATAAAGCGATCATTTATACATCTATTTATTTTTCTTATAAAAGTCGGCAATGTTATTGATGGCGTTAGCCATGGAGCCATTAAAATCATGGCCAACACCGTCATATATTAGAAGCTGCGAACGTTGTTTATTAAGATCGCATAGCTTTTTAAGCCGATAGGCTTGATCAACGGCGACCTCGGTATCATCTCTGCCATGCAATATAAGCAAAGGACAAGAAAGCGTAGAAATATGGTTGATTGGCGAAAGTGACGGGAATGGCCAGTCAGCCTCAGCACCGATGGAGGCGACTCCGCGAAAGCGCAAATCTTGATCATAACATGCGGATAATATTGCCAATCTGCCTCCTAATCCAGAACCGAGCAAATACCGGGGGATATCCTTAAAATTAGGCTGACTTGCTACCCACTTATTCAGATAACGAGCAATACCGAGTCCCTTAAAGCCAGAATCACTACAGTTAATCGTAATTACATCAAACCCCATGCTTGCCAAGGGACGTATAATTTCTTGTCCATCTGTTATAACATCCCAATCACTATCGTGGTAATAAATAATCAAGCCATTTATAGATCCTTTTTGGGGTTTGATTAAAACCGCATTTCCAATTGCGTAATTCCCTGTTGGGATTGCTGAAGGGAGAACAACTAGCTGTCTGAGCTGCCATGCTCCAGTTGCAAAAATGATCAGGCAGATCGTGCATGTAAAATAAACCGGAGGTAGGAAACTATGTGAAAATGAAAATATGCGCTCTCTCAGTAAGTGAGTGATCCCATAATAAACAATACGAATATGGGTTAACCAGAAAAATCCACACGCATCCCATATTGTAAGACTGTAACTAAAAAGGCCCGAAGTAAAAAAGATCACCTGAGTAGCTAATAGACCTAATATATAAGTATTATTTGAACGTACCGCATATATGCACGCCACCCAAAATGGAACCACTGTAGCTAATAAATATAGGGCAATGGAGAAAATGCCTCTTTCAGCGCCAAGCGTAAGTAGATTATTTAAGGCCGTGTGATATTGAGCCTTAGTTTGAAGAGGTTCATACCATGCCGAATATTCCGAACCAAAGTTGCCCACGCCGCATCCCTCCACCCAATTTCTAGCCGTTATTGCCATCGCGCCTCGCCAAACCATAATGCGGTGTGCTACGGACAGATCATTTTCGTCGGTCATTGAGATCGCCCTGCTGCTTGCCTCCGGCATAAGTTGAATGGCAGCTACGAAAAAAATCAGTATCCATAAATACCATTTGCGTTGCGAAGACACAACTATTCCCAAAAACAATAGGCCACTGAGAAATGCGATCCAACCACCGCGAGAATACGTCAACACTAAACCCGTTAAGCCAACTATAATCCATGCGATTCCCAATATTTGAGCGATGCGATAATAGACTAGTCGATTACAAGGGGCTCTGGTTTTGCAACCTGTAAATAAAACCCTTGCTACTATAGGCACAGAGACCACCAGGAGCATTCCCAAAACGGTGGCGCATTGATTCGGAGACTCAAAAAAGAGTTGTAACCGAGGTTGGCCATGATAAAAAAAAACAGCTTCTGTAATATCAAAATAAGAAGTGGGAAGATGCATTAAGTTCTTGCTATATTATCAGGTGAACAAGTTTCTCCGTCATTTGTTAGAAATGCGTAGACTCCGAACAATAAGAACACAATGTTTCGAGGAACATCCCACCAGCCAGTAAAGTTAAACCAAGCCGGAATCTGAAGCTTAAAGCAGCCGCAGGAGTGCGTCGGTTGAGCAATATTATTGTAGACATCAAAGCCGACAAAAATAGCAAGAAGGAGACAAGAAAAAAATAAAGCTTCTTTTATGTTTGTTCGTATTATTAAACAGAATCCGATCACTAATTCAATGGCTGGAATAACAAAAACGATCATTCCTTTTATGCACTGCGGGAGAAATGAGATCGCTGTTACTGTATGATAAAAATCGCCAATTTCACCGATTTTTGACAGACCTGCTAGTAAGAAAATTAAGCCGACAATAAATGTGGCCGAATATGATGCGATCCGTAGATGCCTATTAATCATTTTAGCCTTATTTAACCACCGTTGGATCTGTGGGCAACTGGCAATTATGCCACTCCCTCCAACCATCGGAATAAATTTTGATATCTTTTACTCCGGTTTTTTCTAACCGACTAGCTACGTAATCGGGAGCCACACAAGAGGCGTCATTGCAGTATAAAATGACGACCCTGGCAGACTTAAGCTTTGAGACGGAAGAAGTCAATACTGCGTCAATCTCATTAACGGGCATACTGATTGCCCCTTTTATATGGCCGTAATTATAATATATGTTTTTTCGCACATCTACGAATATCACATCGGTGCGGTGAAAAAGAATTAACGCATCCCCGAGATCGATATTTTCAACATAAAGTCGTCCTTGATCAGGAGGTGGCAAATACCTCGATAAAAATAAGGTTTTTAGTGAGACTTTTTCTTGAGTAAGAAATATCAAAGCAGTTAGCAGAAGCGTGCAGGCCACTATTTGATACATACCAGACTTACTAAGTCCTGTTATGCGCAAATTTGCTAGTTTTAAAACGGACATAGTTGTGGAAAACAACCTAGCGGATACTGTTAAGGCTAAGCTGGAGAGGGCAGATCAAAGCTTTAGCTCTTAATATTCGGCGGCTCAGTTTTTCCAGATTGAATCAGAATTTTTCCCGAATTAAAGAGTGCTTTCAGGAGGACGATTCCACCCAACATTTCCGAGCTAAATTTTATGCACTCTACCCACGAGTAATTACTCTGAAGATGTTGTGCAATAGTAACTCCTAGAAAAAAAGCACATATGCCTAAGTTAGATATAAGCTGGTGGTGTTCGGCTACTTTAGTTCTCACTTCCGGGCTAATTTGAAAGATCATTTTGTAATCCTTTTAGTTTTTTATTCGCTGGAACATGTTAATTCACAATAAGAATATTTGAGAGCGCACCAAGCAACTCCACCCACCAGAGTATCATATCCTCCTAACGCTATGCCCCCAAGGCAGCCTTCCCAACCCCCAATCGGTGCAGTAACGATAGCACCGACAATACAGCCCAAGCCCGCCATAAAAATCGTGCCTGCCACAACATCCGTAACGCAGTCTCCAAGATCCGGCTGGCATTGAGAGCAAGGTTCCGCGTTAGCTGGTATGGGAGTATAAGCAATTAAGAGTGCAGTGATTGAAAATATCGCAATAGCTTTTTTGATTTTTTTTAGTATGTTCATTTGATTCCCAGTTTTTTTCTACTTGTGAATATTGTTATTGCTTAACCCCTCGGAGCAAGGAAGCCAAGTCTGAAGGATTTTCAGCCACCTTAATGTCATAGCTCTCAGGAATTTTAAATAAAGTATCTGCAAGAGGGGATCCATTTATAACGGAGTCGTGTCGTGTCGACTGTATCTGATCTCCACTTTGGGTATAAGTATCTTGTCCATAAACCAAAAATGTGTTCTTTTGAATGAAGATTACAATCTTTGCAGGTACCTCAGGCATGGCTCTTCCCTTTAGAAAGGCATTCATAGCAGCGCTGGATTTGAACATATCGACTATTTGGCCGTGCAACTTATCCGATACCGTCGCTGTAACCTCATAACAGTCGATTGAGTTGACGTTCGTATTTTTAACTGTAAAGTCGCATTGTGAAGGATCAAGTCCGCCAATAATATCGGAAGTAGCTTTGCCAGTATCATTATTGACATTTTTAACTAAAGTATCGATAAATTTTAATTGTATGGCTAGCTTTTTTGAGTCAATCACCAGCCAATGTCCTTGTTCATTATTGAGCGAAACAGTTTGGATTGTTGCCCCACTCGGCGCTTGGCCAGGAGCAGCAAAGGCCATCGTTGTTTCAACTCTTTCGTCCATAGTACCGTCAGGATTGTTTCGAAGGTAATGAGTAGTATCAGTGATCGAGTGGTTTTTTGCCGTGACAGTTTTCGAATGCCTCACAATAGTGCTTGCATTCGAGGCAACATCCTTGGCTTTCTTAAGGATATCTTTTGGGGCCATCTCCTGGCCAGAAGTGGCGGTTGAGGCGGTTGATTGAGCCACAGCACCCTGCGTAAGTGTAAAAAGGGCACTTAAAAATATCCCTACCGAAACGGTCAACCGTATCGCTTTTCTCGCTCCCGAGACTAGTTTTGTATGTTCAAACTTTTTCATTGATGTAAGTACGTGCTAGAATTTAGATTCCGTCAATATAAAAATCGCGCTTCCCTCTCAAAAATTACCAGTGCCTAAGCCAGCGGGATAGTATATCGAGGAGTTGTTCCAGTTTCTCCACTTTGATCACCGCAAAATCAAGGCGAATCCTGTCGAGGGCAGTGTCAGCGGCGACAAGGATATTTTCCTACCGCAGCCGATTTGCGCCTATGGTTCACCGGGGTGCTCGATGCGGTGTTGCCCAATCAGGCACCTATTCACTGCAGATCAATCTCTTTGCGTCAGCGCATTTCTGCTCG
>Ga0182030_10022073_pt1 | contig 11873 bp, 13 predicted proteins | sample 812S3MmetaG_FD_121299 | JGI IMG/M metagenome (GOLD analysis project Ga0182030, IMG submission 121299) | Permafrost microbial communities from Stordalen Mire, Sweden - 812S3M metaG (Illumina Assembly) | ecosystem: Environmental > Terrestrial > Soil > Wetlands > Permafrost | place: Sweden... | reverse complement strand
TTCGTCGACGACTATGTCGAGGTGGGCCAGGACTTCAGGGACGGTCATGGTGTAGATTTCGCGCTGGGAGTCGTAGCCTTCTTCGATGAGCTGGCGGAGGTAGCGGCCGGCGACCTGAGCGGCGATCTGGTCGGTGATCACTTTGCCGGTGCGCTTCTTTTGCTCCACCCAGGCAGTGCAGGGCAAGGCGATCCACATGGGGCGGCCGTTGACGTCGAAGCGGATATCGACAGCGTCTGCGTGGCGTGTGGCGATGGCGACGATGGTGCCCTTCCAGCGGCAGTGGAGGTCTTCGCCGGTCCAGCGGTCGGCTACATGGAAATCTTCGTACATGGTGTTAGCGTATCGCTCCGGGACGGGTTGGGCAAGGGGCCACTGCGGTGGGGCGGTCGCTCGCACAGGCTGCATGCGTTACGGCCCTTCATCTTGTGATCAGTGGGCCATCTGCCCCGTGCCTCATCAATTGCGGAACCGTTCCACACAACTTGGCGTAGTCGTCATCATGACAACGTCGCCGAAAAACTTGTTCCGAATCGCTGGCTTCCTCACTCCCCTGGCTCCGCTCGTTGTCGCCTCATTCCATCTCTCGGCTCAATCGCAATCCGCGGCCTCATCCCCGACTCAAGCTCCACAGCCATCGCAACCCGATGTCCAGCCGCCCCTGCGATTTGAAGTCGCCTCCATCCGCCAGCGGCCGTCCGGCGGGGACGAGCCTTCAAACCGCCAGATGCTGCCAGGCGGACGTTTTGTTGCCACCGGCACTACAGTCCGTACTCTCATCCGCATCGCTTTCGGTACCGACGATAACCGCATGTCCGGCGCTCCCACCTGGATCGACAATGAGATCTTCGATATCAACGCCATCACTGCCAATCACGTCGAAGTGACCACCCCGCGGCAATTCCAGCAGCTCATTCTTTCGCTGCTCGAAGACCGCTTTCAGTTCAAGTTCCATCGCGAGCAAAAAGAAAGTCCCGTCTATTGGCTGGAACTCATCAAGCCCGGAAATCCAGGCCCGGATCTCAAGCCAAGCGCTCCCGGCTCGGAGCCCAACATGAGCACGAACTCCAACGGCTCAAGGGCCGCAATGAAAGCCTCGAAGATGTCCATGGCTGACATCGCCGCCGCACTTCGGCGTCAGGCTGGTCGTCCCGTCGAGGATCACACGGGCCTCAAAGGCAACTTCGACTTCCAGATTGAATGGGCACCCGAAGAAACTCCCGACTCCGCTGACCCATCCCTCTTCACCGTCCTTAAAGAACAACTCGGCCTCAAACTCCGGCCCTCAAAAGGGACCACCGAAACCATCGTCATCGACCAGATCGCTCGCCCCTCCGCAAATTAGGCGGGTGCCCCCCGGTCCCTTCGGGGACCGGGGGCGATTACATCTTTCCGAACGCGCCCGAAGCGTGGCGGCAGGTGCGCCTGTTTCTATCGCGCTGGATTGCCGGACATCGGTCTTCCCCACAACCGTGGATGAGATGCATGCGTTCCGTGAGAGCGGCAAGCAGGTTGCAGCCGTGACCACGCTCCACGCGCTGCCGTTGGTTGTGCTGTCGCATGATCCGCAGGTGGGGATCGGCTTTCCTCCAGAGGTTGCGGCGGAAGGGGAAAAGCGATGGAACGCGATGCAGGAAGAGCTTCGTGGGATATCGACGAACAGCAAACGGGTGATTGCGCGGGGCAGCGAGCACTACGTGGAGTCGTACCGGGCGGAACTCGTGATTGAGGCCATACGCGAGGTGTTTACAGCGGCCGAAACCGGTAAGACCATCACGGCTGCGACCTCAGAACAGTAGCGGATTCCTTCAATTGCCTTCGGCCGGCCATGGCAACGCCACTGCGAAGACCCGCTCATCACGATAAGGCCGTGATGAACGGGGCACAGTTTCCGAAGAGTGTAACTATTCATCCGCCTCCGGTTGCCGATGAAGCGGACAGAGGGTGTGGCGGACATGCAGATTACAGTGACGGTCTCTGATGAAATCATTCGGGAGGCGGGGTCGCGCGGGCTTCCGGTTATCGACTTTTTGGAATCGCTGATCGACAAGGGGTTCAGCGCGGTGAGGGAGCGGCCGGTGATGAACAGCGCGATTGACCGGATTCGCGCGCTGCGGTCAACGGCGATTGGGAAGACGATGGAGGGGAAGCGGTAGGGTTTTCCTGCCTCCCCGGTCCCCAGGTGCGAGGGACCGGGGGCACCCGCTTTTTCTTGGGGAAATTAGGTGCGCGGCGGGGGCTGAGGCCGGAGGTAGCGGCCGAACCGCTATAATAGGGTTGCATTGGCAGTGCGTATCAGCGTAAGGACCCGCCTGCAAGTCTTCCGAAGAAGGACAAGAAAAACTCCGTGGATACAAGAACCCGTCAGGCCTTGAAAAAGGACAGTTTTGTGCAAGCCACTGCCAGCAGCGTGAGCTGGGTAAGTGGACACCGCTCGGGCGTTTTGCGCTGGGCGATTATTGGTGTGGTGGTGCTGGCCATTGTGGTGGGCGGGCTGGTGTTCTGGAATATGAAGTCGACGGCGGCGAACAGCGCGCTGGGCGCGGCGATGGACACCTACGACGGGCCGCTTGCGGAGCCGGGCGCACCGGCGGAAACGGGCGTGTATTCCAACGCGAAGGACCGGTCGACGGCGGCGAACAAACAGTTTCAGGCGGTGGCGCAGCAGTATGGCTGGCTGCCGGAGGGTGCGAAGGCTCACTACTTTGTGGGGATCACGGACCAGGAGCTGGGGCAGACGGCTGCGGCCGAGACGGAACTGAAGACGGCTGCGGACGCGTGGTCGTGGGGCGACAAAAATTTGTCGAACCTGGCCAAGCTGGCGCTGGCGGGGATTTACCACCAGACGAACCGGGACGCGCAGGCGATTGAGATTTACAACGCGCTGGCGGCCAAGCCGTCAACGACGGTATCGGCGAGCGTGGCCAAGCTGGATTTGGCGGACGTGTATGCAGCCCAGGGCAAGCAGGACCAGGCGCGCAAGCTGTGGGCCGAGGTGAAGGACTCGGACAAGACGGGCGCGGCGGGGCAGATTGCTTCAGAGAAGCTGAACCCACGGCAATAGCAAGGTTGAAGTTGAGGAAACGACTCGCGGGGCGGATGCGCCCGCGAGTTTTTCTTTTGGATTTTGGTTTTGGAATGGGACGCTGGACGAGCGGCGCCTGAGCAGTTTTGAATCCGCCTGCGTCTGGTGGTTTATGAGCGCCAGCCAGGCAGTACTCGCAGGTTGGATGGAGATTCCCAACAGCGCTGTGGACGAGCTAGCCCGCACTGAACGTGCCCGTGTGCGGGCGGAGGAAGAGACGCTTGCGGCTCTGGTGAGCGAGTATGCCGGAACGCTTTACCGTGTATCTTTCTCGGTGCTACGGAATGCGGCCGATGCGGAGGACGCTGTGCAGGAGGCGTTTCTGCGGGTGCTGAAGCATCGGGCCACGTTGGACGAGGTGCGCGACCGGCGGGTTTGGCTGATCCGCATTGTGTGGAATATTGTGCTGGACCGGAAGCGGCGCGCCAAGACCCGGCCGGAGACGGACGATGTGGCGGAACTGGCGCGGGTGCTGCCGGCGGAGGGCTTGAGCGCCGAGGATCGCGCGGCGGCGGCGCAACACCACGCACAGGTGCTGAAGTGCGTGGAGACGCTTCCGGCAAAGGAGCGCGAGGTGCTGATGCTTTCAGCATTTGAAGAGCTAACCAGCGTGGAGATTGCGCAGGTGCTGGGGATTACGGAATCGAGTGTGCGGTCGAGGCTGTTCAGGGCGCGGAATCTGATGGCGGGGCTGCTGGGACGGGAAAGACAGTGAGCAGTGGGCAGTGAACAGTGGACAGTGGTCGGGGAATAGTGATGAATTCGTCTAACGACAATTCGGTGCGTGGTATCGGCGGCTCCGGCGGGTTCGAGGAGAGCTTGCGGGTGATTGCGCGGCTGCCTGCGCCGGAGGGATTGGAAGAGCGGGTGATTGCCGGGGTGCGGGCTGGCGGGGCGCGGCGCGGGGCACGGATTCTGCATTTTCCGGCGGCGCTGCGGCCGGGCAGCAGTTGGATGCGCGGCGCGGCTGCGGCGGCGATTGTGTTTGTGGTGGCCGGCGGAGGATGGGGCATTTATTCCCGCGTGCAAAAGCCGCAGGCGGCCAAGGTGATTTCGATGCCGGTGCGGGTGGCTGCGCCGGGCGGGTTCTCGAATGCCGGAGCCATGCGGACACCGAATACGCTGAATGGGCCGGTGGTGACGCATCCGGTGGCGGTGAAACCGTCGCAAGCAAGCACGGTTGCGCAAACTGGGAAGAAGGCGAGCCGGCGTGGGACCTCCACTGCCGTCAGCAAGACTGCGGTGCAGCCGGTTGCCGCGGCGAAGTAAGGGCCCGGGCCTAAAGGCCGCGCTGATCTGTCAATTTTCAGGGGGTTGAAAACCCCCTGCTCCCTCCGCCCATTTCCCTTCGAAATCCTGATCTTCGATTGAAGATATCGATCACGTCAGCGGTGTCTATACCCGCTTTGTGCCTGCATGGACGGCGATGCCTACAAGGGCCAGGGCCACTGCGCCCCACAAAGCCGGAATCCATCCGGTGACGTGGAAGCCGGTGACCAGGTGGGACGCCAGCAGGATCATGGCCGCGTTGATGACCAGCAGGAACAGGCCCAGGGTGAGGATGGTGATGGGGAAGGTAATGATCTTCAATACCAGGCCCAGGGTCGCGTTGAGCAGGCCGATGACGAGCGCCGCGATCAGCGCAGGCTCAAGTCCGCGCACAACAAAGCCGTGCAGGAAATGGGCAATCACCATCAAGGTGAGCGCACTCAAAACCCAGTGAATCAAGAGCTTGATCATTCTGTTTTTCTCCTTTTTTGCGGGCGGGCCGGACGGTTTAGCGGCGATTGCCGGCACTTGCGGCCGCTGAAGTTTGGATGCGACCTCCGTGCCCGGTAGTATGGCTTCAGACGATTCTGTTTGGCCGAGGCTAGTGAATGCTGGTCAAAAGGGCACAACCTTTCATCGCCGGCAGGGTCCAAATTGAGGAAACCCGCGCGACCTCCTCCGCGCAAGTCTTCGTTCGCCTATGCTTGCTCTTCGATTGGTTCGATTCACGGGTTTCTGGGCGCTCCTGCTGACGGCGCCAGCCATGGCCCAACATGGCGCCGAGGAGGGTGTCAGTTCGCCGCTGCCTGATATTCGCGCCCTGATGCTGGAGGTGCAGGCGCACCAGAAGGAGCTCGAAAAGGTGCGGGAGAACTACACCTATTCGTCGCTGCAGACTACGCAGGACATCGACTCGAACGGCCAGGTGAAGAAGACCGAGACCGAAGAGGGCGAGGACTTTTTTGTGAACGGGCACGTGATTGAGCGGACAGTGAAGAAGAACGGTCAGCCGCTGAGCGACAGCGAGCAGCAGAAAGAGACGGAGCGGGTGACCAAGCAGGTGGAGAAGGCGGAGAAGACGCCGCCGGATCAGCCGATGGAAGGGCAGGGCATCAGCATAGGCCGGGTGTTGGAGATCATGGACGTTCGCAATCCGCGGCGGGAAGTGTTCAGGGGGCGAGCGGCGATTGTGTTCGACTTTGCGGGGCGCAAGGATGTGAAGACGCACGGGCTGGCCGAGGATGCGTCAAAGAAGCTGCAGGGGACGATGTGGATTGACGAGGCCGATCGCCAGGTGGCGCACATGGAAGTGAGCTTCACGGACAGTTTTCGCGTGGCCGGGGGACTGGTGGCGAGCGTGGAAAAGGGATCGAGCTTCCGCTTCGACCAGAGCCTGGTGAACGGGGAGATCTGGCTACCGACAGGGGCCGAAGCGAATTTCCAGGCGAAGGTATTGCTGCTGAAGAACGTGCGGCAGCACGTTACTGAGCGGGATTCCGATTACAAGCGGTTCCACGTGGACGCGCAGGGGTCCAAGGACGCGAAGGTTGTTCCGTAGGCACCTCCGGTGCGGTAGACCACCCGCGGTGGGGCAGACGCTCGCGGGAGGCTGGCACATGCGAACTGCGATCCCATTCATCGCGCGGTGAGACTGCGCGATGAATGGGGCACAACAGGTCGTGGTCTGCTTCATGCTTCCCACCCTTCGAGCAAAGAGCACTCGCAGGATGGGGCACCCGCTGTGTTCGCTTCCCACTCATCGCGCGGTGAGACTGCGCGATGAATGGGGCACAGAGTTTCATTTGTGAAGCGCGAGATTTATTGAGGGGGTGGGGGTGGCGGCGGGGGCTGGTTGCCGCCGGGACCACGACGACCTTGCATGCGACGCTGCTGCCAAGTTGCGAATTTGAGTTTCTGTTCGTCATTCAGAAGCGCGGAGATCTTGGCGTCAGTATCTTTGCGGATCACTTCCATCTGCTCGCGGGAGGGTGGAATCTCGCCGGAGCGAAGTGCTTCCACCTTGCCGCGCCGTTCCTGAAGCAGGGCCCTGACCTGGGTTTGCTGGTCCGGGGTCAGGGAGAGGGATTCGGTGAGTTGGCCGAGTTCACGTTCGGCGTTGGGTCCGCGACCGCGCTGCCCCTGGGGAGCGCCGTCGGGTGAAGCGGGGGGCTGGTCGGCCTGGGCCCACAGGGCGCAGGAACCGGCGAGCAGGACGGCGGCAAGTACGGCGCGCCGCGTAAACGAGTTTGCTCTGGAAACATTGATCATGGTGCGATGCTCCTCCCCATTGGGGAATTTGTTAAGGATACGCTGCACCACCTCGGCGGCGGAACAGGCTCTCCGTTTGGCGAGCATCTTCGCCGGCGAAGCGCTCACTGAGGTAGACGGGAATTGACCGGGTTTGATGACCGAGCGGCGGAGATTGGCTGCCGCGGAGCGCGCTTCCTTTAGAGTGGATTCATGTTCGTACGCAGGATTTCTGTGGAGCGCGTGGAGGTCGACGGGGCGCGGCACAGTTGCCCGATCAAGTGGATCGACAACTTTGCCATGCGCAATTTCACCAACGACCCGGTGTTTGACGACACGCTGCCTGTGAGGGATGGTTTGCTGGAGGCGGGACATCGCGTGCCTCTGGCCCGGCTGCAGACAGCGATGGAAGACTGGTTCCGGCGCAAGGGCTACCTCAAGGCGGAGGAGCGGCTGGACGTTGTGGAATTGGCCCAGGGCTCTAGCTAACTTTGCACGTCTCACGGAGCCTCTGAGGACCAGGAGGTCCTCAGGACAGCCGGTCAGGAGACCGGCGCTACTCCTTTTTTGTCCCTCTGAGAAATGTGATCAGGCCCAGGAGATGACTTCGGCACGGAGGAGTGGGTTGTGCCAGAGGTGGAATTCTGCTTCGCGGCGGGCTTTGAGGCCGGCGACTTCCTTTGTTCCCACGTGATCCCACATGAGCAACTGCTCGGCAGCGGCGTCGTAGCGGCCGATGTTGAGGTCGCGCAGCAGGGTGGAGGCGGCGAGCCGATTGGGGCCAAGGTTGTAGACGAAGTCGACGAGCGCGTCGAACTGGCCCTGGGTGATAGCGACTTTTACGAGCTTGAGAACGGCCTTTTCGGCGATGCCGATATCCTGGGCAAGCAACTGGCTGGCCTGGGCTTCGTCGATTCCGTCAGGAAAGGACTCGGAAGGCAGGACGCGGTGGCCGTAGCCGATGGTCGGAATGCCTGCGGGATCACGATAGATTTTGTTGCGAAACCCCTCTGATTTTTTAAGAAGTGCGAGGCCTGCGGAGCCAAATGGCATGATTTCCCCTGAGCGGCCAGGTATGGCCGAATCTGACGCTAACAGGATTGGGGAAATAATCTGCAAAACGGGTAAATCGTGTTTTCTTTTTAAGTTAACAGCATTTGAGCGGATGGGGAAACCGCTCTTTGAAGTCGATGAAGTAGCGCCTTTCCGTCATTAACGCTGGCGCATGTGCGCTTACCCATTTAGTGGAGTGCGGCGGGCGGCTTGCCGGTGAGCGTTTCAAAATCCACCAGAATAGCCGTCAATGCGTCGTCAAAATTGCGGTCGTGCGACTTTTGAAGCATGGCGACCGCGATGGACTCGGTGATTGTCCATAGAACATAGTGGGTCTTGCCGTCATAGATAACCAACCTGAACATGGGCAGCGGATCGGAAGCGCCGTTCTGCTTGTTGGCATTGGTGGGACCGTTCGGTGCGGTGAGTTGAAGCTCGAGCACCAGGTCGGCCTGGGCTGGATTGTTGACCAATTGGTATTGGCCCGCAGCCGTGAGGCCCGCGTAGAACTGGTTGTAGCCGCGATTCGGGTCGCCGCTGAACGGCGAGGGAAACAGCCCGCTGTCGGCCCCGGCGTTGGAGACGAAGATCTTTTTTGCGGTTTGGATGGCCGGTGGGATCGGCGCCGCAAGCGGAGGTTGCTGCGCGAGAGCGAATGCCGCCGGAAGAAGTGCGGCAAACAGGATAATGCGGATACCGAAACTGGTCTTGCTCACGAGAAAACCTCTTCTGGGAGTGTGGATTGCACTCACAGAAGAGACGTCCCGGAGCCGCTTGCGGTTAGGTGGATCTTTGGTTGCTAGCACTTCGGTCGTATTGCTTCCCACCCATCGCACGATAAGGCTGTGCGATGGATGGGGCACTCAGTCAGTTGAATTGTGGCTCTCGGGCTAATCGCTGTCGGGGCGCTTGTAGGGTTTCTGCAGCCACTGGCGGGCTTCGTTGACGGCGCCCTGGGTGTTGTCGTTGGTTTGGACGGCGAGGCGGTATTCGCCTACCGCGCGGTCGCGCTGGCCGGTGATGTCAAAGATTTTGCCGAGAGCGATGTGGCTCCAGACCTCGGTCCAGCGGGGCTCTGCGTCGCCGCGGAGGGCGTCGCGATAGGCGTTGACACTGGCCTGGTAGTTCTTCTGGGTAAAGAGCAACTCGCCGATGCGGTAGTTGGCAAGGGAGCTTTGGGGATTGGAATCGAGCGCCTTCTGATACTCGGCGAGGCCACCGGGCAGGTCGCCCTGGGCGACGAGGTATTGGCCCTTGAGGATGGCGATGCGCACCTGCAGATCGGGGGTGGACTTGAGGACCCAGTCGTTGGGATCGATGGCGATGCGGCGGGGACGGCCGAAGGTGGTGAATGCGTATTGCGAATTGGTGCCTACCACATCGACCTTCTCGTCTTCCGTTTTGCCGTCGGTCTCGATGCGCAGATCGATGGGCATGCGGAAGAGGTCGAGGTCCTGCTGAATCTGGCCGACGGTGCGGAAGCCCTTGTTGTTGCCGAGCCGGAAGACCTCGTACTTGTCAGTGAATTGCGGCGCGCCGGTGCCGTCGATCCATTGGGAGAAGAAGGCGATCAACTGCTGCTGGCTCTGCTCCTCGGCTACTTTTTCAAAATCGGTGGTGCGCATGGGAGCGTCGGTGTACTGGCTGAGAGCGCCTTTGAGCGTGGCGAGGAATGCCTTGTCGCCGATCTCCCAGCGGAGCATGTGGAAGATCATGGCGCCCTTGTCGAAGGTCATGGACTGAAACTCGGGCGAGAAGGGAGCCATGCGCTGGACGCTGGAGAGGGGGATGGTGTCGTAAGCCAGGGCCGAGGCGGAAACGTCCTGCAGCGCGGTGTGCATGGCGCCGCGGCCGCTCTCCTCTTCGACATACATGAGTTCGCCGTAGCGCGCCATGCCGTTGAAGATCCAGGCGTCGTTGAGGGTGCGCGGGCTTACCTCGGAACCCCACCACTGGTGGGCGATGGTGTTGGCGAGGAGACGGACGCCGCTCTTGTCTCCAACGCGGGAGCCGAGAATGGCGGCCAGCTCGGGAGCCCAGACGGCGGGGAGGGTATCGTCTGGCAGTTCGACGACGTTGAGATGGCTGGATTCAGGATTGCCGAAGCTATCGGTGAAAAAGTCGTACTCTTTGGCTGCCGTCTGGGCCAACTGGTTGCCGGAAGACTGGTGGGCGAGGGTGAGATAGACCTTGATGTTGCCGGGGCCGGCGGAGACGGGATCCACATAGCGGCCGGCGATGATGGTACCGGGGAAACCGGGCTTGGTCCAGTTGAAGTTGTACTGGTCACCGGGCTTGCCGCCGGCCAGGGTGACGGAGCTGGGCTTGCCGGTGCTGCCGCTGGCGAAGACGCGCATGCCCTGGGGGACGCGGAAGTGGATCTCGGCGGTGAATCGGTCCGTCAGGTAGCCGGTGGAAGGGAACCAGCGGGCGGGATAGAGGAGATAGGTTATGGGCTCCTGGATGGCGGCCAGCTTGAGGCCTTCGATGGGGCCATCTTCATTGCCGGTAATGGTGCCGTCGTAGACGAAGGTCCAATGGTAGGTTTGGCCGGTGACGAAAGGCGCGGAGGGAGAGACGCGGATGGTGCCGTCGGCGGTGCGCTCGCCGGTGAGGAGCTTGCCGGAGTCGTCGGTGATGCTGGTGACCTTGAGCGCGGGGTGGAAGCCGAAGCTGGCCATCTCAATGGTTGCAGGAGCGGTGAAGGCGACCGTGGTTTTTGCGGCCAGGTGGTGGGTGGTGGAGTCGATTTCGGCGTCGATGACGTAGCCGGTGATATTGAGGGAGGGGCGCTCGGTGCGCTGTGCATGAAGGAGTACGGGGAGGGGCATGGTGGCGAGCGCGAGCAGGACGAGGAACGAAACCAGTCCCGAGGCCAAGCCAGGCGCATGGCGCCGCAGCGAGAACGGTTGGAGGATCTGGCGGGGTTCGCTTCCCAATCGCTTGGGCTGCTCAATCTTCTTCGGTGTACGCATGGGAGTCATCATCGCATTGCAACCGATCTTATGGAAGTTGGGTCGCCGTTCCGCATTCGGGCGAAATCAAGGAGTTGAGGTTTGCGGAGTCAGCGAAGGGGACGCGGCTCCTAGCTGGGAAAGAGTAATGGCCGCCACCCGTTCGATGGCGCCGGCTTGCTGCCTGTTGCCTTCAGAACGTGCATTGAGCACATTCCGGATGCTTTCAAGCTCATTCATCATGGACTGGCGCGCGGGCCCTTCCGGTAGCAGCGGTTCAAGATGTTGGACGATGTTTTCAGCGGTAAAGTCATGCTGAATGAGTTCGGGGACGATTCGTTTGCCGGCAATGAGGTTGGCCATGGCCACATGCGGCACCTTGACGACGCGTTTGGCGATGGCGTAGGTGAGCGGGGAAACGCGGTAGACGACGACGAAGGGATTGCCGATGAGGGCTGCTTCCACGGTGGCGGTGCCGCTGGCGACGACGGAGGCGCGGGCGTGATGGAGGGCGGCTGCGGCATCTTCTACCAGATGAACGGATAGGCCGGGCGCGTGGATTGCGGCGAGGTGGCGGACTTCTTCGCGCTGCGGAGCGTTCAGGGTGGGAGCAAGTGGGATCAGGAATTCGAAGGCGGGCGGATCTGATGGAGCGCGGGCGGAGAGTTGCTGCGCGGCTTTCAGTATTTCGGGGAGGTTGTCGCGAATCTCTTTGGGGCGGGAGCCGGGGAGCAGGCCGACCCAGATTTTGGCGGGGTCGAGGTTGTTTTCCTGGGCGAACTGTTCACGCGAGATGGTGGGCGGGGGCAGTTCGGCGAGGGGGTGGCCGACGAACTCGGCCTGGACGCCGCGCTCACGATAGAAGGGCTCTTCAAAGGGGAAGATGACCAGCATTTTGGTGACGTATTTCTGGACGAGCTTGATGCGGTGCTTCTTCCAGGCCCATAGCTGGGGGCTGACGAAGAAGATGACGGGGATGTGCAGGCGGTGGAGTTCCTGGGCCAGTTTGAAGTGGATGTCGGGGAAGTCGATGAGGACGGCGACGTCAGGCTTGCGGGCGCGGATGGACTGGCGGAGCTTCGAGTACTCGCCATAGATGCGGGGGAGATGGCGGATGACCTCGGTGATGCCCATGACCGCCATATCTTCAGAACGGACGACGCGGTCGAGGCCGGCGGCGACCATGCGATCGCCGCCCATGCCGAAGAATTGAGCGGACTTGCCTGATGCGGCTAGCTGGCGTTTGAGGGCTGCGATGAGGAGCG
>Ga0182030_10022071_pt1 | contig 11874 bp, 11 predicted proteins | sample 812S3MmetaG_FD_121299 | JGI IMG/M metagenome (GOLD analysis project Ga0182030, IMG submission 121299) | Permafrost microbial communities from Stordalen Mire, Sweden - 812S3M metaG (Illumina Assembly) | ecosystem: Environmental > Terrestrial > Soil > Wetlands > Permafrost | place: Sweden... | reverse complement strand
TACCGACGCCTTCGCCACGCGCAAACCAGTCCTTGTAGCCGCTTCCGATGGCGATGAGATCGGGAAGATAGACCTCATCGACAAAGCTCCGCATGGTCTCGATCAGCTGGCGCACCCGGATCAGCCCGGTCATCGATACGGCGGTGGCGTCGCCGCCGCCCGGAAGCTTGGCGTCAATGGCGATGGCGCAGGGCGCGCCGCCGACGGCGACATTGGGATGCGGATTCTTGCCGCCGAAAATAGTCAGGACCTCGCCGATTTCCCGCTGCCAGGCCAGGGCCTCGAAATAATGCGTGAGAGCGATGAGATCGACCTCCGGCGCAAGCTTGTAGTCCGGATGACCCCACCAGCCGTTGGCGAAGATTCCCAACTGGCCGGAATTCACAAGGCCCTTCAGCCTTTTTTGCGCGATGGCGAAGGTCTCGGCCGACGTATCTCTATATCCGAGTCCGGCGGCGACTTTCGCGGCGGCCTGCGGGTCCGCCTTCAGGGCGTTGAGCGGATTGACCCAGTCCAACGCCTGGAGGTGGTAGAAATGGATGACATGATCCTGCAGCATCTGCGCGCCGGCCATCAGATTGCGGATCAGTTCGGCGTTGGGCGGAATTTTGATGGCGAGCGCGTCTTCCACCGCCCGCACCGACGCCAGCCCATGCACCAGGGTGCAAACGCCGCAGATGCGCTGGGCGAAGGCCCAGGCGTCGCGCGGATCGCGGTCGCGCAGGATGATTTCTATGCCCCGCACCTGCGTGCCGGCGCTGACCGCCCTGGTGACATTGCCCGCGGCGTCGATCTCCGCTTCGATTCGCAAATGTCCTTCGATCCGGGTGATCGGATCGACGACGATGGTCCGGGTGGTCATGGCTTAATCCCTGAGATTGTCGGCGACCAGTTCCAGAAGGCTGGCGACTTCCTTGTTCCAGCCAGTGGCCTTGCCGCCGTGATCCAACGTCTGGCGGCAGCCGGAGCAGGAAGTGAACACCTTGTCGGCGCCGGTCGCCTCGACCTGCCGCTTCTTGATCGCGAAAGCCTTGTCGCGCAACGGTTGCGCCCGTTTGATCAGCGCCACCCCGCCGCCGCCGCCGCAGCACCAGTTGGCGTCGCCGGCGTCTTCCATCTCGTGCAGGTCGACGCCAAGGCTTTGCAGGATCACGCGTGGCGCCGCGCTGGCGCCGCCGCGCCGCGAGAGCTGGCAGGCGTCGTGATAGGTGGCGTTTTGCGGCGCCTTGTTGACGCGGATCTGCCCATTCGCCAGGCCTTCGGCCAGCAATTCCGTGATCTGCACGATGCGGAACGGCAGGTTCTTGCCGTAAGCATTGGCGGCCTCCCATCGCATTTCGGTGAAGGAATGGCCGCATTCCGGCATGACCAGTGTCTTGGCGCCGCAGGCGACAGCCGCACGAACGACGCCGAGCGTAATTTTGCGCTGTCCCGCGCGGTCGCCCGCCGTCAGGGCGACATTGTCGGCGTCGAATCCATCGGTGCGAAAGGACCAGGAGGCGCCCATATGATTCAAGATTTTGGCGATCGCCGCCATGGACGAGGGATAGGTTTTCAGGTCGATGGAGGATATGGTCGGGACGATCTCGGCCTGCGCTTCGTCGACATGCATGACGACGTCATATTTTGCGCCGATGTCATGCAGCGCGTCCTGCAATTGCTGTGTGGTCATCCCGAACGGGCTGCCGGTGGATTTTTCCTTTTCGGCGAGCACGCCAAGAAAATCCGGTGGCGTCATGCCCGCGACATACATGCCGTGCCGCGCCTGCTCGACGAGATCGGCGATATCGATTCCCATCGGGCAGATCAGCGAGCAGCGCCCGCACATGTTGCAGGAATCATAGAGCAGCTCCTGCCATTGCATCAACTCGCCGGCGCTGACTTTCGGCGTCAGGCCGAGCAGCTTGTAGACGAAGGCGAAGGGACCCATCTCGCGTTCGTAGGCCTGTTTGAACGGCGCGATCTTGTGAATCGGCGTGTAGCGCGGATCGCCCGTCTGCACATAGAACTGGCAGGCCTCGGCACAGCGTCCGCAATGGATGCAGGAATCCAGGGCGAGAGCCGAGGCGGGTCCGATGTCCGCCAGGAAACCGCGCATGGCCAGGGCCACTTGCTCTTCACTGGGATGGATCGCGCCCCCCGCTGGCGGGGTCGGGGCAATGTTCATCTGGCTGCGCCTTTTTGGTTCATGTGGCCGCGCCTTTTCGGCTGAAATTCATTCCCATGAGACCGCGTCCGGCGAAGACGAGGCCGGCATGCATCAGCTTGCCGAAGGGCAGCCAGATCATCATCAATTCCACGCTGATGATATGCAGCGCGAGAAGCGTCGCGTAACCGCCGATGGTCTCGCCCGACAGAAGAATTCCTGTGAGCACCGGCAGAAACACCAGGAGCCAGCTCAGGTAATCGTCCGCGGTCGACAAGAGCCTGAGCACGGGATGATTGAGCCGGCGAATGAGCAGGGCGATCATGCAGGCCAGCGTCACACCGCTGACCAGCGAGATCACGCCCCTGGGCAGGCTCGGCCACGTCAGGCCGGTCAATTGGTGGATCAGCAGGATGTGCGGAGCGCCGCCGAAAACGATGATCGCCAGGCCGATGTGAAAGGTGGCGCTGAGAACGACGCTGACCGCGATCCTAGGCCAGAACGTGCGGCGGGGGACGAAACGGCTCAGGATCGTCGCGGCGCCGCCGCCGATGCGCGCCGGCAGGCCATGCCGCGGCTCGGCGAATTGCGGCCGGCGACGCAGCAGGATAATGGCGACCAGCCGCCAGGCGACGCCCGCGATCAGGATTAGCACCGAAGCCTGAAAGGCTGGCCCGCGCGCGAATTCCAGCAACGTCATGGCTTGTCCTCCGGATCGGGACGGGACTTGTTTCGTGCGGCCAATGCGGTGGCGGCGCCTCCGGCAATGCCGACAGCCGCGGCGATCCCGGCGTTGCGCCAGCCGGCAGCGCTGCCGCCGGCGAGCGAGGTGTAGAAACCGCCGGCGTCCCAGAAATCGGGTTCGGAACAGCCGATGCAGCCATGGCCGGATTGAATCGGAAAACTGGTCCCGTTGTTCCATTTGAGACTGGCGCAGGCGTTATGCGTCGTCGGCCCCTTGCACCCGAGCTCGAACAGGCACCAGCCCTGGCGCGCGCCTTCGTCATCGAAGGAATGCGCGAACTTGCCCTGGTCGTAGAAGGCTCGGCGGTAGCACTGATCGTGGATTGTGGCGCCGAAATAGGCGAGCGGACGCTTGCGCTCGTCGAGGTCTGGCAATTTGCCGAAGCTGATGAAATAGGCCAGCACGCCGCTCAGCACTTCCGGCACTGGCGGGCAGCCGGGAATATTGACGATCGGCTTGCCCGACACGAGGTCTTCGACGCCGACAGCGCCGGTCGGATTGGGAAAGGCCTTGGGAATGCCGCCAAAGGCCGCGCAAGTGCCAATCGCCAGGATCGCCTTGGCGTCGGCGGCGATTTCCTTCAACATGGCGAGGTTGCTGCGACCCCCGGTCAGCGAATAGACGCCGCTGTCTTTCGTCGGGATCGACCCGTCGATGGCCAGCAGATATTCCCCTTTGTTGGCGGCGATGGCGTCATGCAGGGTTTTTTCCGCCGCTGTTCCCGCCGCCGCCATCAGCGCTTCCTGATAATCCAGCGAAATGAAATCGAAGATGACCTGATCGATGGTCGGGCTCGACGAGCGCAACAGCGTCTCGACGCAGCCGGTGCATTCCTGGAACGACAGCCAGATGACCGAGCGGCGCTTCGCCTTGGCGAGATTCGCGGCCATCAGCGGCGCGACGCCGGGCGGCAAGGCCAGGCTTGAGGCCATGGCGATGGCGAATTTGAGCAGGCCGCGCCGGCCTATGCCGCGGGCGGAGAGCATGGCGCCCAAGGTTTCGTCATCGTTTGCGTTGCCCTTGTCATCAGCGTTTTGCATCAGGAGGCCGATCTACTGGTTTTGCACGCGACATGAGTGGAGGCGAGCAGCAGTTTTTGGCCGCGTTTCACATCTTCCACATCGGCCCGTAAAATTGCGGGAATGGTGGTCGCCTCGATGAGCCGCGCAATCACCCGGCCGGACCCGTCGGCGTGCTGTGTCCACCACACGCCGGGGAAACCGGTCTCGCGAATTTCGCTGAGCCCGATGGCGTCCAGCCCGACAGAGATTTCTCCGCGACCGAGACGGCGTTCGAGCTCCGCGACACAGGAGGGTGACAAAGGCAGGCCGAGCAGATCGATCGCTCCTTCCTCGCCGTCCGCGATCAGCCGCGACAACATGCCGGCAATCTCGACAAGCAGGGCGTCAACCAGTTGGTCGTCGTCGAGAAAGTTGTAATTTTTCATGCCGCCGCCAGCCAGCTCAAGACCTTGTCGGTCGCTTGGCGACAAGCGGTGGGGACCGATTGCGCCAGAGCTTCGCTGAGCGCGTCGCCCCAGTCGATGGACTGCGGCTGGATAGCCAGAAGGGCCAGATGCCGGGGCGACCAGCCCTCAAGCTTCGCCAGCGTCAGCATGTCCGCAAGACCCGCCTCATGCGCGCTCATGCGGTCGCTTCGGCTGACATGGCGGTGCAGTTCATGGCTCTCCAGCAGACGCATCGCGCCCGGTTTTTCGCCCAGCAGCGCGGCGTCGACGATAAGGACGGAATCCGACTGCGTGAGCGCTTCCATCAGGCGAAAGCCCAGCGTTCCCCCGTCGAGCGCGCGCAGTCCCTGGGGCGAGCCGGGGTTCATTGCAAGGCTTCGTGCGACATGCACGCCAACGCCATCATCTGAAAGAAGAATATTCCCGAGCCCGAGAACGGTCACGCCACGCATTCCCGACTTTGCATTCTCGACATTGTCGCTCATGAGGTCGCTTCTCCGGCGAGGTCCATCAAACAGTCCGGTTCCCGCGTTGACGCTGCAGCCTGGTCGAGCGTCGAAATGATTTCGTCGAAAAGCTTCCAGGTCGCATGGGCGTCGGCCTCGGTCATCGCCTGCAGCGCATAGCCCGCGTGGATGAGAATATAGTCGCCGACGACGGCTTGCGACTCGAGCAAATCGAGACGGACTTTGCGCCGCACGCCCCTGGCCTCGCAGCAGCCGCTCACGCCTTCAACGCTGACGATGCGCATCGGAATGGTGATACACATGTCCAGGATCCCTCCGACAGTTCGGCAAGGCCACGACTAGGCCTTCGCCTAGGGTCGCGACAGGCTCGGAAACTACTCACGCTGGCGCCGGAGTCCCCGCGACGTCAGCAGCCTTGGAACTTGGCCGGGCGTTTCGCGAGAAATGCCGAGGTTCCCTCCGCCTTGTCCTGGGTCGCCGCGCAAATCGCAAACAGCGAGCCTTCAAGGGTGAGAGCTTCGGGCAGGCTCGTCTCCACGCCCTTGTTCACGGCTTCGATCGCAAATTTGATCGCTAGCGGCGCATTGGCGGTGATTTGGCGCAAAATCTCGGCGGCGCGCTCCAACAGTCCGGCATGTGCGACGACCTCGTTGACCAGGCCGATCCGGTAAGCTTCTTGCGCGTCGATCATCGCTCCCGACAGGATCAGTTGCAGCGCCCGCCCCTTGCCCACGAGCCGCGCCAGCCGCTGCGTCCCGCCAAAACCGGGAATGAGGCCAAGCTTGACCTCGGGCTGGCCGAATTTCGCATTGTCGGCCGCCAGCCGCATCGTGCAGGCCATCGCGGTTTCGCATCCGCCGCCCAGCGCATAACCGTTCACCGCGGCGATCACCGGCTTGCCGAAAGACTCGATAAGATCGAGCACAGCATGGCCTTGTCGCGAATAGGCCTCGGCTTCGACGGTGGTGAGCCGCGCAAGCTCGCCGATATCAGCCCCCGCGATGAAGGCCTTGTCCCCGGCGCCAGTGAGGATGACCCCCAAAATGGAAGCGTCATCCCGGGCCCTTTCGAAAGCCGCCCTGAGCTGCGCCAACGTGGCCTGATCAAGGGCGTTGAGCACCTTGGGCCGGTTGACGGTGATGATGGAGATTGCGTCCCTGCTTTCGCAAATGACGTTGGCGACAGACGTGGGCTCGACTGAGACATTCATGCGTTTCGCTCCAACTGGCCGCGCTTGGATTTCGCAGCAAATCGACCCGGCGCCCACAAAGCCAGTGTCGGAATCTACTCACGTCCCCTCCCTCATGCGCGCCGGCGACTGGATCTCTCCGCGTGAGTACTTTCCGAACCTTTCCTTCAAAAGCGACACGGCGCTTCATCCCGCCGCAGCAAGCGAAACAGGCTTCCTTGCAGCTGTTCCGGCTCGAAAGGATGTTTCATGTCCAAGGTCATTTCCGCCAGCGACGCTGCGGCGCTCATCAAGGACGGCGCGACCGTCGGAGCCGCCGCCTGCGTCATTTCAGGCTGGCCCGAAGAACTGGCCATCGCCATGGAAAAGCGCTTTCTCGCCTCCGGCCATCCCGCCAAGCTGACGATTGTTCACGCCGCCGGCATCGGCGACTGGGCGACAAAGGGCACCCAGCATTTCGCCCATTCCGGCATGGTCGGACGCTGGATCGGCGGCCACTGCGGACTGTCGCCCGACTTCGCGAAAATGGTGCTCAGCGGAGGCTGCGAGGGCTATAACCTGCCGCAGGGCGTCGTCGCGCAATTGTGGCGTGAAATCGCCGGACGTCGTCCGGGCCTGATCACCAAGACCGGCCTCGGCACCTTCGTCGATCCGCGCGTCGAGGGTGGCAAGATGAACGCCATCTCGACCAAAGACGTCGTCAAGGTGGTCGACTTCGCGGGCGAGGAATGGCTGTTCTATCCGACATTCCCGGTCGACGTCGCCATCATTCGCGGCACCACCGCGGATGAGAACGGCAATCTGACCGTCGATGACGAAGGCGCGCTGTTCGAAATCCTGCCGCTGGCGCAGGCGACGAAGAATTGCGGTGGCATTGTCATCGCCGAGGTCGAATATATCGCCGAGCCCGGAACCTTGAATCCGAAATCGGTGCGCGTGCCCGGCGTGCTGATCGACCATATCGTCGTCTCCGGTCCGGACAACCATTGGCAGTCCGCCATGACGCGTTTCAATCCCGCCTATTCCGGAGGGTCCAAGGCGCCAATGGCCGACGTTCCGCCAATGGCTCTGAACGAACGGCTGATCATCGCGCGCCGCGCCGCCATGGAGCTGACGACCGGTTGCACCGTCAATCTCGGCGTTGGCGTCCCGCAAGGAATTGGCTCCGTCGCGGCGGAGGAAGGCGCCTCCAGCCTGATGACCATGACCTCGGAAACCGGAACCATTGGCGGCATTCCCGCTGACGGCAAGGATTTCGGCATGTCGCGTGACGCCGACGCCTTTGTCGAGCAGCAGGTGCAGTTCGACTGGTACAGCGGCGGCGGCCTCGACATCGCCTTCGAGAGCTTTGCCCAGATCGATGCGGCCGGCAACGTCAATGTCAGCAAGTTCAACGGCAAGTCGGTCGGTTGCGGCGGGTTCATCGACATCACCCAGCACGCAAAGAAGGTCGTCTATGTCGGCACATTCACCGCCGGCGGACTGAAAATCGTCGCCGCCGACGGCAAGCTGTCGATCGCCAGCGAAGGCAAGCACAGAAAGTTGGTCGGCGCGGTCGAACAGATCACCGCCAGCGGCGCCTATGCGACCAAGGTCAAGCAGAAGGTGCTGTTCGTCACCGAACGCGCGGTGTTCGAATTGCAAGACGGCGGCCTCACACTGATCGAGATCGCGCCGGGCGTCGATCTCGAGAAGGACGTCCTCGCGCTGATGGATTTCAAGCCGAAAGTCTCGGCAAATCTCAAGCCCATGCCCGCTGGCCTGTTCCGCCCGAAATGGGGCGGCCTCCGCGCCATCATCGAAACGAAAAACAGCACGAAACTTCCGGCCGCCGCCTGATCCTCAAACGTTTGCATCGAAGAAGGCAGAAACAATGAACGCCATCAGTCCCGCACAACGCGATATTCAAAAGGCGGCAAAGGATTTCGTCGCCAAGAACATCATCCCCCGCGCCGCCGAATTCGACAAGTCCGGCGCGTTTCACAGCTACCTGCTCGACGCCGCCAGGCCGAGCAATATTTTCGCCATGGCCGTGCCGCAGGAATATGGCGGCCTTGGCTTCAGCCCGCTCACCCAGGCGCTGGTGCTGGAGGAATGGGGCTATGGCTGCGCGGCGATGGGCACCACCCTGTCGGCCAGCATCCTCAGCATGGAATCCGTGCTGATCGCCGGCAATGACGAGCAGAAGCGACGCTTCTTCAAGCCCATGCTGACGGCCGGCATTGGCGCCTTCGCCTTGACCGAACCTGACGCCGGCTCCGACGCCGGCGCGGGGGTGGCGACCGCCGTCAAAAGTGGCGGCGACTACGTTCTGAATGGCCCCAAATGCTGGATCACCAATGGCGGCGAAGCCTCCGTCTTCGTGATCTTCGCGGCGACCGATCCCGCCAAGGGCGTCAAGGGCATCAGCGCCTTCATCGTCGAGCGCGGCCAGCAGGGCCTGATCATGGGCGACCGCGAGGAGAAGCTGGGCTTGCGCAGTTCCAACACCGTTTACTTCTTCCTGAAGGATGCACGAATTCCCGCGAAGAATCTCCTCGGCAAGGAGGGCGAAGGCATGAAGATCGCGATGATGACCCTCGACCTCGCGCGTCCCTCCATCGGCGCGCTGGCGGTCGGATTGGCCCAACGCTGTCTCGATGAATGCGTGAAGCATCTCAACCAGCGTTTTCCGGAAAAAACCTATCCCGGACAGACCCTGCAATTCAAACTCGCCGACATGCAGATCGCGATCGAAGGCGCCCGCGAAGCTCAGCATCACACCATGGCTTTGCGCGAGGCGGGGCTGCCGTTTTCCAAGGAGTCGGCCATCGCCAAGACGCTTTGCACCGATGTCGCGATGAGCATCGCGTCGCAGGCGATGCGCCTGATGGGGTCGCACGCCTATGCTGGCGAATTCGGCAAGTTTATGCGCGACGCCAAGGTGATGCAGATCTACGAGGGAACCAATCAAATCCAGCGTCTGGTGATCGCGCGTTCCGTGCTCGCCCGGCCCAAAGTCGCTGTTTCGGCGGCGCAGAAAGCAGGCGCAAAATGACCTATCCCCTCACCGAAGCCCAGAGCGCCATCGCGCAACACGCCCATGAATTCGCCGACGGCTATCTCGAGCCGATCGTTGCCGACCTCGATCGCGGCGTGGTGTTTCCCAAGGCGCTCGTCGCGCAATTGGGGTCCGATAATTTTCTTGGCCTCGTGCTGCCGGCGCAATCGCCCATCGCCGGCGCCGGCTTCGTCGGCCATATCGAACTGGTTGAGGCGCTGTCGCAATCGAGCGCGGGCGTCGCGTCCATTGTCAACAGCCACGCCTTGTTCGCGTATGCGCTCGCCCATTGGGGCAGCGAGGCGCAGAAGACCAAATACCTGCCCGCGCTGGCCAAGGGCGAAAAGCTGGGCGCCGTCGCCATCATGGAAAGTGGTCCCGGTCCGGGCCTCGGCCCGAATCCCCTGTTGGCGACTCGTCAAGCTGGCGGATATCGGCTCGACGGCGTCAAGACTTTCGTGCGCAATGCCGGCGCGGCCGACGTTTACCTGGTGTTCGCGACGATTCAATTTGCCGACGACGGCAACGGGCTGACAGGCTTCATCGTCGAAGCGGGATCCAAGGGCCTGACCGTCGGCCCCCGTTTGGAAACCATGGGACTTCGGGCCTGCCCGGTCGCTCATCTCGAATTCAGCAACGTCGTGGTCGCCGAAGACGATGTGATGGGAACGGAAAATTGCGGCGGGGTGATCGCAACCCAGCTTCTGTCCGTCGGCTCCGTCGCCGAGGCCGCGCAGACGGTCGGCATCGCCCGCGCCGCGGTCAAGCATGCGGCCGGATATGCCGGACACCGCGTGCAATTCCGCCATCCGATCGCGCGGCTGCAAGCCGTCCAGACCCTGCTGGCCGACATCGTCACGGACTCGCATATGGCCTGGCTCGGCGTGCAACACGCCGCGCGATTGATCGAGGAAGAGGCGCCCTTCGAACCGGAAGCGGCGATGGTGAAATCCTTCGTCGGGCGGTTCGGCTCGAAGATGCTGATCGACGCCGTCCAGATCGAGGGCGGCATGGGCATCAGCGAAGTCGCGCCCAAACATATCAGCGGGTCCTACCCGTTAGCGCGCATGTTCCGCGACATCGCCGGAACCACCTTGCTCGACGCGCCCGCGGATTTCACCGACGCGCTCATCGCCGCCAACGTCGCCTGATCCAGAGCTTTTTAAAGCTCTGACTTTTTGCTGCAACGCATTGTCTTCACGCGAACCGGAATCCGCTTCGCTTGAACCGAAGGTCCGCGTTAGCGAATATGCTTTAAGCCCAAAGGAAAACGCAAATGTTCATGGCTCCCCGACCCGTTCCCGTCTCCGATTTCTTTGTCGGCCAGACCTGCACCTACCATCAGCTCGTCGATGACGCTCTGGTTCGTGGCTATGCCGACCTGACCGGCGATCACAACAAGATTCACGTCGACGACGTCTTCGCCAAGAAAACCAAATTCGGCCGGCGCATCGCCCATGGCGGCATCATGTTCGGCATGATCTCCAAGGTGCTCGGCGGGGAGATGCCGGGACTCGGCACGGTCTATCTCAGCCAGCTGGTGAATTTTCACGCGCCGGTCTTCATCAATGACACCGTGACTCTGGTCTGCACGATTTCAGCGCTGCTGCCCAAGCATGTCGCCAAGATCAACACGATCATGACGAAACAGACCGGTGAAGTCGTCGTGGATGGCGTCTGCACGGTGAAGCTGCCGGGCTGGCTAATGAAGGCCTGACAAAAAAGCTGATCGGGGTCAGCCAGAGACGGAGCGCGTCGCGGCAACTTGAAAAGGACAATGCATGCTCAAAAAGGCGCCTGCGAAGACCGCTCCCCCTCCGGCCTGGATGGGCATCCCCCTGTTCTGGCCCTTGGCCATCTACGCCAAGAACCTCGAATTCGTCGATGAGGAGATCAAACTTCATCATGCGCTGCGACCGAAGCTGGCGACGCCGAACCTGTTGCGCCTCGATCTGCGCACCATGGCGCTACGCGATTACGGCAAGCCGGGCGGACTTCCGACGCTGATCGACGCGCCGCACGCCGGGCACACGGCAATGATCGCCGACTACGACAAGAATCAAAGCCTCGTTCAGACATTGCTGGACAATGGCATCGGCCATGTCGCGCTGACCGACTGGAAATCGGCGACCGACGACATGAAGGATTTCGAGATCGACAATTATCTCGCCGACATGGTCGTCGCCATCGACGATCTCGGCGGTCGCGTCAATCTCGTCGGCCTCTGCCAGGGCGGCTGGATGGCGGCGATGATCGCCTCGCGTTTCCCCGACAAGGTCAACGCCCTCGTGCTCGCAGGCGCTCCGATCGACGCCGACGCCGGCGACGGCGTGATCAAGCGCATGGCGCATGAAAGCCCGCTTTCCTTCTATCAGGATCTTGTCGCGCTTGGCGGCGGCCTGATGAAGGGCAAGTTCATGCTGCAAGGCTGGAAGAACATGCACCCCGAGCAGCATTACATGCAGGATCAGATCGACGTTTACGAACATATCGATGATCCAGGCTGGCTAAAATTGGAGGAAACCTTCGACAGCTGGTACGAAAATCCGATCGATTTGCCCGGACGCTGGTATCTTCAAGTGATCCAGCAAATCTTTCAAGAGAACCGTCTCGCCAAGGGCGAGTTCGTCGCTCTCGGCCGCAAGCTCGACCTGCGCAACATCAAATGCCCCACCTACCTGCTTGCAGGCGCCGACGACGACATCACCACGCCGGAGCAAGTTCTCGACGCCGTGAAATATATCGGAACGCCCAAGGACCAGATCATGCAGAAGACCGTGCCCGGCGGCCATATCGGACTGTTCATGGGACATCGCACG
>Ga0182030_10022070_pt1 | contig 11874 bp, 5 predicted proteins | sample 812S3MmetaG_FD_121299 | JGI IMG/M metagenome (GOLD analysis project Ga0182030, IMG submission 121299) | Permafrost microbial communities from Stordalen Mire, Sweden - 812S3M metaG (Illumina Assembly) | ecosystem: Environmental > Terrestrial > Soil > Wetlands > Permafrost | place: Sweden... | reverse complement strand
GGGCTTGATTTGAAGAAGGGGACGGCGCACCGTCATGGCCGGGCTTGTCCCGGCCATCCACGTCGGGGAGAGATGCGCTAATCCTGATAAGACACGGACACGGCGCGACGTAGATGCCCGGGACAGGCCCGGGCATGACGCAGACCGCGCTTAGGCGCTAGAACCGCTCCGGCCTTATCAGCGTGTAGACGAGATAGACGGCGAGCAGGGCGGCGACCGCGAGCCCGATCACAGGTTCGAACACAAACGTCTCCTCTACAGCCGCTCGCAGGCGTAAGCGTAGAGGCTCATCGCTGCGAAGAACGCGAGCCCCACAACCACGAAGATGACGTCGAGCATATCGGGGACCCCTGCTGTCCTCGCAAACTCGGTCATTTCCCCATAAAAGCTCAATTCGCAATGCAACGTGTCGAGATAAACAACTCATAAAGCCGCCCCGGCCGATGTTTATGAAATGTTTATATGACGGAGCCCGATTTCCCGGTGGAGTCGTGTTTCCCCACCCGCTACCATGCGGCGCCTAAGCAAGCGCGAGTCCTACCGGTGAAAAATTGTCGTAAACCCTGTCAAGCTGAGACGGCATGACCGATAGCCGAAACGATCGGCGTCCCGATCCCGACGCCCTGCTCGCGCTGGCCGGGCAGGGTCAGCGCGGGAGGCTGCTCGTGTTCATCGGCGCCGCGCCCGGCGTCGGCAAGACCTTCGCAATGCTGCAACGCGCGCGCCGGCTGAAGGACGAGGGCGTCGATGTCGTCGTCGGTCTCGTCGAGACGCACGGCCGTGCAGACACCGAGGCGTTGATTCAGGGGTTGGAGATCCTCCCGCGCCGCGTCTTCGATCATCAGGGCCGGCGCGTCGAAGAGTTCGATCTCGACGGCGCGCTGAAGCGGCGGCCCAAGCTCATCATCGTCGACGAGCTGGCTCACACCAACGCGCCGGACAGCCGGCATCCCAAGCGGTGGCGGGACATCGAGGAGCTGCTCGACGCCAGGATCGACGTCTGGACCGCGATCAACGTCCAGCACCTCGAAAGCCTCGCCGACGTCGTTTCGCGCGTGACCGGCGTCGTCGTGCGCGAGACCGTGCCCGACGTCGTGCTGCGCGACGCCGACGACATCGTGCTGGTCGACATCACCGCAGAGGAGCTGATCCAGCGTCTGAAGGATGGCAAGGTCTATCTGCCGGAGACGGCGAAGCTGGCGCAGCAGAAATTCTTCACGCTGCGCAACCTGACGGCGCTGCGCGAAATCGCGCTGAGGCGAACGGCGGCGCGCGTCGACGACCAGATGGTCGAGCAACTGCGCCAGAACGCGATCCAGGGGCCGTGGGAATCGTCGGAGCGGCTGCTGGTTTGCGTCGGCCCGGACAAGCGGTCGCTGGCCGTCGTTCGCGCCGCCGCTCGCCTTGCGACGGGACTGAACGCGGAATGGGTCGCGCTCACCGTCGAGCCGCCGGAGGCTGAGGGCGACGGCGGCAGCGCCGAGACAGACGAGGCGCTGAACCTGGCGCGGAGCCTTGGCGCCGATATCGCCCGGGCGCCGGGGCGTGACGTGGCGGCGGAAATTCTCAGCTACGCCCGCCGCGAAAACTGCACGCTGATTCTGGTCGGCCGCTCGCGGCGCCCCCGCTGGCGCAGGCTGGCGGGGGGGACGCTTGCCGATGCGCTGCTGCGGCGCGCGGAACTCATCGACGTGCAGGTCGTGACCGGCGACGCCGGCGCGCCCGCCGGCCCGCGCGCCCGCTTGCGCCTTCGATGGCCGCAGAGAGCGCCGACCGAAGCGCTTGCCGCCGGCGGCACCGTAGCCGTCGCCGTGGTGCTGGGCGAGGCGCTGTCGCAATGGGCGGCGCTGCCAAACCTCTCGATGATATTCCTGGCCGCTGTGATCGTTTGCGCCGTGCGCGTCGGCGTTCGCTCGGCCGTCGCTGCGGCGTTTCTGTCCTTCTTCGCCTATGACTTCTTCTTCATTCCGCCGCTGTATCAGTTCACCGTCGCCGAGCCGCAGGAGTTCTTCGCGCTCGTGGTGTTTCTTTCGGTCGCGGCGGGCGTCGGTTGGCTGGCGGGCCGCGCGCGCGATCAGGAGCGGCTTGCGACCGAAGCGGCGCGGGCGACGCGCTCGCTCGTCGAACTGTCGCGGCGACTGTCGGGCGCCGTCTCGCTCGGCGACATTCTCGACGCCGCCGCGGTCTACGCCCAGAAAATGCTGGGAGCCGAACGCGTCGTCATGCTGTTGCCGGAGGAGCAGGAGCTGACGATCATGGCCGCTTGGCCGCCGATCGACACGATAGGCCCGGGCGACCTCGGGGCGGCGCGCTGGGCGATGGACAAGCGCGAGGCGTCGGGTTGGCGGACCGGCACATTGCCCAACGTGCCCTACCAGTTCCGCCCGCTCGTCACCGCGCGCGGCGTCGTCGGCGTCTGCGGCTTCGTGCCCGCGGAGCGCGATTTTCCCCTGGCGCCGTCGCTGGACCACGGGCTCAATCTTGTTCTCGACCAGACGTCCATCGCCGTCGACCGCGCGCTTCTTATGGCCGACTCGATGAAAACGGCGGGACTGGTGGAGAACGAAAAGCTTCGCTCCACGCTGCTTTCCTCGCTTTCGCACGATCTGCGCACGCCGCTGGCGACCATCACCGGCGCGGCGACGACCCTGCTCAACTTCGAGGATTCGCTTTCGAAAGAGAAGCGGCGCGATCTCGTGGTCTCGATTGACGAGGAGGCGAACCGGCTCGCGCGTTTCATCGCCAATCTCCTGGACATGTCGCGCATCGAGGCCGGCGCCCTGAAGCCGAAGAGCGAAATCGTCGATGTCGGCGACGTCGTCCGCGCCGCGCTCGAACGCGCCCGCAAGGCCTTTCCCCACGCGCGCTTCGCCGCCAGTCTTGCGCGCGATCTGCCCTACGCCGCCGGCGATCCCCGGCTGATCGAACAGGTGCTGTTCAACATCCTCGACAATGCGCAGAAATATGGCGGCGACAGCCCGGTTTCGATCCATGCGCGACCGCTGCAATCCGACGTGCTGATCTCGGTGAGCGACGAGGGGCCGGGCGTGAAGCCGACCGATCTCGAACGCATTTTCGAAAAATTCTATCAGGGCGGTCGCTCCGACGGCCGCAAGACCGGCGTAGGCCTTGGCCTTTCCATCGCCAAGGGTCTGGTCGAGGCGATGGGAGGCCGCATCTGGGCGGAGAGTCCGGCGGCCCGGCGGCGCGGCACGCGCCTTCTGATCGCCTTGCCGCAAGCGGAGACAAGGGAATGAACCCGCGAGTGCTCATCGTCGACGACGAGCCGCAGATCCTGCGGTTCCTGCGGCCCGCGCTGGAGGCGTCGGGCTATACGGTGCTGCACGCCGAAACCGGGCGCGAGGCGCTGCGCATCGCCGCCAACGCCGCGCCCGATGTCATCATTCTCGATCTCGGCCTGCCCGACATGGACGGAAAACAAGTGCTGCAACAGGTGCGACAGTTCTCCAAGGCGCCTGTCGTCGTGCTCTCGGCGAGAGATCGGGAGACGGAGAAGATCGCCGCGCTCGACCTCGGCGCCGACGACTACGTCGAGAAACCCTTCGCCATCGGCGAATTGCTGGCGCGGTTGCGGGTGGCGTTGCGGCATTCGCGCGGCGGGACTGAGGAGCGCAAAGTCCTGCAATCGGACGGGCTTGTCATCGACATCGAGCGCAGGCTTGTTTCGCGCGAAGGCCGCCCCATCAAGCTGACGCCGCGCGAGTACGAGCTGCTGACGCTGCTGGCGCAGAACGCGGGCCGCGTGATGACGCACGGTCAGATCCTTACGGCCGTATGGGGACCGGCGCATAAGGACGACGTTCAGTATTTGCGCGTGTTCTGCGGCCGGCTGCGCGCCAAGGTCGAGCGCGATCCCGCCGACCCCCTGTTGATCAAGACGGAGTCAGGCGTGGGCTACCGTTTTCGCGAGCTCGATCCGTCGGAGTCTGGGGGGCAGGCGCCGGAACTCCCTCCCCCTTGACGGGGGAGGGCTGGGGAGGGGGTGACAGCGCCGCGCTCTCGGGATGTGCCCGCCCCCCTCCCTAACCCTCCCCCGTCAAGGGGGGAGGGAACTCCCGCCGATTCCGAATATCCTAGCCGCTCAAGCTCTCGCCCGCGGCGATGCGGTAACGCGAAACCACGGCGCCGACCCTTCGCCCCGCAATATCCGCCGACCCGCCCTCGCCGCAGAACTGGCGCAAGACGCCGGCGCGGACCGGCGCCGCGCCTACCCGCTGCACGAGCGCCTGCAAGGCGGCTCTCACCCCGGGCTTGCCCCAGTAGTAGCGGACCCGGTCGCTGAGGCCGAACAGGCGGTCGATGCGCTCGTTCGGGCCTGCAACGACATAGGGCCGCCAGTCCGCGGGCTCCGCCTCCATCGCGGCTTCTAGCGCGCGGACGATCTCGCTGTCGCCAAGACCGGAAAACGGCCGCTCGATGGCCGCCAATGCGAACGCCGCCTCGCGGAAGGCGAAGGTCAGCTCCGGCCCGACCTTCAGGACCGCGCAGCCTAGCGCCACGAGATCGGCGAGCGCCGCGTCGGACTGGAAGTCGGTGGAATGCGCCTCGAACGCGATGCTCGGATGCTCGGCCAGCGCCTGCGCGAGCGGCGCCGCCGCGGCTTTGTCGAACTCCACCACGGATTCGTTGTTGAAATCGACGCCGGGCTGGACGACGATGGCCGCGACGCGTTGCATCGCGTCCGCGACGCCGCGCGCGGCGAAAGCCTTCGCGTGCAGATCCAGCGTCCGGCTTACGTTGGCGGCCGGCGTCACCGAATGCGCGGAAAGCGGCGTCGTTTCGCCGCCCGGGATCGGGACCTCGGTGCCGACGACATAGACGCATGAGCCGCCGCTCGCCGCTTCGGCGATTGCGCAGAGATCGGCGGCGCGCTCGGCGATGTCAGGCTCGCTCAGCGCGGAATCGTCGGCGCAGCGCATGCTCGCGTCGAGGTGAATCTTGACATAGCCGGCCTCGACATAGGCCTTGACGAGATCGCCCGCTTTGCGCATCGCCTCGCGGGCGGTGAGATGACGCCACGGATTGGGGCCGAGATGGTCGCCGCCAAGCACGATGCGGCCCGGGTCGACATTCGCCGCGACGGCGAGCTGCTCGACGAAGCGGCGGAAGTCGGCGGGCGTCATGCCGGTATAGCCGCCGTCCTGATTGACCTGATTGCAGGTCGCTTCGATGAGAACCGGCGCGTCGTCGTTCGCGTAGGCCGACAGGATCGCGGCCAGCGTCTCGGGATGCGCGGTGCACCAGGAGGGCAGGGCGCGCCGCCGGCCGCGCCGGTTGTCGGCGACGACGGACAGCAGGACATCGGCCGCGGTCATGACGCGCTCGCGAGGAAGGCGTCGATGGCGGCGAGCGTGCTGTTGCCCTCCATCGGGCCGATCTCAGTGACCGCCAGCGCCCCGGCCGCGTTGGCGCGCCGCATCGCATCGGCAAAGCCGGCGCCGCTCGCGATCAGGCTCACGAAGGTCCCGCAGAAGCAGTCGCCGGCGCCGGTGGGATCGCGCACATCGACCTTGTGCGCTGCAACCTTCGCTGTCTCGCCCGAGCGCGAGAGGCCCTGCGCGCCCTTGTCGCCGCGCTTCAGCACCACGTAGTCCGCGCCGCGCGCGCATAATTCCGCGCCGAAGTCGCTTAAGGTCCGGCCAGGATAGAGCGCCTCCGCGTCGTCGTCGCTCGGCAGGAAGATCGAGGCCATCGCCGTCAGCTCGCGCACGACGTCGAAATAGGAGGCCTCCGACGCCAGCTCCTTGCGGATGTTGGGATCGAAGGAAATCTTCGCTCCCGTCGCCTTCAGCGCCGTGCACAGCCCGAGAATGTTGTCGCGCATGCGCTTGTCGCCGAGCGCGGAGCCCGAGACATGCATGAAGTCGAGCCCGAAAGCCTTCATCGCCGCGACCGTCGGCGCGTCCGCCGCGAACTGCGTCGCCGCCGAATGGGCGATGTTGAACACGAAATCGCGGCTGCCGTCGTCGTTGTAGCTCACGAAGGCGGAGCCGGTAGGCACGCCCCTGACCTTGCGGATGAGCGATGTCTCGACGCCGTGCTCGGCGAGCCGCTGCAGGATGACCTCGCCGAAGGCGTCGTCGCCGACCGCGCCGACGAAGATGCACCGCGAGCCCGCCTGCGCCGCCTGGTCGATGAAGATGCCCGCGGCGCCTGAGGGAAACGGGCCGCGATAGCTGCCGGCGCGGCGGTGCCGCCCGTTCTTGCTTTCGCTCACGAACTCGACCAGCAATTCGCCGGCGCAGCCCACCCGTCCGGGCTTCAGCATAGTTCGATCTCCTCCCAGCGAAGCGTCAGGCCGCCTTCGTCACCTGACGGCGACGCTCGGCGCTGGCGAAGCGCTCCTCGATGTAAGCCTTGGCGTGGCGGGCGAGCGGCACGTTGTCCTTCCAGGTGTCGCGCCAGATGCCGCAGGTGATCGACAGATCCTTGTCGACCACCTCGGAGGAGAACGATTCAAACGTCAGATAATCCTTGTAGCCGACGTCCAGCAGCGCGTCGAACGCCGCATCGAAGTCGATCGTGCCGGAGCCGAGATAGCCGCGATAGTTCTCGCCGATGTGGAAATAGCCGAGCTTGTCGCCGGCCAGCCGGATCGCCTCGGCGGGGCTCGCCTCCTCGATGTTCATATGGAACGTGTCGAGATGCAGGAACACGTTGTCGGAGCCGGTGTCGGTGATGAACTTCAACCCTTGCGCCGTCGTGTTGAGCAGGTTGGTCTCGAAGCGGTTGACGATCTCCAGGTTGATCGTGACGCCGGCCGACTTGGCGCGCTCGGCGACGCGGCGAATCGTGTCGACGCTGTTGCGCCAGCCGGCCGCCGTCGGCTGCGACGGATATTTGCCGTGCATGGAGAACAGGATGCCGCCGAGCTTGGTCGCGCCGAGATCGCGCGCCACCGCCGCGCCTTCGTTGAGCAGCGCCTCGCCGCGCGCAATCTTCGCCGGGTCTTCGCTGGAGATGTCGCCGTCGGGCGGAAGTCCCATCGTCACCGCGACGCCCATGTGGCGCGATTGCAGCAGACGGGCGAGCGAGGCGACGTCGAACGCCTTGGGGTTCAGGCGCGGAAACTCGATGAGTTCGTAGCCGAGGTCGTGCGAGACATTGATCGCGGCTTCGAGGTCCTTCTGAACGGAGCTTCCCGTCCATACGAAGGAATGGATGCCGAGCTTGTTCATGGCGAACTCCAGACGAGGGCGGGGCGTCAAATCCCCTCTGAACGCGCCAGCGCCACAGCGGCGGAGTTCAAGACGCCCGATACGCCGGTGTTCACGGCGTTGCGGATGCGCGCGGAATCCGGGTCCTCGGCGCGCACCAACGTGATCTCGTGGTGCACCGCCGCCACAGTCTGCCGCAACACGCGCACCGCCGCGGCGCGGGTCGGCGCGGCGCGGGCGCGAACGGCGGCGGCGCGCACCATCGCCGGGATGTGCTGCAGTTGCACGCGCAACTTCGGCGGCAGCTTTTCAATGATGACTTGAAGCGCGTCGGCGTAGCGCTCGAGCGCATTGGCGATGTCCTCCTGCGAGGCGTCGCGACAGCGCTCGACATATTGCGACGTCGCCGCCGAGATCGCCTGCACCGCCGCGACCGGATCGGCGAACGACGAGGGATCGGGCAGTTGCACGTCCGGGCCGCAGGTCGACGCATCGCCGGGAATGCCGATCAGCGGGTTGCGATTGACGAACACGCTGGGGCTCAGATTGATCTGCGTCGTCTCCGGCGGCAGGATGACGCCGGTGTAGGTCGGCGACGTCCCCGTCGGCACGAGCGTGACGGCGTAGTTTCCGGCGGTGGCGGTATTGTTGAAGGCGACGGCCGGGATCAGGGAGATCGCGTCGCCGGGGCCCGGCGTCGCATAGGTCTCGGACAGCGTCGCGGGGTCGAACAAAGTTCCCGCGGTCAGCACCGGCAGGGCGGCGGCCGAGGTATTGCCGTCGAATATTTTGGTGTTGGGCGTCGCCGTGACCGTGATCGGCTCCGGGGTGATGGTCCCGACCTGCTGCCCCGCCAGCGTGAACGCATAGTTTCCCCCCGCCGCGGGATTGGCGAAGGTTACCTGCGCATACAGCGTGAGCCCGGTTCCCGCGTTCGGCGCCGCGTAAGTCTCCGACAGCGTGGCGGCGTCGTAGAGCGTACCCGCCGTGACGGTCGGGGTCGCCGCAGCGGCGATCGTGGCGTCGTAGACCTTGGTGTTGGGTGCGAGCGTGACCGTGATCGGCTCCGGCGTAATGGTCCCAATCTGCGCCGGCGCCAGCGTGACCGCATAGTTGCTCGCCGCAGCGGGACTGGCGAAGGCGATTTGCGGCGTCAGCGTCAGGCCGCTTCCCACATTCGGCGTCGCGTAAGTCTCCGACAGCGTGGCGGCGTCGTAGAGCGCGCCCGCGGTGACGGTCGGCGTCGCGGCGGCCGCGGTCGTGGCGTTGTAGACCTTAGAGTTGGTTGTCGCGGTGACCGTGATCGGCTCCGGAGTGATGACGCCCGTGAAGACGGGCGCGAGCGTGACGGCGTAGTTGCTTGCCGCGCTTGGGCTGGCGAATGCGATCGTGGGATTGAGGGTGAGCCCCGTTCCCGCGTTCGGCGTTGCGTAAGTCTCCGACAGCGTGGCGCCGTCGTAGAGCGTGCCTGTGGTGACGGTCGGCGTCGCCGCGGCCGTGGTTGTGGAATCGTAGACCTTGGTGTTGGTCGTCGCCGTGACCGTGATCGCCTCGGGATTGATGGTCCCGACGGCCGCCGGCGTCAGCGTGACTGTATAGTTGCCCGCCGCAGCGGCGCTGGCGAAAGTGATCTTCGGAGTCAGCGTGAGGCCGGTCCCCGCATTCGGCGTTGCGTAAGTCTCAGACAGCGTGGCGGCGTCGTAGAGCGTGCCTGTGGTGACGGTCGGCGTCGCGGCGGCGGCCGTCGTGGTGTCGTAGACCTTTGTGTTGGTCGTCGCCGTGACCGTGATCGGCTCTGGGGTAATGGTCCCGACGGCCGCCGGCGTCAGCGTGACCGTATAGTTGCCCGCCGCAGTGGCGCTGGCGAAGGCGATCTTCGGGGTCAGCGTGAGGCCCGTTCCCGCATTCGGCGTTGCGTAAGTCTCAGACAGCGTGGCGGCGTCGTAGAGCGTGCCCGTGGTGACGGTCGGCGTCGCGGCGGCGGCCGTCGTGGTGTCGTAGACTTTGGAATTGGCGGCGGTCGTGATCGTGATCGCCTCGGGATTGATGGTCCCGATCGCCGCCGGCGCCAGCGTGACCGTATAGTTGCTCGCCGCAGCGGGACTGGCGAAGGCGATCTTCGGGGTCAGCGTCAGGCCGGTTCCCACATTCGGCGTTGCGTAAGTCTCCGACAGCGTGGCGGCGTCGTAGAGCGCGCCGCTGGTGACGGTCGGCGTCGCGGCGGCCGAGGTCGTGGAATCGTAGGTCTTCGTATTCGTCGTTGCCGAGACGGTGATCGCCTCGGGATTGACGGTAAGCTTGCCGCTCGAAACGAACGCCGCCGCATAGCCGTTCAGCGCCGCCACCGAGCCCGGGGCGACGGCGATCGTATAAGGTCCGCCGGCGACTGTCGCCGAGCCCGGCGAACCGGCCGAGGTGACGGAAGGCGTCCCGCTATAGGCGATGGCCGGCGTGTCCGGCAGATAGGCGTTCGGGACGCCGGGGTCGATTCCGGTCACCGTGTAATCCGTCGCGACTTTCGCGGTCGCATCCGCGCCATAGGTCTTGCTGTCGTTGATTGAGGTGAACGTTACGGTCGGCTGGTAGGCGAACAGATAGTAGTTTCCAGTCGTCGGAGCGGTCGAGTCCGGGTAGGTCGTGTTCCAGATCGCGTTATCGTTGCTATTGAGGCCGTTGAAAAAATCGGCCGTGGGATTGTTCGAGTAGATCAGCCAGTTCGGCGGGTCGTTCGGAAATACGATGGCGTTCGGGCCGGAATCGTTGATGAACGCGCCGGCGGCCACCAGCGTGACCGCTGTGCCGGTGCTGGCCAGCGCCGTCAGCGTGTCCGTGGCGCCGATGGTGACGCTCGCGCCCGCGCCGGTCGTCTGCGCGAAGATCGTGTTCGCCGTGATCGATGGCAATGTGATCGCGGCGGTCGAGACCAGCGACACCGCGCCGAGCGAGTACGTGCCGCCGATGGCGCCGCCGAAGCTGAAGGCGCCCGCGGTCGCGGTGAGCCCGTAGCCGCTCGAATAGGTATCGCCGAAACTGTCGACCGTCGAGGCGAAAGCTGTGGTCGCGGTTCCCGAATTCATGACGACATTGGCGTCGAGGATCACCGGCCCGTCGAAGCTGAGCGCGCCATTGTTGGTCGTCACATTGCCGTAAAGGTTGACCGTTCCGCCCGTGACCGTGAGACCCGCGTTCGGCGTCGCGCTGCCGTCGATCGTTTGCGCAAAGATCGTAAATGGCGAAGTGACGGTGACCGAGGCGCCCAGCGTAACAGGGCCTTGGAAATCGACCAGGGTCGCGCCTTGAACGTTGTTGGCGAGCGTGACGGGACCGCTAAAGGTGACGCTCCCTGCGACGACGGAGCTGTCGACTGTCGCGGCGGTGGCGTTAACTGTCAGAACGGCCGTCGTCGAAATCGCCTGATCCACAGTGAAACTGGCGCCGGTCGCATTGATGGCGATGAAGCTGACGCCCGCAATCGCAGACGTCGCCGCCGCGTCGCCTTGGGTGGCGGCGGCCACGCCGGTGACGACCTGGCTGTAAGTCAACGCCGCCGTCGTCTCGGTCAGCGTCGAGCCGAAGACATTGGCGACGGTGTTGTTGGCGCCGGTGGTGACGAGATAGGTCGCCGCATTGGTCGCGCCGGTCGCCACGTTGGCGACCGTGTAGGCGACGAGGTCCGAGCCGGTCGGAAGCTTGGCCAGATCGACGAAGTAGTAATAATAGCCGTTGGCGCCCGTGGTCACGGCGTTCTTGATTGAACCCGCCGTGTCCACATAAACCGTCGCCGCGCCCGCCGCGCTGGAGACGAGCGGTGTAAAGCCGGAGTTGTCCTTATATGCGATGCCCGACACAGCGCGAACGCCATTGGGGAAGAAGCTTGTGAGATAGGGATAGACGTTGGTCTCGCCGCCGGCCGAGCCGCCCGCGAAAGTCGGCGTCGTGAACGGCGTCGGCAGCGCCGCGCCGCCTTGCAAGGTCGCGGTGAATTCGGGCGTGCCCGCGGCGCTCGTCAGTTGCCCGCTGGTCTGCTCGTCCCAGTACGCGGCGCCGCTGACCGTACCCGCATTCGAGCCGATGAGACCGCCGACGGCGGCGGTTCCTGTGACGGTTCCGGTGGAGTAGACGTCGCTGATCGTCGCCGAGCCGAGGCTGGCGCCGACGAGGCCGCCGACATCGGTTCCGCCCAGCGTCGCGCCGGTGGCGTAGGAATCCGCAATGCTGGCGAAACTGTTGTTTTCGCCGACGAGGCCGCCGACGCCCGTGCCGCCCGCGGCCGAGACCGCGCCGGTGGCGTAGCTGCCGCTGATAGTCCCGGAATTCAGGCCGACGAGGCCGCCGGTGTTGTTGCCGCCCGTCACGGTCCCAAAAGCCGCGCCCTGCGTGAGCGAGCCGTCGTTCTCGCCGACGAGGCCGCCGACCGAGGAGGCGCCGGTCACGGCCCCATAGGCGCGGCTGTTGAGTAAGACGCCTTGGTTGAGCCCCACAAGACCGCCAATCTGCGTCCCCGTTCCCGTGACCGTATCGTACGAGGTTACACCCGAGACCTCGCCTTCCAGGATAGAGCCTGCGATGGCGCCGACCGTATTGGCCGCGCCGCCGTTCACCACGCCGCCGGTCAAGATGAGGTCGCGCGTCAAGCCGAACGCATTCGCAAAAAAGCCGACGGGACCGGCCCCTGTCCCCGTGATCGATAGGCCGC
>Ga0182030_10022069_pt1 | contig 11874 bp, 11 predicted proteins | sample 812S3MmetaG_FD_121299 | JGI IMG/M metagenome (GOLD analysis project Ga0182030, IMG submission 121299) | Permafrost microbial communities from Stordalen Mire, Sweden - 812S3M metaG (Illumina Assembly) | ecosystem: Environmental > Terrestrial > Soil > Wetlands > Permafrost | place: Sweden... | reverse complement strand
CAGTCGGCGACCACGATGCGTGTGCGCGGACGCGGCGTGCCCGCGAGTGGCAAGCATCCGGCGGGTGACCTTCTGGTCACTGTTGACGTCACGATTCCTAAGAAGTTGAACAAGGAACAACGCACCCTGGTGGAGCGATTGGCTAGCGCGCTCAATGAAGAGACTCCCACGTGAGCGATCGTCCGAGCCACCAGGCCGTCTACGTCATCTCCGTCTTCGCCGAGATTGCCGGCGTGCACCCTCAGACGCTGCGCAACTACGAGCGCAGCGGCTTGTTAAACCCCACGCGCACCAGCGGAGGGTCGCGCCGATTCTCTGACGCTGATCTCGCGGCGTTGAGGCGGATTCAGGATCTCACGAACGCGGGCGTCAACCTTGAAGGCGTCAAGCGCATCATGGCGCTCGAAAGCGAATTGGCGACGCGCGTCGAGAAGCTGGCCGACATCGCCAATGAGGCGAGGTCCACACTTGAAGAGACCCACCGTCAGTACCGTCGCGACCTGGTGCCGGTGCAGAACACCATCGCGCTCTTCCTTGACGTGCGCCGTCGCGCGCGAGACGAAGAGTAGGTCGCGTACCCAACGGCTCCGGCTGAGTTTCGCACGCACGAAACATTGCCCCAAATACCGTGCGGTAGGCTTGACCCGTAACGAGGCCATTCTCGAGGGAGTCCAGTGCCCGCAACCGTCGTAGTCGGCACCCAGTGGGGTGACGAAGGCAAAGGGAAGTTGACCGACCTCTTAGCTCGTGACATGGATTTGGTCGTTCGCTATCAGGGCGGCCACAACGCCGGGCACCGCATTGTGGTCAATGGCGAAGCCTTCGCCCTCCAACTCGTCCCCTCGGGCGTGCTCTACCCCCACATCACTCCCGTCATTGGCAACGGCGTGGTCGTTGATCCGGCCGTTTTGTTGGACGAACTCGACAAGCTGAGCGCTCGCGACGTCGACGTGTCGCGTTTGGTGGTCTCGGGCAACGCGCACCTGATAATGCCCTACCACCAGGAACTCGACCGATTGACCGAGCGCTTCTTGGGTAAGAACGCGTTGGGCACGACCAAGCGAGGCATCGGACCGGCCTACGCGGACAAGTCCTCACGCGTGGGCCTTCGCGTGCAGGACCTGCAGGACGCGAAGATCTTTCGCGAGAAGCTTGACGTGGTCTTGAAAGAGAAGAATCTTGTTCTGACCAAGATTTACAATCGACCCGCCATGAGCGCCAAGGAAATTGGCGAGAAGTATCTCGACGAGTTCGCACCGCGAGTGGCGCCCATGATCGTCGATTCCGTGGGCGTGGTGCACGACGCGTTGGACCAGGGTAAGCGCATCTTGCTCGAAGGTGCGCAGGCCACGTTTCTCGACCTCGATCACGGCACTTATCCTTTCGTCACCTCTTCAAATCCAGTGGCGGGCGGAGCGTGCACCGGCTCGGGGCTTGGACCGCGCGATCTCGACCGGATTGTGGGCATCACCAAGGCGTACATCACGCGCGTGGGTGCCGGACCATTTCCGACGGAAGTCGATGGCGACATGGCCGAGCTGCTCGTCGAACGTGGGCACGAGTTCGGGACCAACACTGGACGTCGGCGTCGTGTGGGATGGTTCGACGCCGTGATGGCCCGTCAGGCGGCGCGGCTTAACTCGTTGACTGAGATTGCGCTCACCAAACTTGATGTGCTCGACACGCTCGATGAGATCAAGGTTTGTGTGGGTTATGTCGCCGGTGGTGTGCACTATGACCACCCGCCGTACCACCAGTCCGTGCTGCACGAAGTGACGCCCGTCTACGAGGTCCTGCCGGGATGGTGCAGTGACATCACGTCCTTCACCAAGTACGAACAGTTACCCGACAAAGCAAAAAGTTACGTGCAGTTTCTGGAAAAGACCATCGGTGTCACCATCTCCGTCGTGGGTGTGGGTCCGGGTCGAGAGCAGTTCGTCCGACCTTCGTGAGTAGCTGCGTCGTCGTCGGATCAGGCGCCCGCGAGCACGCCTTGGCGTGGGCCATTGCCAAGAGCGCGGACGTGATCGTCACACCCGGTAATCCCGGCATCGCGGCTCACGGCATCATGTGCGTCGATACTCGAGCGACCGAACTGGACGCCGACCTCTTTGTCATTGGTCCCGAGCAGCCCCTCGTTGAAGGACTGGCCGACGAGTTGCGCGCGCAGGGCAAGGTGGTCGTGGGACCCGGCGGCGTTGGCGCACGTCTCGAGGGATCCAAAGCCTTTATGAAGGAGTTCTTAAGCGCGTCGGGTGTGCCCACGGCGGCGTACGGATCATTTCATGATCCGGCCGACGCCATTGGGTACCTGCGCACCATGAGCGCACCCTACGTGATCAAGACCGACGGCCTCGCCGCCGGCAAGGGTGTTTTGGTAACCAACAATTTTGATGAAGCGCGCGACGACGTGCGCGACAAACTCAGTGGTGCGAGTTTTGGCAGCGCGGGAACATGCATTGTCATAGAAGAAGCACTCGACGGTGTCGAGTGCTCGGTGACCGTGCTGTGTGATGGCACCAACGTGCTGGCGCTCACCTCCGCGCAAGATTTCAAACGCGTCGGTGACGATGACAAGGGAGCCAACACTGGCGGCATGGGTGCCTACGCGCCGATGGACGCGATGAGCGCGGAACAAATGCATGAAGTGATGACGACGATTCTGGGTCCTACGCTCAATGAGTTGACGAAGCGCAGCATCGACTTTCGCGGCGTGTTGTACGCGGGCGTCATGTTGTCGTCCACTGGTCCCAAACTTCTGGAGTACAACGTGCGCTTTGGTGACCCCGAGACCGAAGTCCTCACGCCGCTGTACGGCGACCGACTTTTTGGTCTTCTGTTGAAGGTCGGCGAAGGCCGTCTCGACGTGACGACTGCTCCCACGTCGGGTTGTGCGGTCACTGTGGTGCTCGCATCGTACGGCTATCCAGCTACTTCTCGTCATGGTGACGTCATTCATGGACTGGGTGACGACGGGCAACTTGAGCAGCCAGTTGAAGGCGTGCTTATTTTTCATGCGGGTACGAAGCGCAATCCGGAGGGAAAATTCGAGACGGGCGGCGGTCGTGTGCTGGCCGTGACCGCGGTGGCTCCATCAGTTCCGGAGGCGAGACGCCGCGCGTACGAGGCGGCCTCGCTCATAACCTTTGAGGGGAAAGTCATGCGAACTGACATTGCCCGCGGTGTTGGCTAGAGGAGAGAGATGATTCCGAGGTATTCCCCCAAGGACGTGGCGGCACTCTTCAGTGACGAGCACCGCTTCGACACCATGGTGGAAGTGGAGCTGCTCGCCGCCGAAGGCCTCGCCGAGATTGGCGTCTTGCCCGTGAAGGACGTGTCGATGCTTCGCAAGCGCCGCCCCGTCATCGACGCAGCCTTCGTCACCGAAGTCGAAGAACGTGAACAGATCACGAATCACGACACGGCGGCGTTTGTTGACGCGCTGCAAGAACGAATTGGCATGCCCGAGGGCGCGTGGATTCATTACGGTCTTACGTCCTCTGACGTAGTTGACACCGCACTGTGCGCGATCCTCACGAGTGCGATGGACATTGTTATCACTGAGGCGCTCGCACTGCGTGACGTACTGACGCGCCGCGCGGAGGAATCGATCGACTGGCCCATACTGGGTAGGACGCACGGCATGCACGCCGAACCCACCACGTACGGCGCAAAATTTTCGCTCTTCGCACTCCAGGTGCAACGCGATGTCGATCGCGCCCAACAGGCGCGTACCGCAATCGCGGTTGGCAAACTCTCTGGCGCCGTCGGCACGTTCTCCAACATCGATCCGTCGGTCGAGGCCTACGTGTGCTCGCGACTTGGATTGGTAGGCGTGCCCGCGACGCAGGTGATCGCTCGCGATCGCCACGCACAAGTGCTCTACGCCTGTGCGGCACTGGGTACCTCGATGGAGCAGTTCGCCCTTGAAGTTCGACACCTTTCGCGCAGCGAAGTGGGAGAAGCGCAAGAGCCCTTCGCGAAAGGTCAGAAGGGTTCGTCAGCGATGCCGCACAAGCGCAACCCCGTCATCGCCGAACGACTATGTGGATTGGCACGCGTGTTACGTGGCTATCTGCAGGCGGGCCTTGAAGACGTCGCCCTCTGGCACGAACGTGACATCTCGCACTCGAGTGTCGAACGGGTCGTGCTTCCCGACGCCCTGCAGCTGACGGTCTACATGTTGCGCAAGGCCACCGCGCTCGCGGATGGTCTGGTGCTTAAGCCCGAGCGCGCGCTGGAGAATCTCAACGTCAATTCGCTGGGTCTGGTCTTTTCCCAATCCGTGCTGCTCGCGCTGGTGGACTCGGGAATGGCACGTGACGACGCGTACCGGATTGTCCAGGCCGCATCGCTCAAGGCGGTCGAAGAACGTCGCAACTTCCGAGAGATTGTCGAGGCCGACGACGAAGTGACGTTGAGCAATGACGTCCTAGCGCACGCTTTTGATCCGCAACGTTTGTTGACCCATCGCGGACGTTTCTTGGATGCGTTGACGTGGCGAGCGTGAACGACCTCGCTCTCAACCACATTTATACGGGCAAGGTTCGTGACCTCTACGAGTTTGACGATCGGCACATCCTCATGGTCGCTTCGGACCGACTGAGCGCGTTCGACGTCGTCATGAATGAGCCAATACCCGAGAAGGGACGCGTACTCACTGGTCTCACGTGGTTCTGGCTCAACGAGTTCGTGGGTCTGGTGCCGAGCGCGCTCGTCACCTGCGATCCGAAAGAGATCAATACCTACGTGCCGGGTTTCATAGACACGACGCAGTGGCACGGTCGCACGATGCTGGCACGCAAGGCGACGATGCTGCCGCTGGAGTGCATTGTGCGCGGTCGCCTCGCGGGTCAGGCGTACGACGAATACCGAGTGAGTGGCACCGTGCATCAGATGCCCGTTCCGACTGGGATGCGCCTGACCGATGCCTTCGCCCAGCCGCTCTTCACGCCCTCGACCAAGGCCGACTCGGGGCACGACGTCAATATTGACCTGGCGACGGCGGCGAGCATCGTGGGCGTTGACGTTCTGGCGCAGGCTCAAACTTTGTGTCTCGATCTCTTCGCGCGCGCGGCCGAAAGGTTAGAGAGTGTTGGTCTCGTGCTCGCCGACACCAAGTTCGAGTTGGGCTTCGTCGACGGCGAGATGGTGGTCTGTGATGAGGTACTGACGCCCGACTCCTCACGGATCTGGCCAGTCGAACACGTGCGCCCCGGTGAGACACCGCCGGCGTTCGACAAGCAACCGTTTCGCGACTGGCTCTTGACACAAGACTGGAACCGCACGCCGCCGCCGCCGAACGTCCCCGACGACATCGTGGCGATCACGTCGGCGCGCTACGTCGAAGCCTATGAGCGGGTGACCGGACAATCGCTCCGCGACTGGTACGGTGCGTAGACGTGAACTTCCCCGTCATTGTCGACGTAACACTCCGCGCAGGGATTGCTGATCCCGAGGGAGCCACCATCGAGCGGGCCCTGCCGGCCCTCGGCTTCACCGGCGTCACGAACGTTCGCGCGGGCAAGGCCTTCCGTTTGGACATTGAGGCCGACGACGAAGCCGCGGCACTCGAGAAGGCGACCGCCCTGGCTGAGCGTTTGCTGTCAAATCCCGTGATAGAGAACGCTGTCGCGCGAAGTGGAAAGGCTTAGAACGATGACCCGAATCGGCGTGGTGATCTTCCCGGGATCGAACTGCGAGTACGACGCGTCACTCGCCATGACGCAGTTGGGAGTGGACGTTGAGTTCGTCTGGCACTCGACAACCGACCTCACGCGATTCGACGGCCTCATTCTCCCTGGAGGTTTCGCCCACGGTGACTACCTGCGACCAGGCGCGCTGGCTCGATTTTCTCCGGTCATGGAGGCCGTCGCCCTCTTTGCGCGCGAGGGTGGCCCGGTTCTGGGTATCTGCAATGGTTTTCAGGTGCTCACCGAGGCGGGCCTTCTGCCCGGTGCCCTACAGAAGAATCGTGGTCTGACGTTCATCAGTGAGCCGACGACAGTTGTCGTGAGCTCGACGAACTCGATGCTCACCCACTTGGCCACGTCCGGCCAGGAGCTCACGATCCCGATTAACCACTTCTCCGGTGCCTATGCGTGTGACGACCAGACCCTGGAATCCCTTGAAGCCAACAATCAGGTGGTGCTTCGTTACAAGGACAACCCCAACGGGTCGCGAGCGGACATTGCTGGTGTGGCCAATGAGGCGGGCAACGTGGTCGGACTCATGCCTCACCCGGAACGGGCGATGTCGACGTTGCTGGGCAGCGCTGACGGTCAGATACTGCTCGCCGGCTTTGTCTCGGCGCCGACGCGGTTGTTACGAGCGGGCGCGGCTAATGCCGCAGCGCTTTAGGACTTCCGCCGAGACGCCCAATTCGCGAAAGGCGTTGTAGCCAATTCCGTTTCGGTGGGCGAAGGACTTTGCTACTTTAACGAAATCTTTTTCCACACTTGTGAGGTCCACTCTCGACGTAAGTCGACCATGCTCGGCCACGAGGTCGAAGCGCTTTTGGGTGAGTTCTAATTTTTGAATAGGCGTAGCGGCTGCCACTGCTTTGTCGATACGCGCGATTTGAATACTGATTGATTCCGGGGTGCGCTTGCGTCCGCGCTTGCCTTTTCCAGCGGCAAGAGCGTCAAGATACTTACTTACAATTCGAGATTCATTGCGGCCCTGCGCGAGTTTTGCTTTGTGGTCAGCGCTCATCGTCCTTTTTGCAGGCTTTTTAGGCGCTGCCTTTTTCGATGTGGTAACCATAAATCTCCAAAATTAGAGGTGAACTATTAAGTGTAGTGAAGAGATATTCATTGCGCTAATGCAGGCAATGCATAAATTTGAAAAGGCAATATATCAAGCAATTCGGCAGAGCAGAATTTCCCGTATATAAGAAGACTTTAAAAAATTGGTGTGTTATTCACGTGTGAATACTGTGTTCCGTTGTAGAGGTAACGGTCGCGCGGTGGTCCATGGCGACAATGAGATCTTTTGACAAGAGTGATTTGTTCGTCAAAATGAGAGCGATGTCGTGAAGTTCATACAGTGTTAATAGGTCCGGACCAACTCAGTCTTCTGCTGGCCAACTAGTTTGGATGCGTGAGTAGCGCCGCCGAAGAATTACATCGTGCCCTGGGCCTCACCGACTCTGAGTTCGGCGACATTCGTGCGGTGCTGGGTCGTGTTCCCAATCACCTCGAGCTCGCGCTCTATGGCGTGATGTGGAGCGAGCACTGCTCCTACAAGTCGTCGCGGATTCACCTTCGTCGCCTTCCCACTGAGGCGCCGCACGTGCTCGTCGGCCCGGGTGAAAATGCGGGCGTCATTGATGCGGGCGACGGTATCGCCGTGGCCATTCGTATTGAGAGCCATAACCACCCCTCCGCAATTGAGCCCTACCAGGGCGCCGCGACGGGCGTGGGCGGTATCTTGCGTGACGTCTTCACGATGGGCGCTCGACCTCTGGCCGTCATGGATCCGCTTTTTTTTGGCGAGCTCACCGACGCTCGGCAGCGATGGCTCGTCGAGGGCGTGGTGTCGGGCATTTCGGGCTACGGCAATTCCGTGGGCGTTCCCACGATCGGCGGGGAGTTGACCTTCGACGACTGCTACTCCTCGAATCCCTTGGTCAATGTGCTCTGTGTGGGTGCGCTGCCCACTGAGCGCCTCGTCCTGGGCATCGCATCGGGCGTGGGCAATCTCGCGGTGCTGCTGGGTTCGTCGACGGGACGAGACGGCATTGGCGGCGTGTCAGTACTGGCGTCGGCGGGGTTTGTCGGCGACGACGGCGCGGCGTCGCTCGACGACGCGAAGCGCCCGAGCGTGCAGGTGGGTGATCCCTACGAAGAGAAGCGTCTCATCGAGGCGTGTCTCGAGTTGCTCGATCGCGGTTTAGTTCTTGGTATTCAGGACCTCGGTGGTGCGGGTTTGGTTTGTGCCACGAGCGAAACGGCGGCGCGCGGCGGCGTGGGCATGGACGTCGACGTGACGGCGGTCGCGCTTCGCGAAGCGGGCATGGCGCCCTACGAGATCATGACGTCCGAAAGCCAGGAACGCATGCTCGCGATCATTACGCCCGAAAATTGGGCTGACGTCGCCCAACTGTGCGCCAAGTGGGAAGTGCGTGCCAACGTCGTGGGTCACGTTGTGGAACCCGAGTTGGACGCCAACAACAAACCGGTGGGCATGCTGCGAATTCGCCAGGGCTTCGACGGCGAGGTGCTCGCGTCGGTCCCGGCCGCGTCACTCGCGGACCAGGCACCGCTCTATGACCGTCCGCGTGTGCGACCCGCTGGTCTTGACGCCGTGCGCGCCGACGATCCGACCGACGACGAGCCGGTGGGATCGCCCAATGACGACCTTCTTGGTCTGCTCATTGACCCCACGTGGGTGTATCGCCAGTACGATTCGCAACTCTTTCTCAACACTGTTGTGGGACCTGGCCGCGACGCGGCGCTACTTCGACTCGCGGGCCCGGGACTGCCATTCTCCGAACGCGGCATTGCGCTGTCGACGGACTCCAACCCCCGGTGGTGCGCGCTGGACCCGAAAATCGGCACGGCTTTGACGGTGGCTGAAAGCGTCGCCAACTTGGCCTGCGTCGGAGCGACCGCCAAGGCCGTGGTGAACTGTCTTAACTTTGGCAATCCCGAGCACGCCGAAGTGATGTGGCAACTCTCCGAGTCAATCGACGGCATGGCCCAAGCCTGCAATGACCTGGGGCTGCCGGTCATAGGCGGCAACGTGTCGCTCTATAACGAGAGCGGCGGCAGCGATATTGACCCCACGCCAGTCGTAGGACTACTGGGTGTCATCGATTCGTTGCTGTCCCCGCCGCCGGGGTGGGACTGGCACGTCGGTGACGTGGCTGTGCTCGTGGGTACTCGTCGTTGCGTCGGGCCCCAACCCTTTCCTCTGGGCGGCACCAAGTGGGCTACCCAGCGCGGACGACGCGGAGGCCGGGTCCCGGACTTCGATCCCACGACCTTTGCCGCCAGCGTTGAATTCGTTGCGGGCGAAATCGCCGCGATCTGCGCGGGGCGTGAAAGTGATGTGACGGCAGTACACGACGTCGGTGGTGGTGGACTAGCAACCGCGCTCGCCGAAATGGCCGCCACTACGGGCCTCGGCCTCGAGGTCGGCGAGCTCTCGATGCACGCCGAACTTTTCAGCGAGTTTCCCGGGCGGTTCGTGATGGCGACCAACGATCTCGGACGCTTCACCGCCCGTTGTACGGCGGCCGGCGTACCCGTAGACGTTCTCGGCACCGTGGGTGGCGACAGGCTGCGCATTGGCGCGATGATCGACCTCTCGGTGAGTGACATCGAGGGTCGTCGACGCACCGCACTCGAAGACGCCCTGGCGTCAATCGACTAGCGAGCCGCTTTTAACTGGTCGAGAACCTCGTTCGGCACCCGTAGGTCACCGCTTCGACCCACGCCGAGTGAGACGTCACCCTTGTAGTGACCGTGATAATCCGAACCACCGGTGGGAATCATGCCGGCGTCGCGAGTTAACTTCACCATGAGTTGACGAGTTGGCTCGTCGGTGCCGCCGTAGTAGGCCTCAATGCCCTTAAAACCGCGCTCGCGCAGGGACGCCATGACTCGTGGCATGGTGGCTTCAATGGCATTGGGCGTGATGGTGTCGAGATAGTTCACCAGGGGGTGGGCGATGGAAAATACCGTCGCGGAGCCCTTTGCCGCGTCGATGAATTCTTCGATGGCCATGCTGGTCTTGGGAATGTACGCGCGGCCCTCGCTACCGAGCCAGTCAATGAAGAGCCGATTCCACGCTTCGTCGGAAACTTCCCCCACGATTTCGGGGTGGAGGGTGAACATTGCCTTGGCGAAGTGCGGTCGGCCAATAGAGTCGACATTTCCCGAAAGTTCTGTGAGGTACTCCAGGGTGATCTTTTCGAATCCCTGTTCTTGGAGCATGTCGACCAGCGCCCGGTTACGAACATCGCGGTCGTGACGCAGTTCGACCAACTTGAGCTGCAGGGGATGCGAGGGATCGAGCGGCAAATAGTAGGCGAGCACGTGCACGTTGCGCGGCGTCGTCGCTTCGCCGTGGTGATGGCGGGGGAACGAATTGTCGCGCAGCGAGATCTCGGTGCCGGGAACCAGTTCAATACCGTAGGCCTGACAGGCCGCTGCCATTTCTTCGTGGCTGGCGGTGGTGTCGTGGTCGGTCAGGGCAATCGCGGAAATGCCCAATTGGTGCGCCTTTTGCGCCAGTTGCGTCGGCGTGTCCGAACCGTCCGAAAATGTCGAGTGGGTATGCAGATCAATCACCCGAAGAGCGTACTCAGAGTGTGCAACGTGGCCAAGTGGCTGTGTCAGAATATCGCCGTGCCATCACTACCGACGAGCCGTAGAGTGGAAGGTACATGAAAGAAGCCTGCGGCGTTGTCGGGATTGTGGCGCCCGGTCGGAACGTGTCATACCTGTGTTACGACGCCCTCTACGCGCTCCAGCATCGCGGCCAGGAATCGGCCGGTATGGCCACCTTTCAGAACCATCAAATCACGGTGGTGAAAGACAACGGCCTCGTGAGCCACGTTTTTGCGGACACCACACTGCGTGCACTCGCCGGCTCCATCGTTATCGGTCACACCCGCTACTCCACCTCGGGTTCGGCCAACTGGACGGCCGCCCAACCCGTCTATCGTTCCGCGGGTTCGTCAGGCTTCGCGTTGGCGCACAATGGCAACCTGACTAATACGGGCGAGCTGGCCGAAGCTTCCGGGATTCAAGTCACCTCGATGCTGTCGGACTCGGACTTGGTGGCCGAACTGCTCGCCAACGAAGTTGAAGCGGGAGCAACGCTGCCCGGCGCGCTCGAAGTGGTGCTTCGCCGGGCTCGTGGCGCGTTCTCCATGGTGATACTCGAGGCCAACGCCGTGCACGCGGTGCGCGATCCTTACGGTTTTCGCCCACTCTGCCTTGGGCGCCTCGGCACTGAGGACGCGCCGGAGGGATGGATCGTTGCGTCCGAATCACCGGCGCTTGACGTGGTGGGTGCCGCCTTCGTTCGCGAGGTCCGTCCCGGCGAGATGATCACGTTGACCGCCCAGGGTGTCACCTCGGTCCAACTGCTCGAACCGGCGGCGGGCAAAGAAAAGCTCTGCATCTTTGAATTTGTCTACTTCGCGAGGCCCGACACGTACCTCATGGGTCACCAGGTGCACACGACGCGCCGGCGCATGGGTGAACTGCTGGCCCAGCAGTCAAAGGTGCAGGCCGACATCGTGATGGGCGTGCCCGACTCGGGTGTGCCCGCCGCCGAGGGCTACGCGAAGGCTTCGGGCATACCCTTCGGTTACGGCCTGGTGAAAAATCGCTACATTGGTCGCACCTTCATCGCCCCCGATCAGAACATGCGTGAGGCGAACGTGCGACGCAAGCTCAATCCGTTGCGTGAGAACATTGCTGGTCAGCGCCTCGTCGTGGTGGACGACTCGATCGTGCGCGGCACGACGACCAAGGCGCTGGTAGGCATGTTGCGCGACGCGGGAGCGAAAGAGGTGCATCTGCGCATCTCGTCACCACCATTCATGTGGCCGTGTTATTTCGGCATTGATACGCCGACGCGCAACGACCTACTCGCAGCCAACCACAGTGTTGAAGAGATGCGCAGCTACGTCGGCAGCGATTCGTTGGAGTTCATCACGCTGGAGAACCTGCGTTCGGCAATCAGACTCGACGGTGAGTGCTGTGACGCCTGTCTTACCGGCAACTACCCGGCCCCCACGCCCGTGGCACTCGGCAAGTCGGGCGGACGTTGGTGAGTCGACTGCTGGATCAACCCGGCGGCGGCATGACCTACGCCGGTGCTGGCGTCTCAATTGATTCTGGCGATGAAGTCGTG
>Ga0182030_10022067_pt1 | contig 11874 bp, 6 predicted proteins | sample 812S3MmetaG_FD_121299 | JGI IMG/M metagenome (GOLD analysis project Ga0182030, IMG submission 121299) | Permafrost microbial communities from Stordalen Mire, Sweden - 812S3M metaG (Illumina Assembly) | ecosystem: Environmental > Terrestrial > Soil > Wetlands > Permafrost | place: Sweden... | reverse complement strand
GGATTGAGTTTGATTAGCGCCTCGCGCACCCACGACTCCACCATCACGTCGTCGTTCTGGCGAACGAGTTCTGGACCAGAAACATAGGACCACTTTGGTCCCGTCCCGCCCCCCTTCGAGGCGGCATCGAGAATCATTTGCTCGACGGTGTTTGCTTCAGTGAATGTCATGGCTTTTCCAGGGTCTGCGACGTCATGCAATTAGCGAGCGATAGAATCAAGTTCGCGTCTGCAGCAATGCCCTCAAGCAGTGCGTCCTCTGCTCGGTTCATTTCCTCAGCCGCATGGACGAGCTTCGCTTGTTTGTCTGCTGACGGAACTGGTATCTCAATGCTATTCAGAAGTTTCTCGTTAATTCCCGGCATCGTTGTCCCAGAGGCATGTCGAGTGATCCACGCCCGCGTTCGAGGAGCGAGCATGAAGTAATAGAAATAGTCAGGCCGAATATCAGAATTGACTAGCCGAAGGCGGATGATATCCGAACCTACTATATATCCATCGTATTCCTCCGTAACGAGTACGGCTCTGCCGACGTCGCCTTTTCGCCCAAGCAAGACATCTCCTGGCTTCATTCTGTAGCGTGCTAGTCGGCTGCATTCTTCGTCGCCAAGAAACGGACCCGCGTCTACCCAAAGGCGGTGTTTCCGCATGTTTACGGGATTGATGATGGGCGTGCCGCTCTTTGCATAGCTCGATGCCTTGAGGACCGTGCCAAATGGTCCGGTCTGGATGTCGAGTTCACCTCTACGGCTCAGTTCGCTCAATCTCTTTCTTGTGCCACTCCCGTTCGCGAGTTCTGCGTCTGCAAAAGCATCGTAGGCTCCTTGAAGACTCGCGCTTGTGACTTCTAGTTGCGATTTGTGATGGTTCACTGCCCAGAGAACCTTTCCGATCCGATCCTGTTGGTCAAGCGGCGGTAGGTCGAATTCCTCTAACTTGAGCGTCGTCCAATTAATTGTCGGAGAGAGCGAACCAACTGAAATCTCCACTGCCCTTTTCATAAACACATCGCTCATCATGAGGAACGGTAGAAATGTCGGCAAGACCATGTCCGGCTTGGCACGCACAACCAACGCATGTGCTGAGCAGATTCCGTCCATCTCTGCCACCGCGAGTTTTCGTTGATAGGCGCGTCTCCGTCCAAAGATGATGTCGCCTTTGCGAAAGCGGAGTTTGGTGCCAATCACATCCCTACCTTGCCCCCAGCGCCTCACTCGCAAACTGCGAGAATCAAGGTCATCCAACCCCACGTAAACTTCATCTGCCGCGTCTGCTGGTTCAACACGCTCGTTAACGCTATCAGCGAACTTTCCAAATGGAACCCTCTTCCACTCCTCCCGTTTGAGCCAGGCCGGCAACTTCTTGGCGATTACAGCCGAAGGCGGCTTCGGAAGCGGAATCTTCAGTACCGGGATCTCATGCAGTGCATTGCCGACCTCAGACATACAATTTAGCCACCCGCCCAGCGACTCACTAATAGCGCTCCCGTTTGTCCGCGCTTCATTCGCGACCGCAGACTCCTTTGCGACAACATACAGGGGAATGTTTAGACTACCTTCCTGCTTTCGGATTTCCTGCAACGTTGCCACATGTGTGAAACCTGGCTCGTCTTTGAAGTTCTCATATGCATTGACCACGCGGTCGATATGGTCATCTGTAAGGAAGCTCTGCGCCCGCTCCCGAGTAACCTCGTTAATAGCATTGATAAACAGAATTCGGCCTTTGCGCGTCTTCGGCTTCGCGGCACGGCAAATAACAACGCATGCCTCCATCGGTGAGTTGTAGAAGAGGTTTGGGCCAAGTCCGAGGACACACTCAACGACATCGGTGTCAATCAATTTCCGCCGCATCTCCGCCTCTTCCTGACGAAAGAGAACGCCGTGCGGAAACAGAATTGCGCATCGTCCCGTCTTCGGACTGAGACTACAGAGGATGTGCTGCCAGAAGGCATAGTCCGCACGGCCCTGAGGCGGTGTACCGAAGAGGTTCCGGCCCCACGGGTCTGAGGCAAATGCATCTCGGTCCCATTGCTTGATTGAATAAGGTGGATTGGCCAAAACGACGTCGAAGCGCATGAGCCGATCACGCTGCACAAACTTTGGCTCGGAGAGAGTGTCGCCGCGCACAATTTGAAACTCCTCGATCCCGTGGAGGAAGCAATTCATTCGAGCGATTGAGGAGGTCATCAGGTTCCGTTCCTGACCGTAGAGACGCACGTTGCGCCACTCCTGTCCCTGACGACGGAGGTGGGTGATGCAGGAAAGAAGCATTCCGCCCGAGCCACACGTGGGATCATAGATCGATTCGCTGGGTTGCGGCTTAAGCATCTCGGTCATTAGGTGCACGACAGTGCGGTTGGTATAGAACTCCGCAGCCGTATGCCCAGCATCGTCGGCGAACTTCTTGATGAGATATTCGTACCCCTGGCCAAGCTCGTCTTCTGGCAAATTCGCAACCGCGAGTTCGAGTGTGCTGAAATGCTCGACCAAATCGCGCAACATTGCATCGGATAGACGGTCCTTGTTAGTCCACTGCGCGTCGCCAAAGATGCCATAGAGCTTATCCGGATTGGCCGTCTCTATCGTGCGCATTGCAGACTGGAGGGCCTTGCCCACATTCTTTGCCGCTTGCCGTACGTTACGCCAGTGGGCCTCCGAAGGGATTTGGAAACGGTGGTTCTCTGGGTAAGCCGCGAAATCCGTGTCGCCGCCAGATTCCTTGAGGGCAGCTTGCGTCTCCTCATCAAAGACATCGCACAGACGTTTGTAGAACAAAAGCGGGAAGATGAACTGCTTGTAGTCGCCAGCGTCGATGGTCCCGCGCAGAAGCGTGGCCGCGCCCCATAGGTAAGACTCAAGTTGCTGTTGGGTAATCCGCTGGCTCATCCAGCAATCTCCGGGACGCTGAGATCCTGCTCATGAATTCGTATCAGCGGGATGAACGGCTGACCGTAAACATTCCATTCGTGATTCCAGATCTCGCGAGGAAAGAGTAGTTGGCTATGAGCCTGAACCATGTGCTCCCAGTCTTCCTTGTCTGCGATCGGCTTTTGAGCGGACCCTTTACGCATTTCCTCGCAACCGATAAATCCCAAGTAAATCAAAATCACAGGTATTCCAAGCTCAGTTAATTTCCAGGCCCAAGTAAATCGATTCGCCATCTGATAATTCCAATCTCTAGACAATGCCCACGCCAATCGGGTCTGCTCCGAAAGAGCGAGACTGGCATCTTGAATACACCCTCCGATCTTCAGGTGATTCCGACGACTGTCGACAGACACGCCCTTCCCGTCCTCAGCCCCTAGTGGCTTTCCCCGTTCTTCATTTCGCAGCTCTGCATCGTGGGCTTTCGCTTCTATGAGGAGTAACCCTCGGTTTCCACGAACGGAGCAAGTGCTCGCGATGTCCCAATTTGGCGTAGTTGTTCTTCGGGCTCCCGGAACTGCCAGCCACCAACTCAAGAGCGATGTGCGTAGCTTGGGGTCCGTGATAATCCGTTCCGAAGTGTGCAGCTGCGCTTCGTCGCACTGAGCGAACCCTTCAGGCATCCAGGAATCCGCCGCAAGCACTTCGCCGAACGGCTCAATAAGTCTTGTCAACCGGTGCGCGACTTCGGCTTTCGTCCCATGAGTTAATAGGTGACAGCGCACTTTGCTTCCGGTCTGCTGTTTCTCCTTGAGCTGTGGGAACCGCAAACTCGTGTCTTGCCCAGTCATGAAAGCAGTCCTTCACGCTTGAGAACCGAGATAAGGTTCTTCTCCGCTGCGAAGGCAGCCTCGGCGCTTTGTCGCAAGCTCTTCGTAGCCTCCTCAACGCTCAGTACTTCTTGTGTGCTCTTGGCTTCAACATAACGCGGGATGTTGAGGTTGTGATCGTTACCCGCTATTTCATCAAGCGTAGCCACACGAGCTATGCCTTCCACGTCCTGATAATCACGATACCAACCGCAAATCCGGTCGACGTGCTCAGGGAGAAGTTCGTTCTGGGCCCGCCCCGTCTTGAACTCCCTGGAAGCATCCACGATAAGAACTTTCTTCTTTCGATCTTTCTTCTTTCTCTGGCGTACTACAAGAATGCAGGCAGCCAGGCCGGTACCGTAGAAGAGATTCGGTCCAAGACCGATCACAGCTTCGATCAAGTCCATCTGGAGAATCTTCTGACGAATCTCACCTTCTTTACCCATGCGGAAAATCGCACCGTGCGGTAAGACCACTGCCATACGCCCTCTGGCGGGAGCCATGGACTTGATCATGTGCTGGACCCATGCATAATCGCCGCTCTTGCCGGGAGGCATGCCGGCGAATTTTCTGCCGTATGGATCGCTCGCCCAGACCTCTTCGCCCCACTTTTCCAACGAGAAGGGCGGATTAGCGATGACGCAATCAAACGTGGCGAGGTTATCACCGGCGAAGAATGCTGGTTGCCGCAGAGTGTCTCCACGCACGACCTGAAAATCCGAAGCACCGTGCAGAAACAAATTCATCCGAGCGATCGCAGAAGTGGTCAGGTTCTTCTCTTGGGCAAACAGTTTGCCCCATAGGGTGCGGTCATCTCCGTGATTCAATCGAACGTGATGTACCGCTTCCAGCAACATGCCGCCCGTGCCGCAAGCGGGATCATAGATGGATTCACCTTCCTTGGGATCGAGGATATTGACCATCAAACGGACAACTGAGCGCGGGGTATAAAACTCACCGGCCTTCTTGTTGGTCAGGTCGGCGAACTTCTTGATGAGGTATTCGTAGGACTGGCCAAGAACGTCTGCTTGCGCCACCGCATTACCCAGTGTGATGCTTGAGAAATGTTCAATCAGGTCTCGGAGCAACGAATCGGGGAGACGGTCCTTGTTTGACCACGCCGCATCTCCGAAAATGCCATAGAGCGTTTCTGGATTTGCTCTTTCAATCCCACGCATCGCCTTTTGGAGGGCCTGGCCGACGTTGGTCGTAACCACTCGCACGTCGCTCCAATGGCAACCCTTTGGGATCTGGAACCGATAGTTTTGCGGGAATAGAGCGTACTCTTCGTCGCCTGCCGATTCGGTCAAGGCGGCTGCGTATTCCTCGTCAAACACATCCGAGATGCGCTTAAAGAAGAGCAGCGGGAAAACGTACGTTTTGAAGTCAGCGGCATCTACAGGGCCGCGGAGAATGTTCGCGGCTTCCCACAAATGACTTTCAAGTTGTGACAGTTCGATACTGGCCAATTTTGATCTCTACTTACGCGTCGAAGTGGCGGAACCGCCATTATAGCGAGTGGACACCTTTGGTTTTCGACGACTGCCATTCCATTAAGAGTGCAATGAAACCACGCTACCACCAGCTTTGAGCGCCGCCCACGATCCCCCGGTGTGTGCGCGTTTCGACGACAAGCCCTTCAGCACCAGAGTACGTCCTCCGAATCGGATCTCGCGTCTTCACTTCTCCGAGAAGTTGGCCCGTGTGAGTAAACCACTGAAACTGCTTTTTCTGCAACAACCCAAATCCACGATCACCAATGATCAGCTTGCCTTGACCTAATACATCCACGAGCGCGACCAACTGATCTTGCTGAAGAATGTAGAGCCGCGTGTCGGTGAGGATGAAAAGGTGTGACGAACTCTTTGCAACCTGCCGGGGAACGGCACCGATATCGTAAACGCACAGCGGCAGTCCGGTGGCATCCACTTCTATGACCCTGCCGCTGTAACCCGCCAAGAAAGTGCTGTGCCCCCTGTGGGCGAAGTTTGCAGCATAGATCCAATCCGCACCAAAGGCACCCCCAATCTGCAATGTCATGGAAATCGTCAGCTTTATTCCGTCGGGGAGATTGACCGAACTCTTATGGAGAATCTGTTCGTAAGCGATACCCGCGACCTCTGCGCCAGAAAGACCTGAAAGTTCAACCCCCGTCAGCAGTTCCATCGCTGCACCAAGTTCCTGAAACTTTCGGGTAGAATCCGGATCATTAGGGTTACGATCAGGATGCCAGCGCATCGCAAGTGTTTTGTATTGCCGTGTGATAGCTTCAGGGCTTATGGGTAGTGCTAATTCCATTAGCCGCAAAGCAGCAGTGACTTCGGCGCTTGCGCCACGCCGTTCCGAGCGCTCGGCCGCAATCTCAGTCCAGCCCTCTTTCGAAGGAAACCTCAGGCCCCAAATGGGCCTTCCAATCGTCAAGTCGTAGCACCAAGCCTCGTCGACGATCGTGATGACATATCGCATCCGATCTTGAGAGAGGGCCACGCATCGAACGTGATTCTTCAGCGATTGCGGATCGATGCCGAAACGCTTTGCCTGCTCGACGAACTCAGGTAGGTCTGCAACACGTTCAGTGAGTATCGATTCGACCATTTCCGTGTATCCGTGCAAAATGCCATCACGCGACAAGAAGAGCATGCCCGAACCGTCAGCATTCACATCGGCACGATACACGTCATAAGCAAGCTCTTTTTCGGCCATTGGTGCACCCGCCCGGTCTGTCGTCAGCGCGACAGCGGGTGCTGTGGGGAATTGCTCTCGTCGTCCTTTTGGGTCTAGCCAGACCGTCGAACGCGCAGTATGAAACGTCTCCCTGTAAGCAGCATTGGGACGTTTCTCAAGGGCAAGCGCTTCCTCCCTGGTCAACATCCAACCGTCGCCACTCACCGTGAATCGCGGAGGTTTGCTGCGCAGTTCGTCAGCATCCCCGTCACCCCTTGGAATGCTTGTCGAACTGCCTGCATGCGCGTGGTTTTGGTCTCGTAACGGTTCTTCCCAGGCGTTCGGGGCCTTTGGAAGGCGAATATATGCAAGAGCAGTAAAATCAAGGTTTCGGGCGCGTGCCGCTGAGCGAGATGGGCCACGCCGATGTACAGGCACCGTAATCGATTCGGACGAGCGTTTGTCTTTGGGTACTGGAACCGATTCGGATGTTCGCGAGTCGAGCGAAAACCCTGGTGGATACAACATGTAGGTTGATCCAACGCTGACTCGCCGCAACCGCTTACCCTTCTCTAGCCACGAGGCGAGCGTGCTGAGTCGGCGCGCATCGCCACCGACTCGTCCTTTGAGATCATTTTGCTTTATACCGGGCTGGTCATTGACCGCAGCCATTATGGCATCTACCAAGTCAGCATCTGCCTGTGCTCTTTCCCCAACAGGACGCCACTGGCGGAGATCCGCCGTTGCATTGAGTACTGCCCGAAGCTCCGAAATACCCCGGCGTTCGCCTACAACTGCCATTAAGGTGCCAGCGGTATGAACCGCATGGGAAGTACAGATGTCGAAGCTGCCATACTCTTTCTTCATCTGTTGCACGACGGCGCCCATAAGGGGATAAGTCTCCCGTGCTGCTCGGATAGCAGTTCCGAAATCGCCGTCCGCCTTGGCGCCCTCAATGACATTGCTCAGTTCGAAGTACCGATCGACGGCGGCACTGCCAACGAGTCGCTTTCCTTTGGAGACCTCATCTGCGGCATCGTTCCTGCGCGTGGAACTAACTGACGAGCATGTGTTACCAAGTGTGGTGTCTGGCATGGGGCGCGCAAAGGGTAATTGCCGAAAAACTCGCTTCAAGAATTCGAACAAGGTTGTCTACCCAACTCATGAAGTTGCCACGAGCTCCGCTTTGATTTCACCTGTACCACCAACGACAACCACGGTGCTCCCCCCTATAGCTTTTTTGACTTGAATTTGAACCGGGAATCGTTCGGCTAGTTCTGGGACATGCGAAATAATCCCCACCATGCGCTCTCCGCCCGCCAGGGCTTCTATTCCCTGCACAACAACGTCCAGAGTCTCTAGATCTAAGGTCGAAAAGCCCTCGTCAAGGAACAAAGATTCCAGACTAAGAGCACCTGAGTTCGTTGAAAGCTCGACCAGAGCATCTCCCAACGCCAGTGCAAGAGAGAGCGACGCCAAGAAGGATTCGCCGCCACTTAACGTATTGACTGAGCGAGACTCATCGGCGTTCCAATGATCCAGCACAAGAAAATCATCTGTTTCGCTGCCAAACGAATATCTACCCGAGCTGAGTTTATTCAAGTGATGTGTGCCGTATTCGGCGAGACGGCCAAGCGCTTGCTCGACTATGAATCGGATGAACTGATCGGCCTTCAAGGCCACTCCAAGCTCGTGGTACAGATCAACTCGCGCTTTCAGTTCTTTGATTTGGCAGCGCTTTTGAGAAACTTCTTCCAAGCCTCGCACGATTGCTTCCAGTCTGTTTTGTATCGTCGTGATCGCAACGGCAGACTTGCGGAAATCAGTCTCAAGCCGTGTTCGCATCGCGTTCAGTTCTTCCAGTTCGTCGGCTCCGGCGCGGAAAGACATCTCTTTTCGAATCTTTTCTTCGAGTTTTGCAACAGACCCAGCCAGCGCTTCAACGGAAGATCGCAGCTCACCGCTGCGTCTTCGCAGGGAGGTCACATCCGACTCAACAGCTATGCGCTGGTTTTCAGAGGTCGAATATGCCACCTCTTCTTTCTTTTTCTCCGCGTCATATCCGTCTTTCTGTCGTTTTGCTTTTTCTAATTGCTTGACCTGTTCAGCGAGAACCTTCAGATCTCCTTCGCCGCGCAATTCTTTTTCGATTTCCTTCAGCTTGGCCGCCTTGTCAGCTATCCCTGCTTCGACAGTCGCTAGCTCGCGGGACAACTGCTTTATCTCGTTTTCCTTATTCTTGCTGTCATCGCGTGCATCTGATTCGGCAGCCTGTATCCCCTGCAGTTTCTCAGCGGCACTCGCGAAATCTGCTTCAAACTTTGAGACGCGCTGAGCCAGTTGCTCCAGTTCCTTACCGGCGGTAGCGCCCGGAGCCTTACCTAGAATACGTTCTGCTTTTGTACCCGCGGAGGAAATCGAGTTCTCGACAGTGCGAAGATTTTTGCGCAAGATCTTGAGTTCGTTGGGCAAAGATTCACACAGATTTGTCTTCTTGAGTAACGCAGTGTTGTGCCGATCTCTCACACGTTGACGTTCTTCGACCAACTCCTGAGTGCGTTCGATTGCAGCATGTTTGCCCGGCTTAGGCAGAGCCGATACGGACTGTTCGCACACGGGGCAGGGTTCACCTTTTCTGAGGCGCCGCCGAATGTCGTCAACAGAGTGCCGCTGCCGCACTTCCACCAGATCGGCAGTTGCTTCCCGAAGAGCAACTTCCGCTTTGTCGTATAGTTGCTGGAGTTGCTTGGCGTCAGTCTCGGCATCTTCGATCCGCTTTTGGGTTAAAGCAATCTTCTCTTCCAGTTCCTGCCTCTCGCCGATTTGCTCGTTAGCGTCCATCCAATCCTGGGCTGTTTGAACAATGACATCCGCGGAACCATACCGTTTCTTAGCCTCGTCGTGCTCTTTCTTGCGGGTCTGCCACAGCTTGTCGCTCGCGTCCAATTTCGGAACCAAAGCCTGCCATTTCTCCTTAGCCTTGGTTGCTAGGGGTTCCAGACGCTTCAAGTCAGCATTGAGCCCTGAAAACTCTTCTTTCGAAAATGCAATTGCAGTCTGCAGTTCCTCTCGATGCTTGGCAACAGGAAGAATCGAGGAGAGCTCCAAGTGGCGCTTTTCGTCATATCCACACATCTTTATCGAACTATCTAGATCCTTGATGCGTTTCTCGTAACCCTTGACCTTATCTTGCAGCAACCGGCCCGCTGTCTCGGCTTTGGTGAGCTCCTTCACCACTAAAGCCAGATTTCTACTTGCCTCCGTTCGCCTGTCTCTTTCTTTTCCCAACTCAATAGCCCAAGGCTGGATCTTCTGCACAACCTTGATCTCGGATGAGAGCTGTTGTTGTTCGGCGGTCAGTCGTTTAAATTCCTTTTCGAGTTCGGCCTTGCGCTCCTCACTGACCTCGGCATATGCAGTCGCCAGATGCTGCTCCAACACCGACTGTTCAATGCGTGCGTTTTGTTCAATCTGGCGTGCACGCTTGCCCATTTCCTCGTAGATATTAAGATGCAGCAAGTCGGACAGAATCCGACGGCGTTCGACCGGATCGCCTCGCAGAAACTTGTCAAATTCCCCCTGGGGCAAAACAATGGACTTCGTAAAGCCATCGAAATCAACGCCAAGAATCTCCTCTACCTTTTGCCGAACTTCGTAAACCTTGTTCGAGATGGCATCCCAATCTCCAGTAGAGTTCCGAACTTCTAATTGCAACTTTGCGCTGCTGCCTCTTTTTAGAGTTCGGAGCAGGCGGTAATCCTTCTTGCCTGCCTTAAACTCCAGCAGAACGCGCATTCGTTCAGCTCCCTGGCTTATCAGGTCCGAACCGGCCTTATCACCGATCCTGGGTGTTCGACCATAAAGAGCGTAGATAATTGCATCGATGACCGAAGTCTTGCCAGCGCCCGTTGGTCCTGTGATGACGAACAGGTCTAAAGAGCTGAAATCGAGCGCAACGTTCTGTCGAAAGCTGGTAAACCCCTCTACTTCCAGCCTAGTCGGTCGCATCCATCACTTCCTCATGCAGAGTGTTAAACGCGTGTATCAATTCGTTCGTTGCGGGCGCCCCATGCTGAGAATGGTAAAAACTCGCGAACATTGCGTCTGGTGCCATGTGCCGCCGTTCTTCGTCTGATTTGACTACAGTCCGCGGATAGTCTGTACGGACATCGAGAGCGTTTGGCAAGATCTCGCGAATGCGGTCGGCAATCCCTGGTACCGGCCCTGTCGTCTTCACAGTGACGTGAAGGTAGTCTTGCCCGAAACTGCCCGCCGACTTTTCAAGCTCTTCGATGGTGCCCGCAACAGCACGAAGTCTCCGCCCCGAAGTTAACCCGATGCTCTCCAGCCGGGCGGATTTTCCAGGACGTGCCTCAATCAACACTACCCGTTTCTCCTGCCCTTGCTCGCCGAAGTCCAATTGCAGCGGGGAGCCCGCATAGCAGCAGGGCGAAGGTGCTAACACCTCTTGAGGCCGATGTAGGTGGCCCAGCCCGATATAGTGTGCCGATGTCGGAAATCTTTGTGGGCTGACCGCATATGGCTGAGCTACATGAATTTCGCGCTCGCTGCCACTCGTCTGCGATCCGTTCACGTAGAGGTGGGCGAGAAGTATGTTTATCGTTGAAGTTGAAAATCCTTCAGCCAATTTGACACACATCTGTCCTATCCGCTCTTCATAAGCCGAATACCACGTTTCTTCCGGACCCATCATCTGGCAAACATCCACGATCTTTTTCTCAGAGACAAAGGGCAGGACCGCGATGTTTGCCGTCTCATTGTTCTTACTGAAATGGATTACGCCACCATCGGCTGGAGCAGCAGGCTCGGGACGGACATAAATCCCCAGCGGATCAAGTAGTTGCCGAACGGCCGCCAAACGTTTTGGGTGATCGTGATTACCCCCAATGACGACTGCAGCAATTCCCCTTGCCAGTAGTTCCGCAAAAAGGTTGTATACAAGCCGCTCTGAATCTGGGGATGGCACCTGAGAGTCAAACAGGTCGCCCGTGACCAATAGGCAATCTGTTTTTTCACGGACAGCGATATCTAGTACTTCCGTTCGAATAGCCTCATGCTCTTCAAGGCGCGAACGACCGCGGAGAGTCCTGCCAACGTGCCAGTCGGACGTATGGAGAAACCTCATTTATCAAACTTCCTGAATGGATTTCCGGCCACTGCTCTCTTGACCTCGCTGGGCCGCGTAGCCCAAGCGGGAAATGGAAACTGCGCCATGAGCGGAATCGGAATTTCAGGCTGCGAGACGATCACAGTTCCAGGTTTCAGAATTCCGGCCCTAACTCTGCTCGGAGGCGGAAGGAAGCCGTATTCGCCATGCTGCGCCTCTGCCATGTCCAAACGACCCACAACGCGAAACGCACAGTTGCCTACAACGCGACGCTCAATTTGACTAGCGGTCTGCTGAGCACCGATGAGAATCACTCCTAAGCTTCGACCGCGCTCTGCCATATCGAG
>Ga0182030_10022066_pt1 | contig 11875 bp, 8 predicted proteins | sample 812S3MmetaG_FD_121299 | JGI IMG/M metagenome (GOLD analysis project Ga0182030, IMG submission 121299) | Permafrost microbial communities from Stordalen Mire, Sweden - 812S3M metaG (Illumina Assembly) | ecosystem: Environmental > Terrestrial > Soil > Wetlands > Permafrost | place: Sweden... | reverse complement strand
TGCCAACGCCGATCCCACCGGCAAAGGCATGACCATCGGGCAGGATTACCTGGCTGGCACCGATCCGAACAATGCCGCCAGCCTTTTCCGCATCACCGCCGGGAATTTTTCCACCGGAGGAACCACTGCCGCGCTCACCTGGGACAGCGTGCCGACGCGGTTCTATCACATCCAGAAAACCACCGGCTTGAGTTCGCCCGCCTGGAACGACAGCGGCCTGGGTCTGATTTTACCCGCCGCCGGTGCCATCACCTCGGCCAGTTTCAACGACACCAATGCGCCGGATCGGTTCTATCGTGTCCAGGCGGTTCGTCCGCTGACACCTTAAGCTGGGGGGGGTAGTTCCCTTGGTGGAAACAAATTTGACGGAGTTTTTAAGCACCAAGGCGCACAGGGCACAAAGCCTGATCAATGCAGCGACGAGCCTGCGGCTCGATTCGGCCGGAGGCCGGACGCTACACGCGTGACGGATGGTTGAATTTAATGGGCAAAGGGCCGGGTCAGGATGGGCTTGCCGCAATAGATGCAGAACATGCGGTTGGCGGAATTGATTTTGCCGCAACTGGGGCAGGGCTGTGGCGGGTCTTTGACGGTGACGCCATCCATGATGACTTTGCGGCTTTCAATCTCCTCAATCAATTTGGTCAAGACATCGTCGGCATAGCCGTGCTTCTGCTTCATCAGCGTCCACATGGCCTCGGTGATCAGCAACAGCCGGTCAATGTCGTGGGCGAGCAGGTCCGCCTTGGTGGAGGCTTCGCGGGCGGCACCTTGGGCAGCCACCGCCTCGGCGGAACCGATGTTGTCATTAAAACTACCGGCCGCCATGCTGGGATAGAACATAAGTTTTGGATTGAGTTGACGTTTGGTTTGCGGAGCTGGTGAAACCGGTTGGGTTCACGGATTCATGGTTCGTGGGCGGAGGTTAGCAGAGCGGGCTGGATCTCTTCAATGACAAGAACCAGGAAAATTTACACCCCGCGTTCCAACCGGTCATGACACCTTCACTCCGTTTCAACCCAAACCACGGCCCGCATTTGATATCGGCCGCTGCTTCGTGGCCGCTTCATTTCCGGTCGAGCCGCAGCAGCAGCACGTCGTGGCCGGGAATTTTGGCGGACAAAACTTCCTTCGTGGTGCCGGTTTCTTTTTTGATCCACAAGTCGCGCAGGGTGTAAGTGGTCGTGGAAAAATTCGCAGCGCGCTTCGCGAAATTGTCCGTGACCTTTTCGCCGGCCCAGTCGAAGGAAACATTCTTCGCCTCCTGGTTGCGGTTCAAAATGCACATGGCCCAACTGCCGCCAGCCAGCGGCTTGAACCAGATTTCCACGTTGTTGTTGGTCGAGTATTTGAAGCCCTGGATGCCGAGCGCGTCCTGATCCACCGCGATGGCTTCCGGGTTGGTCAAAATTTCCCGCGTTTCGGCGCTCATGTGGTTCATGTCGTTGCCGGTGATCAACGGCGCGGCCAGCAGGCACCACATCGAGAAGTGCGCCCGCTCCTCGTTCACCGGCATGCCGTTGCCGACTTCGAGCATGTCGGGATCGTTCCAATGGCCCGGCCCGGCGTATTCGCGGAGGCCATCCTGCATGTCGAGAATCTGCAGCACGCCAAACGATTTCCAGGTGCCGTGATCAAAGACGCAGTCGAAGCAATTGTAGATGTCGCCCGTCGTGCGCCAAAGGTGGCCGATGTCCCTGGCCCAGAGCCAGGGCTGGGTGTCGCCCCATTCGCACAGGCTGAACACGATCGGCCGGCCGGCGGTGGCCAGGCCGTCGCGCATCGTCTTGTAGGTTTCCTGCGAATTGGCCGTGCCGTGCTCGCACCAGTCGTATTTCAGAAAGTCCACGCCCCACGACGCGTAGGTCAGCGCGTCCTGAAACTCATGACCGCGCCCGCCGGGAAAGCCCGCGCAGGTTTTGGTGCCGGCGCAATTGTGGAGGCCGAATTTGAATCCTTTCGCGTGCAGATAATCGCCGAGCGCCTTCATGCCGCTGGGAAATTTTTTCGGATCGGCCACGATGTTGCCGAGTTGGTCGCGATCCATCGCCTCCCAGCAATCGTCCACCACGATGTAATTGTAACCGGCGGCCAACATGCCGTTGGTGGCCATCGCATCGGCGGTTTGGCGGATCAAAGCCTCGTTGATGTTCCCGGCAAACTTGTTCCAACTGTTCCAGCCCATCGGCGGGGTCAGGGCGAGGCCGGGGAATTTTTGTGCGCTCGCGGAAAAGGTGGCCACACAGGCAATGGCGAGTAAAAGTTTTTTCATAATCGTGATGGTTGGGTCAAGGTTGCGACATGGACTTTTTGAAATAGGTGCCTTCGCGGGTCGGCGTGAAATTCCAGTCCTTGATCAGGCATGGCCCCCAATGCGGATCGAAACACCAGACGGTGTAGGAAATGCCATGCTTGGTGCAATAGGACGTCAGCGCGTCGCCGTAAGTCTCGTCGCCGGTGATGGGATTATAGTTGCCGGGCGCGTCTGGTTCCAGAAAACCGACCTCGGTGAGGATCACCGGGTATTTGTCCGCGACAAATCCCCAGTCGTGCGTCCAATTGACGTCCCACGGCTGTTTGGCCTTCATCGGATAGGGATGCGCGACGTAGCCGATGTCCTTGGCGTCAATCGGATCGGCGGCCACGGGCGTGAGGTCGTAACCGAAATTAAAGCCGGCGACGAGCGGGATCGCCGTGCCGCCATGGGCGCGGATGTCCTTGATGATTTTTTCCATGAGCGCCTTCCATTGCGGCCAGGTGCAGGAGCCGATGTTTAATTCCGGATTGACCGTCGGCTCGTTGAACAGCTCGAAGAAGGCGACGGTGTTGTTGCCGCGATAATGTTTCGCCATAGTTTTCCAGAAATCGGCCGTCTCCGCCTGCGTGGTGTTGTAGGCCGTGGGCGGAAACAATTCGGAGTTGTTGCCGAAAAATTTTTCCTCCTGCAGGTTGCCGATGCTGTGCCAGTCAATGATGACATACAATCCAGTTTCCTTCGCCCACGCCACGCCCTGATCCAGCAGCTTGAGGTAGTTTTCTTTACCGTGGATGCGCCACGCCGCCGGATGCACGGGAAGCGCACGATGTTCGCGCCCCAGGACTTCGCCATCTCGAAATAATGTTTGTTCCACTGGCCGTTGCGCTCGAGCTTGTCGGGATCGCTCGTGTCGAGGCCGCGAAAGATGATCGTTTTGCCATCGGCGGTGATGAAATGATTTCCCTGCACGCTGACATGCGCGGGCTGTGCCAGCGCCGTGGTGGCCAACAGCAGCGAACCAGTCAAACAACCAATGAGTTTTTTCATAAGCATTTCAGTGTGATTTTTCCGCGGTAGAAATCGCTTGCAGCCGGGGCATCGCTTCCAAACAGGCGCGGGTGGCGTGATACGGGCCTTTCCATTCGCTGACCTTCGGCAGTTTGGGATCGGGCTGGCCATCCGGGTTGATGCGCCAAAACCATTCGCCGTGGACGCGGTCAACGAGGTGCGTCTCGATGAACTTCCAGGTTTGCACAGCGGCGGCGAGAAATGCCGGATTGCCGGAAAGTTCGTAGGCATTCAGAAAACCGACCAGCGCCTCCGCCTGCGGCCAGCATTCGCGGCCGGGGTCAAGGATTTGTCCGGCGCGGCCTTCGTAACACAGGCCGCCATCGGTGCTGAAACCCTCATTGAACACCACCCGGGCCATCTGCAACGCGACTTCACTCACCTGCTTCAGCAAGTTCGCGTCGGCCAGCACTTCCGCCGCCTCCAGCAAGAGCCAGCTCGCCTCGATGTCATGGCCGAAGGTGTAAGTGTCGGAACGCACCTGCCATTCCTCGTTGAAAAAATGGTGCAGGTGCTTCGTGTTCGCGTCGAGGATGCGCGTCAGGAAAAGGCCGATGAGTTCCCGCAGCCGGGCCGCCACGCGCGGTTCCGGCCAGACGCGATATAGATTGGTATAAGCTTCCAGAACGTGCAGGTGGTTGTTCATGGACTTCTTCTCGTTCATGTCCTTGTCGCTCAAGCGCGCCTCGGAACCGGCCTCCGACCAGTCGCGGTTGCAGACTTCGAGGTAGCCGCCGAACTTCGCGTCGTGGGCGTAATGTTCGATCAATTCAAACAAAATCTTGGCCCGTTCCAGCGCCGCCGGGCTGCCGAACGCGCGATGAAATTCCGTCAGCGCATAAATGTAAAACGCCTGGCCGTAGATTTTTTTGGAATCGTCCAGCACCTTGCCGGCGTCATCCAGCCGCCAGAAGGCGCCGCCATGTTCGGCATCCCAGAATTTGTTCATCACGAAGGCGAAGGCGCGGTCGGCCATTTGCCGGTAGATCGGCTCGGGTTTCACGCGGTAAACGGCGGAGAACGCCCACAGAATCCGGCTGTTCACGATCAAGCCCTTGGGCTGCGAACGGTCGGGTTTCAAATCATTGGATAGACACGCCATCCAGCCGCCGGTTTGATGATCCAGCGCCGGCCCGCACCAGAACGGCAGATAATGACGGAACAAATGGTCGCTGACGCGCCGCGAAAAATCGTTCAGTTCGTTCAAGTCCATTAAAGCTATGGTTTATTTTTTTCAGTTGCGTGAATCATTTCCGCGCGGTGATGAAGTGCGGCCTCGGAGCTTCCGTCGCAAAAGCGGAAAACACCAGCGAACCCAGCGCCGCAATTATGGCGTGAAATCTCATTTTGGATTTTCCCCAACTTCTGGCACCGCGTCGGGCGTCGGTGCCGGCAGGCGGTCATACCAGGTTTTCTTCAGGATGAAACAGGTGACAACCAGCACGACGAGCGTGATGGCGGCATTGCGAAAACTGCGCAGGACGACAAACATGGCGAGCACGATGAAACACGTCTGCCAGATGGTGCCGACGCCGATGTTGAACATGTCGCGGAAGAAATCCTTGTTCCGCTGGAAACTCGGATCGGCGGCCACGACTTTCCGATAGACCGGTCCCCAGAAACCCCACGGCCGCACCCGACGGTAGAAATCCATCAACACCGATTCCTCTTCCGGCTTCGACAGATAGGTTCCCAGCAGACAGCCGATGAGCGAGAGGCCGAGGATGAGCGGAAACGAAGTGATGGGATGACCGAGCAGCACCATCACGTTGGCGACATCGCCGCCGAAGTGTGATTCCACGAACGGCTGGAGATGCGGAATGATTTGTGGCATGACCAGCGGCAGCCCCAGCGAGGAGAGGATGCCCGTCAACATGCCCCAGAAATAACCCCAGCCGTTGAACCGCCACCAATACCACTTCAAAACATTCGAGGCTGTGTAGCCGCCCCAGAGGCCGGAAACGATCCATTGCACAATGGAGTTGATGGAATGTGTCACCAGGCCGAAGAGCAGGCCGACGACGACCACGCCGAACGAGGCCGCGTAGCTCAACCAGACATACTGCTTCTGCGAGGCATGGGGATTGATGTAGCGCTTGTAAATGTCGTTGACGAGGTAGGCTGGTGCCGCGTTGACCGTCGCCGCAAAATTGGACATGAACGCCGCCAGCAGGCCCGCCATCAGCAGGCCGAGGATGCCGACCGGCACAAATTTTGCCAGCGCCAGCGGCAGGATTTTTTCCAGATCCAGCTTGTCGCCCATCGCCGCCAGGTCCGGCGAGTAGAAGGCGAGCACTAGAATCGTGAGGCCGGTGATCATCATGTAGCGCGGGAAAAACAGCACCACATTGACCGTCGAACTCATCAGCGCCGCCTCGCGCGGGCCTTTCGTCGAGAGCACGCGCTGCATGTCATAGTTCGGCGCCGGGCCGGCCGCGCTGATCAGGATTCCCTTGAAACACATCATCATGAAAAAAATCCCAAAGAGCGAGTAGCCGTCGGCGGCGATCTTGTGGTTGATTTCGGGAATCGAGGTCCAGTTCAAACCAAGGTTCCAGCCGAAAAATAAATCGTGCCAGCCTTGCGGGACGATCCTGTTAAGCAAGTCCGGGGAGACTTTCATCATGGCGATAATGCCGATGGCCAGCGAGGCGATGGTCAGGATGCAGAACTGGATGACTTCGGTGAACACCACGCTGAACATGCCGCCTTTGACCACATAAAATGTCGTGATGCCCATCAGGATGAAAGCGTAGGTGTCGTCGGACAGATGCCCTGGCAGGAATTCACCCGCGAACTTGCCAATGCCTTTCGACGCATACGCCAGAAAACCGATGACGCTGACCAGCGCGAAGACCACCACGATGATATGCGAGGCGGTGGCACCGGGCCCCTTGCCGAACCGGGTCTGGATCCATTCCGCACCGGTCATCACATTGGATCGCCGCAGCCAGATGGACATATAGACCATCAGGAAAATCTGATTGAACACCGGCCAGAGCCACGGCAGCCACACGCCCTTCATGCCGTAGGTGGCCGTCACATAAACCAGCCACATGGTGCCGGAAATATCAAACATGCCCGACGCGTTGGAAACCCCCAGCATATACCAGGGCAGTTTGTTTCCGCCCAGAAAGTAGGACTTCATGTCCTTGGACGCCCGTTTGGACACCCAAAATCCGACGAAGATGGTGGCGATCAAATAGAGGCCGATAATGGCCAGGTCAACCGGATGTAGTTTCATGGATCGGACAAGGCTGTCGTTTCGGCGAGCGAAATTCGAGGTAAATTTGTGTAGCGAATTTAGACGACAAGCCGCGCTTGAGCGTTTTGGTGCCGGTGTCCCTCCAGGAAAATCCAAAAAATCACTTCAGCATTCCCGCCAGCGTGGGTTCCATTGCATCGGCCCAGATCTGATAACCCTTGGCGTCCGGATGCAGCAGGTCGGGAAATCGGTCGCGCGACAGCGTGCCGTCGGGAGTGAGAAATTTTTCACCAAGGTCGAGGAATTTTATTTTGCCGCCGTCGCCCAGCTTGGCAAGGCCGGCATTCACGGCCTTGACCTGTTCGCGGATGGGATCGGTTTTTTCACCACGCGGGAAAAGGCCGAGCAACAGAATTTTAGTGTGCGGCAGCCGGATTTGAACCTGCCGGACCAGATTGGAAACGCCCTCGATGATTTCCGGCGTGAGGTTGCGTGGCTGGCCGTTGTCCTCGTAGCCCGAATTATTGGTGCCGATGAGCAGCACGACGACTTTGGGGTGGATGTTTTCGAGTTCGCCGTTTTCGACGCGCCAGAGCACATTCTGGATGCGGTCGTAGCCGATGCCGAAATTAGCCGCATGGCGCGGCGCGTAAAGTTGCGGCCAGATTTTGCTGCCGCCATTGGCCCAGCGCCAGCCGTCGGTGATGGAATCGCCGAGGAACAACAGGTCAACGCCGCCCTTTTTGGCCTCGGCCACATACGCCGCGTGGCGCACCAGCCAGTTCGTCGGAAACGTCCGGGCTTCGGGAATCGTGGCGGTGTTGTCGGCAAACGCCTGAAGTGAATTAAACGCCGCCAGCAGGAGCAGGATGAACCGGACTTTCATTCGTGGAAATGGACTTCGGCATGCAGATCAGTTTTTTGGATCCATCGGCAGATGGGTGAAGATGGCCACCGCCTGCGAGCGCGAGCGGACGTGCAGCTTTTCGTAAATCCGGCGGATGTAAGTGTTCACCGTCGGCACGCTGATGGCGAGCTTCTCGGCGATTTCCTTGTAAAGATAGCCACGCGCGAGCAGTTCGATCACCTCGCGTTCGCGCGGCGAAAGGTCATTGGTGCCGTCCGTTCCACTGTCGTTGCGGCGAAACGACTGGACGACTTTGCGGGCTATCTGGCTGCTCATGGGCGAGCCGCCGGCATGGACGTCTTTCAAGGCGTCAATCAGTTCGTTGCGCTTGGTCTGCTTGAGCATGTATCCGGAAGCGCCGGCCGACAGCGCGTCAAAGATGTGGTTGGCGTCTTCATAGACGGTGACCATGACGAACTGGGTGTTGGGCAAACGCGGCTTCAAGCGCCGGACACACTCGATGCCGTTCATGCCGGGCAGATTGATGTCGAACAGCACCACGGAGGGATTTTCCTGGGGCAGCCGGGCCAGCGCCGTTTCGGCGTCGTCGTATTCGCCCGCGCATTTGAAACCATCGGCGTCACGGATCCAGCCGGCGAGGATTTCCCGCGCCGGCACATCGTCTTCCACAATGGCCACCGAAATGTGATTCACTTTCTGCTTCATAGTTTAACCTTCGGCGGCCAAAAGTCGTGTCCCGTTAATTGATGACACGCCGGAATCGGTTTTAAGTTGTTTCCCGCGCGGCGGCCGGGACGGAAACGAAGAATTTGATTTCGGTTCCCGACCCGGTCTCGCTTTTTATTTCGCACCGGCCGCCGATTTTTTCCAGCCGCTGCCGCAAATTTTTCAGGCCGTTGCCCCGGCCCAGCCGCTGCGTCTCCCAGTTGTTTTCCGCCGCCGCGACGTCAAACCCCCGGCCGTTATCCTGGATGATCACCTGGAAGCCGGCCGCATCGGTCGTCAGGGAAACGGTGACGCGGTCCGCGCCGGAATGTTTGACGACATTGTGCAGCGCCTCCTTGAAAGCCAGGAAGACATCGTGGCGCACTTCGGCGGTGATCGGCCAGTGCGGGAGTTGCAGCGACATGTCGAGGCGGCAGCGGATGTTGATGGACACCAGATATTCCTGGGCGAAATTTCCCAGGTAATTCGCGAGGCTGTCCAGCGTGTCGTGCTTCGGGTTCACGGCCCAGACGATTTCATCCAGCGAACGGGTCAGTTCGCGCGAGGTGTCGTAGATGCGGTCGAGCTGGGCGCCGGCCTGTTTCGGGTTTTCCAAATCGCCATGCACGGACTGGCTCAACAGCGAGATGCGCGTCAGGTTCGCGCCGAGATGGTCGTGGATGTCCTTGGCGATGCGGGTGCGTTCGCGTTCGACGGCCTGCTGGCGTTCGACGCGTTCGAGCTTGGCGCGCATCCGGCGGCGAAAAATCAACCAGACGCTGCCGGCCACCAGCGCGGTGATGGCCAGCACCGCGCCGGTGCGAAACCAATACGTCTGCCAGAAGTGCGGCAACAGCGTGAAGTCCAGCGACGCGCCAGTGTCGTTCCAGATCCCGTCGCTGTTGCAGGCGCGGACGTGAAAAGTATAGTCCCCGGGCGGAATGTAGCTGTATTCGGCGAAGCGTTTGTTGTTGGCCGCGTCCTGCCAGTCTTTTTCCCAGCCTTCGAGCCGGTATTGAAACTGCATTTTACTTGGCGCGACAAAACTTAAGCCGGTGTAATGGAATTCAAAACGCTGCAAGCCGGGCGGGATGCGAAGCCTTTGTCTGTCCGGCGGATGATCCGCGAGCGTGTGGCCGTTGGCGACAATTTCTTCAATGACCACGGGCGGTGGCTGGTGGTTGATTTTGGTGGTTTCGGGATTGACCACCACCACGCCGCCGACGGTGGAAAACCACAGGCGGCCGTCGGCGGTCCGGCAGATGGAGGGTTGCATGCCGCCGGAACATTGCAGCGAAGGCATGCCGTCACCCAGGCCGTATTTCATGCAGTCAAGGGCATTCGTTCCACCATCGGCACAATCGTTGAGCGACTGTTGGGAGACGCGGAAAATTCCATTGTTGGAGCCAATCCAGAAATTTCCGCGGCCATCGTCTTCAATCCCTTCGATGGAATTGCTCGGCAATCCTTTGGCTGAATTGATTTTCGAAAATTTCCCATTTTTAAGACGGCACAAGCCGCCGCCATCGGTGCCGATCCACACGCTGCCATTGGTGTCCAAGTGCAGACAAACCAGATAATCGCTCGAAAGCCCGTCGCGCTTGAAAAATTGTTCCACCCGGCCGTTTTGCACCCGGCCCAGGCCGCCACCGACCATGCCAAACCAGACGGTTCCGTCCTTGGCTTCCACCATGGCCCGCACATCCGGCAGTTTCAAACCTTCCTTTTCCCCAAACCATTTCACGTTCCCGGCCTGATAACGGAGCAAGCCGCTGATGGTGCCGATCCAGGTGACCCCATCCCGCGCCTGCAAAATGGCGGGCATGGGAACAATGACATTTTCCAATCCCGCCGGAGCGACAAATTGGTCGCCTTGCTGCACGAAGATTCCACCGCCCCAAGTGCCGGCCCAAAGCCGGTGCTGTTCATCTTCGGAGACACACCAGACAAACGAGTTGGAAATACCGGCGCTGATGCCGAAATGCTCCCAATCGCCAGTGTTCAGCCGATGGTATAGCCCCGCACCTTCGGTTCCCACCCAGATGCCATTGTCGTCATCGGCGGCCGTGGAAAGCGGCACGCAGCCCTGCCAGTGGTCGGGCGGATAAATGGTTTCCACCTTGCTCGGACACAGGGCGACCAGTCCTTCGCTGCCCGCGCCCATCCACAAGGTTCCCTCGCGGTCTTCAAACAAACAGCGGATCCAGTCGTTAGGGAATCCGTTGGTGTGGCAGAAATGCAGGGCCGGTTGATTCGAGTAAAGCAGATAAAGCCCGCTATCCACCGTGCCGAGTGCGACACAACCGGATCGGGTTTGAAGCACCGTCGAAAAGGATAAACTGCGCGGATTGGCACCGAGGTTTTGGGTCCAGGCCTGGCCGTCCCATTTCCGCACCAACCCATCGCTGGCGATCCAGAGCTGGCCGTCGCGACTTGGACAAATCCCCTGAACATAATTGCCCACCGGGTCGCTAGTATTCGGCAGCGGGAGCAACTGCCCGCTTTTCAACGGGGCGAGCCGGCCCCCGCTGACCACCCACAACTGGCCGGAAGCCGTCTGCTTCATGAGCGCCACGCCGTCATTGTTCGGCAGGGAGCAGGTCAATCCATCCCGGACGCGCTCCAGGGTTCCGTCATCGTTCAGCATCCAGATGTCACCGTTTTCGTCCGCGTTGATGGCCGAGATTTTCCGGCGCACCCCGGTTTCGTAAATTCCGAGCGAATCAAATTTTCCGTTGCGATAGCTGGTCAGGTCGCCGCGCTCATGCCCGATCCACAGGATGCCTTGCGCGTCCTCATACAGGCTGGTGATGCGGTCGTTCTGCAGTTCCGGCGTGTTGGCGGTGTTGAAAACGGTGAACCGCACCCCGTCGAACCGCGCCAGCCCGCCGTAGGTGCCGACCCACAAATAGCCGTCGCGCGTCTGGACAATCGCCGTGACCACGTTGCCGGGCAGGCCGCTGTCAGTCTTCCACGACCGCACAAAAAACTTCGGCACCGCCGGCTCGGCCGCGTCTGCTGCCAGCAGTGTGCCCGCCGCCAGGAGCGCCAGAACGCAAGCCCACGACCAGCCGGGCATCTCGAAGCTGCGCCCGGAAAATCGAGGCCACGTCAAACGAGCTGGGTGACGGATGAACATGGCCGGATTCTGGCCGCCATAAAAACCACACGCAAGCCAAACCAGTTCGGGGTCGTGCCGTCGTTGCGGGAACGCGGCCGGCTTCACGGTGCAGAAATTAATTTCCAAACGGAAAAATTTAAGCTACAAAAGCACCATGAACTTGCTGAAAAATTCCCGCCACTGGCTTGGTTTGATCCTCGTTTCCATCTGCTGCACCTGCGCCGCCGCCGACGACAGCAGCCCGCCGCGCGAACATCTTTCGCTCGACGCGAACTGGAAATTTCACCTCGGCGACGACTGGCCGAATGCGCTGCGGCTCGACAAGGCCGGCGCGAGCGGCGGCCCGGCGGCGGATAAATTCAACGACAACTCCTGGCGCGTGCTGAACCTGCCGCACGACTGGGCGATTGAACTGCCATTCGACAGAAACGCCGACGGCAGCCACGGCTTCAAAGCGGTTGGGCCGGGTTTCGCCAAGAACAGCGTCGGCTGGTATCGCCGCACGTTTGAACTGCCGGCGACCGACGCCGGCAAGCGCATCTGGCTGACGTTCGACGGCGCGTTCCGCGACACGACGGTCTGGGTGAACGGCTGGCTCGTGATCCGCCACGAGAGCGGCTACTATCCGTTCCGCGCCGACATCACGGACAT
>Ga0182030_10022064_pt1 | contig 11876 bp, 8 predicted proteins | sample 812S3MmetaG_FD_121299 | JGI IMG/M metagenome (GOLD analysis project Ga0182030, IMG submission 121299) | Permafrost microbial communities from Stordalen Mire, Sweden - 812S3M metaG (Illumina Assembly) | ecosystem: Environmental > Terrestrial > Soil > Wetlands > Permafrost | place: Sweden... | reverse complement strand
TGGCTACAGATTTCGACTCAAGACAAATGGTCACCAAGCTGACCTGTTAAATCGTTTCGCTGGTTGTTGCCGCATGGTGTGGAACAAGGCCTTGTCTTTGCAGAAGGAAAAATTGAGCCGAGGGGACAAGGTTTTGCGCTACGTCCAAGCTACTGCAGAATTAACAAAATGGAAGCAAGATCAGCCCTTCCTCAAAGAAGTACACTCCCAACCATTGCAGCAGTCTTTGAAAGACTTAGATCACGCGCTACAAAACGCCTTTAAAAAGACACACGCTTTTCCTAAGTTTAAGAAAAAAGGTGAGCACGACAGTTTTAGATTCCCACAGGGAGTAAAGCTAGTCGGTGACAAGGTCTATCTCCCAAAGATAGGCTGGTTAAGGTTTCGGAAAAGTAGAGATGTGGAAGGAACCATCAAGAACGTAACGGTGTCGAAAAAGTTCAACCAATGGTACATGTCCATTCAGGTTGAGATTGAAATTCCAGAGCCAGTTCACGCAAGCAAGACAGCAGTTGGCATAGATTTAGGAATAGTCCAATTTGCCACTATATCTGATGGCACTATAGTCGAGCCTGTTAGCAGCTTTAAAAAGTTTCAAGCAAAGCTGGCTCTTGAACAGCGCAAGTTGTCACGTAAAACTAAATTGTCCGGCAATTGGAAAAAACAAAAGGTCAAGATTCAAAAAGTGCATTCTAAAATTGCCAATGTACGGAAAGACTTTCTTCATAAAACGACCAGCGAGATAAGTAAAAACCACGCTTTTATCGTGCTCGAAGATTTGAAAGTCAGTAACATGAGCAAATCGGCAAAAGGAACAAGTGATAAACCTGGTACGAATGTTGCCGCCAAGACAGGATTGAATAAATCAATATTAGACCAGGGCTGGTACGAGTTCCGAAGACAGCTGACCTACAAGGCGGAGTGGCTTGGAGGCAAGGTGATATTGGTAAGTGCGGTCAATACAAGCCGCCTCTGTTCAAGGTGCAAACTGGTTGCAGCAGAGAACCGGCAAAGCCAAGCCCTCTTCCATTGCATAAGCTGCGGTTATTGTGAGAATGCCGACCTGAATGCAGCCCGAAATATACTAGCGGCCGGGCAGGCCGTGTTAGCCTGTAGAGATATTAGGCAGGATGCTGCCTAAGCTCAGGAATCTCACGTCCTTTAGGGCGGAGAGGATGTCAACGAGCTAGAATATCCCTGCAAATTACGAATCGTGGTCGGAGGGGTTGTAATGAGTTTTCCATCAAATAGCATCATTCAAAAAGCGCTACCGATAGCGGCCGCACTTAGCTTTGTTTTTCCAACCGTTTCATTGGCCGGATTTTTCGGAGATCATCCTTCCTATTTGCATGCCGCCTCTAATCTTCGTCACGCACGCCAATTATTGGAACGCCCAGATGCACCTAACGTAGCTGGTCCGGAGCAAGCCGCAATACGAGAAATAGACGCGGCTATTGCCGAAATCAAACAAGCAGCGCGCGATGACTGGAAACCGGCCGACCTCCCATCACTCAATCTCCATCTGGATTTCAGAGGCAGAATGCACGAAGCTATGAAGGAAATGGAAAAGGCTCAGAGAGAAATCAATAAAGAGGAAGATGACAGAGCCGCACGCGGCCTTCGTAATAGAGCGACAATGCACTTAAACCAGGCGATTAATTTGGTGCAACAAGCTATGAGCAACAAATATATGGATGGCCACCTCTAAGCTTGAAAAAGCTCGGCGCAGAGCCAGTTTCAGGACGGCTTGAGACACTAGACATATTAACCAGAGAGGCTTCCAAAGCTGATGCTGTTTTGCATTTGGGCGATCGCTGGTATCGCTATCGTTAGAAATTAGCGACGGAACCGTCCACGCCGGTCATGGCGATCATTCCAGGCGCCCTGCTTATTCCACTGATCGAAGGTTTGTTTGGTGTGATTATTGGGACTTACATAAACTTTCTTACTGTTATTGTTGTAATAGTAGTGATGATTCTCTTGATACATTGGCTTGCCGTAAGGCATTCCGTAATAACCGCCATGGGAACTGTTAGATAACGCTCCGATAGACATTCCAAGCGCAGCGCCGCTCATCGCCATACTGGCGACTCCCATTGTGCTTCCCATGCCTGACGAGCCACCACTCGCGGCTGGCTGCTGCACGATCGTTGTCTGCTGCACTGGTGCACCACCAGCCGTTCCAGCTACACCTGATGCGAGAGGCGCTACTGCCTGGGTCTGTTGAACCTCCGCCCCAAATTGCGCCATCACCGACTGCACGACCTCAGGGCGAACGGGCGTTGGTTCACCATGTTTATCAATGTACCAGTAGTTTTTCTGTTGATCCTGGTATACAGCTACGGCCTTTGCGCTCGACGCAATTCCTTTTCCAGGAATTTGAGCTTTAAATCCTTTGGGCGTAATGATGAAGTCTTGACCTTTATTATGTTCAACACGCAGCATAATCATTGCGACTTGTGGATTAGACGGCTCTACAGACGGCAAGGTCTGCAGTTGTTGGGCAATTGCTGATTGCGCGCCAAAGACACTAATCAGCAGTAGCGACGAAAGAAATCGAGAGATTGTCATAGCATGCCTCAGAACCAGACCTTACAAGCATAAGTATAAAGCCAATGACAAGCCGAACTACCTCAACCACACTCGACCACATTGGCCAAAGACAATTGCTGCCACCAGCAGAATCCAGTCCAAGACGGCTTTCCTCTTTCCCAAAAAAACACAAACAAAATGACGGAATTTTGACAGGCTCTATTTCTTAAACGCTTGAAAATAGCGAAATAAGCTGACTAACAGGGGAATAAGAACTGTGGGCGCTCACAATGGACACACCGGAAATGCTTAATTTGTCCATTAAAAATCGGCTCTCTGAGCTGCGACCGAACAAGGCACGCGTCTCGTTCGTCCTTGCACGTGCGGCCGCTGTTGGTCTTACTATCGCCGGCGCAATCACCTTCTCAGGCGTCTGCACCAGAGTTTCTGCCAGTCAACCAGGCGAATCAGGGATATCGGGCGCTAGCTCCCAGCCTACCTCTACGGGAATCGCAGCAGCACCAGAGAGTGTCGGCTCTTCCAGAGTTTTACAAGGAAAAGCTGAAGCCGTCTCGATCAGAGAGAAGAATATGAGGGCATTTCAGGCATCACAGCTTTACAAACAAGGTGCGCTCGCCCTCGACAAAAAAAACTATAAGTTGGCTGCCGATCTGTTCAAGCGCGCCGGTGATGGTTTCGATATGGATGGTTCTGAAAAATTTCAGGCACAAGCAAAGTTTGCAGAGGCGCAGTCCCGCAGACTGTTAGGGCAGACAGACAAAGCCTCCAAACTTTTCCAGGCAGCAATCGATCTTTTCAATGAGTACGACCCGCTTAGCCCATACCTCAAAGCTGCTCTGGACAACGTAAAAAAATTGTCTCCCGCACTAACAGCTCAGGTAACGCGCGATCAAGCACGGCTCAGAATGCTTGAAGTGCCGACTCGCATCGTAACAGTAGATCGCAACGTCGTTCTCAAAGGAGGTCTCTCCGACTTCGGCAGCCAAAAACTGCTCGCACAAAAAGCTACATCCGATGTGCAATCTGATTACGTAAATAAAACCGTCCACAAAGCATTTGTACGAATGACATGCCTGGAGACTGCAGAACTAGGCTCTAACTACCAGACAGCTGAGAACCGATGGTATCCGCTCCTGGCGAGTGGAAGAACGTTGGCAATCGGCGCGTCCCAGAATTTTTTGTCACCCTCGATAAGCGTAAAAATCAATGAGCGCTTTTACAACGTTGCGGTCGATCTGCCCGATATAGGCTCCAGCAAACGCACAGTGTTTCTGCTTACCGACGGAAGCCACATAGTTGCCATAGAACCGAACTCAGAAGACATGTGGAGCCTCGTGGGCGACTTCAAGCATTCTGAGCCTGCCTTCACCTGGAAAAAGCTAAGTCACAAAAAAGCGAAACGGAAAGCTTAAAGCACAAGCCTTGGTGCCAACCTGTGGGACAATAAAATCGTTTTGAGGAATTGAGGAGTCACGGCAGGGATGATAAGAAAGCGCGCATTACTGAGAACCTCAGGCGCTACAACATCGCTAGCACTGATATTTCTACTACTCATATTGTTTCAATTCGATGTCTGTGCTGTAAGCGCCAGACACTCGCAGCAACCAAATAATCAGGCTCCCGACCCAACGATGAATCAGCCCTCTGCTGGAGGACTTGATAAGTGGCACGCTCCGCCAGTACCTACAAACTGGGGTTTCCCGGAGCTAAATGTTCGAGTTGCTAACTTTGCAGTCGATCATTTGACCAAGAAAGTCGGCAACGGTGAATGCTGGACACTCGCCAAGCAAGCCCTGGTCGCTGCAGGCGCCCAATCACCTTCGGGTTACGTGTTCGGTCGTGAACTGCCCTATGGCGAGCCCTGGCTTCCCGGAGACATCTTGCAATTTACCAAATGCCAATTTGTAGATGTGCAACCGAATCATCGCTCAACAACAACTCTCGGCACACCAAATCACACCGCCATCGTCTACTCAGTATCGAACGGAAACGTAGTGATACTGCAGCAAAATGTGAATAACGACAAACACGTGCAGACGCAGACATTGCACTTCTCCAACATGGTCAGCGGCAATCTCATCGTTTATCGTCCGATGGTTGCAGGTAGCAGTGGCGGACACTAGGCAGCTATTGCGACAGGTTCGATCGCCATTTACCTTTTAGTAACCTTCCCCTGGTAGATTCTTGACATCGGGCAGCCGGGGCTTCCGATGCCAACATCGGTGATTTCAGGGGAGAATGGAAATGGAAAGTATGCTAGCCGCTTCGCCAAACACTTTATTGTCACTTTCTTCATACGCTGACAACAACAGTCACTCAATGATTTCCGAAATCAAAGTGCGCATCTTTGCAGGCGATTCCTGCACCACTCGCAAGTTCAATATGCGAAAACTTTCAGATGGAACCATAGTCCTGGAGGACGGCAAAAGCCGCGTGATTCAACGTCCAAAATATCATCCTGATCGTACGCTCTCCCAAGTTCAGACGGCGAATGGCAATCAGTCCGAACCTGTAATTACTATACAAAGCTTCAAAAACTTCATTGCATGCAATGCCGCGACAACCATCATAAAGATCGGAACAAAAATATCGGGCTGGTTCGCGGCTCAGAGCTAAAGCAAAGCTTTCTATCGCTGCACGAAGATGGAGATTTTTTTAGTAAGTGACAACCAACAGGGTAACTCCACTTTCTCCGAGCGCAAGACTGTGAGGGCAGGTCACTCAACCGGCTGACTCGAGGGTTCAGGTGCGCAACTTATAACCTACACCATGCACTGTAAGTATTCTAGAATCGCCCTTTTCATCATCAATCTTACGCCGTAGTTTCGCTACGTAGACCTTTACGAGATCAGTCGAGACATCCGATTCAGAAGACCAGATCCTGTTCAAGATAGCGTCTGTACTGAAAGGCTCATCAGGATAACGCATGAACAGTTCAAGCAGGGAAAATTCGCGTGGCATCAAATGCAATTGCACCCCAGCCTTACGGACGATATGGCTGGCTGAATCCAACTCGAGATCACCGGCTTTCAGAACATCTTTCACACGTTGAGCTGGTCGCATTAATAAGGCTCGCAGTCGAACGGATAATTCGCGAGGATGAAACGGCTTAGTAAGATAATCATCGGCTCCGGCATCGAAACCGGCGACTTTGTCGTTAAGCTCAGATTTTCCAGTAAGCATTATGATTGGAATGGTTCCGCCCTTACGTCTAAATTCCGAAAGAATCTGAGGACCATTCATCGATGGAAGTTCCCAGTCGAGAATTGCCAGATCAAATGAATAGAACTGTAGTCGGTCAAGCCCCTCCTTTCCGTCGTGGACCACGTCTACTGTGTGCATTTCATTTTGAAGCCAGTCAACAACCATCTTTGCCAACTGCTTATCATCCTCAATGACAAGTATTTTCGCCATATCCTAATCGCCCTCAATTGCACGGCATCTCAAACCTACATGCTCTGGTAAATTGCTGACCGTGACGTCTATTCCATTGTCACCGGCATTTAAACGACGCTCTGGATTCACAATCGAAATCGTGTAATTTCCCTTGAATACAGACAGGTCACATTTGCCATCTTTATCAGTTAGACAAACTTGATTCGATTGCCATTTCTCCGATATCAAATTTTGTAAGCGCAAAAAAGCCGGCTTGGCAGTCATGTCGCCGCGGAGAAGACCTCGAGGGGCGCCCTGCCAGGCATCTTTATCACTCAAATCCCACCAGGTAATACCATAAATATATTTATTACTGAACAGTAACTTATAGAGTTTCTCTACATAATCAGCCTGACGCATTTCACCGTTGGTGGTGCTAAACCAGTTTTTATCGATTGCCCCAAACTGTACCCATCGATGATCGCCACTGATGATAGAAATCTCCGAAACATAAAGAGGTCTGCAATATTTGGACAGTTTCTGAATAATGTACGCAACTCTCTCCAAGGGCCATTCGCCTTGCGTCATGTGCATCTCTATTCCAATCGCATCAGGAAGCTTATGATCTTTTTGCAACTGATCGAGCATATCAAATTCCGTCTGCCCACCTTCATAATCGTTGCATATAAGCTGTTGATTTCTTTCTGGATCGAGCGACGCTCTCTCCGTCTCGGTAACTTTATTAAGCACTTTCACAGCGCCTTCCGCGCGCACCCAATTTACCAATCCGTTCGATGTAGGATCAGTCAATGCAGCTGCTACCTCGTTGTTTTCCAGGAACGTTACAGGCATCGGTCCGAAATGCGTCATGAACTGATGAAGATTCTTCATTACCATTGGCTCGGCATCGGCAGGCTCTTCAGGCAAGAATTCAGGCGGCCAATGGGGCCAAAATGCGGGGGTGAGCTTGATCACATACTTGCGACTGGCCAGCCACGCTATTTGTTCGTCGAATGGCTTATAGTCCGGTTGACCTTTAACCTTTTCGACCTGTGGCCAATACGGTGTCACTGTAGCAAAATTAAAAACACTGAGCAACTTATTTTGATAGGTCTGCTGCAGCTTCGAACTATCCGATGGCTTTAATCCTTGTATTTCGGTGCCAAAGAGAAATTTTTTGCTGTTCTGAAAGATTCGCACTCGGACGCCTGGTATGCCCTTGCCCTTATCATTGAGAACTTCTATAAGAATGTGCTCTTTGCGAATTTTTTCAATGTTACGCGATATACCGGCATCGCTCAAATCGTTGGCGTTAATACCCAGAGCTGACAAAGTACTCGGCACCACTGAAATGTCTTTGAGATGAACTGCGCCGCCATCTCGCCGAAGTTTGAGAAATAGCGACAAATCAGCTTTATCTTTATCACCAATCACACTATCAAAATCAAAAGTTTGCCAGATTGAAGCGAGCTTTCTCGTCTCGCTTAACGCATGCGGATAAGGATATTTCGGAACTAAAATCTCAATTCCAATATCTTGTTCTTTGTCTGATTTAGCCTGAAGATGGACGTGCAGGACTTTTGTCTTTTGCAAAGCATTCTCAAATTTTATAGAATGCCTTAAGAGCAAAGGTCTTTTCCCTCGATCCTTATTCGGCACCACTTCCAAGTTATCTCTCTGATATATCAGAGAACCATCCTTAGAATTGTCACCCAGCACCCAAATCGGTTCTGCCACCAGATTCTGTCGACTTAGTTTAGAAAGAGTTGCGATTGACTTTTTATTTTCACGATGTTGCGAAGCCGCCGAACAGAAGCTCCAAGCACAAGCCCAAACAGAGAGCAAAGCAACAGCAAATGAAAGAGATGCTAGTTTGACTTTCACTCGTCTGTCCTGATTTCACAGCCACTCAAAGCAGATTTCAACCGACCAATTCCGGATGGCGTTATCGAAGTAGAAGAGATATTCAAAGTCTTCAAACTCTTCATAGCAGCAAGTGCAGGAACACAGCTATCAGAAATCTTAGTCTCGCTTAAATTGAGTTGCAAGAGAGACAGCTTAGAAAGCGAAGAGATGCCACCATCAGTAATGTGGGTAGCGCTCAAGTCAAGATTTTTCAGGCTGGCAGAGGAAGCTATGGATGACACTCCAGCATCCGATATATTGTCGCCACGCAAACCAAGAAAAGTCAACGTTTTTGACTTGCTCAATTCAATCAAACATAAATCCGAAATACGAGGGACATCCTGGAACATCAATGCGGTAAGCTTTGTCAGCTTAGCCAGGCAAGCGGCACCCACATCTGTCACGTGAGTATTGCCTCTTAATGCGACCCAACGTAATTTAGGACAATTTCGTGCAATCGAAAACAAAGGCCGATCTGAGACCGATGTACCTGAAAGATTGAGTCCGACAAGGTCTGCAAGCTTTAGCTTTTCGAGTGCTTCGTCATTAATCTTCGCGCCATTCAATGACACAGTATCCATTTTGTTGACAAAATTGATGTTGTCTATTGCCTGGCTTTTAACTGTCGCCCCAGTCAAATCTATTCTTTGCAAATCGGTAGCACGAACTTTTTGCAAGAACGTAAGGGTTGAAGCATCAGATGCTGGAACTTCAGCCAACTGCACATATGAATTGAGCGGAACACGAACAGTTCCCTGAGCAGGGCCCAATCTATTTCTGCCAACATCCTGTCCAAGGGAATTTTGCTCAATTATGTAAATACTGCCCACGTCATGGCCGTCAGGAAAGGTAATCGAACGACTTCTCATAGACTGATAGAGCGCTATGCTGCACACGACCCCGATCAATGCGATTACAGATGTGACAAGAATAAATTTTCGACGGCGGCGAGCACCTAATTTTTGCCAGGGTGCGAATATCCTATCCTTGAAAGAAACAGCCAATAATGAGTCTGCAAGTGCCTTCCTAAGATCTTCGGCAGATGCATATCGATCATTTGGATCTTTAGCCAGTGCTTTAAAAACGACGGCTTCTAATCCGTCCGGGATTTTGAGATCGGGTCGGGCAACACGAAACTTTGGTGGCAGTACTTTGATATGCATTCGCATGCATTCCAAAAGATTGTCCGACGAGAACGGGCGTTTTCCTGTTATCACTTCGTACATTATGCAACCGAGTGCATATATGTCGGAGCGCGCATCCACAGGCTGTCCTAAGCACTGCTCGGGACTCATGTATGCAGGCGTCCCCACCGATTCATCTGACCTGGTGAGAAGATTTTGCTCCTGCAAAATCCATTTCGCACATCCAAAATCAAGCACTTTTACGATTCCAGCATCAGAAACTTTTATGTTGCTTGGTTTCAGATCTCGATGCACCAGTCCCGCTTTATGAATCGCCTCAAGACCATTGCAAATCTGCATAAATAGGGTCAGGCTCTTGTCGAAATCAAAGGATTCTCCTGCTTTAACAGTCTCAGCAAGCGACTCACCCTCAACAAATTCCATACTTATGTAGGGTCGGCCTGCCCACATGAGCCCGCAATCGTAGACTACTGCAATGTTTTGATGAGTTAGCCCGGAAGACGCTTGTGCCTCTCGCTGAAAGCGCAGCAATTTCGATTGATCGACGCAAAGGTGTTGATGCATTGCTTTGATTGCGACCCATCGATTTAGAGCGGTATCGTATGCGCGATACACAACGCTCCATCCACCAAAGCCAATAACCGACGAAATGGTGTAGCGTTCGATTACGGTGGTACCGATTAACGGATCACCAGTCATTACAGAGGCAGCAGAAGTATTTCCTAACTCGATCGTTGAAGGATCGGTGATTTGATCGTCCGAAGAGGAATTCTCCAAACTCAATTCATTTTCGGGGGCGGGAAGATTCATTCTTAAACTGGGAAGGGCTCAATTCATTATGCCACCCTCACAGCCCATAGCTGTTACAACAGCCTTTTGATTCTCGAATGTTCTCGAATGTGCGGCTATTTTCGAAATTCTCCCTTCCAAAATCTCTCTGAGAACCGTTTACTCGAGCTGAATTTCAATGTCAGTGCTATCTGAAGACGTTTTATTGATATGAACGGTTCTCGTTGTCACGGGGTCGTGCCCGTCGGACACTGTTATCTCGTAATCGCCAGCGAACACTCTCTCATCGCATGAGCCTTTACTGTCGGTGCGACAATTATTATCGGTTTCCCAATCATGGCGAATTCTCTGTTCCAAGAGGTTATACGCGGGTTTAGGCGACATATCACTGCGAAGCAAACCTCGAGGAGCGCTCTGCCACGAGTTCTTATCGCCCAGATCCCACCAGGTGATACCATGCACGTTCGGGTTGCTATACAGAAGACTGTAGAGCTTATCGACATAATCAGCCTGTCTTTTTTCACCTTCTGCAGTACTCGGCCACGAGTTCTCAGGAATCTTTTTGCCATCGACACCAATGCGATGATCGCCACTTACCACGGATATTTCGCTTATGTATATCGGTTTGCCATATTTTGCCAGATCGTTGACTATTTTCTCAACTCGAGCGAGAGGCCATTCACCCTGCGTCATGTGCATCTGAATCCCGATCTCATCTGGCAATTTGCCATCTTTTTGCAATTGATCGAGCAATTTAGTCTCTTGCCCATTCTCGATGTAATCGTTGTAAATGATCTGCATCGTATTATTGTTATTCGCTTTCAGAGCACTTTTTTCAATTTCGGTTTCGTGTTCCACCACTCCTGCACCACCATCATTTTGTTGCACAGCTTCCTGTTGCACCCACCTGGTGACCCCATTTGGGCTAGTGTCATTCAGCGCTGCTGCAACTTCATTGTTTTCAGCGACTTTAACATCAGGGAATTTACTGAAGTGATCCATAAACGCTCTGGTGCGTTGATCCGCAAGTTGTTCGGCAGCAGCAGGGTCTTGGGGAACGAAGCCCGGTGTATAATGCGGCCAGAAAACAGGCGTCAACTTTACAGGCAAATTATGTTCAGGTGAGGATAGCCAATTGATCTGTCTATCAAAGTTGCTGTAATCGACGGCAGTGGGGTCACCTGGCTTGCCCGTCTCTGCAATGGTCTTCTCGGTCTGTGGCCAGTAAGGCGTCACAGTCGCTCCGGTAAACAGGTTCATCAAAGCGCCTTGATATTTAGTTTGGTCTATCGACGGATCTGCAGGGTCTAGACCCTGAACCTCGGTGCCGAAATAAAATGATTGACCTTTTTCTTTAATATGCACATCAGCGTCTGGAACCGGTTTGCCAGAAGAGTCAAGCACAGTAACTTTTAGATTGGTCTTTCGGTTCCGATCAATATTTTGCTCTATGCCATCGGGCGTCAAATCCTGCGTATTCACACCGATAGCACGGTCAGATTCGGGAGTGACACTAATATCTTTTAGTTCAACATCGCCTCCATTAAGTTTGAAATGTAATGACTGACCGGCGCCACCAGTCGGTGCAACCCCATCAAAGTCATAGTCATGCCAGGTCGAACCAGCAGTCACCTTTTCGTTCAAAGTCTGTGGATAAGGGTATGTTGACTCGATAAGTGCCACGTTCAGCTGTTCGGGCGCCGCTGTCGGAGAGGTGGTGCGCACAGAAAAATGCAGGTGAACTGGCTGCTCGCCTGGTAAATGGTCAGTGAACGTTACTGGCGGCAGATCGACCTTTTTCTCAATGCCAGCTTCGTGAGTTTGGCCCGGAGTGTTGTCGACCTTTAAACGAAGGGAATTCTGGTCTCCAGAACCGACCGAATCATTTTTGCTGTTATCGTATATCTTCCAACCAGTGGAAGCGTCCATATTTTTAGATGTGGGAAAGGTTTCTGTTCCATCGTGTAGCACAACGGAAGGCAGCAAATCGGAAGTTGAGGCATCATTTCTGTTGCCATAGGCTGCGAGGGAAGCTCGCTGCTTCAGCAATGCCGCTGAGGGTGGGTCCGGATGAAGAACATCCGAAAGCTTTTCTGGCTTGGAGTGAGG
>Ga0182030_10022062_pt1 | contig 11876 bp, 15 predicted proteins | sample 812S3MmetaG_FD_121299 | JGI IMG/M metagenome (GOLD analysis project Ga0182030, IMG submission 121299) | Permafrost microbial communities from Stordalen Mire, Sweden - 812S3M metaG (Illumina Assembly) | ecosystem: Environmental > Terrestrial > Soil > Wetlands > Permafrost | place: Sweden... | reverse complement strand
TGGACGCGGCCAAGTCTTGGTGGACGGCGTACCTCGGCACACCGCCCTATTTCGACGAGCCGTTTTACGTGGGCTTCAACCCCGGCGGTTACGAGCTCGGACTCCTGCCCGACGCGGACCCACAGGCCGGCGTCCTCACTTATTGGGGTGTGGACGACGTCAATGAGGCAGTGGCGGCCGCGATTCAGGCGGGAGCCGTGGAGCACGGGCCGGCCACGGACGTGGGCGACGGGATTATTACGGCGACGGTGACAACACCCCAGGGAAACATTGTGGGCTTCATCTACAACCCGCACTTTGAACTGCCGTTAATCGCGGGTTAAGTTGTCGCGTCGACACCCATGGCTTTGCGCACGTTGCGGAGAAATTCAGGCGACACTTTAGAAGGTGCACCCGAGTCGAACGGCGGCTGAGGGTCGTACTCGATCGCGAGCTGCACCATCTTGGCAACTTCATCGTTGACGAGAATCGACACCAAGGTGAGGCCCATGTCGATGCCCGATGACACGCCCGCGGCGGTGATTACTTTGCCCACGATGACCACACGTTGCTCGGTGTACGTGGCGCCGCGTTTTTCGATCAGGTCGACGAAGGCCCAGTGCGTGGTCGCGCTAATGCCCTCGAGGAAACCAGCCTGACCCAGGAACGCCGCGCCGGTGCACACGCTGGTCATCCACGTCGCGCTCGGATAGACCTGACGTAACCACACCACGAGTGGGTCTTTCTCCGTGGCCGATCTCGCCCCGAAACCACCGGGGACAACCACGACGTCGGGATTGGGCACCTCGGCGAATGACTTTTGTGCACGCAAGGAAAAACGACCGGTGTCGTCCAGCACCTCGCCCGCGGTCTCGGCTACGAAGAAGACGTCAAGACCGGGCACACCGGCCAGAGTTTGGAACGGGCCAACGATGTCGAGAGCCGTAAATCCGGGGTAGAGCACCAGCGCAACGGATGTCATGAGCCCATTGTAGAGAAATTGAATCGGATTGAGGGCCTACGAGCGAGTAGCGAAGCGCGTGATGAATCCGGAGTAACTCGATACCCAGACATCGTTGGTGAGCGGATCGTAAGTGATACCGATGGGCTTTTCCGGCACGTGCACCGATTGCAGGACGGCCAAATTTGACGCGGACAATTCGGTCACTGTTGAGTTGCCATAACTCACTGCGTAGAGCGCGGTGCCGTCAGTAGAGATGACGAGCGAACGACACAAGACACCGATGTGTTTGACCGCGATGATGTGCCCCGTGGCTAAATTCACCTTGGTGACGTCGCCAGGAATGTTGAGCGTGAGGTAGGCGAACTGCCCGTTGGGACTTAGCACCACCGTGCGCGGATTTGAGCCCACGTAGATCTGACCAACTTCACGCAACGTCTTAAGACTCACTCGCACCAGGACGTCACCACCCATAATCGCGACGTAGGCAAAACGAGAGTTGGGATCGATGGCGATGCCTCGTGGCGTGCCCGGCATGGGCAAGGTCGCCACTACTCGATGGGTCGCCACGCTGATGATCGACAGCGTCCACGAGCACCAGTTGGTCACCAGCACGTACTTATCGTTGGGCGACACTGCGACGTACTTCGGGACCAACCCCACTTGAATGACCTGATCGATTGTCAGCGTGGTGGTGTTGATGCGATAGACGTAATCGGGCGTGTCGCCGGCAGCACGAGCACTGCTGGGTGTGCAGGTGTCTTCTCCCTCGGGGCCCTGACCGGGTCCAAACATGGAGTAGTTCGAGACGTAGAAATACTGTTTGTCGGGAGAGAAAGCACCTTCGACCGGGGCGCCTTCAATCGTGCCGCCCGGCAAACCAAAGTTGTGCAGGTTGATCATCGTGGGGATGGTCTTGATCAAGGCGCCATTGCGGGCATTAAAGACCGAGACGGTGTGGCGATACACCATGTTCTGTGCGAAGACCAGTCCGGTCCCGGAGGCGTCAACGGACTTTGGCGTTATCTCGTCAGAGGAGTACTGACCAATCTGCACGAGGTGCAACTGGTCGGCGGGCGTCGTCGGCACCGTGGTGGTGGTTGACGAGGTGGTCGATGTCGATGTCGATGTCGACGTCGAAGTCGAAGTCGAAGTCGAGGCAAGTGTGCTCGTGGTGGTTGGTGCGTCGTCGGCGTGGCTTTCGGGCGCACTATGGGCGAGGACTATGGAAGTCACAATGACGACGGCGATGGCCGTGAGCAGCAATAACGAGAGCCTTTTCCCGTTCGGTCGAGCGCGCTTGTGACGAGGCGGCATCACTTAACGGTAACGCTGAAGGCCAAAAAGTTTCGTTTTTTTGATGTCATCCCTACGTGGCGACTCTTTCCATCCCGTTGTGTCGTCAGGTGGCACTCCCCAGCGTATGTGAACCGTCGGGAGGGTCTAGTGGTTGGGATCAGTGAAGCTGAACATCCAACGTATGCCGAATCGGTCAAGACAGACGCCCCAGTAGGACCCCCAGGGCATATCTTGCATGTCGAACTTGTCGCTGCCACCAGTAGAGAGCGCTGCGAAGACGCGGTCCGCTTCTTCGCGGCTATCAAGTTCGAGGCTGATGGTGGTGTTGTTGCCGATGCGAAGTTCTTGACCCATCGACGCCAGGATGTCAGTTCCCATGATTACGTGACCCGCGAGTATTGGTAGCTCCACGTGCATGACCTGGTGCACTTCGTCCGGCGAAAGTGCCGGCATGGAAGGGTCGGCCGGCATGTCGCCGAAGCGAACAATCGGGGAAAGCAACTCGGTGCCGAAGACCGTGCCGTAAAAGGCGAAAGCTTCTTCCGTGTCGCCCTTGAAATTGAGATACGTATTTACCCTGCTCATATTCCCCCCTCGTGACTATTGCACCGTACTACTGGCGAACACGATTGACGCTTAGAAAGTCGGTCAGTTCGAACAATCTCGTCAGTCGTTCTAGCCGCGCAGCTTGAAGTGGGCACCCGAGGGATCCGCCATCGTGGCGAGTCGTCCAAAGGGCGTGTCCACTGGCTCCGACACGACTGCGCCACCCAGAGACCTGGTGGCGCTGGCAGTCTCGTCGACGTCGTCGACGTGCCAATAGATTGACCATTGGCCGTTGATCCCCTCGGGCAAGTGAGCGCCTGCCTCCATGATCCCGGCGAGAAGGTCCTGGCCACTGAGATCACTTGATGTGGTGTAACGAAATTCATCGGTGTCACTCATCGGTGTCGTTTTCCAGTTGAAGACGTCGCGATAGAAGTTGACAGCGTCGTCGTAGTTTCTGGCGTGCAACTCAAACCAGCTGGGCGCGCCGTGCTCTTCAAGCACCGTGAAACCAGGAAATGTCCCGGCCTGCCACGCACCGAGCTGGGCGCCGCTGGAATCCAGCAACACCGCCTGGGTGCCGAGGTCGGCCACCGCCTCGGCCGCCATAAGGATTTGTCCACCCGACTTCTGTGCTCGATCAAGGGTGTCAGCAATATTGGGGGTGTCGAAATAAATCTTCCATGAGTTGTCCGCCTTCATGTCGCCCATGTCGCCCATGCCGCCCGCGATGGGCACGCCCTCGCGAGTAAACATGAAGTAGCCACCGAATTCTGGACTTGGCTCCTGCGCTTCCCAACCGAAGATCTCGCCATAAAACTTGCGACTGCCCTCGACATCCGAAGTCCACAGATCGGCCCAGCACGGTGCGCCCAATGGTGCCTTGTTTCGCGTCGTCATCACGATTCCCCTTCTCGCTGCCTCAGCACAAACTATCCGTCGCGGCGCACTTTTGATAGTGGCTTTCTAACGCTTCGCAATCCAAGGGATGACCGGCGACGTTCGCCGCTGATAGTCGGCGTATTCGGGGTAGTGCGAAAGTGAGATCTTCTCCGTGAACCGAGTTGAACCCACGAAAAGAAGGGTCAGCAGGAAGGCGCCAACAACGGTCCATTGCCACAGCGAGCGCGCGGCGACGACGCCGATAAAGAAAAGGGCCCACCACTGGGCCAGTTCGAAGAAGTAGTTCGGGTGGCGAGAGTAGCGAAAGAGTCCCGACTGCAGGAATCGCGATTCTGGTGTGCCTCCCGCCGACGTGACTTTCAGTTTGGCGGACTGGAAATCCCACTGCTGATTGTCGGCAATCGTCTCTCCAAAGGTAAAGGCAAGAAAGAGCGCAGCGAGGAGCACGTCGAGCACGCCGTAGCTTCTGGCGCGGTGTTGGTAGGCAGCTAACGCGGGCAGCGTAATAAGTACGAGTATGACGTTTTGATAGATCACAATGAAGAAAAAGTTGAAAAGTTGGAATTGCCACCGGTTCATTCGCGCGCGCAAAATCGGCCAGCGATAATCTTCGCCGCCGCTATAGCCACCTTTTCGCGCGAGATTAAATGTCAGGCGTGCGCCCCACACTGTCACCACCGCGGCCATGACGTCGAGGCGGGCATTGTGTAGTCCGGCGGCCCCGGCAAAGATCCATACGTAAATCACGGGGACCACTGACCAGAGTCGGTCGACCCAGGACGTGTCGCCGGTCACCAACGACGCGACCCACGCAATGACGCAGGCTGCGCACGCGACGAAGAGAACAATGATAAGTGGCTTCACCGAGACGAGGCTATCGCGCAGTATTCGAGAGAACCCTGACGATTGACTCGCTTGCGCACTCGACCCACTCACAAATCTCAAAGAAGTTCTCTGTTGCTTTCTCTAAGGTGTGGCAAATGAAACACGCTGGCGGAGACACCCTCGAAATACTTGAGCCGTTCCTGGTGCAGGTGCGAAGCGTGGAGGGCTTGAGTGAGAAAAAGCAGGGGATCTTTTATCGGCGTTCAAAGGCGTTCCTGCACTTCCACGAAGACGCCACCGGATTGTTTGCGGACCTACGTTGCGGTGAGCGATTCGAACGTTTTCCCGTGAGCACCAAAACGCAACAGACCACTTTCCTCGTTCGAGTACGCGAAGAAGCGAGGGGCTAGGCAACGATCTTTGCGCCGTCACACTTCGACTTTGTCACGAACGTTCGTACTTCGATTTGAGTGCGGTGAGGTTAACAATGTGTTGTTGGTCCAACTTGATGACGCAGTTAGCGAAGTCAACGGGTGCAAGCGATCCGCCCTCGTTGACATCGGAATCGCTCGTGCACGTCACCTGGCGGTAGGTGAACCAATCATTCTCGGCGACGATGAAATCCTTGCGCGCTGCGTTGTCGTAGAGGTGCGCGAAGATCACATGACGCAGCGAATTCACCTTGGCGTCCAGGGCGAGGATGTGGCGTTCGGCGCAGCCTTCGAGGCCAATCGTCGAGTTTTTCGAACAGGGTAGAAGTGTGAAACCTTCCTTTACGGTCGGTGCGACAAGTTTCGTCGTGGTGTTGACCAACGACGTTGAGGTAGTGGTGGATGTCGCGTGCTCACTGTGATGGCCAATAACGAGCAGGGCCACGATCAGCACGGCGGCGGCGAAGGACAATGCCGTGAGGATTCGACGCACCGACCGAGTATGGCACGCGCATCGTGAAGTGAATACTCTGGGCGTACCGACGTCCCAAGGAGCATTCCATGATTCTCGATCTCTTCCGTCTCGACGACAGAGTCGCCATAGTCACCGGTGCCGGTCGCGGCATTGGTGCTGCCAGTGCGGTGGCACTTGCCGAGTGCGGCGCCGACGTTGTTATTGTGTCGCGCACCCAGAGTGATCTTGACGACGTGGCCCGAAGGATCGCCGACACGGGTCGACGCGCGGTGACGGTGGCCGGTGACGTTGCTGATCTCGACGTACTTCGCTCGCTGGTAAAGCTGGCCCGCGAAGAGTTTGGACGCCTTGACGTCGTTGTCAATAACGCCGGCGGCGCGATTCCTCTTCCCTTTCTTGACACCACGCCGGAGTACTTCGAAGAGGCTTTTCATTTCAACGTCACGACGGCGCACGCGCTCAATCTCGACGCGGTGCCCCTGATGCTGGAGCACGGTGGCGGCGCCATCATCAACATCTCGTCAGTGATGAGCCGTGTGGCTGGCCGTGGCTACGCGGCGTACGGTTCGACGAAGGCGGCGCTCTCGCACTACACGCGCCTCATCTCAAAGGATCTCGCGCCACGCATTCGCGTCAACGCCATTGCGGCCGGCTCGACGGCGACGTCGGCACTCGAGATCGTCACCTCCACGCCTGAACTCAAATCAATGATGGAGGACCTCACGCCCCTTCATCGAATCGCCGATCCGGAGGAAATAGCGGCGGGCGTGGTGTATCTCGCGTCCCCAGCCGGGGCGTTCCTCACCGGAAAAGTCCTCGAGATTGATGGCGGCACTGATATACCGAGCCTTGACTTCGGCCTACCCGATCTGTAGAGTGCTGCGTCTCTATTCGTACGGGAGGTCCGCCGGTTGGACATCCCTGAAGTCCGGTTCGGGCTGGACTTTAAATCGCACGGCCGAGACGGTGGCACGCTCCTCGAGCAACGCTTTGGCGACTCGGTGCATCCCGTCCATAACTCGGCCATCGGCGCCAAGAATGATTGGGTAGGACAGGTCAACCTTTTCAACGAGTTTCATGTGGCTCACCAAAATTCGCACCGTGGGCGCCGAGCCGTCGGCACCAATCCAGTACACCGAGTCGATGTCAGCGAGGGACGCAATATCGATCTCCTGTACCGGGAGAGCACGAGAAAGTTCGACCAGATGATCAACGTCCCAGGCGTCAAAGCCGTTCGCGCTCGGCCGGAAATAGTAGTGCTTGCGCATGGCGTTCAGTCTTCCATCTCAACGTGACTCACGTGAAGGCGAGGAACATCCGGCCGGAGGCCTCGATCATGCTGAGCCTGGTTCCATCAATCTCGCGACGACCGACGGTGGCGCTCGACGGATTGAGAATTCAAGTTGCTAACCTCTTGAAGGCCGCTCCGCGCTGCGGAGGCTGTGAAGGGATTGTATGACTACTCGAGGCTATGTGGCGCACGCCGCCAAAGAAGACTTAGTTCCGTATGAATTTTCACGTCGCGAACTTGGCGCACGTGATGTTGCTTTTGACATTTCGTTCTCGGGGATATGTCACTCTGACATTCATCAGGTGAACGAAGAGTGGGGCCCCTCGCTATTCCCGATGGTTCCGGGCCACGAAATAGTGGGCCTCGTCACCGCGATCGGGGCGTCGGTGACAAAGTTCAAGGTGGGCGAACGCATTGGAGTCGGAACCTTCATTGATTCCTGTCGCACGTGCGAATATTGCCGAGCGGGCTTGGAGCAGTACTGCGTCGAAGGAAATACGCAGACCTATAACGGCATGGAGCGAGACGGCAAGGCGATTGCCTTCGGCGGCTATTCCAACAATTTTGTCGTGGACGAGGACTACGCCCTGCACGTCGCCGAATCACTCGATTTTGCTGGCGTCGCACCGCTGCTCTGCGCGGGCATCACGCTTTACTCTCCCTTGAAGCATTGGGGAGTGGGCGAGGGCAAGAGGGTTGGCATTGTTGGCTTGGGTGGCCTCGGTCACATGGGACTCAAATTCGCGCACGCGCTTGGTGCTGAGACCACGGTATTCTCGCGCTCGTTGGGCAAGAAGGACGACGCGATTCGCCTCGGGGCCGATCACTTTGTTGATACGAGCCAACCACTGGATCCTAAGGACAGTTTCGGACCGTACGACGTGATCGTCAATACCGTGGCCGCGGACATTGCCTTGACGCCATTTCTTGAACTCCTCAAAGTTGATGGCGCCCTGGTCATAGTGGGAATTTCTGGAAAGCCGATAGTCATTGAAGGTGGGCCTTTGTTTGACAAGCGCCGTACTCTCGCGGGCTCCTCGGTTGGCGGCATCAAGGAGACGCAGGAGATGCTCGACTTCTGTGCCGAACGCAACATCACTAGCGATGTTGAAGTGGTCAACGCTGACTACATCAAGACCGCGTACAAGCGAACAGTAGCGAGCGACGTGAAATATCGCTTCGTCATCGACGCTTCATCTTTTTAGGCCCGCGACTCGACCTCATGACGATTGCTTGGTTGCCCACCGGCCCTCGTCGGTGTTCGTGGCTTTATCTGAAGCCAATCCAGTCGCCATCTTTTTCGATGACGCAAAACAGATTTCCGTCGGGATCGGCCAAGACCACGAAATCCGGATTCTCAGGATAGGAGTCCCAAGCGACCTGCGTCGCTCCCAATTCGAGTAGTCGGGTGATCTCGGTACCTCGATCGGTGGCGTAGAGATCAACGTGAATGCGCGGGTGAGCTTGCAATGGGGATTCGCTTCGCATTAGAGCAATCTGTGAGCCAGTTCCGGTGGGAGAGACGAGGGTGGCCCAGTCGTCGTCGGGCTCCTCGCGCAATTGGTAGCCCACTGCTTGTTCCCAGAACGTGATTGAACGCGGAACGTCCTCTACTCCAAGGACGATGGATCCCACGCGCAACATTGCAAAATCTTACATTCGTTCGATGTCAATCCGCCGACGAGGCTTAGAAGTGGTGCCGCGCTCGCGAGAGGTCGACGCGGTAGTTGTCCCTCGGCCCCCTCATCGGTGTCCCTTCGGTTAGGTAAAAGACACGAGCCCGTTCCTCGTGCCCGCGGGGAGGGAATCCGCCGGCACGAATGACGCGCCACCAGGGCACGTCGGAACCGTAGCGTGACATGATTTGTCCAACCGCCCGCGCGCCGCGAGAACCGAGGGTGGCCGCAACGTCACCGTAGGTCATGACGCGCCCAGCAGGGATCGCGCTCACGATTTCCAACACGTGATCGACGAAGTCTCGCGTGTCGTCGTCACCTTGTAGTTGATTCTTATCGTTGTTCACCTTCTTAACCGGGGCGAACGATCGAGAAGGTGCCACCATTCGGGCCTGAGAGTCCGTCACCGTTGCCCGCCGATCCCGTCGACTGAAGGTGTATGCCCGCGCGCAAGAAGACGCGTTCCTTCGAGTACATGTAAAGAGGGCGTCCGTCGTACGTCACCTGAAGGTTGCCATCAGAGCGACGAATGATGCCGACGTTCTTGGCACTGATGTTCTTCGCGACCCGAGGCATCGTCGAGGTGAGGACGGGAATCCATTGGACGGCGCACTTTTGATTGCATTGGCTCACGTGCGCGACGTCGCGACTGTAGGTGTAGACCGTCACCGCGATGGGTCCAACGTTCGGATCGACCGACACGGCCACTGCCTTTCTTCCATCGGGCAACGTCTCGTCTTCAATCGTGGCGATCCCCGGCGCGGGTTCGCCACTGACCGACGAGACGAGATACCAGACGCCGTGCCACGGGGCGAGTGGCTTCACTGTTTCGAGATAGCGCTCGCCCTGGGGTTTGAAGGGGTCGGACCAGGGGTCGAAGAGATAGAGCGGATGGCCGGCGTACGTCACTTGGTTGCCGATGCCCTTTCGGTACACGATGCCGAGCAGTTTCTGACTGACGCCCCTTGCGGCGACGGGCATAGCCTTGCTGGTGAGTGCGGGCCAATCGTCAGACGTCACGCTCTTGGACATGTCAATCATGGGACCAGTGCAGGTGAGCGGCACAGCGACGCTCGGACCGAGGTCGTAGCCCGACGCCAGGGTGGTGCCGCAACGATATGTGCGGTCGGCGTCACCGCTGAATTCGTAGAGGGGAAAACCAACCAGCGGACCACTGCCCACGACGAGGACTGAACCGTACGCGACAGTCGAGCGAGGAGCCACCACCGTGCCGCTCGAGTGGGGCGCGGCGGCCACGCCACCGGAGACAATCAGTGACGACGTACTGACAACGAGGATAAAACCGAGAACCGAAATACGTCGCCTTCGCGCTGAATGTCGTTTGCCTGTCGTCGCCTCTTTCGTCATGTGGGGAGTTTCCCATATCGCTTTCGGACCCGGCCGCGAACTACGAGTCGAGTTCCTGACCGTCGTACGGCGCGGTGAGCGATTGACGAAGCTCTCCATTCGCGTCGGCTTCACCTTCCGATGCGGGTTTGACATGTCGCAGTTCTTCGCGGCTTCGGAAATGACGAACGGTACGCCAACCAATTATCGCCGCCACGAAACACGACGCCGCCCCGACGCCGAGCCCTACGCGAGCGCCGGCCACGCTGGTGATCCATCCGATCAGCGGACCACCAATGGGCGTTGAGCCGATAAAGGCGACCGCCCACAGGGCCATGACGCGACCGCGCATCTGCGGGTCGGTCCCCAATTGCAGCGTCGAGTTCGCCATCGAGAGGAACGACACACTGGCGAAGCCGACGAGCGCCAACGCAACGATTGCGACGGCGAGCACGGGGGCGAGTGCCGCAAAGGACATGGCGACACCAAAAACGAAGGACGCGCGGATCATGGCTCGTACCCCGGTTTTCCCCTGGGCCGCGCTCCACAAACCGCCAATAACCGCGCCAATGCCCATGGCCGCCATCAGTAGTCCGTAGACCGCGGAACTGCCATGAAAGACGGTCCCCGCGACGACGGGCAACGTGACTTGGAATTCGTAGGCGAGCATTCCTACGAGCGCCATCATGATCAATGGGAAAAGCAGGGCAGGCGTTTTGGCGACGTAGCGGAATCCTTCCCGGAGTTGACCCTTGGCTCGAATCGTCGGCTGGCTCGGGTTCAGTTCCGTGAGGTCCATGGTGATCAGTGAGCCGACAACGGCGACGAAACTTATCGCGTTGAGCGCGAAGCACCAGCCTTCGCCGAAGGCCGCGATGAGCACTCCCGCAACGGCAGGACCCACGGCTCGGGCCACGTTGTTCATGGTGGAGTTGAGGCTGACGGCATTGCGCAGGTCATTCGGGCCAACCATCTCGAGTACAAACGCCTGGCGCGAAGGGTTTTCGAAGCAGTTATTGAGTCCGAGCACCACCGCGAGCACGCACACGTCAAGGTAGGTAACGACGTGGGTGAGTGAGAGCGCCGCGAGTATGGCGGCCTGGACTCCCATGAGTGACTGCAGTGCAATCATGAGTCGTCGCTTGTTGACGCGGTCAGCAATAACCCCTCCGTAGGGCCCCAACAAGAGCACGGGCAGGGTTTGCAACGCCACCACGAATCCAATGTCGGTGGCTGAGTGAGTCAGCGTGTAAACGAGCCACGACTGGGCGGTTGTCTGCATCCACGTACCCACCAGCGAGGTGGTTTGACCGAAGAAGAATCTTCGGTAGTTGGGGTTGGACATCGACGAAAACGTGCGATGGGCGGAAGCTCTAACGTTCACTGATCACGGCTCTTTAGGGTCTCGACCAGTGACTCCAGCACGGGCAACGCCTCGGTCAATATCTTCTGCTCCTGTGGCGTGAGCCGTGCGAGGGCGAACATCAATGTGTCAGTACGCTCGTTGCGAATCTCATTGCATAGAGCGTCACCCTTCTGGGTGGCCGCGAGATGTACGACCCGCGCGTCGACGTCGTCATTGGTGCGGGTCACGAGTTTGGCGGCTTCAAGGTTGGTCACGATGCGCGAAAGCATCGTTGGATTAATTCCCTCATTGGCCGCAAGTTCGGAGAGGCGCAAGGGCCCCCGACGCGAAATAGTTGACAATGCTTCACGTTGACTCGGCGTCAAGCGGTCATCCACGTGGGCGAGGCGAAGTGAACGACTCAGACGACCCACGATGCGACGAAGTCGTTCTGCGGAGTCTGTTTGTACGGGGCTCTTCTTCATGGACACAGTTTATCATTAGATGCTTGCCGGCAAGCATCTAATAAGCGGGCGCCAGGCGCGCCCGTCGCGGCGAAGGATAGACAATGAGTCCCGGGCCGGTCGCACGCGGTCGGACCGTCTCGCTGAATGAACCTCCGTGCGCCAAGCCGTCAGCGTTTCTTGTTCGCGTTCGCCATTAGTCCCCCAATGATGATGTCGACCACGCTCTGGGCAAAACGGTCGCTCAAAGTCAGGTGCGACTGAAGGAGGCGATGATAGGCGGCGCCGAAAAGTAAGTCGAGGGTGACGTCGATGTCGGTTGTCGAAGGGATTT
>Ga0182030_10022060_pt1 | contig 11876 bp, 9 predicted proteins | sample 812S3MmetaG_FD_121299 | JGI IMG/M metagenome (GOLD analysis project Ga0182030, IMG submission 121299) | Permafrost microbial communities from Stordalen Mire, Sweden - 812S3M metaG (Illumina Assembly) | ecosystem: Environmental > Terrestrial > Soil > Wetlands > Permafrost | place: Sweden... | reverse complement strand
GAGCCGGGTGAATACGTGCAGGTAACCGGAAACTCGGCCATGGCCTGGGGCCTCATCGCCGCGGCGCGCCTGGCCGGGCTGCCACTCTTTTTGGGCAGCTATCCCATCACTCCGGCCTCTGACATCCTCCACGAACTGAGTCGGCGCAAGGAGTTCGGCATTCGGACCTTCCAGGCCGAAGACGAGATCGCGGGCATCGGCGCCGCCCTCGGCGCTGCCTTTGGTGGTTCGCTCGGGGTCACCACCACCAGTGGTCCGGGCCTCGACCTCAAATCCGAGACCATTGGCCTCGCGGTCAATCTCGAGCTCCCACTGATCATCGTCGACGTCCAGCGGGGCGGCCCGTCGACGGGGCTGCCGACTAAGACCGAGCAGGCGGACCTCCTCCACGCCATGTACGGCCGCCACGGGGAGGCGCCACTGCCGATCATCGCTCCGCAGAATCCGAGCGACTGTTTCGCCGTGGCCATCGAGGCGACCCGGATTGCCGTCAAATACCGCACCCCGGTCATCGTGCTCTCCGACGGCTATCTCGCCAACGGGGCCGAACCATGGCGGCTGCCCGATCTCGACGCGCTGGCGCCGATCGATCCTGGTTTCGCCGCGGCCCCCAACCACGTCGACGAAGACGGGAACGAGGCCTTTTGGCCCTACATCAGAGACGCCGACACCCTGGCCCGGCCCTGGGCTCCGCCCGGGGTCCCCGGCCTCGAGCACCGCATTGGTGGGCTCGAAAAGGCCGACGGGAGCGGCAACGTCTCGTATGAGGGGGTGAACCACGAGCGCATGGTTCACCTGCGCCAGGACAAGATCGCTGGTATCGCCGCCGACATCCCGCTCCTCGAGGTCAATGACGAGTCGGGCGACGCCCAGCTCTTGTTGGTCAGCTGGGGCTCGACCTACGCCGCGGTGGCGGCCGGGGTCAAGCGGGTGCGGGCCCGGGGGATGAAGGTCGCCCACGCCCACCTGCGCTACCTCAACCCGTTTCCGGCCAACCTCGGTGACGTGCTCGGTCGCTACGCCCAGGTGCTGGTCCCCGAAATCAACCTCGGGCAGCTCAGTCGGATCCTGCGCTCGGAGTACTTGGTCGACGCCCAGTCGTACAACAAGATGCAGGGCGTGCCGTTTCGGGTGGGCGAAATCGAAGCGGCCATTGCTGCATTGCTCGGAGGAATGTGATGACGACCACTGCCGTGCCTGTCACGACCCGCAAGGACTGGAGCAGCGATCAAGAGGTGCGCTGGTGCCCGGGCTGCGGCGACTACTCGATCCTGGCCGCGGTCCAAATGCTCATGCCCGACCTCGGTGTGCGCCGCGAGAGCACGGTGTTCCTCTCGGGGATCGGCTGTGCCGCCCGATTCCCCTATTACATGAACACCTATGGGATGCACTCGATCCACGGACGTGCCCCAGCCATCGCCACGGGCTTGGCCACCAGCCGGCCCGACCTCGATGTGTGGGTGATCTCGGGTGACGGCGATGCCCTCTCGATCGGGGGCAATCACCTGATCCACGCCCTGCGTCGCAACGTGCGGGTGAATATCTTGATGTTCAACAATCAGATCTATGGCCTGACGAAGGGCCAGTACTCGCCGACATCTGAAGTGGCCAAGGTGACCAAGTCGACCCCGTTCGGCTCGCTCGACACCCCGTTCAATCCCATCAGCTTGGCCCTCGGGGCAGAAGCATCCTTTGTGGCGCGCACCCACGACATGGACCGCCATCACATGCAAGAGACCTTCAGGCGGGCCCACGCCCACAACGGGGCGGCCTTTGTCGAGGTGCTCCAGAACTGCAATGTCTTTAACGACGGGGCCTTCGAGAAGATCACCAGCAAAGATGCCCGTCCAACAATGTTGATCCCGCTCGAACACGACAAGCCCATCAGCTTCGGTCCCGAAGGGGCGGAGCGGGGCGTGGTCCAGCGCTCCGACGGTCGCCTCGAGATCGTCTCGGTGGCCGACGTCGGCGTCGACGCGTTATTGGTGCATGACGAGCACCGCAGTGACCCGAGCCTGGCCTTCGCCTTGTCCCGACTGGCCCAAGGCCCCTACGAGCCGACCCCCATCGGGGTGTTCCGAGCCGTGGAACGACCCGAGTACGGGACCCAGATGTCCGAGCAGATTGTCGCCACCCAAGAAAAGCGGGGCCTCGGCGACGTGGCGGCGCTTTTGCGGTCCGGCTCGAGCTGGACCGTCGAATAGGGATCACCCGCGCCCACCCGACCTCAATCGGGCGTGACCAACGGTCGCGGCGGTGAGCGAACGGCCCAGTCGAACGCCGGTGCGCCCTAGAGATCGAGCGAGCGGAAGACCATCCCGGTGCGGGGCTTGGGGCTGAAGTAGGTCGTCTTTGGGGTCATGCGACGCCGTTGCTCGGCCCACGAAGAGATCTGATCGACGGTGACCGGGCGCAGCAAGAGCGCGGCCTGCGCGGCACCCTCTCGCAGCGCCCCGGTCGCTTCTGCGACGCTGTGGCGGTGCACGAGTTCGTGCGGTGGGAGATGGGCGAGTGCCACGGCCACCAGGCTCGAATCGAGGTCGTTGCCGGCTTCGTCGTAGGTGGCATCGTGGGGGAGAAGGAGGTACGCGCTCGCGCTTGCGATGAGGACCAATGAGCCCGAATCCGCCAGGGCGGCGAGCGTGCGGTCGTCGGCCGAACCGGCCCGAACGACGTCGAAGTCGGCCGAGAAGGCGGCGACAAAGTCGAAGCCCTCGGGCAGGCCCGAGATCGTCCGGTGGATGGCCCCGACGTTCAGCTGGTCCTCGGCCAGCTCGGTGATGAGGGCCATGATCAGGTCCTGGCCACCATCGTGGTCGCCGTGGGCGGCTCGGTATTCGGCCCGATAGGTGCGCGCGGTCTCGAAGCGGTGGTGGCCGTCCGCGACCACGACGGGTGCCTTGGCAATGGCTTGGGTGACCGCCTCAATCGAGTCAGGGTCGCTCAGCACCCAGAGTTGGTGTCGCACCCCGTCATCGTCATAGGCGTCGGCCACCGGCTCGTCGTCGCTCGGGTCGAACGTCGCGGTGAGGCCACGGGTCATCGAGAGGCCCCAGATGGGCGAGAGATTGGCCCTGGTCGCCCGCAAGAGGTCGAGCCGGTCGCTCTTGGCTTTGGGGAGGGTTTGCTCGTGCGGCAGGATGTCGCTCTCTTGGCCTGGCTCGGGCAACGCCAGTGCGCCGATCACCCCGGTCGAGGTGCGACCCTCGGTGTCGGTCATTCGGTAGGGGTACAGACTCGCCACCGGCTCGGGGCGGATGATCCCGCTCGCCTGCCAGCGGGTGAACAGCGCCGCCGCCACGGCGTAGCGATCCATTCCTGCAGCCAGGTCGGGCTCGGGCAACTCGACCAGGACGGCGTTCGCGATATTGCGCGAGGCGAGCCGCACGCGCTCGGCCGAGGTGATGACGTCGTAGGGCGGAGCGAGAACCTGGCCAATCGGGGTGGATTGTGCGGCGTACCTCAGTCCATGGAACGGTTCGAATCGAGGCATGAGCCAACTTTGGCACACCGCTCCGTCCTCTGGGCCGCACTCGTGTCGGCCAGATTCGGCCCCATTGGCGGGGCGGGACCGAGCCAGGGTGGATGCGCCCCGTAGACTGGACCCGTGGACGACGACGCTGGTCTGGACAGGATCCTGACCGCGCCCAACCTCATCACCTTGGTGCGCCTCGCGTGCATCCCGCTGTTTGTCTGGCTCTTGTTCGGCGAAGGCCTGCAAATCGCCTCGGCCCTCTTGCTCGGGGCGCTCGGGGCCACGGACTGGGTGGATGGGTTCGTCGCCCGCCGCTATCACCAGGTTTCCACGCTCGGGAAGATCTTGGACCCGGCCGCAGATCGGATCTTGGTTGCGACAGCGGTGATCTCGGTCATGGTCTACGGCGCGGTGCCCTTGTGGTTCGGGATCGCCACCATTGCGCGCGAGCTGCTGGTCTCGGTGATGGTGCTGGCGCTGGCCTCGATGGGCGCCGCTCGGATCGATGTGCTTTGGGTCGGCAAAGCTGGCACATTTGCCTTGATGGTTGCGTATCCGGGTTTCTTGCTGACCGACGGTCCGGCCACCTGGCAACGGGTCCTTCGGATCGGGGTCTGGATTGTCGCCATCTTGGGCCTGGCCCTGGCCTGGATCGCCGCCGCCAGCTACGTGGCTCCGGCTCGCACCGCGCTGCGCGATGGTCGGGCGGCCCGGCGGAGCCTCGCATGAAGGCCGTCATCATGGCCGGCGGTGAGGGGACCCGACTGCGGCCCCAGACCTCCAACCTGCCCAAACCCATGCTGCCCCTGGTCGGGCGACCAATGATGGAGCACATTGTCTCCTTGCTCCGTCGCCACGGCGTCACCGACATCGTGGTGACCTTGGCCTTCTTGCCCAATGCCATTCGCAGCTACTTCGGTGACGGGTCCGAGCTCGGGGTACGGATGGTCTATGCCACCGAGGAGAGCCCGCTCGGGACGGCCGGATCGGTGCGCAACGCCATGGACGAGCTCGATGAGCGCTTCTTGGTCATATCGGGCGACGTGCTCACCGATATCGACCTGAGTGCGGTGATCGACTTTCACGCGAAGAACGACGCGTTGGCCACCTTGGCGCTGTGTTCGGTCGATAATCCGCTCGAATTCGGGATTGTCATCACCCACGAAGATGGGAGTGTCGAGCGCTTCTTGGAGAAGCCGGGCTGGGGTCAGGTGTTCAGTGACACCATCAACACCGGGATCTACGTGCTCGAACCCGAGATCTTTGACCTGATCCCCGGTGGCCGCCCCGTTGATTTTTCGAGTGAGGTCTTCCCGGCCGCCCTCGAGCAGGGTCGAGCGGTCTTTGGCTATGTCGCCGACGGCTACTGGGAGGACGTCGGGACGACGGCTGCGTACCTCAAGGCCCACCATGACATCCTCGACGGCCTGGTCGAGGTCGACATGACCGGGTTCGAGCTGCGTCCGGGGATCTGGCTGGGCAAAGGTTCGTCGGTCGATCCGACGGCGCGCATCGACGGCCCGGCCTTTATTGGCGAGAACTGCACCATTGACCAGGGCGTCGTGCTCGGGGCCTATACGACCATCGGGGCCAACGTGCGGGTGGCCGAGCGGGCAGAAATCCGCCATTCGGTCATTGGCGAGAACGCCTACCTCGGCCCGACTGTCCGGGTCGAAGGCGCCGTACTCGGTCGTTCCTGCGATCTGCGCCATGGTGCGCGGTGTGAACCGGGCTCGGTCGTTGGTGAAGGGTGCCTGATCGGGGCCAACGCGGCCGTGCGGAGCGACGTCAAGGTCTATCCCTACAAGGTGGTCGAGGCCGGCGCCCAGGTGAACTCGTCGATTGTGTGGGAGTCCGGCGGGACCCGGACCCTTTTCGGCCGCGAGGGCGTGAGCGGCATAGCCAACGTTGACATCAGTCCCGAACTGGCGGTGCGCCTGGCCAAGGCGTGGGCCTCGACCCTCGAAAAAGGTGCGTTCATCACGACGTCTCGTGACACCAGCCGGGCCGCCCGGGTGCTCAAGCGTGCCCTGATGGTCGGCTGTAACTCGGTCGGGATCAATGTGACTGACCTCGAGGTCGCCACGATCCCGGTGACCCGTCACCACATCGCCACTCGGTCCAACAAAGGTGGCCTGACGGTCAGGCTCGGTCCGGCCGACCCCCAGTCGGTCACCATCCGCTTCTTCGACGAGGAGGGGCTGGACCTGACCGAGAACCAACAGCGCCGGATCGAGCGGCTCTACCACCGCGAGGAGTTCCGACGGGTCACCGCGGGCGACATCGGCGACATCGAGTTTTCACCGCGGGCCGTGGAGCACTACACCGCTGACCTGGTGGAGGCCTTTGACCTGCGCGCCGTGCCGCGACGTGACCTCAAACTCGTGCTCGACCTCTCCTACGGTGCGGGCAGCTATGTGATGCCCAACCTCTTGGCCAAGGTGGGTGCGGACGTGCTGAGCATCAATCCCTATGCCCAGACACCGGGAATGATCGCGGCGGAGCACGCGTCGAGTACCGGGCGAGTGGCCGAGGCCGTGCGAGGATCAGGCGCCGATCTCGGCGCCGTCATCGACGCCGGCGGCGAGCACCTCACCTTGATCGATGGCACCGGGCGGGTCCTGGGCAACGACGAAGCGCTGATGGCCTACCTCGAGTTGATCACGGCGGTCCAAGGGCCGGTGCGTGTTGCCCTGCCGGTGACGACGAGCACCCAGGCCGAAGAACTCTGCGCGGCCCGTGACACCGAGGTGCTCGCGACCTCGCTGTCGCCGGCCGGCCTGATGGAGGCGGCGTCGTCGGGCGGGGTGGTCTTCGCGGCCGATCAAGAGGGGGGCTATATCTTCCCGGCCTTTCTCCCGGCCTTTGATGCCGCAGCCGCCCTGGTCGAGCTCATCGCCCTGTTGGGTCGGGCGGGGGAGAGCCTGGCAAATGTGGTCAAGCGGGTGCCCGAGATCCCGATCCTCCACACCGAGGTCGAGACGCCATTCGAGCAAAAGGGCCTGGTCATGCGCACATTGATGGAGCAACTGGTCGACGAAGAGGGCGAGATCCTCCTGGTCGACGGGATCAAGGTGCGCCGACCCGAGGGCTGGGTCCTCGTCGTCCCCGACCCCGAAGAGCCCTCGACTCATATCTGGGCCGAAGGGGAGGATTGGGCCGGCTCGGTCAAGTTGAGCGAGCGGTACGTGGCCAAGCTGGCCGAGATACTCAGATAGGGTCGCCCCCCATGAACATTCCAGACGATCTGCGCTATTCGGCGGAACACGAATGGGTGCGCGTGGAGGGAACCCGCGTGCGGGTCGGCATCACCGACTACGCCCAAGACGCCCTCGGCGACATTGTCTACGTCGACCTACCCGAGCTCGGCGCCACGGTAGAAGCGGGCGGACCCCTCGGCGAAGTCGAGTCGACCAAGTCGGTCTCTGAGATCTACGCGCCGCTCGCTGGGACCGTCTCGGCCCTCAACGAGGGGCTCACCGCCAACCCCGAGCGCATCAACGCCGACCCCTACGGGGAGGGCTGGATCTGCGAACTCGAGCTCGCCGATCCCGCCGCAGCCGAGTCCCTCTTGGACCCCGCGGCCTACGGCCAACTCACCGCCGGCTGAGCCGGATCGAGGTTCGGTGAGGGGCGCAACTGTGCGCCAGGGAAACGCGACCGCGCTGTGGGGTACCGTGTTCGCCGTGTTCTGTCACAACTGTGGGCATCGCAATCCAGAGGGGGTGAACTTCTGTTCATCGTGTGGAAACGCGCTGTCGACCGGGGGTGATGACGCGACCGTGACCTTGCGCGCGCTGGACCACGGTGACGGCATCGACGAGAGCCCGTCGAACGCGCTCGGTGGCGTGCCCCACGGCACCGGCGTCCTTGTCGTCACCCGCGGTTCGAACGCCGGGGTGCGTTACATGCTCGACGTCGGGGTGACCCAAGCGGGCCGGCATCCCGACAGCGATATCTTCTTGGATGACATCACGGTATCGAGACGACACGCCGAGTTCACACAAGTTGAGGGGGGACGCTGTGCCATTGCCGACGTCGGTTCCCTCAACGGTACCTACGTGAACCGCGAACGCATCGACAAGGCAACCCTCTCGCCCGGCGATGAGGTCCAGATCGGAAAGTTCAAGCTCGTGTACCTCGTGGCTGGCGAAGAGTGAGCGGCCGCACCTATCTCTCCATTGGCGATGTGCTGACGCTGCTTCGGGAGGAATTCCCCGACGTCACCATCTCCAAAATCCGTTTCCTCGAGAGCCAGGGCCTCGTCAACCCGGAACGTTCGCCATCGGGCTATCGCAAATTCTTCGAACCCGACGTCGAACGTCTCCGATGGGTCCTGCGCCAACAACGCGAGCACTTCTTGCCTCTCAAGGTGATCCGCGATCGCCTGGCGGCCGGTGACCTGAGCGATCTCGACGAGCCCGCGAGCGGAGAGGTTGCGCACACGCCAAGCGAAGCGACCCATTCACTCGGCGTGCCACAACCCGCCGGGGTCGGCGCGGCCGCATCGGGGGCGCGCGCCCCATCGCACACGACCTCGGGCGCGGGCGTGAGTCGCACCGAGGCCCAACTCGCCCAGGCCGACAACGAGGCAATGGCGCGCATCGTCGCCGACGCGACACGCCGCGCCGCCCGCTTGCCCGACCCTGCCAATGATCGGGCACCGTTGCATGTCGTCGGTGACGCGTCGCGCCGCAGCGAACACGTCGAGCCCGCGCCCGGCGCGCCGCGTCACGCGAGCAACCACCCGGCCGCTGCCGCGACGCCGTCGAAGACAACGCCGCCGCGCTCGGCGGCACCGTCAGCGAACGAGGACACCCCAGTGGTACCGAGTGCGTCGGCCCGCGCCACCGCACGCGTCGACGAGGGCAGCACGAAGCCCGCTGAGCGCGCGCCGGGTGCGGCGCCGGCCAGCCCAGGACGCGGCGCAGCCAAGGCGACACCGGTCGCGCGAAGCGCACCCAAGGAGGCGATGGCCGACATGGTTACCGGAGCAGCGATGACCGCCGAAGAGTTGTGTGCCGCGAGTGGATTGACCGAGGCTGAGCTCGAGGGTCTGCTCGGCTTCGGGTTGATCGAGGCGATGTCGGTCGGTGGCATGTCGACCTTTGACGAAGATGCCCTGACCGTGGCCAATGTGGCCGCCCAGTTCCGTAAGTTCGGGATCGAGCCACGCCACTTGCGGATGTACCGAAATGCCGTGGATCGAGAGATGGGCCTGATTGAGCAGGTCATCATCCCATTGCTCCGCCAGCGAAATCCCGAATCACGCCAGCGTGCCCTCGATGCGGCCGACGAGCTCGGGGCGCTGGGCCAGACCATGCGGGCGAGTCTGTTGCGCTCTGCGTTGCGCCGTCACGTGGGCGGCTGACCGAACCGGGCCCAACGGGCGCTACATTTCTTAAATGGTCCAAGTCATCCTGCGAGCCGTCCGAGTGGACCTGCAGTCCAATACCCCGGTCCTGTTGCTCCAAGAGACGACCGGCGAGGGCCGCACGCTGCCCATCTTCATCGGTAACCCTGAAGCTACGGCCATTGCCTATGCGCTGCAGGGCGTCACCATGCCCCGACCGTTGACCCATGACCTGATCGGGGACCTGCTCGGCGCCCTCGAGATCAGCGTCGAGCGGGTCATCATCACCGAGTTGCGGGCCTCGACCTATTTCGCCGAGTTGCATTTGCGCCGAGGCGATGAGCGCACAGTGGTGTCGAGCCGTCCTTCTGACGCGGTAGCCGTCGCGGTGCGCACCGAGACGCCGCTGTTCGTCCAAGACGAGCTGATGGAGGCCGAGGGGATCATCTTGGCCATCGAGAGCGACGAAGACGACGACGACGAGTCGGTCAACGAGCTCGCCGAACAGTTCCGCGAGTTCCTCGACACGGTACGGCCGGAAGACTTCAGCGGCTGAGGCACTGGGCGCGCCGGGTGCGCGCGCCGCTGCGCTCAGGGTCGCACAAGGATGCGGCCACGCACCGCGCCGTCGGAGACTTTGGAGAGTGCGGCGGCGAGACCCTCGAGGCCGATGACCTCGCACACCATCTCCTCGCAACGATCGAGGGGGAAGACGTCGGCCATGGTGGACCACAGCGCGCGTCGTTCGGCGATCGGGGTCGAGACCGTGTCGATGCCGAGGAGCGCGACCCCTCGGACAATGAAGGGATAAACCGTCGACGTCAGCTCGTTGCCCCCGGTCAAACCGCTGGCCGCCACGGCGCCGCCGTAGCGCACGGTGCGCAGCGCCTCGGCCAGCGCGTGCCCCCCGACGCAGTCCACGACCCCTCCCCACAACTGCGGACCGAGCGTGCGACCGTCGTCGGGACTGAACTGGCGTCCGACGACGCGCTGTGCCCCGAGCCCAATCAAGTAGTCGTGTTCGGCGGCCTTGCCCGACGAAGCCACCACCTCGAAGCCGCGGTGCGAAAGGAGCGCGACCGCCGTGCTGCCGACGCCGCCCGACGCGCCGGTGACGAGGATTGGTCCATCCAAAGGCGTGACCCCGTGCTGTTCGAGTCGGTCGAGCGAGAGCACCGCGGTGAACCCCGCCAAGCCAATGATCGCCGCGGTGCGCGTCGAAATGGCGGCTGGGAGCGGCACCACCCAGCCCGCCGGCACGCGGGCTCGGACCGCGAACCCCCCGTGGTGGGCCACACCCACGTCGTAGCCCTGGACGAGGACCCGACGGCCCGGGGGCAAGGACAAGAACTTGCTTTCGGCGACCGTGCCGGTGAATTCGACGCCCGGGACCAGGGGGAAGCGCCGAGCCACCCGATTGCCCTGACGGGTCACCATGGCATCTTTGAAATTGATGGCGGACCATTCGACGTCGATCACGATGTCACCCTCGCCGAGCTGGTCATCGCTCAGCGAGACGATCTCCGCTGCGATGACCTCGCCCATCTTGGAGAGTTGGTAGGCGCGCCACGGCATCGTTTCACCTTAAAGCAGGGCGGTGAGGAACGGGTGGGGGGCGGGACGCTACGGTCGCTGCCATGACCACCGACGGCTTTGGGTACTGGCCCTCACCGCTGAGCGCCCAAGAGGCCGCAGCCGGCCGCACGAACCTCGCCGAGTTGGCGTCGGACGCGACGGCGCTGCACTGGCTCGAATCGCGACCCGAAGAGGGGGGTCGCGTCGTGTTCATGCGCGCCGCCGAGGGCACCGCTCGCGAGTTCTCACCCGCCGGCGTGAGCATCCGCAGTCGGGTCCATGAGTACGGCGGTGGTGCGAGCTGCCTCGTAGCCGGCCACGGTCCCGGCGCGATGGCCTATGTCGAACTAAATGAACAGCGGGTCTGGCTCGCCGCTCCTTCGGCTGCCCCCCGCCCGATCAGCGCGACGCCTCGAACGGGTGAACGCTGGGCCCACGGAGGGCTGAGTGCGTCCTTTGACGGCGACTGGGTGCTGGCGGTTCGAGAGGTCCACACCGAAGGGACACTCCAACCCGAGCGCTGCATCGTGGCCATTGGGACCAAAGAGCACAATGCGGGGGAGTCGGTGGTGCTCGCCGGCCGCGACTTTTACGGGGCGCCGGCACTCAACGCGGCCGGGGACCAACTCGTGACGACGGCCTGGGACCACCCGAACATGCCGTGGGACGGCTCGGTGGTCCTGGTGGTGCGAGTCGGCAAGGTGGCGACGCACCTGGTTGCGCTCGGCGAGCCGATCACTGTGGCGGGAGGGGAAAGTGAATCGGTGGGGCAACCGGCCTGGACGAGCGATGGCGCGGTGCGTTTCGCCAGTGACCGCTCCGGTTGGTGGCAGCCCTATGACCTTGTCACCGAAGGCGCGAAGAGCGCGGTCGGAAAGGGTGGCGCGCTGCGCTGGATCGATGCGGCGGCCGAGTTCCACGGACCCGACTGGGTCCTTGGGCAACGCACCATGGTCGAGCTCGACGACGGTTCGTTGATTGCGCGCCAAACGGCGCACGGGCGGGACTCTCTCCTCCACATCGCCGCGCCGCTCGCCCCGCCCGAGGTGATCGACCAGCCGTGCACCCAGATCAAAGAGCTGTGCCGCCACGGCGGCGGGGTGGCGTTCATTGGTGGACCGCCCGACGAACCCGACGATGTATGGCTCGTGGAGCGGCCGGGGCAGGCAGCCCGGCGCCTCCGAGCACCATCGCCCGGAGCGCTCGATACCACCAGCGTCTCGATGCCCGAGCCCTTCGAGTTGGTGGGACGCTCGGGACGCCCGGTCTATGGCGTGTTGTATCGACCGACCCTGCACGGTGTCGAACGCAATGACGAGATGCGCCCGCCTTTGGTGGTGTCGTGCCACGGCGGCCCGACGTCGTCGGCCGGTTCGGGCTTCGATGTCATGATCCAGTTCTTCACCAGTCGCGGCTTCGCACTCGCCCGGGTCGACTACGCGGGCAGCAGCGGGTATGGGCGCGACTACCGGT
>Ga0182030_10022058_pt1 | contig 11877 bp, 14 predicted proteins | sample 812S3MmetaG_FD_121299 | JGI IMG/M metagenome (GOLD analysis project Ga0182030, IMG submission 121299) | Permafrost microbial communities from Stordalen Mire, Sweden - 812S3M metaG (Illumina Assembly) | ecosystem: Environmental > Terrestrial > Soil > Wetlands > Permafrost | place: Sweden... | reverse complement strand
TTCGCCGGAGGCGATCATCTCCGCCAGCACCATCGCGGTGGTCTGCAGCGCCTCGACCTCTTCCTCGACATAGGTGCGCTTGGCGCGGTTCTGCACCACCAGCACGCCGAGCGTGTTGCCGGCGCGCAGAATCGGAACCCCGAGGAACGAATGATAGATTTCTTCGCCGGTCTCCGGGCGGAACGAGAATGCCGGATGGCTTTGCGCGTCGTTGAGATTGAGCGGAGTCGCCTCGCTCGCCACCAGGCCGACCAGGCCCTCATGCGCGCTCAGCACGGTCCGGTGCACGGCGTCGCGGTTAAGGCCTTCGGTGGCGTAGAGCTCCAGCGTGTTGTCGACGCGCAGCACGTAGGTCGAGCAGACCTCGGCCACCATGTTGGCCGCGATCAGCACCACGATCTTGTCCAGCCGTTCCTGGGCCGAGACCTGCTCCGCCATGGTTTCGCGGAGCCGTCTCAGCAAGACGCGGGGGCCTCCCGACGCGCTCCGCATGTGCTGCTATCCCCCTTCGCAAGGCCAGCATGCCGGGCCGCCGGCAGCTGACGTCAATTTTAGACAAAACCACAAATTTATTCATTCGGCGCCGCCGCAAGCCCTGAACCCGGCCGAATCAGGATAGCCGAAACTGTGGCGCAGTTTGCGGCAGCCCACCCATCAGGCCGTATAGCGAATTGAGGCTTGTTTGGCCAAGCAAAACGCCTGCCAGGGGCGATAACGTCTTGGTCAGCCCAATGCTGCGGGCGCTAAGGGAAAATTCTTCTAGACCTGATCGAGCCCGTAAAGCGTATGCAGCGTGCGCACCGCCAGTTCGGTATAGGCGGCGTCGATCAGCACCGAAAATTTAATTTCGGAGGTGGTGATGGCGCGGATATTGATATTGCGTGCGGCCAGCGCGGCAAACGCCTTGGCGGCGACGCCGGCATGGCTGCGCATGCCGCTGCCGATCACCGAGACCTTGGCGACGTCGGTGGCGCTGTCGAGCCGCGCATAACCGATCCTGGCCTGGGCGCTGGTGATGCTATCGCGGGCGCGGAGGTAATCCGAGGCCGGCACCGTGAACGTAAGGTCGGTGGTGGCGCCGTCCTCCGAGACGTTCTGCACGATCATGTCGACGTTGATATTGGCCTCGGCGAGCGGCCCGAAGATCGAGGCGGCGACGCCCGGCTTGTCCTCGATCTGGCGGACGGAAATCTGGGCTTCGTCCTTGGAAAAGGCGATGCCGGTAACGACGTGGCTTTCCATGATTTCCTCCTCGCTGCAGATCAGCGTGCCCGGCGGCGTGCCGTGCGGGTCGATATCTTCGGGTTTGTCGAAACTGGAGCGGACGAAAATCGGCATATTGTGCACCATGCCGAGTTCCACCGAGCGGACCTGCAGCACCTTGGCGCCCAGCGACGCCAGTTCCAGCATGTCCTCGAACGCGATCTTGTCGAGCCGGCGCGCCTTGGCGACCACCCGCGGGTCGGTGGTATAGACCCCGTCGACGTCGGTGTAGATATCGCAGCGGTCGGCATGAATGGCGGCGGCGATCGCCACCGCCGAGGTGTCGGAACCGCCGCGTCCGAGCGTGGTGATTCGCCCGGTCGAGGGATTGATGCCCTGGAAACCGGCGATCACAGCGACCTCCTTGCGATCCCGAAAACGGTTGATCAGTTCGGTGCCGTCGATCTCGAGGATCCGCGCCGATGCGTGGGCGTCGCTGGTCCGGATCGGGATCTGCCAGCCCTGCCAGGAACGCGCCTGAATGCCGATCGCCTGGAGCGCGATCGCCAGCAGCCCGGCGGTAACCTGTTCGCCGGAAGCCACCACGGCGTCGTATTCGCGCGCGTCATGCATCGCAGATGCCTCGCGGCACCACTCCACCAGTTCATTGGTCTTGCCGGCCATCGCCGAGACCACCACGGCAACGTCGTGGCCGGCATCGACCTCGCGCTTCACATGCCGCGCGACATTGCGGATGCGGTCGATATTGGCGACGGACGTGCCGCCGAATTTCATGACGAGGCGGCCCATGACGACTGGTGCAATCCCTGACAAGATGAGTAATGTGGCCCACGCGGAAAACGGGGCGCGCGGGCCGAAAGGCGCGTATACATAACGGCGAGGTTGCGGGCAAGCAACCGGGTTCCCGGCCGCTCCCGGAACCGTGCGGCATTCGGCGACGCCGGGTAGTAATCGTGGGTAATCGAGGCTGACGGCATGGGGCGTTATATCGACGATATTCTGCAGCCTGGCGAGAAGGTGCTGTATTCGACCAACGCGCACTGGATATTCTATTTGCCGGCGATCGTGGCCTGGATCGTGGCCGCATTGCTGCTGGTGCTGTCGCGGGCGACCATCACCGAAGGCATCATCCTGTTGTGCCTGTCGGCCTCGGCGGTGACGGCGCTGGCGGCGCTGTACTGGACCGCGAAGGCCTGGTTCCATCGCTGGACCACCGAAACCGACGTCACCAATCTGCGGGTCATTCACAAGACAGGCTTCATCAAGCGCCAGACCTTCGAGATGAGCATCGACAAGGTCGCGAGCGTGAACGTGGAACAGAGCATTCTCGGTCGGATCTTGAACTATGGCGACGTCAGGCTGACCAGCATGGGCGAGTCGGAAGAGACCATCAGGACCATCGCCTCGCCGCTGGCGTTCCGCAGCTTCATCACGGCGCGATAGGAGCAGCGCGCAAGCCATGGCCATGCAACAGAATTCTCCTGCAACTCCTCCCGCCGTCGCGGCGTCCACGGTCGATCCGGCCGAGGTCGCGAAGTTCTCCAGACTGTCGGACGAATGGTGGGATCCGGCCGGCAAGATGGCGCCGCTGCACAAGATCAACCCGCTGCGGCTGAGCTATATTCGCGACGCCGCCTGCCGCAAGTTCGAGCGCAACGGCAAAAGCCTGAATTGCCTGTCCGGCCTGCGTATCCTCGATATCGGCTGCGGCGCCGGCCTGTTGTGCGAGCCGTTCACCCGGCTCGGCGCCCAGGTGATCGGCGTCGATCCGTCGGCCAGCAACATCGCGGCAGCCAAGCTGCACGCCGACAAGGCGCAGCTGTCGATCGACTATCGCTGCACCACCGTCGAGCAGATGGACGTCCGCGAACGCTTCGATATCGTGCTGGCGATGGAAGTGATCGAGCATGTCAGCGATGTCGGCATTTTTCTCAATCGCTGCGCGGCGATGCTCAAGCCCGGCGGGCTGATGGTGATTTCGACGCTGAATCGCAACTGGAAGAGTTTTGCGCTCGCCATCGTCGGCGCCGAATACGTGCTGCGCTGGCTGCCGCGCGGCACCCATCAATGGGACAAGTTCGTCACCCCGGAAGAACTCACAGCCCACCTGCGCAACAACAGACTGGTCATCACCGAGCAGGCCGGCGTGGTCTACAGCCCGTTCGCCGACCGCTGGAGCCTGTCGACCGACATGGACGTGAACTATATGGTGGTGGCGGAAGGCGGTTGAATTGCCGCCGTCCTTGCGTTCCCGGGGACGTCGTCGTGGTCGGAGCCGCATGCGATCCTGACGGTTGACCGCACCAGCGGCGCCCGGCACGGTGATCGGCAGATTCCGCAGACCGGCCGAATTCCTTCCCGCATGATCAGCATCGCCACGCTCTGGATACCCTTCACCATCACCGCGGCGATGGGGCAGGTCGCGCGCAATGCGATGCAGCGGTCGCTGACCGGGCCGCTCGGCACCTGGGGCGCCACCAACATCCGCTTCCTGTTCGGGTTTCCGTTCTCGCTGATCTTCCTCGCCGTGCTGCTGGAAGCGACCGGAGACCGGCTGCCGTGGCCGACCGCGGTGTTCTGGCCGTGGCTGCTGCTCGGCGCGCTGAGCCAGATCGTCGCCACCGGGCTGATGCTGCTGGCCATGAACGAGCGGTCGTTCGTGGTCACCACCGCCTATCTGAAGACCGAGGCGATCCAGACCGCGATTTTCGGCTTTGTCTTTCTCGGCGATCATCTGACGCTGATGAAGGTGATCGCGATCCTGATCGCCACCGTCGGGGTGATCATCACCGCGCTGCGGCCGGGCGGGGCGAAGAATTTCGTCGACCTCAAGCCGACCATCATCGGGCTGGTCGCCGCCGCGGCGTTCGCGCTGTCGGCGATCGGCTTCCGCGGCGCGATCATCACGGTGCCGGGCGTCAGCTTCGTGACGGCGGCCTCCTACACCCTGGTGCTCGGGCTGTTCCTGCAGACGCTGGTGCTGACGATCTATCTGCTGGCGCGCGCGCCCCGGGTGCTGAGCAAAATCCTTTCGCTATGGAAGCCCTCGCTGTTCGCCGGTTTCATGGGCGCGTTTGCCTCCCAGTTCTGGTTCCTGGCCTTTGCGCTGACGGCGGCCGCCAATGTGCGCACGCTGGCGCTGGTCGAGGTATTGTTCGCGCAAGGGGTGGCGTATTATTCGTTCAAGCAGCCGGTGTCGGCGCGTGAACTTTCCGGCATTGCGCTGATCGTGGTCGGCGTCGCGCTGTTGGTCGCGGTTTAATCCGGGAAGTTCCCGCATAGCCCTAATTCCGGTCGTCCGGCAGCACCGGCAGTGGCGACACCTCGACGCCTTCCTCGATCAGGGAGCGCGCTTCATCCGGCGAAGCCTCGCCGTAGATCGGGCGATGCTCGATATCGCCATAGTGCATCTTGCGGGCTTCGACCGGAAAACGCTCGCCGACATTATCGGCGTTCTTGACGATATGATCGCGCAGCTCCTTGAGCTTGGCACGCAGTTCGCGCTCCTGCGCCATCATCAAGGGAGTCGAGGCCGGGGCGGCGACATCGCTGGCCGCGGCAGGCGCGACTTCGCGGCCCTTCTTGCTCACGATCTGCGGGGCCATGATGGCGCGTTCGACCCTGGCCGAGCCGCAGACCGGGCAGTTCACCAGCTTGCGCTTTTCCTGGCTTTCGTAGGCGGCCGAACTCTGAAACCAGCTTTCGAAGCCGTGGCCGCGCTCGCAGCGCAGATTATAGTGGATCATGCCGATCCCCGCACCAGGTGCAGATGATCGGCGCCGGGGTTGGAGGATTTGGGATCGGCGACAGTGAAGCGGCGGCCGTGCTGCAGCGACGGTACCGACTTGCGTGCGGTCTCGACCCTGGCCGGATCGATCCTGGCCAGGAAAACGCCGGGCTCGACGCCGCCCTCGGCGAGCACGACGCCCCAGGGGTCGATGATCAGCGAGTGGCCATAGGTCTCGCGGTTGTTCTCGTGCAGGCCGCCCTGCGCGGCCGCGAACACGAAGCAGCCATTTTCGATGGCGCGGGCCCGCAGCAGCGTGTGCCAATGCGCCTCCCCGGTCTTTCGGGTGAAGGCCGACGGCACCGTGAGGAACGCCGCGCCGCTTTCGGCGAGCGCGCGATACAGCGCCGGAAAGCGCACGTCGTAGCAGATCGTCAGGCCCATCCGGCCCCATGGCAGGTCGGCGACCACGGCGGTTTCGCCCGGCTGGTAATTGGCGGATTCGCGATAGCTCTCGCCGCCGGGCAGGTCGATATCGAACATGTGGATCTTGTCGTAGCTGGCGATCACCCCGCCATCCGGTCCGATCAGGAACGAGCGGTTGACCGCCCGCTCCGGCGAGGCGCGCAGCGCCAGCGAGCCGATGTGGAGATGGATTTTCAGTTCGGCGGCGAGGGCGCGATAGGCCTTCAGCGAAAGGTCGTCGTCCTCGGCGGCGAGATGTTCGAACAGCGCCTCGCGGTTCAGCTGCATCATGTTGCTCACCTCGGGGGTGAGCACATAATCGGCGCCTTCGGCGGCGGCCTGCCGGATCAGCCGGGAGCCCTGTTCGAGGCTCGGTTCCGGCAACAGCCCGGTGCGCATCTGCACCATGGCGGCGGTGAACGATAGGTCGGCGCTCATGAATCGGCCTTTTCACCTGCCAGCATCGCATCGAGCTTGCCGGCGCGGTCGAGGGCGTAAAGCTCGTCGCAGCCGCCGACATGAACAGCGCCGATAAAGATCTGCGGAAAGGTCGAGCCGGCGCCGGCGCGGTCCCACATCTGCTGACGCAGCGTCGGATCGGTCGCGACGTCGTATTCGGTGAACGCGGCTTTTTTGCGCGTCAGCAGCGACTTGGCGGCGCTGCAATAGCCGCAGCCCGGGCGGGTGTAGATTTCAATGGCAGCGGTCATAGCGCGCTTTCGGGAGGATATCGGCATTATATGGGAGGTTTATGGGTGTCCACAACCCGCGCGAAAACCAGCACGTCGACGGAAGCGGCCCTGGCGCGCAGCAGCGCCCGGGCGCAGGCGTCGGCGGTGGCGCCGGAGGTCAGGACGTCGTCGACCAGGATCACGCGGCGGCCCTGGATGTCGGCCTTGCGGTCGGCCGCGACCTGGAAAGCGCCCTGCACATTGCTGGCGCGCTGCGACCGCGACAGGCCGATCTGCTGCTGGGTCGGCCGCACCCGTTGCAGCGCCAGCGCCGCCAGCCTGACGCCGGTTTGCCGCTCGATCACCCGTGCCAGCGCCCCGGACTGGTTGTAGCGGCGGCTCCAGCCCCGCCGCCAGTGCAGCGGCACCGGCACCAGCGCATCGGCCTCGCCGAGCAGCTCACGGCCGGCGCGCGCCATCCAGCGCCCCATCGCGGGCGCCAGATCGGTGCGGTCCTGGTATTTCAGCGCATGCACCAGGGTGCGTGCCACCTCGTCATAGCGCACCGCGGCTCGGGCGCGGCCATAGGCCGGCGGATCGGCGATGGCTTCCATCGACAACAGGCCGGGGCCGGGATCATAGACAAAGGGAATCCCGAGCCGCGGGCAATAAGGCGGCGCGATGAACGACAGTCTGGCCCAGCATTTGGCGCAGACCCCCTCGCCGGCGACCGGCTCGCGGCAGGCGACGCACAAGGTCGGCAGCGCAATATCGAGCGCGAGCCGCGCGGCATGCGACCAAGCGCCGCGCGCCAACCGCAGCGCGCCGCGCAGCGGGGTGGAGACGAATCGCGATGGCGAGGTTTCGGCGTCCATGGACGCGGAGGCTAGCGCCGGGCCGCGCTGCGCTCAAGATCCGGTCGACTCTGGATTCATCCCCGCGCGACGCGCTGGCGGGAGCCCGTCCGGTAGGCGAGCCGGGCGTGGCCCGCGCAATAGGGCAGGCCCTCGGCCGGCGCGTTGCCGCAAAAACGGAAATCCGCAGCACCGGGGGTGCTGATCGGCCAGCGGCATCTTTGCTCGCTCAACTCCAGCAGCGAACAGCAGTGCTCGGTCGGGATCGGCTGGTCGTCGGCCGCAGCCGGCCCGTCGTACAAAGCCAGCAGTGTCCGATATTGCAGCCGTGGCACCGATCCCGGGCGCGATCCCTTCGCGGCACCCTTTCGCGCCGGTTGCTGCGCTTCGCCGCTTTTTTCGCGGGTCAGATTGAGGCGGGAGAGTTTGCCGATGACGGCGTTGCGGCTGACCCCGATGTCGTTGGCAATTTCGCGGCAGGACAGCCCGGCCTCGAAGCGACTTTTCAGCAGTTCGATGCGCTCGGTCGTCCAGGTGGATGGGTGGGCGGGCATGTCGACGGTCCCCTGCTGGCGCGTCATCGCTTTTTTCGAATCCGCCCGGCCTTGCCGCCGTCCGAGCGCCGCGTGACAAACGCCTGCTTCAGGGCGTTTTGCCGTTGTCGCGAATGGCCAGCAGCCCGTCCTTGATGGCGAGCCGAATGCCCTCCTCGATCAAGGTCCTTGCGACGCCGGGAACGCTGGTGCCGTGGGTGCCCTGTCTCACCAGTTTTTCGAGATAGGCGATGGTGGAGAGCGCCAACGTAATCGGAACGCGGTCGGTTTCGGCTTTTTCCGTGGCCATACCAAAAAGCTAACCCTTAATCGCTGTACTGAAAAGTATCTTTTTAGAGTCAGTTTAGTATCGCGAACCGAGCGAGCGGAACCCGGGTTTTGCCGCGGTTGGCGGTCCCTGCACGGAATGCTCGAGGCGGCGGCGGATTGCCAGAAACAGGAGGATCGGCGTACCAACCGGCATGACCCCGAACCCGAACGCCGCGCCAAGACTGTTCGACCGCGCCTTGCTGCTGGCGCGGCAGAGCCGTGCGCAGCGACAGGGGCCTGCCGCCTTCCTGCTCGATCGCGTCGCCGAGGATCTTGAAGAGCGCCTGCACGCGGTGCTGCGGGAGTTTTCCGACGCGGCGGAGATCTGGACGCCGGGTGAGGTGCTGCGCAAGCCATATGGCGATCGCTTCAGGTCGCTGACCCGCATCGCGCTGCCGGGCCTGGAAACGGAAAATCTCGCTTTGGTGCCGCAATCGCTGGATCTCGTGGTCTCCGCACTGGCATTTCAGTTCGTCAACGATCTGCCCGGCGTGCTGGCGCAGATCCGCCGCGCGCTGAAACCCGACGGGCTGTTGCTGGCGGCGATGGTCGGCGGCGATACGCTGATCGAGCTGCGGCAATCCTTCGCCGCCGCCGAAGCCGAACTCGAAAGCGGGGTGTCGCCCCGGGTGGCGCCGTTCGCCGATCTGCGCGATGTCGGGGCGCTGCTGCAGCGCGCCGGCTTCGCGCTGCCGGTCACCGACGTCGATCGCATCGTGGTGCGTTACGACAACGCCCTTGGCCTGATGCAGGATCTGCGGCGCATGGGCGCCACCAACGTCCTGGTGGAGCGGCGGCGGACGCCGACCCGCCGCGCCACGCTGTTGCGGATGGCGCAGATCTACGGCGAGCGCTTTGCCGACGCGGACGGCCGCATCCGCGCCACCTTCGATGTGATCTGGCTGTCGGGCTGGGCGCCGCATCAGAGCCAGCAGCAGCCGCTGCAGCCGGGATCGGGCAAGGCGAGTTTGCGCGAGGCGGTGCGGGGGCGCCTGCCCTCCACCGGAGACCGATAAAGGCTTACAGCCTGCCGCTCACAGCAACAGATCGGTCAGATGCGGAATCAGCGGAATGTCCGCCGGCGGCATCTCGTAGTCGCGCAGCTTGCCGGCGCGGACCCAGGCGAGTTTCTGGCCTTCGCGCGCGATCACCTCGCCGTCCCAGCGCCGGCAGATATAGAGCGGCATCAGCAGGTGAAAATCGGCATAGGCGTGGCTGGCGAAGGTCAGCGGCGCCAGGCAGGCCTCGCTGACGGTGATGCCGATTTCCTCGTGCAGCTCGCGGATCAGGGTCTGTTCCGGGCGCTCGCCGGGCTCGACCTTGCCGCCGGGAAATTCCCACAGGCCGGCCAGCGCCTTGCCTTGCGGCCGCTGCGCCAGCAGCACCCGCTTGTCGGCGTCGATCAGCGCACAGGCGACGACCAGCGTCAGCCTGATCACGACCGGTAGTCGCCGTTGATCGCGACATACTCCTTGGTGAGGTCGCAGGTCAGCACGCGGTCGCGGCCCTTGCCGAGGCCCAGCGCGATCCTGATCTCGATCTTCGGGTTCTTCATCGCCGCGGACACTTCCGCCTCGTCATAGGACGGATCGCGCGCGCCGCTTCTGGCGACCCGGATGCCGTTGAACGAGATTGCGAGCCGGTCGCGGTCGGCGGGCTCGCCGGCCTTGCCGACCGCCATCACCACGCGGCCCCAATTGGCGTCCTCGCCGGCGATCGCGGTCTTCACCAGCGGCGAGTTCGCCACCGACATCGCGATCCGGCGCGCCGATCTCTTCGACACCGCGCCCTCGACGATGATCTCGACCAGCTTGCGGGCGCCTTCGCCGTCGCGCGCCACCTGCTCGGCGAGATCGGCGAGCAGGCCGCGGAAGGCTTTTGCAAAAGCCTTCAGGCGGGGATCGCTGGCGCGGCTGATCTTCGGCGCGCCGTGTTCGGCCGCTGCCCCCGTGGCGAACGCCAGCAAGGTGTCCGAGGTCGAGGTGTCGCCGTCGATGGTGACGGCATTGAAGGTGTCTTCGACCCCGCTCTTCAACAGCGATTGCAGCGCCGCGGCGGCAATCGGCGCGTCGGTGAACACGAAGGCCAGCATGGTCGCCATGTCGGGCGCGATCATCCCGGCGCCCTTGGCCATGCCGTTGATCGTCACCTTGGCCTTGCCGAGCTTTACCGTTGCGGTCGCGACCTTGGGAAAGGTGTCGGTGGTCATGATCGCCCGTGCTGCGCTCATCCAGTCGGCCGGCGCGGCCTGCGCGGCCAGCGGGCCGAGCACGCCGTCGAATTTGGTGGCGTCGAGCGGTTCGCCGATCACGCCGGTGGAGGCGAGAAACACCTCGCCGGGTCTGCATCCGACCGCCTTGGCTGCAATCTGGGCCGTCAGGGCCGTGGCCTGCCGCCCGGTCTTGCCGGTGAAGGCATTGGCATTTCCGGAATTCACCACCAGCGCGCGGGCAGACCCTGCCTTGGAAGATCCGCCGCGGCCGAGGCTGGCGCGGCACCATTCCACCGGCGCGGAGGGGCATTTCGACTGGGTAAAGACGCCGGCTACCGTGGTGCCCTTGTCCAGGACCGCGAGCAGCACGTCGGTGCGGCCCTTGTAACGGATACCCGCGGCCGCCGTCGCAAGCCTTACGCCCGGAATCTCGGGCATCTCGGGGACGTCGGTCGGGGCGAGAGGGGAGACGGCTGATGACATGAGCGAAAGCCTGCGAAACGACGGGACCAGAATTCGGCATGGCCGGGTTCACGTCCCGCCATCCACGTCTTCCTGCCGGTCGCGGGGCCCTAAAGACGTGGATGCCCGGCGACGCCGTCCTTCGGACGGCTATGGCCGGGCATCACGTCAAACTACCGAAGTCTGATTGCGAAGTCGATTTACTTCTTCGCCGGTGCCATCTTGGAATCGGCTGGCGCCATCTTGGAATCTTTGGCCGCTTCCGGTGCCGCTGCGTCCGGCTTGGCCGCCGCCTCGGGCTGGTCCACGCGCTCGATCTTGGCGGCTTCGCGCAGCTTGGCCACGTAGTCCGCCTGCGCCTTGCGCGTCACATAGGTCTCGATCTGGGACTTGACCTGGTCGAAGTCGGGGGCCTTGCGGTTGCGCTTTTCCTCGACCTTGATGATGTGCCAGCCAAACTGGGTCTTCACCGGGTCGGAAATCTTGCCGGGCTCCAGCGCAAAGGCGACGGCGGAGAATTCCGGCACCATCTGCTCCTTGGTGAAGAAGCCGAGATCGCCGCCGTCGGAGGCGCCGGGATCCTTGGATTTCTTCTTGGCCAGTTCGGCAAAATCGGCGCCCTTCTTGAGCTCTTCCTCGACCGCCTTGGCCTCGTCCTCGGTCTCGACCAGGATGTGCCGGGCATGGACTTCCTGCTCGCCGGTGATCTGCTTGGAAGCGTCGTCATAGACCTTCTTCATGGCCTCGTCGGTGGTCGCGGCCTTGCCTTCGACCGCCAGCAGATTGTCCATCAACAGCCGGTTGCGCGCGAAGGCGAGGCGGTTCTTGAAGTCGTCGCGGTCCTCGATCTTCTTGGCTTCGGCAGCCTTGGCGACGATCTTCATGTCGATCAGGAACGCCAGCAGGTTTTCCTTCTTGGTGGCGGGATCCATCTGCGCGAGGCTGGGGCCGAGTTCCTCCTCGGCGAGCGTCATGTCGCTCTGGCGGATCTCGGCGCCGTTAACCTTGGCGAGTACCGGATTGGCATCCTCGGCGCGTACCGGAAGGCCGGCCAGCAGCAGCATCGCGAGGCAGCCCGTCACGGCGGCGGCGGCGAGCCCGAAGCGCGGGCCGGTTTTCGTTTCCGGGAACGAGGCGGTCATGGAAAATCCTTATCTTGAAAGATGGGGCTGTTCGGGGCGGCGGGACACTCGCCCAATCAGATGGCCTTGGCAACGCGAAAAGTCTGTCAAAATGATGAAATCCTTGACAGCTTCGCGCCGTTGACAAGCCTCTGGCCCAGCCATATCTCTGCGAAACCTAAGTCAATGGCGATAGCGCGTATTCGGCGGCGTTTTTGGCCATTGAACCTTGGATTGCCGAATTCCCACTCATTTGGCGGATGCTCCCGGATCGGGGC
>Ga0182030_10022057_pt1 | contig 11877 bp, 12 predicted proteins | sample 812S3MmetaG_FD_121299 | JGI IMG/M metagenome (GOLD analysis project Ga0182030, IMG submission 121299) | Permafrost microbial communities from Stordalen Mire, Sweden - 812S3M metaG (Illumina Assembly) | ecosystem: Environmental > Terrestrial > Soil > Wetlands > Permafrost | place: Sweden... | reverse complement strand
GCGCAGGGCATCGCAAATCTTTTGGGCGGCCTCGGCATCCTGCGAGGCGTAGCTTAAGAAGACCGCGTGCGAGGGCTCAGTCACCAGCAGGACCACACTCCTGAATCGCAGCTTAGCCCAAATGGCCTAAATTGCGGTTAACATTGCCGGGGAAAAGGAGTTTAAATTGCACGCTCATGCGGCGTTCGGCGCTGCGTATTTCCGCAAGTTCTATCGCAACCCGAGGACGCGCGTCACCACGCCTGCGCTCATGCGGGAGCGGGCGCGGCTGATTGCGGCAATCCTGCGCCACGCGTCCATCCCGGTGCGCAGCATCCTGGACGCGGGCTGCGGCATCGGCCTGCTGCGCAAGCCGTTTGCGGAGTTCTATCCGCGGGCACGCTATGTGGGCCTGGAGGCCAGCGATTATCTGTGCGCGAAATATCATTGGACCAAGGGATCGGTGACCGACTTCGCCCCGCGGGTTCCCAGCGATTTGGCGGTATGCTATGACGTCCTGCAGTACCTGGACGACGCCGAGGCGTCGCGCGCCATCGCCAACTTGAGCCGGCTCACGCGCGCGGCGCTGTATGTTTCCGCGCTGACCCGCGAGGACTGGCGCAACAACTGCGACCGCTCGCGCACCGACCGCGCCGTGCACTTGAGGACCGGAACCTGGTACCGGCGGCGGCTCGGCCGGCATTTTCACCACCTCGGATTCGGTGTCTGGCTGCGCAAGGATGTGACCGCGATACTCTGGGACCTGGAGCAAGCGCAGCCGCGCGCTTAGAGATCCTGCAGCATCCAGCTCACCAGCGCCGCATGCACCGGCTCTGCCGCACCGTCGTCGGCGCGCGCGTCATTGATCAGCGACACCAGAATATAGGTCTTGCCGCTGCCCGCGGTCACATAGCCTGCGACCCCGCTGACGCCGTCGATATGGCCGGTCTTCAGGCGCACCGCTCCGCCGGGGCTGTCCTTCATGCGCGCGCGCAGGGTGCCGTCGATTCCGGCCAGAGGGAGCGAGGCCATGAACTCCGGCGCGTAGCGGCTGTGGTACGCGGCATTCAGCACCTGCGCCATCTGCAGCGCGCTGATGTGCGTGCGCCGCGAGAGCCCCGAGCCGTTGTCGATCTCCACGTCCTCCAGGCTGAGTCCGCGCTCGCGGCCCCAGTCCTTGAGCGCGGCCGCGCCCTTCTCCAAGGTGGCCGGCGCGCCGTAGCGCGCCTCACCCAAGGTGAGCAGCAGGTGGCGTGCCATCAAATTGCTGCTGTATTTGTTGGTGAGCCTGATGATTTCCCCAAGCGTGAGCGAGTCGTAGCTCAACAGCAGCCGCGCATCCGCAGGCGCCGCTTCCACGCGCAGTTTGCCGGTGATTTCGCCGCCCAATTCCTGCCAGAGCGCCGCGAACGATCCGTAGGCGTACTCGGCGGGGCGCAGCAGCACGCGGGTGAAGCTGCGCTCCGCGCAGTGCGGCGATAATGCGCCGCTGAACACCACCCGGTCCCAGCGCTCGGTGGCCACCTCGAAGTCGACCCGGCTTGCCGCGGCGGTGCAGCGCCCGGGCGCGAATCGAATATGGTTTTCGATGATTAGATTGACGGGCGCGGGATTCGCGACGATGTCGATCCGGCGCGCATCGGCGTTGGGCACCACCTTGAACTCGATGGACTGGAAGTTCACCATGAGTGCGTCCGGCACGACGTTGTATGCGCGGTTTGGCCGGCCGTCGAATGCCCCGGGGTCTTCGGGCTGCAGCGAGAAAGCGCTATCGTCGACGACGATGTCGCGAATCACCTTGAGCCCATCGTTGCGCAGCGCATGCGCGAAACTCCACCAGCGCTCCAGCGTCATGTACGGATCGCCGCCGCCCTGCAATATGAGATCATCGCCTCGGCTCAAGGCCCGCGTATGCCAGGTAAAGGCGGGCCCGAGCACATCCAAGCTTGCAAAGGTCGTGACCACTTTGATCGTGGACGCCGGACTGCGCGGCGTGCCGGGATTCTGCGACGCCACCACGCGGCCGGATTGCGTATCGAGGACCACGAAGCTGACGGCACTGGCGGGTAGGCGCTCCGCCAAGATCGTCTGCTGCACGGTATCGGCCCGCTGCGTATCCGCAGCGGCAGCGCAGATCGGCCCGAGCAGCGCGGCGGCGCACAGGATTTCCTTGTTCGATGGAAAAAAAGTCATGCGCCTTAACTTAGCACAGCGCAATTTGCGGGTATCGTAGCGCGATGCACATCCCCGGCGGATTCCGCGCACTCTGCTTGAGACCCGGCACCTGGCTGCTGACCCGCGTCCAGCCGCCGGCTCTCGAGATCATCGTGCAAGGCGTACAGCTCGAGGCGGCCGAGACCTTGAGTCTCGCGAACTGCGCCGGGTTGAGCATCGAGTGGCGCGAATCGGGCGTCATCCTGCGGCTGTCCTGCGCGGCGCAGAACAGTTGCATCGAGGCGCGCAGCGCGATAGTGCACGAATCCCGGCCGCAGCTTTACCAGGCCCTGCCGCTGGCGCAATTCGATGCCGCGGCGAAGCGATTCTGGCGCCGGATCTTTCGCATCGTGCGAATTCCCGGCGGCCGGTACCTACTCCGGGTGCTGGCGCGGCGCACTGGTTCAAGCGCCTGATTTAGCGCGCTAATTCACAGCGCCGATGATTTATTGTTAACTGCCCCTCATTTTGTCCTACAGCAGTATGTCGAAGTGCGACGCTCGTCAATGATGCGCGGACACGTTTGCCGCACATTTAACTGTGACTACAAGCAAAGCGACCGCAGGATAGACCGGTGCTGGATACCAAACCCGCTGCCACCGCCGCCGAAGCCACCACCGCGGACGGACGCTTCGACCCCTATTCCCGCCTGCTGCGCATGCTCATGCCCAGCCTGCACGGCATGCTATTGCACGACGGCTTCGGCAACCAAATATGGGCGTCGGACGACTGCGAGCTGACCGACGACGCCGATGTGGTGAAGGACACCATCGCAAACGCGCTGGCTGACACTGCGGAGTTCTCCGGCATCCTGAGAAGCAACGACGCCGACCGCGCCATCTACTCCTTTGCCGTCCGCGGCGAGCACATCGAATTGCTCGGCGTGATCAGCCTGGTCGTGCGCCTCTCGGGCACCCGCAGCGAAGCCAGGCCACTGCAGTACGTGCGCCAGCTGGTTCAACCGGCCCTCGAATGCCTGCGCCGGGAGCTCTCGTTGCGCAGCAAGCTAGGTTCGCGCGAACGCGATCTTGACGTTCGCGATCGCGATCTGGACCTGATGCTGGAAATGTCCTCGCACAAGAGCGCAAATGCGAGCGACGCCGACGAATTCGAACTCATTCTCCGAACCGGCCTCGAGCGCATGGGTTGCTCCTTGGCCGCGCTGTGGGTACCCAGCAAGAATATCGCGCTGTCCTTGACGCGCAGCGGCGTGCCCATGTCGCCGGAATCCTTGAAGCGCGCGCAGCAGCATTTGATGGCGTGGATGCAGCTACAACAGCGCACCATCGTGGTCAACCATATTTCGAAGGTGGCGAGCGATGTGGCCGCTCCCTATAAAATCCTGGCCTGTCCGCTGCGCTACCCTTCCGAGCGGGTGATGGGGGTATTGGCCCTGTTCAACCCGCCCAGCTGCGACGATTTCGACCTGCATCAGACGCGCATCGCCGAGCTGCTGGCGAAGAAAGCGACCATCATCATCCAGGCTCAATACGACCAAAGCACCGGCCTCATGACGCGGCACGCATTCGAGCGGCAGGCAGTTGCGTTGCTGTCCTCGATGAATGCCCCGAATTCGCATAGCATCCTATACCTGGACATCGACCGTCTGCACGTCATCAATGAAACCTTCGGCATGCACGTGGGCGATGAGGTCATCGTCTGTGTCGCGGAAAGCATGGCCAAGGCGCTGCCGCCCGGCGCCCTGTCCGCACGCATTTCCGGGGACCGGTTGGCGGCCCTGATTCCGAATGCAAGCATGGATGCCGCTGCGCTGATCGCCGAGAAAATTCGTGCCGCCGCGGCGGCCGTGATGCCGCGCGCAGCAGGAGGCTCCTTCGAGGTGTCGGTCAGCCTCGGCGTCGCGCCGATAATCCGCTCCGACAACCCATTGGCGCATGCGCTGGCAACGGCGGAAATCGCCTGCAAAGCCGCCAAGGACCGCGGCCGGAACCGCGTCGAAGTGTTCCAGGACTCCGATCAGAGCATCATCAGGCGCCATACGGACATCCTGGTCATCGGAAAATTACGCGAGGCGCTGGACACGGACAGCTTCCGGCTCGACGCGCAGCCGATCCTACCGTTGCGCGGCAACTACGGCCGGCCGCGCTTCGAATTGTTGATTCGCATGCTGGGCGAGCGCGGCGAGATCATCCCCCCGGGGAAATTTCTCTCCGCCGCCGAGCGCTACCAGCTCATGCCGACCGTGGATCGCTGGGTGGTGCGCCGCGCCTGCGAGCTGCTCGGCCGGCACAGCGCGACCTTCGGCGAGGATACCGCCCGGTTCGCCATCAATCTTTCCGGTCAATCGCTGCAAGACGACACATTCCTCGAGTATGTGACCGATCAAATCAAAACCAACAAGGTGCCGCCGTCGGCGCTTTGTTTCGAGCTGACTGAAACCGCAACCATCGGCAATCTCGTGAAGGCGCAGGCATTCATGCGTAGCCTGCAGGGGCTGGGGTGCCAATTCGCGCTCGACGACTTCGGCACCGGCGTCAGTTCCCTGGCCTATTTGAAGGATCTATCGGTCAATTACCTGAAGATCGACGGCAGCTTCGTGCGCGACGCACTCACCAATTCACGTTCCGAGTCGATGATCAAAGCCATCGCTCAGCTCGCCAAGGTCATGTGCATGGAAACCATCGCGGAATACGTGGAGACCGACGTCCTGCGCGTGCGCATGACCGATCTGGGGGTCGACTATGGGCAGGGCTTTGCCATGGGCAAGGCTCAACCGCTCGAGGAGCTGCTGAGTGAATTGGCTATCTACGAAGCGAGCGTCAGCAACTGGGCGGTGCCCTCGGAGAGCGCTGCCGAGCCGGCCCAGATGCTGCATTAGCCAAGTAGTGCGGTGTAGGTGATATCCTACACGCATGACAATCCCCGCCGCGTGCGCCCCGGACTTCGTGGTCCAGACCTGGTTCAACACGGACCGTCCCATCTCACTGTCCGGTCTGCGCGGCCGAGTGGTGGTGCTGGTCGCATTTCAGGCGCTGTGCCCGAATTCCGTCGCCGTCGGCGTGCCCCAGGCCAGAAGGATTCACGAAACGTTCGAGCCCAAGGATGTGGCCGTGATCGGTTTGCACTCGACCTTTGAGCATCACGACGCTTATAGCCCGGCGGTGCTCAAAGCCTTCATCCAGGAACAACGCTTGAAATTTCCGATTGCGCTCGACCAGCCGAATGCGGCCGGCCCGATCCCGCAAACCATGGAACGCTACAAGATGCGCGGCACGCCCAGCTTGGTGTTGATCGACCGCCAAGGCTCGGTGCGCAAGCACGCGTTCGGTGCGGCGGAGGACCTGCGCATCGGTGCGGAAATCGGCGCGCTCACCCAGGAATCGGCCGTTCCGGCCCTGGCCGCGCGGCATTCCGCGGCCTGAAGGCCCTAGCCTGGATTGAATCGGATGCGGATCCGGGCGCGCTGGGCAACCGGCTTGCCGTCCCGCACCACCGGCTGGTAACGCCATTGCGATAGCGCTTCGATTGCCGACTGCTCGAACACCCCCGGAGCGCTGGCGCCGTGGACCGCGACATCCCTCACCTCGCCGCTATCGGCCACCGTGAAATCGAGCTCAACCCATCCTGGTAGTCGCATCCGATCGGCCTTCTCCGGGTACCTGGGCTGCACCGTCTTGAGCGCAGTCAGTTCGCTTGCGCTGACGACATTGCTGAGGAATTTCCGCCCGGCAACCGCGGTTTCCAACTCCTGCAGAGCCGACGCAGAGTCCGCAGACGAGTACCCGACGGCGGCCGCCTCATCGAGCCAGCTGCGAGCCGCGTCGAACTGCTCCAAAGCCAATGCCCGGCGCGCCTTGGCTGTTGCCCGCGCGCCGAAATCCTGTGCGGCGGCAGCCAGGCCGCCGTTGGCGGCATCGATCGCGCGCGCAGCCAGCAGGTAATACTTCGCGTTGTCGTTCTCCGGCTGTATCAATTGATCCTGGGCCAACCGCTCGTTCGCATTCTTCAATAGCTGCGCCAGGGGATCGGCCTGTTGCACGGTTGGGACGTTGTCGGGCGAGGCGATGCCGGCGGCGGCCGGCGCGCCACTCGCCCCGTTCTCGGCGGCACGAGCCTGCGCCTGCGCCGCCTTGGCGCGTTCGCGCGACTTCGCAAGCTGGGCGGTTAGAAAAGCCAGCCGGCCGCCCTCGACGCCCGCGCGGCGGGCCGCCTCGATAGCCGTGGCAGCCTCGTCCCAGCGTTCCTCCAACAGAGCGTTCTCGGCACGCGCCAAGAGTCGCTCGCGCTCCTCCGCTGGCCCGGCCAATGCCTGCGTATCCTGCCTAGCCTGAGCCTGTGCTGGCGGCGCAGGCGGCGGCGCGGATGCAGGTATTTCGGCTGGTGCGGCCTGCGGTGCCGCCTGCGGTGCGGCCGTTGTCGTCGGGGAGGCGCCGTGCAAGCCCCAAATCGCCGCAGCCAGCAGGGCCGCCAGTGCGGCGATGCCAGCGAGCAGCCAGCCGCGATTCACAATCTTGCTGCGGGCGGGGAACGCAGGTGTGGCAAGGCGCCGGCGCTGATCTTCGAATTTCTTGACCGCGGCGTCCGTGAATAGGCGGGCTCGGCCCGGGGACATGGGTTTATGAATGAATCGATAGACCATGCCGGAGCTGATCAAGGCGGCGAGCGCCGCCTCATTCTCACGGCTGCCGGCCGCCACCACGACCAGATCGGGAAATTGCTGTTTGATCTGGCCGACGAAACGCGCGGCCTGCGCTTCGAGAGTGAGCACATCCAGGACCAGGATGCCCACTTGACCCGCCACCAAGAGATCGCTGGCCTTGTCGGATGTGGGCACGTGCCAAACCCGGCGAGCCGCTCCCACGGCCTCGCGCAGGGTTTGCAGGAAGAGCGGGTCATCGGTAAGGACCAGTAGTTCGACGATTTCGCCTGCGAGGCTGAACCTCAGAGAATCCAGCGCGCCGCCGTAATCCTGCGCAACTTGCACCCGGTATTTCCTCGCTTTCGCTCGCGCTGCAACACCGATGCGGCAGTCACTGGAAAGGCTAGTGTTATTCCACGGACGACGCTATACGATACGGAGTCTTAAACCGCAGACAATGTCTGTTGCGGCGCGTCAAAGCGTTTCTGTGACAGGGCGCTCAATCCATCAGGAGTGAGTACCCCTCTCGGGGAGAGCATTGGTCGAATCAATCGGCATTACGTCAAAACTGGCGCTGGACCAGCGTGTCGCACTGGAGCAGTTGCTGTTCTTCAATGTGAACCAGCACCGCGTGCGGCTGGGCATCCAGCAATCCATCGAAACCTACGGGGCGCCTGAGATCTGCGAGCAGGACGGGGCGTTGAGAATTCGCGTCGGCGACATCGGCGGCGTGCAAACCCTGTTCGCGATATCCCCAGGTGGGCGACCCCTGGGTGTGGCGGTGTTCGTGCGGCTGGCGCACGAGCGCTTCGTGGTCCTGCACCTGGTGGTGCAGCCGGAGCCTGGCGTGTCGGCGGATATGAACCGGCGGGTGCTGCTCAAGCTGATGCACGAAATCCGCCGCACCGCCCGTCGCACCCGCGGCGTCGAGCGGATCGAACTGGTTTATAAGGACCGTCACGCCGTGCGAGTACATGGCTGAGATCGTACGCGGCAGCAAGGTGACCATTCGCTTCGAGGCCAAGCGGTGCATACATTCGCGCCATTGCGTTCTCGATCGGCCGGACGTGTTCGTGCCGAATGTATCCGGCGAGTGGATTCACCCGGACGCGGCCAGCCCTGCGGAAATCGCCGAGCTTGCTCATAACTGCCCATCCGGCGCCATCGCCTACGAACGCCAGGACGGCGGCGCAAATGAGCAGGCGCCGATGGTCAACGTGGTGCGCGTGCGCGAGAACGGGCCGCTCGCGTTTCACGCCCCCTTGGTGGTCGGCGGCGCCGGCATCGGCATGCGCGCCACGCTGTGCCGCTGCGGCGCCTCGAAGAACAAGCCCTACTGCGATTCCAGCCATGTGGCTCTGGGATTCGCCGCGAGCGGCGAGCCGCCGGCGGCCGAATCGGCGCCGTTGTCGCCCCGTAACGGCACGCTGAGTATTTCGCCGTTGCCCAATGGGCCGCTGCGCGTGGCCGGGCCGCTGGAGGTGGTTTCCGGCACGGGCCATACCGTGCTCAAGACCACGGAGACCTATTTTTGCCGGTGCGGGGCCTCGGCCAAAAAGCCTTACTGCGACGGTAGCCACGCGCGCGTCGGTTTCAAGTCCTGATGATGGGGGATCCTAAAATGATAAAAGTCCATTCTCGGCGCCTCAGGCTGCTTGCGGCGGGATTACTCGCCGGCACCTGTCTCACCGGCTTAAGTGCGGCGCAGTCCGTGGTGCGCACGCCGCTGCCTGACGGCAACGATTTCCCGATTTCCGCCGCGGTGACCGTCAAGAGCGGCACCGATACCGTTTTCTTGAGCGGGGCATTACCGCCCGTGGTGAACAAGGACGCGCCCAAAGGCAGCCTGGCGGCGTACGGTGACATGACGACGCAGACGGTCGGGGTGCTCAGCGCGATAAAAGGCACGCTGGCGCGGGTCGGCCTCGGAATGGGCGATGTGGTGAAGATGACCATATTCATGGTCGCTAGCCCTGCGGACAACAAGCTCGACTTCGCGGGGATGATGGCCGGCTACACGCAGTTCTTCGGCACCAAGGATCAACCCAACAAGCCGGCCCGCAGCGCGGTGCAAGTGGCCGCGCTCGCCGTGCCCGGTCCGCTGCTGGAAATCGAGGTCATCGCGGCGAAGCCGCGCTGATGAGGGGAAAGCTTGGTGCTCAGCTGCATGCGGACGGCAAGCGGCGTTGTGCCTGGTGTCCCCCGGATCCGCTGTACATGGCGTACCACGATACGGAATGGGGCAAGCCGCTGCATGAGGATGGGCGGCTGTTCGAGATGCTGTGCCTGGAGGGCGCGCAAGCGGGCCTAAGCTGGATCACGATCTTGCGCAAGCGCGACAACTATCGCGCGGCCTTCGATCAATTCGATGCCGAAAAAATGGCGCGCTATGGCTCTGATGCGCGCACGCGCCTGCTTTCGAATCCCGGCATCGTCAGGAACCGGCTCAAGGTGGACGCCTTCATCGGCAACGCCAGGGCGTATTTGCAAGTCCGCGCGAAATCCTCATTCGACGACTACATTTGGCAGTTCAGCGGCGGCAAGGTGCTGAGGCGCCGCCCGCTGCATTTGGGCGATATTGCGCAAACCAGCACGCAGAGCGAGGCCATGAGCAAGGACCTCAAGCGACGAGGCTTCCGCTTCGTCGGCTCGACGATCTGCTACGCCTTCATGCAGGCGGTGGGCATCGTGGATGAGCACCAGCGTTACTGCTGGGCGGGCGCCCCCGCCCGCGGCGCCTAGGTCTTGAGCGTGGCTGCGGTCTGCCCGAAGAGGATCTTGCGCGATTCTTCGTCGATGGTCTGCCGGGTGCTGACCTCCGCGCCGCGCTCGTAGGCGCGCACCGTGGCGGGGCGGCTCTTGATCGCCTCGAACCAGCGCATTAGGTGCGGAAAATCCGCCAGGTTCTGGCCCTGCGCTTCGTGCGGCACCACCCATGGGTAGGCCGCCATGTCGGCGATCGAGTACGCGCCGGCCACGAACTCGCGGTCCGCCAGGCGCCTGTTCAGCACGCCATACAGGCGGTTCGTTTCCCCGACGTAGCGTTTGATGGCGTAATCGATTTTCTCGGGCGCGTAGCGCGAAAAGTGATGATTCTGGCCGGCCATGGGACCCAAGCCGCCGACCTGCCAAAACAACCACTCGGTGGTCTCCACCCGGCGCCGGACGTCCCGGGAAATGAACAGCCCGGTCTTCTCGGCGAGGTACAGCAGGATCGCGCCGGATTCGAACACGGAGATCGGCGCGCCGCCGTCCAATGGATGGTGATCGACGATGGCGGGCATGCGATTGTTGGGCGAGATGGCGAGAAAATCCGCTTTGAATTGTTCGCCTTTGCCGATGTCCACCGGAATGATTCGGTACGGCATTGCGGTCTCCTCCAGAAACAGAGTGACCTTATGTCCGTTCGGCGTGGGCCAGTAGTGCAAATCGATCATCAGTGATTCTCCGGCGGTTCAGTTGCCATTCCATGTTCCTTCAGCATCGCCACGCACACGTCTTCCTCGCGCGGCAGTGTGCGCATGAGCGACAGGCGCGATCGGGCCCGGGTATTCGTCAGCCAGGGCAGCAGGGGCGTATCGAATTGCGCCGCCGTCGCGACCCGCCACTCGAGCACGCGGCGCCGCTCGGCGATTGCCCGCGCCTCCTTTCCATCGGCCGGCACCAGTCGCTTCTCCAGCCCCAGACCCGCCATTTGCGCGAGCACCGTGTCGCCCCGCTGCATGATCTTGGATAGCTTGAGACAGGATTCGCGCCGTTCCGTTCCCGCCGCCGGCTCGCGGCAGGCTTCGTTCAGCGGCAGGAACGAAGGCAGCAATTCCGCGGCGGCGAGTTCGCTCATCGCCGGCAGGCGCGCCCCGTCCGATTTCGGAGCCCGGCGCGGCAGTTCGCCGCGCACATTCTTGAGCGAATCAGCCGTCAGCACGATGATGCGGTTCCAATAGAAATCGAAACGCGCTCCGTGGGCCATATCGACCAGCACGCGATCGATTTCAGTGGCGTCACGGTCCTTCTGCGCCGCCGCCAAGGTCGGCAGCCACGCAGCGCTGTTGTCGGCATCCACCCAGCGCAAGGTGGTCGCGGCGTCGCGAATATCGCAGCCGGAGGCGTGGGCGCAGAGCTGCAGGTGCACCCAGCCGATGGCGGCGTTCTCGGGCGCCGAAGCGCTGGCGCGCACCGCCAAATCCAGCGCCGCCGGCTTAGTCGGGGCCTGAAACGCAAGCACGGCGGCCGTTGCCAGCGAGTCCGCGCTGCCGCGCGCGATCAGCGCCTTTTCCGCGCCGTCCCGCCATATCTGCAACCCATCCGGCACAGCTTTAAGGGACACCGCGTCCGTGCTGGCCAGTCCAAGCGCAAACCCGGATTGTGCGGCTAGCAGCGCGAGGATCTGAACGCAACGCAAGCTTAACTGCTCGGTGCGCGGTGGCCGGCAGCCGTAAGCCCCGCTGTGATCACCAGGCGCATGGCATCCTCGACCGAAATTTCGAGCGGCTGCAGGCGATCGCGCGGCAAGTAAATGGTGTAGCCGCCGAACGCATAGCTCATGGGAAAGTAAACCGTCACCCAGTCATGGCCGCCATGCACGTTCAGGACGGCAGGCACATCCTCACGGGTCACGAAGCCGATGGCGTGGACGTCCGCGAAGCGCGCCAGGACCACCCGCTGCAGGTCGCGCTTCTCGCCGCTGCCGGACGGCAGCAGGCTGAGGACGTCGCGAAATCCACCGTACAAGGTCTTGACCAACGGAATCCGGCCCAGGAAATCGTCCCAGTACTTGAGCAAAATCCGCCCCGCGTAGGCGTTGACCAAGCCGCCCACCAGCAGCAGCAGGAGAAAGCCGACGATCAGGCCAAGGCCCGGCCAGTAGTGCTCAGGGCCGACCAGACCCACGGCGATCAGCGCGCGGCGCAGCCAGTTCTCCACCGTGTGCACCACCCACCAAATCACATAAATCGTCAGCGCCAGCGGCAGCACGGTGACCAAGCCGCTCATCGTCAGGGTCAGGATCTTGCGCATGGGCTCATCATCGCACGCAGAAGGCGGCAGCGGCGACTTCGTACTCGGCGAGCAGCGCAAGGCTCGCG
>Ga0182030_10022056_pt1 | contig 11878 bp, 9 predicted proteins | sample 812S3MmetaG_FD_121299 | JGI IMG/M metagenome (GOLD analysis project Ga0182030, IMG submission 121299) | Permafrost microbial communities from Stordalen Mire, Sweden - 812S3M metaG (Illumina Assembly) | ecosystem: Environmental > Terrestrial > Soil > Wetlands > Permafrost | place: Sweden... | reverse complement strand
TTGCAGTAGTCGCCGCCTTTGCGCTCGTGATCGCGCAGCTGGGTGCGATGGCGCATGCCTATACGCACGTGCCGGAAACACGGCCTGTTTCCGCGCAACAGACGACTCCCGGCGTTCATGATTTTTGCAGCGATTGTCTAAACTTCGCGCCGCTTCTGGCGGCCGCCGGGGCTCCGGCGGCGTTGCCGTTTGCGTTGCCGCAAGGTCGCTGCATTGCGCCGCAATCGCCCCGCGACTCTCTCCTCGGTCTCAAGCTTCTCCTCGCCTTTCGTTCCCGCGCGCCTCCCGCCACGCATTGAGTCCCTGATGCTCATTTGGCCGCAGTTCGCTGCGGTTCGGCGTGTTTGGCGTGGAGAACTCGATTCATGTTCAATTTCAAATTCCTCGGGGCGCCGTTGGCGCTCGCGATCGGCTTAAGTATTTGTCTGCCGCGCTTTGCGTCGGCGGACGTGTCTGAAACCTCAACCGCCGCGTCGGCCGGCAACAATGCATCTGCCGTCGACGAAGTCGTCGTGATCGCGCAGCGCTTGAACGAAGCCCGCAATGGCATTCAAACGCACACCGGCGCCTCGATCTATACGATCAATGAAGCTGCTATCTCCGCTCAGCCCGGCGGCGACAACCAATTGTTGAACCAAGTGATCATGCAAGCGCCCGAAGTCGCCCAGGATTCCTTCGGCCAATTCCATGTTCGCGGCGAGCATAACGGGCTGCAGTACCGATTGAACGGCATCATCTTGCCGGAAGGCATCAGTGTGTTCGGGCAATCGCTGGATCCACGGCTGATCTCTTCGATGACGCTCATCACCGGCGCGCTGCCCGCCGAATATGGACTGAGAACCGCCGGTATCATCGATCTGAAGACCAAGAGCGGCGTAATTGATCCGGGCGGTTCGGTGTCAATCTACGGCGGCAGCCACGGGACGTTTGAGCCGAGTTTCAATTACGGAGGCAGTGACGGCAATTTCAACTACTTCGTCTCGGGAGATTTCTTGCGCAACGATCTTGGCATCGAGTCTCCGGACGGTCGATCGAGCCCGGACCACGATCAGACCACGCAGTACCACGGCTTTGCGTATTTGGAATACATCCTCGATGAGAGCAATCGCTTAAGCGCGGTGCTGTCGAGTTCGGTGGGTAAGTTTGAGATTCCGAATCGCGGCAACCAATTGCCGGGCATCACCAACGCCGACGGTACGCCTCTCGCCGTCAACGGCCAGACCACGTTTCCCAGCGACGCCCTCAACGAAAATCAACGGGAACTCAACCACTTTGCCATCCTGAGCTGGCAACACTCGCAAGGGGCGCTGGACGTACAAACCTCCGTGACGGCACGTTACTCGAGCTTGAATTTCGTGCCGGACCCGGTAGGGGACATTCTTTTCGACGGCATTGCGCAGAACGCATTTAAACAAAACGTTGCATATGCTTTGCAGTCCGATGCGGCTTATAAATTGGACGAGTCGCACACGCTGCGTGGGGGTCTCTTCCTGCAGAGCGATCATTCCAAGAGTTTCACCAGTTCGGAGGTTATCGCATTGGACGATGCCGGCAATCAGATCAGCGATATTCCCGTGAATATTGTCGACGACGGCGCGAAAACCGAGTGGATCGAGAGCTTGTACCTGCAGGATGAATGGAAAATCGTGCCGGTACTGACCTTGAATTACGGGCTGCGGTTCGACAAGTTCACGGCATTCGCCTCGGGCCATCAAGTGAGTCCCCGTGTCAACATCGTCTGGCAGGCGCTTGCCGACACCACGGTGCACGCCGGCTATTCGCGCTACCTATCGCCGCCGCCGTTCGAACTGGTCGGGACCGAGACCGTCTCGAAGTTCGTCAATACGACCGCGAGCGCCGAGGTGACGCAGGCCGACACCCCGCAAGCCGAACAGGCCAATTATTATGATATCGGCGTTCAGCAGAAAATCACCGATCAGATTACCGTCGGGCTCGACAGCTACTACAAGCAGTCGCACAACTTGATCGATGAGGGACAATTTGGCGCGCCTATCATTCTGACGCCGTTCAACTACACCTACGGCAAGCAATACGGGGTGGAACTGACCAGTAGCTTCACGGCGCAAGACTTGACGGCCTATTTGAACCTCGCGTGGCAAAGCGCGCGCGGCAAAGATATCGATTCGGCGCAATTTAACTTCAGCGCGGATGATTTGGCCTACATCGCCGAGCACTATATTCACTTGGATCACGAGCAGCGCGTTACCGCCTCAGGCGGCGTATCGTATCTGTGGGATCACACCCGCTTCAGCGCGGATTTCCTGGTGGGGTCCGGTTTGCGTGCCGATGAGGATTTGCCGGACGGAGGATCCATTCCAAACGGGGCGCATCTGCCCTACTACACGCAGATCAATCTAGGTACCAGCCATATTTTCCACTTCACCGATACCAGCACGCTCACCGCGAGGTTCGACATCCTCAACGTGCTGGACAAGCGCTACGAAATTCGCGATGGCACCGGCGTGGGCGTGGGTGCACCGCAATTCGGGCCGCGGCGCGGATTGTTCTTCGGGCTATCGAAATCCATTTGATCGGAATAGGTCCGAGCATCGCGCTCGGGCTTAGACCGTTTCCAGTGCGGCGCTTAAGTCCGCGATGAGATCATCCGCATCTTCGATGCCGACCGAAATTCGAATCAGCGAATCGGTAATCCCGAGCCGATCGCGCGTCTGCTTGGCGACGCCCGAATGCGTCGTGCTCGCCGGATGCGACATCAGAGTTTCGGTGCCGCCGAGGCTCACCGCCAACTTGATCACCTGCAATGCATCCAGCAACCGAAACGCCTCCGCCTCGCCGCCCTTGACCGCGAATCCGAAGGTCGAACCGGCGCTCTCGCACTGCCGCCTGAACACCGCGCTGCGCGGGTCATCGGCGGCCAGAAAACCGAGATAATTCACCGCGGCAATCTTCGGATGCCTGCGCAAGAAATCCGCCACCAACGCCGCGTTTTCTGCCGATTTATGCATGCGCAGCGAGAGGGTCTCCATCGAGCGCATGATCATCCAGGCCGTATTCGGATCCAGCTGAGTGCCCAAAGCACCGCGCAGCTTCTTGACCGGACCGACGGCAGCGCGCGAGCCCACCACTCCCCCGGCGACCAAATCCGAATGGCCGCCGACGTACTTGGTGAGTGAGTACATGACCAGATCCACGCCATAGTTCAGCGGACGCTGAAAAACCGGTCCGAGAAAGGTGTTGTCGACCGCAACGGGCGGCCGGCCGCCGCTCTGCCGCGAGCCGATCATTTCCGACACCTCGCGCATCAACGCAAGGTCGACCAAGCTGTTGGTCGGATTCGCCGGTGTCTCGACGATGATGAGACAGACGCGGCCCATGGATTCGGCGGCTTTTTTTGTCGCTTGCGCGGCGGCCTCCAGCACGGCGTTGCGATCGTGACCGAGATTGAATCCGACGGCGCTTACCCCAAAGCCCGGCAGCGTCTTTTCTATGAGGGTTTCGGTGCCCCCGTACAGGGGCTGGCTCATCAGGACGACGTCGCCCGGACGCACATGAGTCCAGATGACCGTTGATATCGCCGACATGCCGCTGGAGAACACGGCCGCGGTCTCGCCTTCTTCCCAGAGCGCCAGACGGTCTTCGAGAACCTCCAGATTCGGATTGTTGAAGCGCGAGTAGATGAGACCCGAAGATTGACCCGCGAGAGGCTCGCGCCTGCCCGAGGTATAGTCGAAAAAGTCCTTGCCGTCCTGCGCCGTTTTGAAAACGAAAGTCGACGTCAGGAAAATCGGCGGCTTCAATGAGCCTTCCGACAAGCTCGGATCAAACCCATACCCCATCATTTGGGTTTCAGGCTTGAGCACGTGCTTGCCGATTTTGCGTTTATGATACGTGTCGTAACTCACGCTGCCCCCGGATAAGCGAATGTAATAGGGCGCAATATAACACCGTGCCACTCGCGGTCATCGCCGTTGCGGCGTTCCAGCGCCGCTGTGCCCTATCCGGCCATTGCACTAACTGGGCAGTAGTTCCCGCGTCGCGGCGCTTCCGGCGGAGGCGGCGACGATGCTGCCGATGGCCGTCCATTGAATCAATGTCAAGTTCTCGCCGAGAAATATCAGGCCCGAGAGAGCGCCCAGCGCCGGATTCAAACTCATCAGCACGCCAAAAGTACGGGTCGGTATTCGCGGCATGGCAAACATTTCCAGCGAATAGGGCAGCGCGCTCGATAGCACTGCCACACCGACAGCGAGCGGCAGAATCGCCGGCGAGAAAAGCTGTGTGCCGCTATGCGCAATCCCGATCGGCACAATGACGCAGGCGCCGATCAGGGTTCCCAATGAGGTGATTTGGCCGCCATGCGCAGCGCCGGCGCTGCGCCCAAAGAGGATGTATAGCGCCCAACACGCTCCTGCGCTAAGCGCGTAGGCAATACCGAGAGCCGAGAGCGGCGCCCCGCCAAACCCTAAGGGCAGCAACGCGACTAGCCCGAGCGCCGCCAGCAAAATCCACAGGAAATCAACCGGCCGCCGCGATGCAAACAGCGCAACACCCAAGGGGCCGGTGAATTCCAGCGCCATCGTGATGCCGAGGGGGATATAACTTAAGGCGAGGTAGAAGAAGAAATTCATCCAGCCCATGGCGACGCCGTAGACAATGACCGTAATCAGCTGCCTTCGCGTAAAACGGATATGCCACGGGCGCCACACGGCGAGCAGGATGATCGAGGCTATCGCCAGCCGCAGCGCCGCCGTGCCGCCGGGGCCGACTATCGGGAACAGTCCTTTAGCAAGCGCTGCACCGAGCTGAAAGCACGCCATTGCGACCAACAGCGCAGCGATCGGCACGCCGATGGGAGAGGTTTTGGATCGGGTGGTCAACTTTCGGAGGGTTCGTCTTGCGGATGCTCCGATAGATGTAGGTGCTTCATCACGCGCTTGAGGTTGCGGCGTATCTCATTCAAATGCCCGATGCTCACGGCGGTTCTCAACGCCTCTTTCAAGGGCTGCAAGGGATAGCCGCCGTAGGCACCGGCAGCCGGGATGTCGTTCGTCACGGACGACCTGCCCGAAAGCACCACGTTGTCGCCGACCGTGATGTGGGCGGTAACGACGGAATTGCCGCCGGTGACGAACTGCCGCCCGATCTTAGTCGATCCTCCCATCATGAAGCCCGCCGTGAAAAAGCCGTTTTCGCCGAGGTCGCAGTTGTGCGCAATATGACAGATGTTGTCCAGTTTGGTCCCGGATCGAATATGAGTCGAGGTCAAGGTCGCACGGTCGATGGCGCAGTTGCTGCCGATTTCCACGCCGTCCCCGATCTTGACGTTGCCAAGATGCGCGATCTTCAGCGGTTTGCCGTTGCAGTCCACCGCGTAGCCGAATCCATCGCTGCCGATGGTGGTATGCGGATGAATCTCGCAGTCCTCGCCGATCTGGCAATCCGCACCGACGAAAACATGCGGGTGCAGGATGGTTCGTGCGCCGATCTTTGCCGCGTTCTCCACGACGCAGTGCGAACCGATCATGCAGCCATCGCCGATATCCGCTCCCGCACCAATCACGCAATAAGGCCCGAGAAACGCACCTTTGCCGACGCTGGCGTCGCGATGCACCACCGCCGTGGCATGATGTTCGCCCCACTGCGTGAATCGGCAAGTTTTGCTGTCGAAATATTTAAGGAGTATCGCCATGCCCATGGAGATGTTTTTTACCGAAAAACAGCAACTGTCGGCGTCCGCGACCGCGCAAATGCGGTCAGCCATATTCACATGCACGATGAGAATGGCGGGCTTGTGGCGCCGCGCCTCGGAAAGTTGCGCCGCGTCAGTGACATAGACCAAGCTCTGCGGCAACGCTTCTTCCGGAACGTGGCAATGCATGGCCGCGATTTCCAGATCTCCGCGAAGAAATGTAAAGATGTCCGAATGGTGATTCTTGATGGCCTGGGCGCTTAGCATGCTGTCACTTAAGAATCCTGGCGAATTGCTGTATTCATTGCCGAACGATCCGGGAGACTATCATCGTAAGCGGAGCTGCGCGCGAATTAAAAGGATCCATCGAGCGAATTTCACGCAATAACGTGACCTCGGACACGGTAGGGCTGGCCCGTGCTTTGCTCGGCAAAGTGCTGGTTCGCGAAATAGACGGCGTCGTGGCTGCCGGCCGAATCGTGGAGACCGAGGCCTATTTGCGGCATGATCCCGCCTGTCACGCGTTTCGGGGGATGACGCCGCGCAACCGCTCTTTGTTTCTCGAACACGGCCATGCTTATGTATACCTGTGCTACGGGACATCGTACCTGTTGAATGTGTCGAGCGAGGCGGGCGGCGTCGGCTCCGGCGTGTTGCTGCGCGCGCTCGAGCCTCTGTACGGTATCGGACATATGCAGCGCAACATCAGCCATGTCAAATTACGCGATTTAACGCGGGGACCCGGCCGGTTGACTGCCGCACTGCGAATCGATCGGCGTCATGACGGTTTAAATCTGTTTACCAATCAGCAACTTTGGATCGGCGACGATGGTCATAGAATCGAGTCCATCGGCGAAAGCGTCCGCATCGGCCTTACCAAGGCGGCCGATGAACGATTGCGCTACTTTGTCGCCGGTAGCCCATACTTGAGCGGCCCGCGAAAGCTCAATCGAGCGGAGAGGTAATGCGTGCATCTTTGATTCTCGGCGGGGCGATTTTAGCGTCTCCTTGCACGCTCGCCCACGGCGCCTGCCCTTCACGGGTGGGCACTGAACTGCAGGTGAGCGGTTCTGCCATCTGCATAGTCATCGACGATGCCGTCCCGCCGAAGCAGCAATCGGTGCTGCGCGCGTGGATAGAGCGCTCCGCGCACATCGTCGCCGACTACTACGGTATGTTCCCTGCGCCCCAGGTCGTGATTCGGCTGAGGGGAATGGATGGCAGCGGCGTCGGCGGGGGCCGTACCACCAATGATTCCGGCCTGATGATTCAAATGCGAGTTGGCCGCGAAGCAACAGCCCAGACGCTGGCGTCGGACTGGGTTCTGGTGCACGAAATGATCCATCTTGCGCTGCCGGAAGTTGGCCGCAGCCATAGCTGGCTGGCCGAAGGCTTGGCCACCTATGTCGAAGGTGTCGCACGAGCACAATTCGGCAATCGAGATATCGCGGATGTCTGGGCGGAAGATCGCCGTTCCATGCCGATGGGATTGCCTCGGGCCGGCGAAGGGGGCATGGATCAATCGCCCGCCTGGGGCCGCACATACTGGGGCGGCGCGCTGTACTGTCTTCAGGCGGACGTCGCGATACGCGAGCAAACCGCCAACCGAGTTGGGCTGCAAACCGCGCTGCGCGCCATCCTGAAAGAGACGGGAGGATATGGATTCGACAGCGATATCGCCGATGTGCTTCGCATTGGCGACGCGGCGACGGGCACGCATGTGATGTACGGGCTATACCAGCAAATCAGGGCGACTCCCCAGACTCCCGATCTTGATTTGCTGTTTACTTTACTGGGGGTTCCAAACGACCCCAAGACACAGCCGTTCGACAATCATGCGCCGCTCGCGGCGATTCGCATCGCGATAACTGCGCGTCCGGCAAGCGAGGCCGCTGCTAATGCTCTGAAAAATTAGGTTCGCGCTTCTCGAAAAACGCCCGAACCCCCTCGACGCAGTCTTGCGTTTCCAGAGTCATCTCCTGCGCACTGCGCTCGGCGCGCAGTTGTTCTTGAAGCGAGTTGTCGAAGGTCGATGCATGCAATGCGCGAATTTGGCCAAGCACCGCACATGGACCTGTCGCGAGCCGGTGAGCGATTGCCTGCGCGCGGACAAGCAGTTCAGAAGCCGGCACTACCGCATAGACAAGGCCCCACTCGAGCGCCGTTTTGGCGTCGATTCTTTCCGCCAGCATAAGAGATGACAACGAGCGGCCCACGCCGATGCGTCGCGCCAGGTGAAAAGTGATCCCCGCATCCGGCACAAAACCCAGACGCGCGAACGACGGCAAAAAATACGCATTGTCGGCGGCGATGATGATGTCGCTGGCCAGCGCGAGACTCATGCCGGCGCCTACCGCCGCACCGTTTACCGCCGCCACGATTGGGAACCTAAATCCGCTCAAGCGAAGAATCAACGGATCCATAAAGCGGCGCATTTCGAAATGCGCCCGCTGGCGCGCTTCCGCGGTTTTCAAATCGATGGAATGAAGATCGAGGCCGCTGCAAAACACATCATTGCTGCCGGTGATCACCACCGCTTTTGCACCGCCTTCGCCCTTTTGGATTTGATCGAGCGCGAGATGCATCGCACGAATAACGCTGATGTCGATCGCGTTGCTGCAGGTCGAGCGCTGCAGCGCCAAGGTCGCGACTCCGTCGGATACCGTGAACGACAATGAACCCATTCTTCTGCCCTCCTCGCTTGATTGCCAGCCAGTCGATGCTCTCGTAAGTCGTTGACTTATTTAGTTAAGCGGCCCCTTAATTATATGTCCATGACCGGATCATGCCCCCTACCAACCGTCACCGCAAGGAGACGGTGCCTTTGATCAGCGCGCGGCTGGCCTCGGCCATGGCGCATCGCGGCATCCACTATGGGTGGGTGTCGTGGCCACCACTTATGGCAGCTGATCCTGCTGTGGGGCGTTGTGGTTGGTTTGGGAACCGGCCTCACTGCCCTGGTCCTCGCCGCAACCATTTCCGTACGCTGGTTCCATACACATAGAGGGCTAATCGTTGGATTGCTAACGTCAAGCTCCGCAACCGGTCAGCTGATTTTTTTGCCGCTGCTGGCGTCGGTATCGCGCACTCGAACATTCTGGATTCTATTCGCTACTTTTTTCATTTGCGGCGCCAGTACCAACGGCCTGATCCAAACTCACTTCATTCCTTTTTGCTCGGACAACGGACTGTCGGAGATAACGGCTGCCGGCGTGCTCGCCACGATGGGCGTTTTGGATTTTGCCGGCACCATTGCCTCGGGTTGGCTCTCCGACCGATTCACCGTTGCGCCCAGACTCACCGTTGCGCCCGGCCGCTTGATCCCGCAAGATTCGCGTTCCCGAACCTAAGCCATTTCTCTTCCGGAGTTCAACGATGCCGACACTTTGTGGGCGCAGAGGCGCACGTTTGATTTTGCGCGGCGTGATGCTGCTGCTGTTTGCGGGCGCCGTACCGGCATGGTCCGATCAGACGCTGCCGAACGAGACGCCCGCCACGTTCGTGCCACGAGTCGAAAGCTTCGATTACACCAAGCGTGAAGTCATGATTCCGATGCGCGACGGAATCAAGCTGCAAACCGTTATTCTCATTCCACGCGGCGCGCATCGCGCGCCGATACTGCTGAGCCGCACGCCGTATGGCGCCAGCGCCCGCATTGCCAAAAATGCCAGTGCGCACCTGAATGCGCTGCTCGACAGCAACGACGTCGCGGATGACGCGGTGCTCAACGGCGGCTACATCCGTGTGGTGCAGGACGTGCGCGGCAAGCACGGCTCGGAAGGCGACTACGTCATGACGCGGCCCTTGCATGGATCCTTGAATCCGACCGGCGTCGATCATTCCACCGATACCTACGACACCATCGATTGGCTGATCAAGAATATCCCCGAGACCAACGGTAAGGTCGGCATTCTCGGTATTTCGTACGACGGATTTACTTCGCTCATGGCGCTTGTGAACCCCCATCCAGCGCTGCGCGCGGCGATTCCCATCAACGCCATGGTAGATGGTTGGATGGGCGATGATTGGTTTCACAAGGGCGCATTTCGGCAAGACTCCTTAACCTATATCCACGGTCAAGAGGCCACGCGCGGCAGCGATATCTCATGGTGGACGGATCATTACGATGATTACGACACCTGGCTGGAGGTCGGTTCGGCCGCCGAGATGGCGCGGCGGCACGGACTCGAGCAGGTGGGCTTCGCCGCCAAGGTCATGAACCATCCGGCGTATGATGAGTTCTGGCAGGATCAGGCGCTGGATAAGATCCTCGCCAAGCAACACGTCGCCGTTCCCGTCATGCTGGTCCACAGCCTGTGGGATCAGGAAGACATCTACGGCAACATCGCGCTTTACAAGGCGCTCAAGGCGCAACAAGCCGACACCTCGAACATCTACTTGGTCATCGGCCCCTGGTTTCATCACCAGCAGCGTCTCGACGGCAGTGCCATCGGACAAATCCGCTTCGGCAGCGACACCGCGGAATATTTCCGTAAAAATCTGGTGCGGCCATTTTTCGATCACTATTTGAAGGACGATGCACCGCCGCTGCAGATTGCGCAGGTGACGGCCTTCGAGACCGGCACGAATCGATGGCAGGGACTCGCCACGTGGCCGAGCGGCTGCAACTCAGGGTGCAGCATCCAAGCTCAAAAGCTTTATCTGCAAAGCGGCGGCAATCTACGCTTGAGCGCCACGCTCGACTCCAACTCCGCTTCTCGGACCGGCGCCGCGGCCGACTTTGAATCTTACGTGGCCGATCCCGCCAAGCCCGTGCCGTATATTCCGCGGCCCATCCATATTGCCGGCGAAGAAGGCGCGACGAGCTGGCAAACCTGGCTGGTCAGCGATCAGCGCAATGTCGCGTCGCGGACCGACGTCTTGAGCTTCTCCACGCCGGTGCTGATTGAGGCGTTGAAAATCAGCGGCGAGCCCATCGCCAATCTCATCGCCTCGACCACGGGAAGCGACGGCGACTTCGTGGTCAAGCTAATCGACGTGTATCCCGATGAGGTGGGACGCGAGCCCAAGATGGGCGGCTATCAGTTGATGGTGTCAGCCGACATCCTGCGCGGCCGCTACCGCGATTCCTTCAGCAATCCGAAGCCGATTCCCTCGGATCAACGACAGGTGTTTCGCTTCGCGCTGCCGACCGCCAACCATGTGTTCCTCCCGGGACACCGCATCATGGTGCAGGTGCAATCAAGCTGGTTCCCCTTGTACGACCGAAACCCGCAGACCTACGTGGACAATATCTTTTTTGCGAAGCCCGGCGACTACAAGAAAGCGACCATAAAAATATTTGACGGCGGTTCCGCGGTGAGCTTTGTCGATTTACCGGTGGTGCAAGCGGCTTCCAAGTAATTGCGGTTTTGCCTCTATTTCTCGTGCTCGCCCTTCTTTTCCTCAGGTTTCGGATGCTGAGGCTTCGGGGGCTTCGGCGGTTTTGCGCCGCCCGGCTGTCCGGGTTGCCCTTGGGTATGGACCGCCCCGTTGGGTTGTCCCGGTTGCCTTTGGGTATGGACTGCCCCGTTGGGTTGTCCCGGTTGCCCTTGGGTGCGAGGCGCTCCGTTAAGTTGTCCCGGTTGACCTTGCGTGCGAGCCACGCCGCTGGGTTGTCCGGGTGTGCGAACGAATCCGTTCGGTTGGCCACGCTGGCCGGATTGTCCCACCGTGTGGGCTGCGCCGCCCGGCGGAGTGATCGCGCCACGCGCGCCGACTACACCCGGTGCGTTGAACGCCGCAGGTCTCGGCGTTGCCGCAATGGCGGGATGACCGCCGTTGGCCCGCGCCGCAAGCGCGGGATTTCTGAGCGCTTCTTGCACATGCTGGTGCTGCATCGCGGTCGGCGGCACATGCTGTTCCGCCGCGGCTGCTCTTTCCTGAGGCGTGGGCGCCGCGACTGTGCCGCCGGGGCCGCCGTTATAGCTCGCCTTATTGGCGGTGACGTTGTTGACGACAGTTTCGTTGTACGTGTTGTGAATGACCGTCACGTTCACGTTATTGACGGATCGGTTGTAGGCGAATGAATTGCCCACCCATCGCCCGCCGGCAAAACCGACGCCTACGTAGCCGAAACCATAATTGACGCCGCCGTAATAACCGATGTGCGGACCCCAATAGCCGCCGTGGAACGCGTAGACCCCGCCGACGAAGCCCCAATATCCGGGCGTCCAGAGCACACCGACTCGCGGCGGCTGTACCCAC